>JAABUQ010004028.1_pt1 | contig 25765 bp, 24 predicted proteins | sample 5560001 | NCBI WGS metagenome assembly JAABUQ01 (sample SAMN10711888, study PRJNA513371) | rock metagenome | isolation source: Antarctica rocks | place: Antarctica: Victoria Land, Finger Mt nord | collected 2015-12-18
GCGCCGCCCCCGCGATGCACCTCCGCGCTTCCACCACGCGCCGCAACGCCTCACCGACGCTCCGTCAAGCAAACTTAGCTCAGCCACAGAAAGGCACGTTACTGCAATGGCTTACCCCGCTTACCTTGGATGAACATCGCCATCCTCGAGACACTATCGCTCCCGCCCGCCCGGGACCGGCGGATCTGGTTCCACATCGATGAGCTGGACGCGCTTGGCCGGATCGAGGGGCTCAAGGATGCTCAGGCCCGCTTACGGAAGTTCGGCGGGTGCGTGGCGATCGGGTTCCAATCGTTCGCACAAGTGAAGGCAGTCTATGGCGAGGGCGCGCACACGATCATCGAGAATTGCGGGAACCTGCTGTTGTTGCGGGCCGGGGCCAGCGACGGCGGCGGCACCGCGCAGCTCGCCTCCGACCTGATCGGCGATCGCGAGGTCGAGCGCGAAGACATAAGTCGTTCGCGGACCCGGGGGCGGTTCACGTCGCGATCGATGTCGATGCTACCCGATCAGCTCGCCGAACTGCTGGATCTTGCGCGACCGGAGCAGCTTCGAGCGCTCGTTCAGAGCCTTCAATTCCGCATCGAAATCCCGTACCTTCCGCATGATCGCATCTCCTATATTGCGGTGTGATGCGATAAAGCTGGGTGGCGCGAAGCACTCGGCCAAGGCCGTCGGGAGCCGGTTCAGCCTCTCCAATCTCGAATGCGTGCGATAGCGCATGAGAGCGCGCTTATACGTCGTACCGACGTGGCGGGGATCGGGCCTATTCTTGGCCCCATCGTGGCGATCTACCACTTCTCGGCGAAAGTCATCGGCCGCGGCGCCGGCTCGAGCGCGGTGGCGTCCGCAGCCTACCGCTCGGCCTCGCGCCTCCATGACGAGCGGCTCGACCGCCATCACGACTTCTCGAACAAGACCGGCGTCGTCCATTCGGAAGTGATGCTGCCGGAAGGCGCACCCAACCGGCTGGCCGACCGCACGACGCTGTGGAACGAGGTCGAGGGATGCGAGAAGCGCAAGGACGCGCAACTCGCCCGCGAGGTCGAGTTTGCGATTCCGCGCGAGCTGACCAAGGAGCAAGGCATCGCACTCGCGCGCGAGTTCGTGGCGACGGAGTTCGTCGCGTGCGGCATGGTCGCGGACCTCAACGTGCATTGGGATATCGGCAGCGACGGCAACGCAAAACCCCACGCGCACGTCATGCTCGCGATGCGCAGCGTCGGTCCTGACGGGTTCGGCCCCAAGGTGCGCGAGTGGAACGCGACTGCGCTGTTGCAGCGCTGGCGCGAGAACTGGGCCGTCCATGTCAACGACCGGCTGCAATCGCTCGGGATCGAGGCACGCGTCGATCATCGCAGCTACGATGCCCAAGGCATCGGTCTCGAGCCGCAGCACAAGATCGGCGCGGCCGGCGCACGGCGGCTCGAGCGCGGTGAGGACGCCGAGCGCGCCGACGAACATTGCGCGATCGCAAGCAGCAACGGCGCGGCGATCATCGCCAACCCCGCTGCCGGCCTCGACGCGCTGACGCGAAACCAAGCGACGTTCACCGTGCGCGACCTCGCGATGTTCGCCCACCGCCACTCGGACGGCAAGGAGCAGTTCGACCGCGTGCTTGCCGCCATGCGCGGCCATGACTCGGTGCTTGCGCTCGGCCGAGATGGGCAGGGAACCGAGCGGTTCACTACGGTCCAGATGCTGAGCGCCGAGGAAGCATTGGTGCGCAACGCCGCAAGCCTCGCGGCGACCCGCCACTTTGTCGACAAGCGCGACACCGCAGAGGCGCTCGCATTGGCCGCGAAGCGGGGAATGCTGCTTGGGCTCGAACAGCGCCGCGCGCTCGAGCATGTCACGAAGCGCGATGGGCTCAGCCTCGTCGTCGGCTATGCCGGTTCGGGCAAGTCGGCAATGCTCGGTGTCGCGCGCGAGGCATGGGAAGCCGCCGGCTACACCGTTCGCGGCGCGGCGTTGTCCGGCATTGCCGCCGAGAACCTCGAAGGCGGATCGGGCATCGCGTCGCGGACGATCGCCAGCCTCGAACATGGCTGGGCGCGCGATCGCGACCGGCTCTCTTCGCGCGACGTGCTGGTGGTCGACGAGGCCGGGATGATCGGCACGCGGCAGCTCCAGCGCGTGTTGGCCGAAGCCGCAGGCGCTGGCGCAAAGGTTGTGATGGTCGGCGACGTCCAGCAGCTTCAGGCCATCGAGGCTGGCGCCGCGTTCCGGCTGCTCGCCGAGCGCCATGGCGCCGCCGAGATCGGTGAGGTGCGTCGCCAGGCCGAGCCGTGGATGCGCGAGGCGACGCGGACGTTCGCCACCGGTCGCACCGGCGAGGCGCTCGCGGCTTACGCCGACAACGGTATGGTGCATGCCGTAGAGACACGCGAGGCCGCACGATCCGCGCTGATCGATCGCTGGGATGCCGAGCGCCGTGCTGATCCCACTGCGTCGCGCATCATCCTCACCCACATGAACAAGGAAGTCGAGATGCTCAACCAGGCCGCACGTTATCGGCTCGCTGTGCAAGGCGTGCTGGGGCCGGACCTGGCCGTGCAGACCGAGCGGGGTGTTCGCACCTTCGCGGATCGGGACCGCATCCTGTTCCTCAAGAACGAGCGCGAGCTCGGCGTGAAGAACGGCACTCTCGGCACCATCGAGAAGGCGGCGCCCGACGCGCTCGCCGTTCGGCTCGACGACGGGCGGCGCATCGCGGTCGACCTCAAGAGCTATGCGCATGTCGATCATGGCTATGCTGCTACCGTCCACAAGACGCAGGGCATGACCGTCGACCGCACCCATGTGCTGGCGACGCCGGGTCTCGACGCCCACGCGACCTATGTCGCCCTGTCGCGCCACCGCACCGGCACCGCCCTCCATTACGGCCGCGACGATTTCGCCGACGAGCAGCAGCTGCGCCAGACGCTGGCCCGCGAGCGCCCGAAAGACATGGCGCTCGACTATGACGCACGAACGTCGGCGCCCCCGGCATCGAACCGCGCGGCTTGCGGTGCATCGATCGTCGACCGGCAGGCCGCCGCATCACCAGCGAACAGCGAGCGCGCCAAAGATCTCAGGGCGATGGTCGCTGCGCGGGTCAATGCGCCGAAGCCCACACCCGAGAGCGTGCGTGAGGCACTCGCCGCGGCAGCCAAGGCTGTGCCCGACCTTGGACGAGGCCGCGACAATGGGGCCGAACGCTGATGCCCGGCGGCTCCAGTGGCGCGTCGCCGGGCGGCGGCAGCGGGTCAGATCCGATCGTCCAGCAGATCGCCTTTCTTTGCGCGTTGCTCGCGATTGGAGCTTGCTGGCCGCTCGTGCGCTGGCGGATCCCGGTGGGCGACACGTTCGCGATGGCCGATCTGATGCGCGAGCATTGGGTTCACCGTCATGCCTTGGAGCCGTGGCTGGATCAGCGCTGGGCCTGGCTTGCGCTCCACCGCTATCATCTGTGGTTCGCGCTGGCGGTACTGCCCGGCGTCGTGGCGGCCAGCCTCGTGCAGGCGTTCGACCGCCGGACGGCATGGCCGATCGCGCACGCGCCGCTCGGCTGGCTCGGCGGTGGAGCGCTTGGGCTTTGGCTGTACCAGAGCTTCCGCAGCGACAGCTGGCCGCTCGCGGTGATGATGCCCGCGACCTTCGCGTTCCTCATGGGCGTCATCGCCGCCCGGCTAGGCACGTGGTCGAGGAACTCCAAGCATCTGCGCGGCACTCGGCTGCGGGTTCTGTCCGCCGGGAGGGGTGGCCGACTCCGTGCGCGTCTGACCGGGGCAGTGACGCTGGCCGGTGTTCCGCTTACCGCCGAGGACGAGACGATGCATGTCGCTGCGATCGGCGCGACCGGCTCGGGCAAGTCGACCGCGCTCCGCAGACTGATGGCCGATGCGATCCGTCGTGGCGACCGCCAAGTAGTAGCCGATCCCGAAGGCGCTTCTATGAGCGCCTTCTTTAAGGTGGGCGACATCATCCTCAACCCGTTCGATGCGCGCTGCGCCCGTTGGGATCTGCTGAGCGAGATCGAGCGGACAAGCTGAATAGCACGATCGAAAAGGCGGAGAAGGATCACAGGCAGACGTTCGAGTTCGCGCGGCCGATATAGATGCGCTTCAACGGGACGCTGGAAGGCGTGCGCGCCGACATCGACATTGAAGTCGATGAGGACGATTACGGGACCTTCGAAGCGCCCGCGCGAGGCGGGGATGATCCTCGAAGCCCAGCCCGGCATCGCCAGCGTTGCATTCGAGCCGGCGGAATGCACGCGCGGCATTGTCGTCCAGCTCGACCACGTCGCGATGCTTCGACGCGGGTTCGACGCGCAGAAGTGAACGAGGCGATCTCCGATGCGGTCGCGGGCGCGGCCTTGGGACTCATTCCAGAGCGCGAAGCGCGGCACGCAGTAGCAATCCGCATGGGCAAAGGCGAGCGCGTCGACACCAAGACGATCGAGCCGGTGCTCCGCGACGACGCCGGACGGCGCTGATGGTAAACATTAGAACCAGCGACTTGGAGAGTTACGGATAGAAGGCATGAGCGGCGTTGAACGGACAGGTCCACCCGCTGCAAGGCTATCGGATCGAGTTCAAGGAACCGTGCCGCCAGTTGAAGGCGGTACGCGCGCGTAGAGGTCGTCGTGCCCGCCACTGTCAGCCCATCGAGAATGCCCAGTCAGGGTAAAATACGCCTTGGCTACATTCCGACAGCAACGGAATGCGACTAGCCATCCTTGGTCGATTGGCACATGAGGGCGGACACCGCCCGCCCTCGCGCCGGCGATCAACAGCCGTTGTTGCGGTTCTTGGCGTCGGTATGCTTCTTGTCGAAGTGGCGGCCGAGCAGCGCGCCGCCGCCCGCACCCGCCAGCGTGCCCAGCGTGCCGCCGCCCAGCGCGTGCCCGATCAGCCCGCCGCCGACGCCGCCCGCCACGGTGCCGACCGCGCCGTTGCTCTTCTTGCACTCGTAGTACCGGCCGTCCTCGCCGCGATAGGTGCGAGTCTGCTGACGGCTGTCATCGCGATAAGTCTGCGCGGACACCGCGAGCGGCGTCGTCGACACCATCGCCAGCGCGGCCAATGCCATTGCCTTGTTCATCATTTTGCTCCTTGTCTGACGCCCGCTCAACGAGATAGCGGCGTCGAGGTTTCCTGCGCTTGGCCGGGTGACGCCGCGCTGAACGAGCGGAAGCGCGCCCTCACCAGTCGCCCGCCGCCGCCATCCACAGCGCGACGATCGCCGCCGCCGCCGTGTCGGCGCGCAGGATACGCGGGCCGAGCGACACACCTATCGCTTGCGGCAGCGCGCGGATCGCCTCGCGCTCGTCAGCGTCGAACCCGCCTTCCGGTCCGACCAGCACGCCCGCGGGGCCGGGCCGCGCGCGCATCGCCGCCAACGCGGGCGCGCCGCCGGTCTCGTCCGCGAAGAACAGCGCGCGCTCGTCCGGCCACTCGGCGAGCAGCGCGGGCAGCTTCACGGCCTCGTCGAGTTCGGGAAGCGCGGTCCGGCCGCATTGCTCCGCCGCTTCGATCATATGCGCGCGCAACCGCGCCGCGTTTGGCCGTTCCACCACCGTGCGCCGGGTCACCATCGGCCGCAGCCGCGCCACCCCCAGCTCGCAGGCCTTCTCCGCTACCCAGTCGACCCGCCCCTTTTTGAGCGGCGCGGCGCACAGCCACAGATCGGGCACCGCCTCGCGCTCGCGCAACTTGTCGCCGACCGTGAGCAACAGCGCGCGCTTTTTCGCCTCCGCGACGGTGGCCAGCCATTCACCGGTGCGATCGTCGAACAGCTTGACCGGGTCGCCCGGCCCGAGCCGCATCACCTGGCCGAGATAATGCGCGGCGGGGCCGTCGACGGTCAGCGAACCGGACGCGAGCGGCTGGTCGACGAACAGCCGCGGGGTGGATCGCGGCGGCCAAGCGGGGGTGGCGGGCATGCGGAGGCCGTAGCGCGGGTGAGGGGCGATGCGAAGCGGGGGGAGGGAGCCGCCATCGGAAGTTATCGCTCTCTGGCCGTAACGCGCGCGGTACTCGTCCGGGGTGAACCCATTGCCTGTTATCCGCCAGACGCGCGTGGATCGGCATTTCGGGAACCATGCTCCACTCGCTGCGAGATGCGTCTGCCTTGTCGACGAGAGCAGCGGTGGCACGTAGGACCTGGAGCATGAAGAGAACAGGTCACGGCCGATCTGGCGGTCCCGGGTTCAGGCCAGTCTAGTTCACCGACAAGGGGCATGTCTTCTCGCGCATGCCAAGGTCGGGTATGACGCATCCGCCAGTCGAATTGAGCAGGAAAACCACTATGATCCGTACCGCCGCCGAATTGGATCAGATCGGACAGGATTGCCGCCGCATGGTGACCGAGCGCTCGCTCGCCGCCGCCGCGGCCGCGGTCGTGCCGATCCCCGGCGCGGACCTGATCGCCGACATCGGCCTGTTGGCGAACATGCTCCCGAAAATTAGCGAGCGGTTCGGGCTCGATCACGCCAGCGTCGCGAAACTCGATCCGGAAATCGGCGAACGGGTGTTGGTGATCGCCTCCAGCCTCGGCAACAACGTCATCGGTCGCATGGTGACGCGCAAGCTCGCGATCGGGCTGCTCCGCCGCATGGGGTTCCGCATCGCGACCGCCTCGGTGGCGAAGTTCGTGCCCGTTCTGGGATCGGCGATCGCGGCCTCGATCAGCTTTGGTGCCATGAAGCTCGCCGGCAACGCGCATGTTGACGATTGTCACCGGACCGCTCGCGCGCTCTTGCAAAAGCGGTAAAGTCACTGCTCACGGGAAACTCCGGCTAGACGACCTTGATGCGCACACGGTGCCAGCTCGTCGCGAGATAGCCGGCGAAGTTCCATACATCGTCCGGCGCGGACGGCTGCGTCTGCCCCGCTTCGTCCACCGCGCGGACCACGAGTTCGTGATTCCCCTTGCCGAGTTCGCCCGCCCACGACCAACGGGTCCAGGCCCACGGCGCGCCCGGTTTTTGCTCCAGGCTCGCCTGGCACCAGTCCAGGCCACCGTTCGGCGACACGTCAACGCGCGCCACCGCCCGATCGCCCGCCAGCGCATAGCCATGCATAGCGACGGGACCCGCGGTAAGATGCGCTCCGTCGGCAGGAACGCAGATCGCGGCGTTGATCGGCATCGCATTGATGACCAGCCCGGCATCCCAGTCGGCCTCTTCTTTGACGATGGCAGACGGGAACAGCTTGTAATCCTTCGCCTGGATCGGCTGGATCGCCGGTGTGAGGCTCACCTCTATCCGGGTCAGCCACTTCGCGCTTCGTACCCCGGCGAAGCCCGGCACGACCACCCGTAGCGGGAAGCCATGCTCGGGCAGCAACGGCTCGCCGTTCATCGCCCACGCGATCAGCGTGTCGGGATGCAGCGCCTTGGCCAGCGGGATCGACACACCATAACTGTCGCGCTTGCCATCGACCGACACCTCGTCCGCGCTCAGAAAGCGGACGTGATGGGCATCTTGTCCGTCGAACCCCGCCGCACCCAGCACGTCGCCGAGGCGCACGCCCGTCCACTCGGCCGTGCCGATCGCGCCTACGCCCCACGGATCGCCCGCGGTCGCCTTTACTTGTTGAAAGTCGCTGCGCCGATTGCCCGCGCACTGCAGCGTCGCGAGCACGGACACGGTCGCGAAAGTCCGTTCGAGTGTGCCTCGCGTCCAGGAGCCGGGCTTCTCCACCATTCCGTCGACTTGCACCGTGTGATCGGCGGAAAGGGCGGGGACAGGTCCGTGGCTGCGGATGTAGAACAGGTCCTGCTGCGTAATGAACGATGCGATCAGCGCGGCCGATGTGGGCTCGGCGTTAAGCGGGTCCGTCGATTGGATCACCATGTCGCGGTCCGCGCGCTCGTCTGCGGTCATACGATGGCTCCTTCCTCCACTGAACGATCCGAAACCGGTTCCGGGGACATGATCGGATCGGCAGATCACCATTCACCCTTGTTCGATGGAGAATTGGGGAGGAGGCGACCTGCCGGGCTGGAAGTGGGCGTGACCTTGTTCAGCCCTTCCGGCCGCGCGGGAAACCCGCGCTTCGGGTCCGTCACGAGGCGCTCCACCTCGACGAGCGCCGCTCGACCAAGCGAGCGTAGGTGGTGCGCGACCAACCGGCTGAGCGCAAGCGGGTTGGGCATCGGTGAAACGACCGGCTATCAACCAACGATGGTTGTCCCTGACCCATTCGTATCGATCGCCGCCGGCCTGCGGCGGCGCGCGCGATCGAGCGAGTTGGCGTTCATCCTGATCGCGGTCGTGGTGGGCGCGGGTGCGGGGTTGGCGAGCGTGGTGCTCGGCTCGCTCGCGCGCACGCTCCAGCACTGGCTTTACGCGCTTCCGCCCGCGACCCGGCTCAGCGAGCTACCTGTGCTCGCCTGGCCTGCGCTGCTGGTCTTGCCGCTCGGCGGCTTGGTGCTCGCGCTGTTTTCCTGGGCGACCCGCGCCCGCACGCGGCGGCTGGTCGATGCGGTCGAGGCGAATGCGCTGCACGGCGGGCGCATGTCGATGCCCGACAGCCTGGTAATCGCGGGACAGACCGTGCTGTCCAACGGGTTCGGGGCATCGGTCGGGCTGGAGGCGGCCTACGCCCAGCTCGGCGGCGTGGTCGCCTCGTTCAGCGGCCGCGCGCTCGGTCTGCGCCGCGCCGATTTGCGCGTGCTGGTGGGCGCGGGCGCGGGCGCGACGATCGCGGCGGCGTTCGGCGCGCCGCTGACGGGCGCGTTCTACGCATTCGAGATCGTGATCGGAGCGTATACGCCGACCGCTATCGCGCCGGTCGCGGCGGCGGCGTTGACCGGCACCGTGGTCGCGCAGGCCCTGGGCGCGCAGCCCTATGTGATCGCGGTCGCGCCCGGCGCGGCGACCGAGACGCACCATTACCTGATCTATGTCGGGCTCGCGCTGTTTTGCGCTCTGGCGGGCGTGGGGCTGATGCGCGCGGTCGGTCTGGTCGAGGCGGGGGTGCGGCGTCTCGGGCTGCCCGCGTGGTCCAGACCCGCACTGGGCGGCGCGCTGCTGATGCCGATCGCTGCCCTGTCGCCGCAGGCGCTGTCGGGTGGCCACGGCGCGCTCAGCGCGGACTTGATGACCGGCGCGTCGCTCGGCTTCATCGCCGCCGTGCTGCTCGCCAAAAGCGCGGCATCGATCGTGTCGCTCGGGTTCGGGTTTCGCGGCGGGCTGTTCTTCGCGTCCCTTTTTCTTGGCACGTTGACGGGTCATTTGTTTGCGGGCGTGCTGGAGCTCGTGTTGGGGCGACCGGTCGTCGATGCCGCCAATGCATCCATGGTCGGCATGGCCGCGCTCGCGGTCGCGGTGGTGGGCGGGCCGATGACCATGGCGATGCTGGTCCTGGAGGCGACCCGCGACTTTGCGCTCACTGGCGCGGTGCTGGCGGCCTCGCTGGTGGCGTCCACGCTGGTGCGCGAGACGTTCGGCTATTCGTTCTCCACCTGGCGGCTTCACCTGCGCGGCGAGACGATCAAGAGCGCGCGTGACATAGGCTGGGTTAGGACGCTGACGGCCGGTACGATGATGCGCCGGGAGACGAGCACCGTTTCCGCGTCGATCCTGGTCGCGGAGTTCCGTCGCCGGGTCCCGCTCGGTGCCACCAGCCGGGTCGTGCTCGTCGACGAGGAGAACCGCTACGCAGGCATCGTCCAGACCGCGAGCGCGTATGCGGAAGGAATTGAGCCGGATGCGCCGATCGCGACGCTGGCCGTGAACCGCGAGGCGTCGTTCGCGCCCACCATGGACATCCTCGCCATGATGAAGCGGTTCGACGCCTCGGGAGCGGACGAACTCGCGGTGTTGAACGCGGATCGGCACGTACTCGGCATCGTGTCCGAATCCTTTGTCCGCCGCCGCTACGCGGAGGAGCTGGAGAAAGCGCAGCGCGAGCTGTTCGGCGAACGATAGCTCATGGGCTCAACGCTGAAAGTAATGCGTCGGGACGTCGCTCGGAAACAAGGCTCTGGTCCGCAGCGATCGTTAACCGTCGACCGACGATGCTCCGTTACCCCGGGATCGTCTCTTCAGCTTTGTTGAGATGCGTGCCCGACAGTCCCGCAACGACATCGTGCTCACACCGCCTACTCCGCTTGTCGGACTTCCCATGAGATCGGCACCTCGATCGTGCAATGCACGCCGTCCGCGCCGAACTCGTAACTCGTCTCCGCGCCGAGCTGGTAGGGTAGGGCGCGCTCGATCAGCTCGCGCCCATAGCCGCCGCGCCGAGGCACCGCAGCAACCTCGGACGTGTCCACTCCACTTTCCCGCCAGTCGACGTGCAAGACCGCAGGATCGTCACCCGTCGCGGACTCGACTCGCCAGCAAACGGTGAGGTGGCCTGCTTCCGTGGCGGAGAGAGCACCGCATTTGAGGGCGTTGGTCGCGAGTTCGTGCAATGCCAGCGCAAAGGTCTGAACGGTTGCCGAACGCAGCGGCACGTTTGCGGGTCCTTCGAGCGTGACCCGCTTTGCCTTGCCGTCGACCACGCCTAGCGCCGCTAATTCCGAGCGCAGCAGTTCATCGAAATCGACCCGCTCGCCCGCCGAGAGATGCGACAGCAACCCCTGAACGCGTGAGAGCGCCGCCAGACGGCGGCCGAACCGGCTCTTGAAATCATCGAGCGACGCAGCGTTGCCGATGGTCCGGTCGGACAATGAGCTCACGACGGTAATAAGGTTGCGCGTTCGATGCTGGAGTTCCGCGACCATCACGCTTTGACGGCCCTGCAGCTCGCGCAGGACGTGAATATCCGTGGTGGTTCCAAGCCATTCGACGATGCGTCCGTCGGCGTCGCGCACCGGCACCGAACGGGTGTGGTGCCACAGCCAGGCTCCGTCGACGGCGCGCCGCACCCGGCACTCGACGTCGAGCATGCCATGCGGCTTGGCTTTGTCCCAGGCGTCCGTCGCCGCCTGCCGATCGTCGGGATGGATCGCGTCGCGCCAGCCGAGCCCCTGACTTTGCTCTTGGCTTTGACCGGTGAACTCCTGCCATTGCGGGCTCGACCAAGTCCAAAGGCCCTTGTCGCACGATCGCCAGACGAGCTGAGGGATCCCCTCCATCAAAGTCCGCGAACGCTCTTCGCTCGCCGCGACCGCCGCCTCGATCGCCTTCATCCGCGTAATATCGGACCCGACGCCACCGATCCGAACGACGTGCCCGGCCTCGTCGCGGATGGGAAAGTCGGTGTTCCGCAGCCAGCGGATGTCTCCATCGATCGGCCGCCTGATGCGGTACTCGAAATTGACTTTCTCGCCGTCGCGAACCCTCAGGATGTTCGCGACCGCGCGCTCCCGGTCCTCGTCGACGATCAGCTCCTCCCAGTTGTGCCAGTTGTCGCCGGACAGTGCTTCTTCGCGGCTCAGCCCGTAAATGGCCTCGAATGCGGGTGTCAGGTAGGTCCATTGCAGGGTCGCGGCGTCGCGGATCCAGAGGATGTCCTGCGAGGCCTCGCCGAACCGGCTGAGCCGCTCCTCGCTCGCCCGGGCCTCCTCCTCGCTGCGCTTGAGGCGGTCGACGTCGCTCACGACCGAGATGACGCCGCTGGTGCTGCCGTCCGGACCCTGCAGCGGCACCGATGACACCTCGGTCCAGACCTGGGTGCCATCGTCGTCGAGATAAAGCATTTGCAGGCCGGGGAAGACCCTTTCGCCTCGAAGCGCGCGCGCGGCGGGATAGTCGTTCGGCGGCACCACACCACCGTCAGCGTCCCACGCCTGCCAACGCCCGCCGCGCTCGGAGTCGCGGGACGCAACCCTGCCCGTCGGCAGGAACCGGCGCATGCCGTCGTTCGCCGTTACGATCTCGCCGGCTGGGTCGACAATGGCGATGCCCAGGGGCAGCGCGCCGAATGCAAGCGTCAGGCGTTGTTCGCTTTCGCGCAGCGACGCCTCCGCGCGGGCGCGCTCCACCGCCGACCAGGTGCGCTCGGCCACGTCACGCAGCAGGCCGATTTCGGCGGCGGACCAACGACGCGGTGTTTCCATGGTCACGCACATGCACGCGACCATGACGCCCTGCTTGACCAAGGGCATCAATATGAAACCATTGGTGCCGCGCTGCCGATAAGCGGCCTCCTCGCTGCTGAACACCGGATGTATCGCAATGTCGTCGCAGACGAGCGGTTCGCCTTGATGGCTGAACTGCAGCAGATCCTGGAAGGCGCTGATGGGGTGAGCGCCGACCGCGCTGACAGCATTGGACCGGACGAACTCCTGCCGAATGTGCAGAACGTCGCGTGGCCAATCGAACTCCGCGTAATAGCAGCGGTCGACGTCGAGGTGCGTGCCAAGCATTCGAGCGGCGATGTCTTGCGCCATCACGGGATCGCTTACGGGCCGCAGCGCGTCGCTGAGCTTCAGCAGAAAGGCCTGCCGCGCCTGGGACTCCAGCTCCGCTATCTCGGCGCGGTGGAGATCGGTCTCATCGATGACCTGGTGGATGATCGCGGTGACCTTGCCGGCGGCGTCGAGTACCGGCGCGCTGATCGCCAGCCACCAACGCTCCTCGAACCCGCCGTCGGCGCGAGGTATATCGTATCTCGTTCGCGGCAGCGCGTCGGGTCGCCCCGACTTCAGCACTCGATCCAGCGAGGCGCGGAACTGGACGGACCCATCCACGCCCGGCCGGCTCGGATCGTCGGTGAAGACCTCGAACACCTTGCGCCCGATAAGGTCCTCGCGCGTGGTTTTCGTGGCCGCCAGATAGGCGTCGTTGACCGCGACGAAGATGAAGTCCGGCGGCTCCGGCGATAGGACAAAGAACGGTATCGGCGACCCGGCGAACAGCGCGTGGTATTTTCGTTCACTCTCGCGCAACTCCTCTTCGAACCGCTTGCGCGCGATGATGTCGCTGCCGGCACCAAACCATTCGACTATGCCACCGTCCGGTCCAAACATGGGCACGGCCCGGGAGACGACCCAGCCGATGCCGCCGTCGGCGAGCGCCACCCGGTGCTCCATCTCGAACATCGATCGCGTCCGGATCGCCCGCTCGATCGCCTCGTCGACCGCACGATGGTCTTCCGGAAGAATGTAGCGATCGATCCAGTCCTCGATCGGCTCGGCCGTCTCCGCGAGGAAGTCCGTGCTGCCGAGCTGGTACATGATTCGCCAGTCGGCGCTCATCCGGTAGATCGAGGTCGCGCCGGCGGTCACCAGGGCGTGGAACCGCTTCTCGCTCTCCCGCAGGGCCGTCTCGGCGCGGGCATGCTCGACCGCGGCCCATGTTCGACCCGCCACGTCCCGGATGAGGTCGATCTCGTCGTCCGTCCAGGCGTGCGGGCGATCGTGGTGCGCCGCGATACCGGCGCTGTACACGCCATCCCTCACCAGCAGCACGTTGACCAAGGCTCGGATGTGGAGAGAGTCGAACCCAGCGCGTTGCTCCGGCGTCAGTCGCGCGAGCACGGTCACGTCTGGAACCCTCGCGACCTCCCCCCGGTTCAGATCCTCGAACAGCCAGACGCCGAACGTCTCCAGCGAGTGGCGACCCGCGATGTCCGGACCGCCGGGCTCGCGGACCCAGACACCGTCGATCACATGCGTCCAGCTGTCGTTCTCGCGCTCGATGTCGAAATAATAGGCGCGGCTCAGGCCGAGATGCTCACCGAGGAGCCGCGTGGCGGCCTTTTGGATGTCGGCCGGATCGCCGATCGTGCGGACCACGTCGCCTAGTTGGAGGAGCAACGCCTGCCGCCGCCCGCGTGCCGCCAGCTCGGCTTCAGCGCGTAAGCGGGCGCCCACCTCGAACCCGGTCATGTGCGCGGCGATCACCGTACCGTCCGCGTCGCATACGGGGGTCAGATAGGCCTCGAACACCTGATCCGCGCCGGGCCGGTCCAAATCGAGCGGCTGCGCCGGGACGTGGACGCTCCCACCCGCGAAAATCCGATCGTAGTGCTTGCGGACCCTGTCCCAAGCCTCAGGCCATGTCTCGGGCAGCGGACGTCCAAGAGCACCAGGATGCTTGCCGCCGTAGAGCGCCGCGGCGGCGTCGTTGTAGAGGAGCAACCGCCCCGCACCGACCACGACCGAAGCGACCTGCGGGCTCGCAAGCATCATGTCCACCGCATAACGAAGCTCACCGGGCCAGCCTTTCGGCGGTCCGAGCGGCGTAGCTCCCCAATCGTGCGCACGGATGCGCTCTGCCATCGCTCCGTCGCCGCGCGGCCATGTTCCGTATGCTTGCGAACCCTCGCCCATCATGGCTAAACCTTCCAACGCGCAAGCCGTTGCCGCGAAGCCGCTTGTGTAGGTCATTCGGTCGAAGTTCGAACCCCGCGACGCGGACGCTCCAGCAGGAGTGCGTCGATGCCCGTCCGTTATCGCTCCGATGATCCGAGCGGATAGCCGGTGTCACGAACAGCCAGCAGCGGCCCCAACGGTGAAGATTGGGTGCGGGGCCACCGACGGGCAAGCTCGACACGATGGCCGCTTCGACCCGCTTGCGACCATCGATGCCTGCTTTCTGGAGTCCGCAATCCGACGTTGGATCATCCGACCCATGCGGTTTCTGCGGTCATTCCAAGGTTGCGCAGCCGACGCCGGGAAACAAAACCGTCGATTGGCCGGGTTCGTGACACGGCCTATGGCGATGCGGTGAACCGCATCGACCGTCCTCGCTTCGTCCTCCGCTGGTTGCTGATCGCGATTTACCTGCTTGCAGTAGGATTGCACCTGTTGGTGCCACGCCCGTTCCTGTCCATCGTGCCCGGCTGGGTGCCCTTTCCCACGCAGGTCGTGCTGGTGACCGGACTATGCGAGCTGGCGGGTGCCGTCGGGCTGATCTTGCCACGCTGGCGTCGCCTCGCCGCCATCATGCTTGCGGTTTACGCGGTGTGTGTGTTCCCCGCGAACATCAAGCACGCGATCGATGGGCTGGCTTACGACCGCAACCAACTCGGCGCGGCCTACCATGTGCCGCGGTTGCTGTTTCAGCCGGTGATCGTCTGGTGGACATTGTTCGCCGGCGATGTGATCGACTGGCCGCTCCGCCGTCGGCGGACGACCTAAGCCGCCGCGACGTCCTTGCGCTTGCCGGCCGCGCCCGAAAACAACGATGCAGCCGATCATCTTGGCTGCTTTCTCGTCCCGCTTCGGCTCGACATCGACGCTTTCTTTGCGCTGCCTCGGCCAGCCGAAGTCGCGGAACGGACGCGCAGTCAGGATCGTCGGGCCGTTCGAATTGGCTGGCCGCGAGTGTGCGCCGGGAGAGTAAGGGTAGCGCAAAGGCCGCCTCGCGTTTCCGATCGGGCCAGCGCCAAGCCGCCCCCGTTCAACTCCGCCAGCTCTTGGGCGATCGGCAATCCGAACCCGTGGCCGTCGCCGCGTTCGTCCAGCCTGCGGCCGGGGACAAGTGCTTCACCGATCGCCTCCTTGCTCAACCCGGGCCCGTCATCCTCGATCACCAGCTTGATGCTCGAACCCATCTCTGCGGCCGTGATCGACACGGCCGAACGCGCGTGCCGCCATGCGTTGTCGAGCAGGTTGCCGATCATCTCGTCCACGTCCTGTGGGTCCGCCGCTGCCGTAAGCTCCGGCGCGATGTCGAACGTAGCCTCGATCGCGCGCTCGGCGTGAACGCCCCGCATGACGGACAAAAGGTCGGCGATCGCAGGCGCGAGCGTCGTGCGCGCCCGCTGCGCCCCGCCCGGCGCGGCCGCGCGCGCCCGCCCGAGGTGGTGCCGAACGCGGCCGTCGATCTCCGCCACCATCGCGCCCAAACTCCCGTCCCGATCGCGCCCGCTCTCCGCCAATTTGATGCTCAGTGCCGCCAGCGGGGTTTTAAGCCCGTGCGCGAGATTGGCGACATGGCGGCGCGCGTGCTCCAACTGCACCTCGTTCTGGTCAATCAAGGCGTTCAGCTCGGTCGCGAGCGGCGCAAGCTCATCGGGCTGGCCGGGCGGGATATGCCGCGCCCGGCCTGCGCGCACGTCCGCCAGCGCCGCCCTTAGCGTGCGCAACGGACGAAGCCCGAACCGGAGCTGCAGCGCGGTCGCGGTCGCGAGCGCCGCGCCCAACAGAGCGAGCGAGCCGAGCAACGGAACCATCGCCTCTCGCAAGGGCGCGAGCGCGACCCGGCGCGGGCCGCTCGCCGTCACGATCGCCGGGCCGGCGCTGGTCGCGATGCTGAGCTGGCGGAAGTGGACCCGCTCGCCGGACAGGGCGGTGTCGTCACCTGGGCGCGGCCCCGGTTGTTCGCGCCCGTGTCCGTCCCGCCCGCGCGACGGGGGAGGCGATGGCGGTGCCGGCAAGGGCTGCGCGCCGATCGCGTCGCCGCCGGCCCATTCACCGGCTGAAGTCTCGACGCGCCAACCCCAACCCTCACCCTTGGCGTCGAACGCCGGCAGGTTCACGACGCGGGCCTGGTCCAGCGTGCCGTCCGGCCGAACGGCGCGTGCGAGCATCCGCCCTTCGGCGTCGAGCTGCTGGTCGAGCCCGTGGATCACGAACCGCTCCAAGACCTGCCCGATGCTGAATGCCGCAAACGCCAGCGCCGCGATCGTGGTCAATGCCGATAGCCCAAGCAGCCGACCGAACAGGGACCGGGGCACAAGCCTCATATCGCGCCCGCAGTAATCCGATAGCCGCGCCCGCGCACCGTCTCGATCATCGCCGCGCCGATTTTCTTGCGAAGCCGACCGATAATGACCTCGACCGAATTGGAATCCACATCCGCGCTGCCCTCATAGACGCGCTCGATCAACTCGGCCCGGTCCACCACCACCTCGCGGCGGAGCATCAACGCCGACAGCACTCGCCACTCGAACGCGGTCAGCTTGAGCGGCAGGCCGTCCAGCTCGAACGTGCCGAGCTGGGCGTCGAAGGCGAGTGCTCCGCACGCGACGATCGCCCCGGCATGGCCCGACGCGCGCCGGACCAGCGCGCGAAGGCGCATGATGACCTCCTCCACCCGAAACGGCTTGGCGAGATAGTCGTCGGCCCCAGCCTTGAACCCCGCCACCTTCTCCGACCAAGCATCGCGGGCAGTAAGAATCAACACCGGCAAGTCTCGGCCTTCAGCGCGCCACTCGCGAAGCACGGTCACGCCGTCCTTTTTCGGCAAGCCAAGGTCAAGCACCGCCGCGTCGTAACGCTCGGTCGACCCCAGATGCGCCCCGTCTTCGCCATTGTCGGCAACATCGACCGCAAAGTTCTCGGCGCGAAAAGCGCGCGCGATCCCGTCCGCTAGGATCGCGTCATCCTCGACAAGCAATATCCGCAACGCCGCAATCCTTTCGACCCTGGCCTATTCTCGCAACCCCAACTCAATCTGAACGACGCGGTTCAGCGCGGGTGGGGTCGACTCGACTAGACAGGTGTTGTCGAACATAAAGGAGATACATCGATGCCTGAACTCAACCCGCGTTCGCCGCTGCACCGGCTGCGTTCGCCCCGTTCCGCCGCGCTCGCGGCCGTGGCCCTGCTCGCGATAGGCGGCGGCGCTGGCGTGATCGCGATGCAAGCGACGCGCCCGTCCGTCTCGATGGCTCCCGCTACTCCCGTCGCGATCCGGTCGCTGTCGTCCAGCGGTATCGTCACGATCCGGGGCCGTGTCGCCGAAATCTACGGCAACAAATTCGTGATCGCCGATGCCAGCGGGCGGGCGCTTGTCGATACGGGCCGCGAAGGCGAGCGCGGCGGGCTGGTCACGGCCGGCGAACCGGTCACCGTGCAAGGCAGCTTCGATCGCGGGTTCGTCCACGCCGCTTTCCTGGTCGGCCCGGGCAATAAGGTAGTCGCACTCGGGCCGCTGGGCGGACCGCCTCGCGGGCGTCGCGGCCCCCGGGGCGGGCCGGATGACGGCCCCGGCGCGCCTCCGCCCCCGCCACCCGGCGCCGGTCCCGTGGGCGATGCGCCTCCGCCTTCTCCGCCCGGAGCCGGACCCGGTGCGCCTCCACCGTCTCCGCCCGCGCCAGTTGGCGGTGCCGCTCCGGCCAGCCCGGTTTCTTCGGTCGCGCCGACGGCTGCCAGGCGGTAGCAGGCTACTGACATTGGAGGCGGGAAGCCGTTCGCCTCCGGTTACCGTGACTTGGACCAAAATGTCACGGGTACGAACGGGGAACGGGCCATGCCGACGCAAGCGGGCGCACGCGCGCCTGACACGACCCGCGCGCGCCGCGCGCTGCAATCGCTCAATTTCTTCATGGCCGATATGCAGGCGGGCATCGGCCCGTTCCTGGGCGTGTTCCTGCAACAGCGCGGCTGGGCGACGGGGCCGATCGGCACGGTGATGACGGCCGGCGGCGTGGCCGGGATGCTGATGACGGCCCCCGCCGGCGCGTTCATCGACCACACCACGCGCAAGCGCCTGGTCGTGGTCGTCACCGGCATCTGCACGGTCGCGGCCTCGTTCCTGATCCTGCTCTCGCGGTCCGGGCTGGTCGTCACCGTCAGTCAGGTCGCGACCGCGATCGCGGGTGCCGCGATCGGTCCCGCCGTCACCGGCATGACGCTCGGCATCGTGCGCCAGCAAGGATTTAATGCGCAGAACGGCCGCAATCAGGCGTTCAATCACGCGGGTAACATGATCGGCGCGGGGACGTCGGGCTGGCTCGGGTGGAAGTTCGGGATGCCCGCGATCTTCTATCTCGCAGCGGCGTTCGGCGTGCTCGCCATCGTCTCCGTGCCGATGATCCCGGAACGGGCGATCGACCATGACGCCGCGCGGGGGCTGGAAAATGGGAACGAGGACAAAGGCGGTAGCAAGGGCAAGGGCACCGGCAGGATTGGGGGCTTCCGCGTCCTGTTGCACAACAAGCCGATGCTGATCCTCGCCGCGGCGCTCGCCTGCTTCCATCTCGGCAACGGCGCGATGCTGCCGCTTTACAGCCTCGCCGTGGTCGGGGCGGGCAGGGGCAACCCCGCCCTGTTCACCGCCACCACGGTCGTCGTCGCGCAGGCGGTGATGATCGTCACCTCGCTGCTCGCGATGCGGGTGGCGGCGGGTCGGGGCTTCTGGCTCGTAATGCTGATCTCGTTCGCGGCGCTGCCGGTGCGCGGGCTGATCGCGGGTTCGGTGATCCAGCAATGGGGCGTCTGGCCGGTCCAGGCGCTCGATGGCGTCGGCGCGGGGCTGCAAAGCGTCGCGGTGCCCGGTCTGGTGGCCTGCCTGCTGAACGGCACGGGGCGCGTCAATGTGGGGCAAGGCGCGGTGATGACGGTGCAAGGGCTGGGCGCGTCGCTCAGCCCCGCTATCGGCGCCTGGCTGGCCCAACTCCTTGGCTACCGCGTCGCGTTCTTCATCCTGGGCGGATTCGCGACCGGCTCGCTGGCGCTGTGGATCGGGTTCGCCGGCACGCTCCGCCCCGCCTGCGCGGGCGAGCGCGACGGTCCGCGGCGCGAGCCGGCATGATGGCGGCAGCGCCCGTCTGGGGCATTTGCATCGCCGCCGCCGCCGGGGTCATCGCCAGGCCGTTCCGCCTGCCGGAAGCGATCTGGGCGGTGGCCGGAGCCGTGCTGCTGGTGATCTTGGGCCTCATGCCGCTCGGCGACGCGCTGGCGGCGGTGGCGAAGGGTGCCGACGTTTACCTGTTCCTCGCCGGCATGATGCTCCTGTCTGAGGCGGCGAGGGTCGAGGGGCTGTTCGACTGGCTGGCCGCGACGGTGGTGAATCGCGCGGGAGGCTCGCCGCGACGCCTGTTCGCGCTGGTCTATGCCGCCGGCGTGGTCGTCACCATTTTCATGTCGAACGACGCCACGGCCGTCGTGCTGACGCCGGCGGTCTACGCCGCCGCCAAGGCCAGCAAGGCCGATCCGCTGCCGCTGCTGTTCGCCTGCGCGCTGGTGGCGAATGCGGCGAGCTTCGTGCTGCCGATCTCCAACCCCGCGAACCTGGTCCTGTATGGCGGGCATATGCCGACGCTCCGAGCCTGGCTCGGTTCGTTCGCGCTGCCCTCGCTCACCTCGATCGTCACGACGTTTGTGGCGCTGCGCCTGGTCGAACGGAAGCGGTTGTTCGGAAGCTGCGCGCGCGAGGTCGCGCGTGAGCCGCTGTCCAAGGGTGGGTGGGCGGCGCTGGCGGGGGTCGCCGGAACCGCCGCGCTGCTTCTCCTCATGTCGGCGCTCGACCGGCCGCTCGGGCTTCCGACCTGCATCGCCGGGATCGCCACGTCGATCGTGGTCTGCGCCGTGTCGCGCCGGTCGCCGGTAGAGCTCATCGCGGACGTGTCGTGGGGCGTGCTCCCGCTCGTAGCGGGATTATTCGTTCTGGTCGAAGCGGTCGATCGCACGGGCGTCATCGGCACGGTGGCGCGCGCGCTTAGCCGCGCCGCTGCGCACGATGCGTCGCTCGCCTCTATCAGTTCTGGCACGGCCCTCGCATTCGCCTCCAACCTGATGAACAATCTTCCCGCCGGGTTGATCGCCAGCACCGCGATAGGGCAGGCGCACCCGCCAAAGCTGGTTGTCGATAGTCTGCTGATCGGTGTCGATCTCGGACCGAACTTGTCGGTTACCGGCTCTTTGGCGACAATCCTGTGGCTCTCGGCCATTCGGCGCGAAGGCGAGAATGTGGGGTTCTGGCGCTTTCTGAAAGTGGGCGTCGCGACGATGCCGCCGGCGCTCGCCGTTGCTTTGGGGGTGCGGCTACTGATCGGTTAGGGATGCCCGAAAACGAACGAGGCTGTTGAAAAATGCTCACGCGAAGGGCGGGGAAGGCTGCGGCCGGATCGGCGGTGAGCGGATTGCCGGGTGGCCCGCTCCGGCAAGTGCCGTTCGGCTGGCGAGAAGTTGGATGGGGTAAGATGCTCATGGTCCCACCCCTCGACCGCTCCGTCACCAAGGCACCGGGCCGTTCTCGTCCGAGAAGGTTCCGGTCGGCCCGTCGGCACCGATCAGAGCCAGGCGCACCGGCTCGCGCGCGCCTTCTTCCACGCTGCGGGTACCGTTGAAGTTGTTGAGCGCGGTCGAGGTGAAGCCGGGGCACGCGGCGTTGACTTTGATGTTCGTGTTTTCAAGCGAAAGCGCGAAGGCGAGCATGACCGCGTGGGCCGCCGCCTTTGACACGGAATAGTTGCCGAACATGGCGCGATGCGTGTTCGACGGGTCCGAGTTGAGCGTCATCGAACCGCCCGAACTGGCGGTGACGACGATGCGGCCGGCAGGCGCTTCGCGCAGCAGCGGCAGCATCGCCTGGGTGACGGCGATCACGCCGAATACATTGGTGTCGAATACCGTTCGCACGTCCTCCAACGGTGCCGTCACCAGCGAGTTGACGTCGCGCAGGTTCTCGAAACTCCTGCCCGGCCTGCCGGCGTGGGAGACGCCCGCATTGTTCATCAGCACGTCGAGCCGGCCGAACTCGTCCCGAATGCGGGTTGCGGCGGCGTCGATCGAGGCTTGGCTAGTTACGTCGAGCTGAATCGCATGGGCACTGGCGCCGATGCTTGCTGCCGCTTCCTCGCCCTTCGCCGGGTCGCGCGACCCGACCAGGACGGTCAGGCCATGACCGGCCAGGTCCTTTGCGATCTGGAGGCCGATGCCCTTGTTCGCCCCGGTGACGAGGGCGACGGTTTGCTCATTCATGGTCACGTCCTTTGTCGCTTCCGAACTGGTCAACGCCGCCCCGCCAGCCTATTCAGATAACGGAACAACGCTCCACATATACGGAACCGTGTTCCGGAATGGCAATAGCGGAATGCGGATGGTTGGCCGGGTGAGCGAGGGTGAGATCGACGCCGATCGCGAGAGTTCGCCGAGGCGTGGCGTTCGGGCGGACGCGCGCCGCAACATGGCGACGCTGTTGGATGCGGCGCTGGCGGTGTTCGCGCGGTCGGGGGTGGACGCCCCGGTGCGGGAAGTCGCGACGGCGGCGGGTGTCGGCGTCGGCACCGTCTACCGACATTTCCCGCGGCGTTCGGACTTGATCGTTGCCGTGTTCCGGCATGAGGTCGACGAATGCGCGGATGCCGCACCGGAACTGGCGGCCGCACACACGCCTGGCGAGGCGTTGTCGCGTTGGATGGGGCGCTATGTCGATTTCATCGCGGCCAAGCGCGGGCTTGCGGCGGCACTTCGATCAGGCGACCCGGCGTTCGAGGCATTGCCGGGATATTTCGAGAAGAAGCTCGTACCTGTTTTGCGCTCGTTACTCGACGCTGCGGCCTTGGCAGGTGAGGCGCGCGGCGACATCGAACCTTATGACCTGCTGCGAGCGGTGGGCGACCTCGGCATGTCCGCGCATTATGACGGCCCGGGCCACGCACGGCGCATGGTCGCGCTGCTTGTCGATGGATTGCGCTTTGGCGCGAGCCAGTGACCGGCAGCACACTATCTGCGTTCATCGAGGGTCCGTTAGGTGGATGTTTATTCGACAGCTCGGCTTTCGTCCCGAGCCGCCGACCAGACCTCTCGAGCCGCATCCGCGTTGAGTGCCGCGATGCCGAGTCCCACCACCAGATCGGGCCATGCCGACCGCCACAGGAACGCCGTTACCAGCCCCGAACCGACAATCGCGACGTTCGCGAGCGCGTCGTTCCGGGCGGAGAGAAACGCCGCCCGCGTGAGACTGCCCCGATGGTCGCGGTAGCGCGCCAGCATCAAGGCGCAGGTCAGATTGACCGCCAACGCGCCCAAGCCGGTGAGGGACAGGGCCAGCGGTTCAGGCGAGACGAGCGTCGTGATCTTGTGCCAAGCCATCCACACCGTCGCGAGGCCTGGCACGAGGAGGATGCCCGCCAGCACCATCCCGAGCCGACCACGACGCGCGGCGGACCAGCGCAGCGCAACCAGGATCAGGAGATTGATCGAGGCATCTTCGAGAAAGTCGATGCTGTCCGCGAACAGCGACACCGACCCGATCGTGAGCGCGACTAAAAACTCGACTCCGAAATAGCCGAGGTTGAGCAGCGCCACGCGGCGCACTACCCGGCGCAAGGGTTCGTGGGTTGCCGTTTCCGTGACGCTCATGTCGAGAACACCATTGCAGGTTCGGGCCGCAGCACCGGGCGCATGCTCACCAGCGCCGCGCCGCGCAGGCGAGCGCATCGCGCATCGCGCAGCCGATCCGCGTCGGCCATGCCATCCGGTAGGGCAGCTCCGCCCAGCCCGCGACGGTTGCCGCAAGGGCATACGCGCCGATGCCAATGCCGACGCCGGCCGCAAGCAGCCCGGCGATCCCGGCTTGCGCGAACACCGTCGACCAAAGCCTTCTCCCCGACCCGCCCAGCGCGGTCAGCACCACATAGTGGCGCAGCTGTTCGGCGGTGACTATGTGGGCCATCATCTTCGTGAGTCCGAACCCGATCGCGACCGCGATTAGCAGCATAGTCGAGATGTCACCGACATTTTCCGAGGCGGCGAGCAACCAGCGTGCGGTTGCCGTTTCGAGATCGTCGCACGCGAACGCGGTAAACCTTATTGGAACGGATCGCCTGAAACGCTGATTGCGTCGCATCAGGATCAACATTCGACCCAGCGAGCACCATTGGTGTGGCCATGCGCTCGGGCGCAGGTAACGGAGGCGCCCAAGGCACCTCAGGCAAGCGGCCCCGGCATCACCGCCGCCGATCAGACGGCCCAGCCGACCGACACCGCCGCGCTGCAGGACATTGTCGTCACGGCTCAGAAGCGGGCGGAGAACCTGCAGCAGGTGCCGATCGCGATTACCGCGCTGGGTGGCCCCGAGCTCGCCGCGAAGGGCGTGCAGCGCACGACCGAACTGGGGCAGATCGCGCCGGGGCTGGACATCCGGGCCACAAACTCGTCGTTTCAGCCGACGTTGCGCGGCATCGGCACCAGCGCCACCTTCGCAGAAAATTCGACGGCGCTGTACATCGACGGGGTATATATCCCGCAACAGGTCGGCGCGTTGCGGGACCTCAACGACATCGCGCAGGTCGCAGTGCTCAAAGGGCCTCAGGGAACGCTGTTCGGCCGCAACGCCACCGCCGGCGTCATTCAGATTACCACCCGCGCGCCCAGCCACGAGTTCCATGCCGAAGCCGGGGTGGAGGTCGACAATTTCGAGACGGTCCGAACCGATGTCTATGCCACCGGCGGGCTCACGTCCAACATCGCCGTCAGCCTGTCGGCCCAATATGCCAAGCAATTCATCGGCTGGGGTTACAATTACCCGCTCAACACCGACGCGGGCTATATCGACCATCGCGTGTCCGTGCGCGGCAAACTGTTGTTCACGCCGACCAACACGACATCCACAACTATGTCCCGACCCAGCCGCTCAATTTCGCGTTGCGGGCCCCGTTCACGCCGGTGCCCGTCGCGCGGGTCGATGACTTCACTCAGACGACCTCGTCGTTCGCGGGGTTTGGGCAAGCGACTTGGGAGTTCCTGCCCGATACGCGACTGACGCTGGGCGCGCGCTACACCACCGAGGATCGAACGCTGGTGGGCACGGAAACGCTGACGATTCTGCTGCCGATCCCGCAACGGCCGCCGGTGACGATCAACAGCAAGATCTCGGCGAAGAAGCCGACCTTTCGCGCGGCGATCGACCACCGGTTCGGCCCGACATTGCTCGCCTATGCGTCGTTCAACACCGGGTTCAAGAGCGGCGGCTATGCGCTGTTCAGCCCGACCAATCCGCCTACGAGCCGGAAACCGGCCGCGCCTATGAAGCCGGGTTCAAGAGCGAACTGTTCAACCGTCAATTACGACTCAAACTTGCCGGTTTCTATGACGACTATACGAACATCCAGGTGACGCAGGTCATCAACAACACGCAAAATGTCAGCAACGGTGCCAAGACGGCAATATACGGTCTCGACGTCGACTTCCAGCCCCGGTTGGCGCGTGGGTTGCAACTGTCCGGCGGGGTGGAGTTGCTCCATGCTCAATTCGTCCGGTTCGACAATGCCCAGATCTCGACGCCCAAGGCTACCGGTGGCGCGACGTTGACCTCGGGCAGCGTAGCCGGCAACCGGCTGCCGGTATCGCAGAAGTTGGCGGGCAATCTAGTGCTCGACTACGATACACGGCTGGCGGACGCGGGACTGCATCTCAACGTCACCGGATCGTACCAAGGCGACTATTATTTCGAGCCGGACAACACGATCCGTCAGCCCGCTTTCGGCGAGCGTGAAGCTCATGACGCCGCGCTGGACATACGGGTCGCCTTCCGCGAGCCGCCGCGCTTCCTCGATCGTGGCGACGCGGAACACCGACATGCCGTTGGGAATCGTGGGGTCCTGCGCCACGGCGAGCGGGCCGGACAGAAACAAGGTGCCCGCGCGCTCCTGCTCGATCATGTAGGTGAGATGGTCGTCGCGCGACGCCCGCATCGCCTCGGGCCGGAGTACGCGGCGGAACATTACGAACAAGCTCAGCCACGCCGATGTCGCGAGCGCGGGCGGTCGGCTCGCGCCGGCGGAAAGGGGCTGTTGCGGTTCCGCGTCGGTCGACATGCCGGTCCTCCTGAACGTTGCACCTGTAGCCGCGACTCGCGCCCGACGCGGGCCGATCGGCTAATTACCCCTTCGTGCGATTTTCGCAAATCGATGTCGGTGGCGAGCACCGGCAGGAATCGGAACGGTTATGGCGACGACCACGCACCCTTTGCAACCGTTCGCCACGGGGATGGCACCCCGGCGGGAGGCGTTTTCGATGGACGCGGCGTTTATGCAGGATGGCAGGCGTCGATCGGGTCGCTGTTTTGTTTGATCGCTGAGCCTAGCACTACTTTGGCAGATTGGCATCGACGGGCTCGGTGAGGGGCTTCTCACAGTGAGGGCACCGCAGTGGCGGCGGTCGTGCGAAGAGGTCGAGAATGGCCTGCCTGATGGCCGGCATG
>JAABUQ010004029.1_pt1 | contig 25763 bp, 28 predicted proteins | sample 5560001 | NCBI WGS metagenome assembly JAABUQ01 (sample SAMN10711888, study PRJNA513371) | rock metagenome | isolation source: Antarctica rocks | place: Antarctica: Victoria Land, Finger Mt nord | collected 2015-12-18
GACACGTGCGGAGGTGGGTCACACGAGCCTGGCACTGACCTGGCATCACAGGGCACCGTTGGACAAGAAGCGCACGAGGAGCTAGCGGACCGATTTTACACTGGTGGGGGATGGGCAAAAATAGCCAATTGCGGGATGCCCTCGCAGGCGAGTAGAATCGCACGCACCACGCGCTCCATGTGCTCATAGTTGCGCTCCGCGTAGTACTCGTAGATCCCGGCAAGGTCGTTGCGCGCCGAGGGGGATAGGATGACCGTCACGCCGTGGTCCGCTGTTCCCGCCGCGCTTGCTCGCGGTCGCGGTTGTAGGCGTCCAGATCGAGCATGCCGCGCGCCGCGAAGTCGCGCGCGACTTCCTCAAGGGAGACACCTTCGCCACGCTCAATCTCGTCGATGCCCTCCTGGATCATGGCCAACTCGCGCATCTCGCGCTCGATGAACTCCTCCATGGCCTGGACAATCAGGTCGTTGCGCGATTGCCCCGTCAGGCGCGCCATCGCATCGTAGCGCGCGCGCAAATCGCCCGGCAGCCGCATACTCGTCGTGCTCATTACCGCCATCGTCCTCTCCTCTCAAAGCAACACGATTGTAGTATATCGACTGTGGGAGGGGTGGTCAATCTGTTGTTGAGCCCAGTGAGCGCGTCTGTTCCCGGTTGCGGCTTTGGTCGCGGAGACGGTCGGCGCATACAGCGACGCTTCTACCGCCGTATACTTTGGGCAGCCAGTAGTGCGATAACCCCCTTCAGACAACCGTACCGAATAGGTTTGTGATGATCCAAGACCAGCTAGCCCCTTTGATCCACCAGGCTATTGCCGCGGCCCAGGCGAGTGGCGACCTGCCGGCCTTCGAGACGCCCGTCGCCGGGGTCATTCCCGTGGAGCGCCCCAAGCAGGAAGAGCACGGCGACTTCGCCACGCCCATCGCCCTGCAGTTGGCCAGGACGGCGCGACAGTCGCCGCGCCAGATCGCCGAGGCCATCGTGGCCCACCTGCCCCTCGATGCCACGGGACTGCTCGCCTCCGCCGAGGTCGCGGGGGCGGGCTTCATCAACCTGCGCCTTGGCGTACCCTGGCTGGCGCGGCAGGTCGACCACGTGCTCGCCGATGGCCCGCACTACGCCGACCCGTCCCTTGGGGCTGGGCGCACCGCCCAGGTCGAGTTCGTGTCCGCCAACCCGACGGGTCCGCTCACGGTGGGCCACGGGCGCGGCGCGGTGATCGGCGACACCCTGAGCAACATGCTGGAGGCCGGCGGCTACCGGGTGACCCGTGAGTACTACTTCAACGACGGCGGACTGCAGATGAAGAACCTGGCCGAATCGGTGCGGGTGCGCGCGCGGCAGGCCCTCGGCGAAGGGGTCGAGTTCCCGGCCGACCTCTACGTCGGCGACTACATCTCCGCCATCGCCCAGGACCTGATCGCGCGGGACGGACCCGCCGTCGTCGACCGGGAGTGGACCGTCCTGCGCGACGAGGCCGTGGCGGTCATCTTCGCCGACATCCGCCGCACCGTGGAGCGCCTCGGCGTGCGCTTCGACGTCTACTTCAACGAGATGGCGCTCTACGACCGCGAGCGCCCCGTCAACGTGTGGCGCACCGTTGAGGAGCTGCGGGCGCGCGACCTGGCCTACGACGCCGAGGGCGCGGTCTGGTTCCGGGCCACGGCGTTCGGGGCCGACAAGGACCGCGTCTTGGTGCGCTCCAGCGGCGAGCCTACCTATCGCCTGCCCGACATCGCCTACCACGTGGACAAGCTGCAGCGCGGCTTCGACCTGTCGGTCAACGTGCTGGGAGCCGACCACATCGCCCAGTATCCCGACATCCTGGCGGCGGTTGGCGCGCTGGGCCACGACGCCGCCAGGGTGCGCATCGTGACCAACCAGTTCGTGACCTTGCTGCGCGACGGCGAAGTCGTCAAGATGAGCACGCGCCGCGCCACCTACGTGACGCTGGACGAACTGATCGACGAGGTCGGCGCGGACGCGGTGCGCTACTTCATGATCAACCGCTCGCCGGACAGCCAGTTTGAGTTCAATCTCAACCTGGCCAAGGAGCAGAGCGACGAGAACCCTGTCTACTACATCCAGTACGCCCACGCGCGCACGGTCGGCATCCTGCTGCGCCAGGCGCCCAAGTACGCCATCGCCTTCGACCCGGAGGCCGACGTCAGTCTGCTCGGGCACCCGGCCGAAGTGGCGCTGATCGGGCAGATCCTGCGCCTGGAAGAGACGTTGGTCTCGGGCATCAAGCGCCTGGAGCCGCAGCACCTGGCCACCTACGCGACAGAGCTGGCGACGCGCTTCAGCACCTTCTACCGCGATTGCCGCGTGCTGCGCCCAGAGGACACGCCGCTCAGCCAGGCGCGGCTCAAGCTGGTCCGGGCCACGCAAATCGCCCTGGCGCGGGCGCTCGAACTGATGGGCGTGCGGGCGCCCGACGAGATGTAGGGTCGTCGTGTGTCCAGACGTTGGACACCGTCGAACAACGACGATGCGTCTACGGGAGATCCGGGAAGATCAGGTTAAGCGGCAGACTGAAGCCGGGCAACAGTTCCTCGTCGGTCAGGCTGCCGCCCGCGCCGACGAAGCGCATCGGGCCGTCGACGTCGTAGATATGGACGACGTGTCGGCGCGGATACACGCACCACACGCGGCGCGCTCCGCCGGCTAGGTAGTCCTGCACCTTCTCGGCCACGTCGTCCGCGCTCTCCGAGGGGCTGATGACCTCGATGACGAGACGCGGAACGCCCGGGAAATACTCGCTCCTATCCCAGGGCACGGTGGCGAGTTGCTCCGCCGGTATTAAAGACGCCATCAGCGCCCCGGACCTGCGTCGGGTCGTCGGGCAGGGTGAAGCGCAGCCCAAACTCTCCGCCCGCGACGAGGCCCACCGATCGGTTGCGCGCCCCAAGGCCTGGACAGGTTCCCATCCCGATGCGCGCGCCTGGTCCTCTAGATAGCGATCAATCGCCGCAAGCAAGGCAATCTCTACAAGTCCGTGCCGTCCCTTTTGGCGGGGGGCATCGTCCGCACCTCTCCCCTCACAAACTCGTGGCGGTTGCCATCGTCCGGCAGGGCCATGAACTCGTCCAGGCTGATATGCTTCGTCTGTACGACCATCTCTCATCCTCCGTCCCCGTTACCCATAGTGTAGCCTGTCGCGGAGGTACCGAAACGAGATGTACTTTCAGCGCAACGGCGAGTTCCTCACCCCCATGCGCACGGAGACACTGACCCGTCCACATCCATGAACGCCGCACCGGCAGCCAGGTGGGAGTGGGGACAGGAAAGGGGAGGGACAACGATGATCGATAGCGATACAGCGGTGGCGCGGATGGCCGTCCGCCGGCGCTTCATCGACGCGCTGGTCGAGACCTTGAGCGCCGACGAGTCCTACCTGGCCGCCTGGCTCGACGGCAGTATCGCGCGCGGGGACGACGACGCCCTGAGCGACGTGGACCTGCGCCTTGTCGTCTCCGACGCGGCGGCAGTCACGCTCTGCGCGCGGCCCTGGGACATCGCCGGCTACACCACGCCCGAGCGGCTGGCCCTGTTCGGCCGCTTCGGCCGGCCCGTCCTCATCCATGAGAACCAGCATAACGCGTCGCCGGGCGAAAGCTTCACCTGCGTCATCTACGCGTCGCTGCTGACGGTCGACTGGGTGCTGATTCCCCATGCCGTCGCCGCGCGTCAACCGGATACGCGGCTGCTCTTCGACAAGGTCGGTATCCCGCTCCAGCCGCCTCCACCGCCCCTCTCGCAAGCGCAACGGGCGGAGCGAGCTTCGGAGCGGGTGGCGTTCTTCTGGATGATGACCAGCATCGCGGTCAAGTACCTGCTGCGCGGCGACGCCGTGCGTGTCCACCACCTACTGGCCGGTCTTGAACCCCTTGTGCGGGAGGTGCGTACCCTGTCCACCGGCATGCCCGTCCCCTACACCACAAAATCATCCTTCCGCCTCGCGGCGATGGTCGAAGAGCAGGTCGCGGCTGTCCACGCCATGTGCGAGACCGTGCTGGCGCTATCGCCGGCCATCGTCGCGCTGGGCGGCTATGTCCCGGACGATCCGATGATCATGATCGACGGGTTGCTCTCGTTGAGGCCAGCCCTCGACTAATTAGGTGAGACGAGCGGCGATAACCTTCTCAATGAGAGCAATATATTCCCCCGTCGCCGCATCGAAGTACCGTGTCACCGCCCATCCGGTTCCCTCGAGGAGTCGTTCCAACTCCGGTTTGGACACGAACAGGTACTCGAACCATGGCGTGGCGTACTGTTTGTAGCGAATGCGCAGGGTCAACTGTCCCGGCATCCTGCCGCGCCGGAGGTTCTCATCGCGATAAGCGGCGTGGACGGGGGCCGTGATCCCGTGGGGGTCCCGGCTCTCCGCGATGATCCGGGCGTCGTCGCTCGTCGTACGGTAGAGCCGTGTGAGCAGCGTCCGCGCCGTGGCGGCGTCGCCGAACAAGCCGACATTGGCGCCGAGCAGCAGCAAGGTATCCCACGAGCCGGGCTCTGCGGGCAGGAGACTGGCGTCGACGAGGGAGAGCACGCGCGCGTCTCTCAGGCCGCGGCGCTTGCAGACGTCGATGGCCAGCGGCGAGATGTCGATGCCGACGACCTCGGCTCCCTGCCCCTGCAAGTAGAGAGCGTGCCGTCCTGCTCCGCAGCCAATGTCCAGAACGCGGCCGCGCGCCCATGCCATGGCCTCGCGATCATGCGTGGGCCAGGCGTGATACGGGGCGACGTACGCTCGAGAACTCTCACCCACGCCGATAAAACCGTCATCCCGTTCGACGATTTCCCGTCCGGGGGCGCCGCGTAGGTGGTCGTCGAGTAGATGGCCAAAAGCATCTTGCTCATTGGTCAGGTTGGTCATACTGATCGCGCGCCTCCATGTCGATAGCGACCACTGGGAGCGCGGGCGGCCCGCCGGCTGCGGTAGCAACGACGCGGATCGGTGCTCCAACCGTCGTGGACACCGTCCGCGCTCCCGGCAAGACTCCGTACGAGGCGGGCGGGCCGCTCGCGCTCCCTGTAGGCAGGGTCTGTGAATTGTCCGCTACGGACGCCGGTTGCCCACTGGGACCGCCGCAGTCCCTGCGGCACGTCGTCGTGGGCATGTGATGTGCCGGACCCGGACGGGCGTCCCGCGCACATGGCCGCAGGGACTGCGGCGGTCCCAGTAGAAATGCCTGTCACCGACTTTTCACGAGCCCTGTCCCTGTAGGGCCGCCTCCAGATTCCAGAAAACTCTACGAGGAGGTTAGAGGCGGGTAAACAGCCGCCTGAACACCTGCGCGGATGGACCGGGGCGTGCGTTATGGTCAACGAGAGGCAGCGACCGGCCCGACGAGCAGGGCATGTTGCCGTCGATAGCCCTCCAATAAGAGGGCTGTGAGGGCTCAGGCGCCGTGTGCAAGAGCATGAGCGGCCCTGGTTGCGCCACAAATGGCGACTCAAGAAGTTTTCTGGAATCTGGAGGGCCGCGTGTTGACAGTGAGGCGGTGGGTAGGATATACAGACACTAACCCCGTCCCCTCTGTCTCCGTCGTCGATGTCCTGTAGCCGGACGGGTTTATGAACCCCGCGCTCCTTGCCGTTCATCCGGCGCCATGCCCCATTGGAGGATACCGCTCATGTCCAGGACCGCATCGCCCGCCCGACGTCTCGGCCGGATTATCCCGGCCGCCGGACTCTCCGCCCTGGTCCTCGCCGCCGCGACGCCCCGCGTTGGTTCCGCCCCCATGGTGGCCCAACCGGCCGCGACCTATACGCTGACCATCGGCACCTCAATGCCGCTGACCTCGGCGGCCAAGCCCCTGGCCGACGGCGCCAACAAGGCGGTGCAGCTCGCGGTGCTGCTGGCCAACCAGCAACACCTGCTGCCCAACGTGACGTTCACCACGCGCCTGCTCGACGATGTGGTGGGCAACAATTATAGCCCGGACAAGGATGCCGCCAACGCGCGCGTCCTCATCGCCGATCCGACGGTCGTTGGCGTGGTCGGGCCGCTCAACTCGGGCGCGACCGAAGCGTCGATGCCCATCTACAACAACGCTGGCCTGACCAACATCAGTCCCTCGGCCACCCTGGTGCTGTTAACTGATCCGGCGAACCTGGCGCGCTTCCAGCCGGCCACGGCGGCGGGCAAGGGGCCGCGCACGTTCTTCCGCACCATCACCAGCGACGCCGTCGAGGGCAGGGCCGACGCGGCGTTCGTGCATCAGCACTATAAGACGGTCTACGTCACCGACAACAAGGACCCCTACGGGACAGGGGTGGCCAACGAGTTCAAGGCCAACGCGCAGCGGATAGGCGTGCGGGTCGTGGGCAGCGGCGAGTTGGAGCCCAACCAGGCGCAGATGGGCGCGCGCTCACTGGCCACGGTGATCCGGAACGTGACCGGCGGGAACGTCGACCTGGTGTACTTCGGGGGCGAGTTCGGCGCGACCGGCGGCGCCGAGTTTCTAGCCGCCGCCCTGCACCGCGTTGGGCTGATGCACACGGTTTTGATGGGGCCAGTAGGCATCTTCGACCCCTCCTTCATCAAGGCCGCCACCCCGGCCATCGCCAACGGTACCATCGCCTCCACGGTGGGCTATCCGCCCAACGCCAAGGTGTCCGTGCCGCCGGTGGCCAACACCTTCGCCAACGCCTTCAAACGGCAATATCCGGGCGTCGGCCTGGCCGACTACGACAACGAGGCCTTCGACGCCGCCAACGTGATCATCCAGGCTACCGTGCAGGCCATCAAGGCCGGCCAACTCCACCCGGGCGCGGTGGACCGGGCCGGGCGCGAGGCCGTGGCCCGCAACATCGCCGCCATCCATCTCACCGGCGCGACCGGCCCGGTCAGCTTCGACCGCAACGGAGATACCTCGATCCACGCCGTCATCAGCGTCTTCAAGGTTGTCAACGGCGTCTGGACCTTCCAGCAATACGCGCCGGGCTACGCCCCGCAGTAGGGTTCCACGCACTGGGAGCGCGGGAGCAGCCCACTCGTTTCCGCCGCGGCGGATGTGTTGGCCATTGCCCGACACCTCTGCCGCGATCGTCGTGGGTGGGCTGCTCCCGCGCTCCCGATTATCGTCGCCGGATGCGCCGGACAGTGCACCAGGGCCATTTCATTGTCGATCAGGCCGGCGATTCCTGGGGGTAGGGGCGTATGCAATACGCCCCTACCCCGACCTGACGATCTATGTCGCCGAGAATGAAATAGCCCTGACAGTGCATTGAGAGTGTTGACGTGAGAGTTGCGCACCGGCGCGCATCCTACGAGGATGTATCCCTATGTCGCAGCCGTTCCAACTCCGCTTCCAGAGCGGTGATCCGCTGTCGAAGGGCAACGTTCTCGCTGCTTGCTTCTAGATCGGCGATGCGCCGACGAAGGGCAACGTTCTCCGTACCGGCCTCGAACCAATAGGGCACGGGACGCCCGTCGGGGTCGAAGACCCGCAACAGGGGACCGTCAATAGCGAATGAGACGGGTAGCGTCTGGCTATGATAACGGCCATCGGTCTCCGGCTGCCACGACGCCATCGCATCCCCGAGGCGCTGCCAGGCACTGATTTGGCGCGTGAGGAATTGGTTGTGGGGATCGAACACCAGATACTCGGGGACCCGCATGATGGAAAGAAAGCCGAACGCTTTACCCGCCTGCCTCTTGCCACGCCGCGTGCGTTCCAGGCTCACGTCATACTGCCAGGTCGAGGCGCTGGCGACCTCGATCACCAGCGACGGCGGTCCGTCCGCGCGCACATCAATGTACTCGCGGTCCGCTGGTCCCAGGCGGGGATGGATCGAGACGTCGGGACAGGGACGCCACTCCGTCGTGTCGGGTTTCTCGGCTATCACCGTGAGTTGGTCGCCCACGTGCCAGGACCAGCCGCGCTCCCTGGCAAGCATTTTCAGCGATGTGGAGAGGGCGCGAATCGCGTTCTGATGCCAATCCGCTCCCACTACATCGTCCTCCAGATCGTCGTGTAGCCAACCGTAGTCGAGCACGTCCCGCGTGCCAGCACTCATGATACCCTCCCGCCCGCCTGCCCGCGTCGTTCCTGCCTCCAGTATACGATGACGATGGGACGAGCAGAGAGCGAACCGAGCGATGCCATGGCGGTTCGTCGCGCGCATGCGGTACTGTACTGGTAGGAGGAACCACGGGGGTTGAGCGTCACAGGGCGCCGTTGGCCTGGCCCTGAAGGCTCAAGCGCAACCACAATCGCGGTAAACACCCGTTGCCACGGGCCATAAACAGGGGAGGATGCGATGAACGCTCCGGCGATCGAGCGGGGCTGGACGGTGTATACCGAGGACAACAAACGGGTCGGCGATGTCGTGGAGGTGCACGGGCATTACATGCTGGTCAGCCGCGGGCTGCTCGTGGTGCGCGACATCTACGTGCCGCGCTACGCCGTGGCCTCGGTGGAGGAGCGCAAGGTGCGCCTCTCCATCACCGACGAACGGCTACGACGTATGGACTGGACCGCGCCACCGCCGCCGCCGCCCCTGCGGCCCGATAGTACGGCTCCCATGATCGTGCCGTCGCCCGCGTCGTCGGCATTGCCCGATAGGGAGACGGACGACGGCACGACGACGACAATGGACACGCTGCCCACCTCTACACCAGAGGAGCAGACCGCGTCGCCGTTCGACGATGTCTTCGTGCCGGACTACAACAACGGATTCGATGGAGCGACGTTTCAACCCGATCTGGACGACTACGAGGATATGGGCATCCTGCTGGGCAACCAGGTGGAGGTGGACGGTGAGGCCTACCTGACGGTGCAGCAGATCGGCAGCGGCCCGGCCGTCGTCTTCGTGCATGGCTGGGGCTTCGACCGCCGCGTGTGGGAGTACCTGACGCTCGACCTGCCGCGTGATGTCACCATGATCACGTACGACGGGCGCGGCTACGGCCGCTCCACGGCGCCCTGGTGGGGCTACGACGTGGCCCGCGCCAGCCGTGACCTGCGCGTGCTGCTACGCACGTTGGACCTGCGGGATGCGACCCTCGTCGGGGTCGACACGGGCGCCGCAGCGGCCCTGCACTATATCCAGCACGGCGGACGTCGCGCCGGGCGGTTAGTCTTGATCGCGCCGGCCCTGCCGCCCGCGCCGTCGATGCCGCCCGAGGAACCGACGGCTGTTCCAGAGGCGGACATGACGCTGCTAGCGGAGGCGGACGCGGACATGACGCCGACGACGCGGGGCGCCGACCGCATCCCGACCGGCGATGTCGTGTCGGGCACGGACGTGGCATCGTCTGACGGATCGCAATCCACGGACGCGGACACACCCGAGGACGCGGACACACCCGAGGACGCGGACACACCCGAGGACGGGGTGGAAACGACGGATGGGGACGAGGACCCGGCAGCGCCCTCTGCCGTCGAGATACTACCGGAACCGCTACGCGCCTGGGAGCAGGACCTGCGGCGCGATCGCGCGCTGCTGGCGGGGCGCCTGGCGGCGCTCTGGGCGCCGACAGCGTCGCCTGAGACGCAGGAGTGGCTGCGCGAGGGCTTCATGGCCGCCGCGCCCTACGCGCTGCTGCACGGGCTGGATACGCTGGCGCTGGCCGACTATTCCCTGTCCTTCGCCGGTGTCGAGGCGCCCATACTCGTGCTGCACGGCGCCGACGACCCCGTGGCGCCGCTGGCGCGGGTGCAGGCGGCCCTAGAGGCGGCGGAAAACCCCAAGGCGCGCCTGGTGGTCCTGGATACCCCCGGCCACCTGCCCATGCTCACCGATCCCAAGCGCGTCGCCGCGGAGATCAGGCGAGTGATTAGTGGCTAGTGGTTAGTGACGAGTGAGGTGGGACGTGAATGACGAGTGACGAGTGAGGTGGGGTTACGGATGCGGGGCTAGCTTGGCGCGAAGGGCGCGTAACATGCGCTGGCACTCGTTCAGCAACTGCGCTGCTTCGACGGTTTGCTCGGCCGTGACAAAGCCGAGCGCGATGGACAGCAGCAACTGGGTGTCGACCTCGGCCAGGGAGCCTTCGGCGTAGGACAGGAAGACGAGGAACTCACCGGTCGTACGCCGCGCCTGCCCCTCGGCGATGTTCGACGGCACGGACACGGCGGCGCGCCGAATCTGGGAAACGAGGCCATAGACCTCTCCCTTGGGGAAGTGGCTGCTCAATGTATAGACAACCCTGGCCAGGTCCATCGACTTCTGCCACACGATCAGTTCCCGGTAATTCGTGATCGTCATCCACACCTCCTCCTGACTTACTCATCCCGCCTCACTCGTCCCTAACTACTCGTCGCTCTCGTCCCACCTCACTCGTCACTAGTCACTAACCACTAGTCACTTCGTATGCTTTGCCCTCCCACGCCTCCATGCCGCCGGTGGCGCTGGCGACATCGGAGCGGCCGTGCTGCTGGGCGAAGCGCGCGGCCATATCGCTGCGTCCGCCCAGGTGGCAGATGAAGACGATGGGGCGGGATGAGTCGAGCTCGCCGAGGCGGCGCGGCAACTCGCCAAGCGGGATGTGTGTGGCCTGCCCGATATGGCCCTGCGCCCACTCCCAGTCCTCACGCACGTCGACGATCTGCGCCGGTTCGCCGGCGGCGAACCGCGCGTGCAGCGCGTCGACGTCGATCTGTGGGGCGCCGTCATGTGGACCCGCGCCGGGGATATTGATGGTCATGGTTACTCCTCCTCCTCCTCGTCGCCGCGGGTACGGCGCGGCGTGTTGACGTAGCCCTCCAGGGGCAAGGGGCGATGCTCGAAGTAGGTGTCGAGGGCGATCGTGGTGCGGGTGCGCTCGACGCCGAGGGTGCCGCGGATGCGCTCCAGCAACCCCTCCAACTCCTGGGTCGTGCCGGTGCGCACTTTGAGCATCAGACTGTCGGATCCGGCGATGCTATAGCAATCCTCGAGCTCGGGCAGCCGCGCCAGCCGCGGCACGATATCGGCAGAGGCGGCGCGCGTGGCGATGCTCACGAACGCGGTCACGCCACGTCCGAGCCGCGTGGGGTCGAGGCGAGCGCCGTAGCCGTTGATGACGCCGTCGCGCTCCATGCGCTTGACGCGCTCGAAGACGGACGACGCCGCCAGGTGCACCCGGCCGCCGATCTCGGCATAGCCGGCGCGATCGTCGCGCTGCAAGACTTCCAGGATGGCGCGGTCTTTGTCGTCCATGTGCTGGCCCTTACCTAGAAACTAACATGGTACAGCGGATTCAGGTACAGTTGGGGATAGATGGCCCGCGGCATGCTGGCAGCAGTATATCCTTCTAGAGGGGTAGAGCGCGACAGCCGCCGAATTGTCGTCCACGAGCCCACGAGCCCACGAGTATCGGGGCAACAGGGGCAACCTCCGTAGCGGGGCAAGCATGCGGCAATGGCACAAGAGATAGACTTACCGCTATTAGTCAGCGCGGCGCTGGGCAAAACGGCCGTGCCGCTCTACCTGGACCGTCTGAGCGGGCAGTTGCTGGGCATCGCCGAGGTGGAGGCGCAATGTGGCAGCGCGGTGGCGGTGCAGGAGCGCTATGTGCGCGTGCCTCCGGTCAAGATGCGCCTGCGCCTCGACGACGCCCGCGATTTTGCCACGACGCTGACCGATCCCGTGTTGCGCACCCGCTTCGAGACGCTGTTGCGCGGCCCGCGCGCCGCCTGGGCGTTCGAGCGCGAGATCGCCCGTCAGTCCATGATAGCGCGCGCCTGGCGCGCCTGGGAATACGCCTGTACGCTCGCCCGCATGCTCGGCTGGATGGGGCGCCTCGGCCTGCCCTTCCCCTATCCCGATTCCGCCTCGGAGTAACCCCTACTTGACAGCGGTCCCTCAATCATGTTACAAGTTGCCATAAGCACGTTTACCCGTGGCGGGTCACGACCGTGCGAGGTTGCAACGGCTGACCCGACGCGGGATATCACCGAGATAAAACGTGTCATCAATCTCAAGGGAGGACAACGATGGCAGGCGTGCGTCTAGAGCATATTTTCAAGCGGTACACCGACTCGATCGCCGTCAACGACGTTAATTTCGACATCATGGACCGTGAGTTCCTGGTCTTGCTGGGTCCCTCGGGCTGCGGCAAGAGCACTACACTGCGCCTCATCGCGGGACTGGAGGAGTTGAGCGAGGGCAACATCTATATCGGCGACCGCGTGGTCAACGATGTCCCCCCCAAGGATCGCGACATCGCCATGGTCTTCCAGAGCTACGCGCTCTACCCCCACATGAGCGTGTACGATAATCTGGCCTTCGGCCTCAAGCTGCGCAAGACCCCCAAGTCGCAGATCGAGGAGCGCGTGCGCTCCGCGGCCGAGACCCTTGGCATTGGCCAGTTGCTGCAGCGCAAGCCGCGCCAGCTCTCCGGCGGTCAGCGCCAGCGCGTAGCCCTGGGCCGCGCCATCGTGCGTGAGCCGCAGGTGTTCCTGATGGACGAGCCGCTGTCCAACCTCGACGCCAAGCTGCGCGTGCAGACGCGCGCCGAGCTGAGCAAGCTGCATCAGCGTCTGCAGACGACCATCGTCTACGTCACGCACGACCAGACCGAGGCCATGACGATGGGCTCGCGCATTGCCGTGATGCGCGACGGCCTGCTCCAGCAATTGGGCGCGCCCACGGACGTGTACGACCACCCCACCAATGTGTTCGTGGCTGGCTTCATCGGCACCCCCTCGATGAACTTCTTCCGCTCCGAATTGCGCGCCGAAGGCGACATGCTCTACGCCGACGCGGGCTCCTTCCGTATCACGCTGCCTGTGGAGAAGCGCGGCACCCTGGCCGCGAACGCGCAGCGTCAGGTCATCATGGGCATCCGCCCCGAAGACATCTACGAGTCCAACGAACTGCCCGATGCGCAGCGCTCCGGCAATGTGTCCACCATGCCGGTCGAGGTAGTTGAGCGCATGGGCAACGAGACGCTGGTCTACCTGTTGGCAGGGCAGACGCCCGCGGTCGCCCGTCTCGACGCCCGTACCCCGGTCGAGGCCGGTAAGCCCATCGAGGTCGCCTTCGACGCCAACCGCGTCCACCTCTTCGACCCCGACACGGAGCAGACGCTCCTCGCGTCGTAAGTGGCTAGTGGTTAGTGGCTAGTGACTAGATGTTTCTAGTCACTAGCCACTAACCACTAGTCACTCAAAGCTCGACGTCCTGCACCTGCTCCAGGAAGCGCGCCAGCAGTGTGTAGGAGGCCTCCAGGTCCGCCGTGCTGACCATTTCGTTGACCGTGTGCACGTAGCGGGTCGGGACGGACAGCGTGAAGCTGGCGACGCCCGCGCGGACGCGCTGGATGCCGCCGGCATCGGTCCCACCCGCCGGTAGGATCTCCATTTGATGGGCGATACCCTCGCGCTCGGCAATGGCGCGGAACGCCTCCACGAGGCGCGGATCGCAGATCAACGAGCCGTCCATGACCTTGATCGCCGTCCCCGCGCCCAGCTTTGTGATGGCATCGGCCGGCTTGGTACCCGGAATGTCCATGGCCAGGGTGCCGTCGATGGCTACGGCCACGTCGGGCTCCACGGCGAAACCGGCGGGCGTGGCCCCGCGCAGGCCAACCTCCTCTTGCACGGTGGCCACGGCGACCACCTCGGACACATGGGCCCGCAGGTGGCGGACCGCCTCGATCATCACGAACAGCCCGGCGCGGTCGTCCATGGCCTTGCTGGTCACGACATCGCCCATCTGTACCGTGTCCCGGCTGAGCGTCACCATATCCCCCACGCGCACGCGCTGTTTGACCGTCTCCGTGGGCAGGCCCAGGTCCACGAAGAGTTCTTCGAGCGCCGGCACGGCGGGCTTCTCGCCCTTGAGCAAGTGGATGGGCTTGGCCTCCGCGCCGATCACGCCGGGCAGCACGCCCTCGCGCCCATGCACGTCCACGCGCTGGGCGAAGAGCGCGCGGGCGTCGAAGCCGCCCACGGGATGGATGCGCACAAACCCGTCGTCCTCGATGTAGCGCACCAGGAAGCCGATCTCGTCCATGTGCGCGGCCAACATCACGCGCGGGCCGCCCTGCCCGCGCTTGGTGGCGATGACGTTGCCCAACGCGTCGGTCCGCACCTCGTCGACGAGCGGTCCCAGCTCCTCAACCACGACGCGCGCTACCGCGTCCTCGCGCGAGGCTATACCCGGCGCCTGGCAGAGCCGGCGCAGCAAGTCAATATTGATGGCCATGACGATACTCTCTCCTCACCCATGCTTCTTGCCGTCCGCCCGCGGAGATACGCGGCCGCACGACCTATGTTGGTCGACAGGGGACAACGCACGGCGCGTGCCGCGACACACCTACCGTAACACAACCATGCCAACACGCCTACTCCCGACGTCCTCATGTAGCCGGCGGCCAGTTCCACGCTGCTCTGACATCCCTCGACAGGCATGTCCTGTATGAAACCGGGATGCAACCTGGTAGCCTGAGGAGGTCGGCGCACCAGCGCTGGCCGCCACGGCATTCGACCGTGGCAGGCCGATCTTTGTGTAGGGTCGTGAGCGGCGGCGCCGCTTGCGCCCGCGAATCCCAAGCGAGGTATACGATGCCCAAAGCAACATGGAACGGGACCGTTGTGGCCGAGGCGCCGTCCGAGGCGATCGAGCTGGTGGAGGGGAACGTCTACTTCCCGCCCGATGCGGTCAAGCGCGACTACCTGCGCGAGAACTCCCGGCACACCACGTGCCCCTGGAAGGGCGAGGCCAGCTACTACGATATCGTAGTGGACGGCGAGGTCAACGAGGGCGCGGCGTGGTACTATCCCGCGCCCAAGGACGCCGCTAAGGAGATCAAGGACCACGTCGCCTTCTGGCGCGGCGTCACGGTGGAGTAGGGGCGTATTGCATACGCCCGAGTGACGAGTGAAATCCACTCGTCACTAACCACTAGCTACTCAATTCCCTCTAAATCATATCGGATTTGTCATCTATCGCGTGTAACGGTTACTATAGGGGAGGTCGTGCGCAAACAGCGGGCGAGCAATGAAAGGGCGCTGATGGAGGAGACAAGGGCGGCATGTCCTGGCTGGTAGCGGCGTGGCAGTACATCACGGGCCATTGGGGTGACTACAGCAGCGCGCTGCTGCTGCACCTCTGGTACGTCGTGCGCGCCCTTGCCGCCGGGACGGTCATCTCCGTCCCGCTGGGCATCCTGGCGGCGCGCAGCCAGCTGGTGTCGTTCGCCGCCATCAACTTCTTCAGCACGATCCGCGCGATCCCCAGCCTGGCCATCCTGTTCCTGGCCTACCCGTTCCTGGGTCTCGGCGAGGGACCCGCGCTGGTGGCCCTGATCGTGCTGGCCTGCCCACCTATCCTGATCAACACCGCCGCGGGCTTTAGCAATCTGGACCCGGCCGTGTTGGAGGCGGCGCGCGGGATGGGCATGAGCGGCTGGCAGGCGCTGTGGCGGGTCGAGTTGCCGCTGGCGTTGCCCGTCGTCCTGGCCGGCTTTCGCACGTCGACGCTCGAAGTGATCGCCAGCACCACGCTGGCGCCCTACATCGGAGGAGGTGGACTGGGAGATCAGATTACGCAGGGTTTGGGTAATCCAACGCCCGGCCAGCCCAACGGCATTTTAATCGCCGGCGCTGGAACCGTGGCGCTAATCGCTTTATGCGCTGAGGCTCTGCTGAGCCGGCTGCAGCGTATCCTAAGTCCAGCCGCGTAACGGGGGAAAGTGACAATGACCGTCCTCGATGTCCTGTACGCGTTCGCGACCATATCCACGGCCGACCGCGCCGACCGCGCGACCTGGGGCTCCCGCCAGCCTCCACCATCAACCACCACAGATGCGCTCGATGCGCAAAGGAGATCACGTCATCATGGCAGAAAATAATCTGCTCATCCAGCGTCCCGACGAGAATCACCCTCACGACACGTCGTCCTCTCCCCTTTCCCGGCGCGACATCCTGACCCGTGCCGCCGCCGGCGCGGCGACGATCATCGCCGCTTCGACTCTGCCCGGCGCCGTGCAAGCCTTTGCCGCCGAGCGCGACGCGCGCCCCGCCGCCAAGACCATCACCATCGGGGCCAAGGACTTCTCCGAGAGCCAGATCGTCGCCTACATGTACCAGTTGCTGCTCCAGCAGGCGGGCATCCCGGTCAATAGCCTCAAGATCAACTTGCGCTCGGATCAGGCCACTCCGCTCTTCCAACGTGGCGACCTCGACATCTTCCCCGAGTACACCGGGACGGGCGTCAACAATATCCTGGGCGAGACCAACGTGCCGCACAATGCCCAGGCCTACTTCCAGGCCGCCAAGGCCGGCTACCAGAGCAAGTATAAGCTGACCTGGCTCGACTACTCGCCGATGAACGACGCGCAGGGTTTCGCCACCACGCAGGCCGTCTCTAAAGAGTACGGCTTGAAGTCACTGACGGACGTGTGGAAGAACGCGTCCAAGCTGCGCCTGATCGTGGCCGAGGAGTACCTGAACCGTGCCGACGGGCTGCAGGGCGCCGACAAGGTTTATGGTCAGGCCACCTTCAAGAACATTGTCAAGATCGCCGGGGCCGGCAGCCTGCGCTACCAGGCCCTGCTGTCCGGCAAGGGAGACGTGGTCGAGGCCTTCACCACCGACGGCGTGATCTCCGGCGAAAACCTGGTCGTCTTGAGCGACCCCAAGGGCTACGCGCTGCCGGACAATCTGGCGCCCGTGGTGCGCGATGACGCGCTGAGCAGCTATCCCAAGCTCGCTACCGTGCTCAACGGCCTGGCCCCCAAGATTACAAGCGCGGCTATCACCGCCCTCAACTACCAGGCCGATGTCAAGGGCAAGAACGTGCAGACGCTGGCGCGGACCTTCCTGCAACAGCAGGGCCTGCTCAAGTAGCCGGTAGCCCACTATGAGCGCCGTCGTCTTTGAGCACGTTGGCAAGCGGTACGGCGACGGGGGCCGCGCCGCGGTCGATGATTGCTCGCTGACGGTCGAGGAGGGCCAGTTCGTGGTCCTCCTCGGCCCGTCAGGGTGTGGAAAAACGACCCTCCTCAAGATGGTCAACCGCATCATCGAGCCTACCTCCGGGCGCATCAGCGTCAACGAGACCGACATCCACGCGGTCCATGAGACGGAGCTGCGACGTCACATCGGCTACGTGATCCAGCAAACCGGTCTCTTCCCGCATATGACCGTGGAGCAGAACGTGGCCGTGGTACCCAGACTGCTGCACTGGGACAAGGGGCGCATCGACAAGCGCGTCGACGAGTTGCTCGATCTGGTTGGCCTGCCGCCCAAGGAATACCGCAAGCGCCGGCCGCGCCAGATCTCGGGCGGCCAGCAGCAGCGCGTGGGCATCGCGCGCGCCATGGCGGCGGACCCCGCCATCCTGCTGATGGACGAGCCGTTCGGCGCCATCGACGCCATCACGCGCACGCGGCTGCAGGACGAGTTGCTGCGTATCCAATCACAGGTGCATAAGACCATCCTGTTCGTCACCCATGACGTCGAGGAGGCGCTGCGCCTGGCCGATGTGTTGGTCGTGATGCGCGACGGGTGTATCCTGCAGGCCGACACGCCCCGCGCGATCCTGGCCCATCCGGCCGACGAATTCGTCAGCCGGCTGACCGGGGCGGACGACGTACTGCGCCAATTGAGCCTGGTCCCGATCAGCGAGGTGATGCGCCCCTCGGACGGACACGTGGCCGCCTTGGGCCAGCACGCCACGGGCGGCAATGAGCATGAGCATACTATTCTCCACACGGAGAGCGTGCGCGCCGCCCTGTCCGTGCTGATGGGCGACGGAGGGCGGGATATCACGGTCATCGCCGACGACGGCGCGCCTCTGGGCACGGTATCGCTTGCCGACGTGCAACGCGTCACGGCGCGCCCCGACGCTCAGGACGCCCAGGACAGCCAACCGGTCCTGGCCTACCGTGAGCAGGGGCCGGAGCGATGATCGACTATCTGAGCGACCCCGACAATCGGGCCTATGTGCTGCAGCGATTCGTGGAGCACCTGCAGATCTGCGGCATCTCGCTCGGTGTCGCCCTGCTGATCGCCGTGCCGCTCGGTGTCGCGCTCTCGCGCTACCAGCACGCCTATGGCCCGGTCATGGGCGTGCTCGGCGCCATCTACACCATCCCCAGCATCGCCCTCTTTGGATTATTGCTGCCATTTTTCGGAGCAAACCAGACATCCGCAATCATAGCGCTGGTCATCTACGCGCAGTTCATTCTGGTGCGCAACATCGTGACCGGCTTGCGCGGGGTCGACCCAACCATCATCGAGGCGGCGCGAGGCATGGGCATGAGCCCCTTGCAAATCCTCGGGCGCGTCGAGTTGCCGCTGGCCCTGCCCGTTATCGTGGCTGGCCTGCGTATCGCCACCGTCACCACGATCGCCGTGGCCACGGTTGCCACGTATATCTCGGCGGGCGGGCTGGGCGACGTGCTGGCCGATGGCATCCAGAAGATCCAGAGCCTCGCCTCGGCCGAGATCGAGGCCGGCGCGCTGGCCCTCGCCATCCTGGCCATCGCGGCTGACCTCATCCTGCGCGCCGTCGAGTACGCGGCTGGCCGCGCCGCCGGGCGGCCATCGCGCGCCTCGGCGCTGAGCCGCTAACACCTCCACCCGACGCCTATTCCTCTGGGTACGCCCCGCGATTGTGCTGACGCCTGATTTTGAAAGGTCACGGCAGGGCACGGACCCTGAAGGGTCTCCTCTGGCCCGTCATCCGGCGCAACTGGGGCGCCCGCGCCGACCTTTTAAGGTCCGTTTCTGCCGTGACCTTTCAAGATCAGGCCGTCGATGCGCACCATCACAATCGTAGGGCACACCCTATTCCTCTCCCGGCACTTGGCAAAACTCACATAGAGTGGCATACTATGACTAACCGGACTATGTGTCAAATTGACACTATCTTGCTAGACACCTGGAAGCGTATTCAGGACGGCAGGAGGCGGTCGGTGTCCGACGGGGACACGGGGGAATAAGTCATGGAAGGTCACGAGGCGACGGCGGCCAACGAGGCGGCCGAGACAGTAGTCGAGACGGATGTATTGGTCATCGGCGGGGGCCTGGCCGGGCTCTTCACCGCGTTGTGCGCGGCCGAGACGGCCCGTGTGACGCTGGTCACCGAGGGCACGTTGTTGGCCAGCAACTCCTACTGGGCGCAAGGCGGGGTCGCGGCGGCGGTCGACGACGAGGATACGCCGCTGCTGCACGCCATGGACACCCTGCGCGTGGGGGGAGGACTCAACAACCCGGAGGCGGTGCGTATCCTGTCCGAGGAGGGCCCGGCGCGCATCGGCGACCTGCTGCGCCTGGGCGTGCTGTTCGATGGCGGTCCGGGCGGGCCGCACCTGGGGCTCGAAGGGGGCCATAGCCGCCGCCGCATCCTGCACGCCGCGGGCAGCGCCACCGGCAGCCGCATCGTCGCCGTGCTGGCCGAGCGGGTGCGCCGTCACCCCGGCATCACTGTGCGCGAGGAGACCGTTGCCTGTGCCCTGCTCTCCGACGGCGCCCGCTGCTCCGGCGCGCTGCTCCAGCACCGGGAGACCAGGCAGCGCCAGTTCGCGCTGGCCCCGGCAACGGTCGTGGCCACCGGCGGCGCCAGCGCCCTCTACGCCCGCACCACCAATCCGCCCGCGGCGCGCGGCGCGGGTATCGCCCTGGCCGCCGCCGCGGGCGCGGCCATCGCTGACATGGAGTTCGTGCAGTTCCACCCCACCGCCCTGGCGCTGCCCAACGAGCGCAGCTTCCTGCTCAGTGAGGCCCTGCGCGGCGAGGGCGCGCGCCTGCTCAACGCGACGGGGGAGCGATTCATGCTCGCGCGGCACGAGTTGGCCGAGTTGGCGCCGCGCGACGTGGTGGCGCGCGCCATTGTGGAGGAACTGAGCCGCGACGGCACGGACCACGTCTATCTGAGCCTGCGCCACCTCGATGTGGCGCCCCTGCGCACGCGCTTCGCCAACATCGACGCCTACCTGCGCGGCAAGGGACTCGATCTGGCCACCGATCTCTTGCCCGTGGCGCCGGCCGCGCACTACCTGATGGGCGGCGTCGCCACCGACAGCTGGGGCTGCACGACCGTCGCCGGCCTGCTGGCCTGCGGCGAGGTCACCTGTACGGGCGTCCACGGCGCCAACCGCCTGGCCAGCAACTCGCTGCTGGAGTGCCTCGTCTTCGGCGCCCGCGCCGCCCGCGCGGCGGTTGCCTATGCCGGCTACACGGGGAGTAGCGTGGCGGACGCGGGTGCGATCACCGTCCCCGAGCCGGTCATCTATCCCGGCGAGCCGCCCGAGGCCGAATTGACGCAATTGCGCGAGGCGCTGATGGCGCGGGCAGGTCTGGTGCGCGACGAGGCCGGGCTGGCCGCTCTGGAGTCCGACCTGGCCGCGTGGCGGGGCAACATGGATGTGACGCTGCGGCCGGCCATCGATGTGGCGGCGATGATCGCGCGCTCGGCACGGCTGCGCATGGAAAGTCGCGGAGCGCACCTGCGCGCCGACTACCCGGCGGAGGACCCCTCCTGGGCGGCGCACATCATCCTGCAAGACGGGACGGCGCGGATCGAGCGGCGCCTACCCGCCGCGACGTGGCTGCCCAAAACCGCCCTCGCCGCGTTCGACCATGCGCATGGAGACGCCGCCATCGGTGCGCTGACCGCCACCTGGATGCCCGCGGCCGTCTTAGGAGGCCACCGTGACGTCGCCTAGCCAGCCCAACACGGATGACGCCGAGGCAATCGAGGCAACCGAAGCAAGGGGGCGAGCCGGCCGCGCTCCCAGCGGCAGTGTCGCGCCGACCGAGACAAAAGTAACCATGCCCGATCCGTTGGCGGGCTTTCCGGTCCCGCGCACTGAGATCGAGCGCCTGATCGACGCGGCGCTGGCCGAAGATATTGGCCCCGGCGATGTGACTACACTGGCCACAGTTGCACCCGAGGCCGAGACGTTAGCCTTCATGTTGGCCAAAGCTCCCGGCCGCATCGCCGGACTACCCGTCGCGGCGGCCGTGTTCGCGCGACTCGACCCGCGTATAGAGTTTCAGGCGCTCATTGACGAGGGCGCGTCGATCACCTGGCGCCCCGAGAGGATTGCAACTATAAGCGGGCCAACGCGCTCGATCCTGACCGGTGAGCGCGTGGCTCTCAACATCGTGCAGCGGCTCTCCGGCGTGGCCACCATGGCCGCGCGCTGCGCCAAAGCCGTCGAGGGGACCAAGGCGCGCATTCTGGACACGCGCAAGACCACGCCGGGCATGCGCGCCCTGGAGAAGTATGCCGTGCGCATGGGCGAGGGGCACAACCACCGCACCGGCCTCTACGATGGCATCCTGATCAAGGACAACCACATCCGCGCGGCGGGCGGCATCACGGCGGCAGTCGAGGCCGCGCGGCGCTACGCCCAGCCGTTGGTGCGCGTCGAGGTCGAGGTCAGCACCAGGATCGAGTTGGAGGAGGCCCTGGAGGCCGGGGCCGACATGATCCTGCTCGACAACATGAGGACATCGATGCTACGCACGGCCGTCGAATTGGCGAAGGGTCGGGCGCTGCTCGAAGCCTCGGGAGGCATCACGTTGCAAAACCTGCGCGAGGTCGCCGAGACCGGCGTCGACTTCATCTCCCTGGGCGCCATCACGCATTCAGCTCCGGCCCTGGACATCAGCCTGGATATCATCGACGGAGACTGGAGCTTCCAGTCCTCCCGCGTGTACGACACTATCTAATCTACAAGGACAACGATCATGACCATGACAATGGAGCCCTCCGTCGTCGTCGCGACGACCCCGGCCGTCGACGCCACGGACGAGATCACGCCCGACCTGCTCGACGAGCTTGCCTACTGGAAGCGCGAGCGCAACGCGGTGATCCTGGCGCACAACTACCAGATTGGCCCCATCCAGGACATCGCCGATTTCGTGGGCGACTCGCTAGGCCTCTCGCAGAAAGCGGCCTCCACCGACGCCGACACCATCGTTTTCTGCGGCGTGCACTTCATGGCCGAGACGGCGGCCATCCTCTCGCCCCACAAGACGGTACTGATCCCCGACCTCGGGGCCGGCTGTTCGCTGGCCGCATCGATCGACGTGGAGCAACTGCGCGCCTGGAAGCGCGAGCATCCCGGCGCGGCCGTCGTCTCTTATGTCAACACCACGGCCGACGTCAAGGCCGAGAGCGACTACTGCTGCACCTCCTCCAACGCCGTGCAGGTGGTGCAGTCGATCCCCGCCGAGCGCGAGATCCTGTTCCTGCCCGACATGTTCCTGGGCTCGTACGTCAAGCGCCTGACCGGGCGCGCCAACATGGAGATCTGGGCCGGCGAGTGCCACGTCCACGCCGCCATTCGATCAAGCGACATCGAGGCGCAGCGCGCGGCGCACCCCGACGCCGAGTTCATGATCCACCCCGAGTGCGGCTGCTCCACCGCCACCATGCACGGTCTGGCCACGGGGCGCATCTCGCCCGAGGGAACAAAGATGCTCTCTACCGAGGGCATGATGCGCCACGCCAAAGCGTCAGATAAGCGGGAGTTCATCGTGGCCACCGAGGTGGGCGTGCTGCACCGGCTGCGCCGCGACAACCCGGAGAAGAGCTTCCTGCCGGTCAGCGAGCGCATGCTATGCCGCTACATGAAGATGATCACGGTCGAGAACCTGCTCGAGTCGCTACGCCACAACCAGTACCGCGTCACCGTCCCCACCGAGACGGCGGACCGCGCGCGCCTCTCCATCGAGCGCATGCTCACCATCGTGTAAACCCGACCACCAACTCATACTGGATGGGTGCGCGCCACTTTTTCGCGTTGTGGGAGGGAGGCGTGTCTACTGGGACCGCCGCGGTCCCAGGGGAGACGACGTGACCAGCGCGACAAAGTGGCGCGCACCCCCTGGTTGCATACTGGTTGGCCTATTGACACGCAGCGCGCCGAGTTTTAAGATAGGGCTGTTTAGAGCAGTCACATCGACCGACGCCGCGTCGCCCCGCGTGGGCGGCTAGACGCCGGGCCAGGCCACCCTCACGGCGGACGCCAGTACGCGCCGCCGTTGCCGTGGCGGAACGAGCGGGTTCGTCGCCCCATGCCTACATCACGGGGACAGGCACGGCAGGAGCAGCAGGCACAGCCTCCCGCTTTCGGCGCGCTCCTTAAACGCCTGCGTCTTGGAGCAGGGCTGACCCAGGAGGATCTGGCCAACCGGGTGGGCTACAGCGTGGCCTACGTGAGCATGTTGGAACGGGGCCAACGCCTGCCCCTGCCCATCACGGCACAACTTCTGGCCGATGCGCTGGCCCTGTCCCCGGCGAACCGCGCCTTGCTGCTTACGGAGGCGCGGCCGCAACAGGGTCCCCTCCAGTTCCCGGAGCCTGCCCACCACGGCCAGCCCGGCCAGACGCCGATTATCGGCCGGACGCGCGAGCTCGCGGCCCTGGAGCACCACCTCGTGGCCGGCGGCGACGGTCCCCCAGTGCTCGTCTTCGCGGGTGAGCCCGGCATTGGCAAGAGCCGTCTGCTGCGGGAAGCGGCCAGGCTGGGCGAGCGCGGCGGCTGGCGCGTGCTGCGCGCGCCTGCCCTATCCCTATGGCGAGGGCCGCCTCCTCTGCGTCCATGCCGCGCTGCGACGGGATACGGGCGATCCCCACGGGGCCGCCACGCTGCTCGCCACGGCCCTGGACATATTCCAGCGTCTCGGCGCGCGCAAAGACGTCGAGTGGACGCGGACCGCGTTGAAGGGCGAGTATACTGGCGATAGCGATGTGTAGGGCGCCTGGCGAAAGGATGGAGCGGTGAATCGGGTATCGTACGACCAGCCGGAGCCCGGCGCCGGCATGGCGCAGCCCCAGGGCCCAACCTGGGCGGGACAACAGGCCCAGGGCGAGGCGCTGGCGCAGGGGTTCCTGGCGCGCGTGCAGCGCGACATCGACGAGCAGGTCGACCTGCGGGTGCAGCAACAATTGGCCGCGCGGTCCGCCATGCCCTCAGCTTCTCCGGCTCCTCTTGTCGCGCAGCAATCACGATCGGTAGACCATAAGGGGCGCGGAGAAGATGTCGGCATCGCCCTGGGCTCGCTGGTCTTCGCCATCCCGCTCTCGGGCATCGCCGGCTATGCCGCGCACCTGCCCGGCATCGTCGTGGTCTGGGTGGGCCTCGTGATCATCAACCTTGCGTGGTCCCAGCGGCGGTGACAGCCCTCCGCGACACGTGCGACCCTACCTTATCGCTTTTCATCCGCTCGTGGCCGCCCCCGGCACCCGCGGACTCGTATCCCCCTTGCTTGTAGGTAGATGTACAACACCATACTGACGACCTTGCCCAATGGGCTGCGTCTGGCGCTGCACTCCATGCCCGCCACCTATTCCGCCACTGTCGTCGCCGTCGTGGGGACCGGCTCACGCTACGAAGACGACGCCCAGGGCGGCATGTCCCACTTCCTGGAACACATGCTCTTCAAGGGCACGCGGCGCTGGCCAACCGCGCGGCAGATCTCGGACGCCATCGAGCGCCTGGGCGGCCGCCTCAACGCCAGCACCTCCCGCGAGGTCACCTCCTACTACACCAAGATACCCAGCCGCCACGTGGACACCGGGCTCGACCTGATCGCCGATATGCTGCGGGCGCCCCTGACCGACCCGAGCGAGGTCGAGCGCGAGACGGGCGTGATCCTGGAGGAGCTGGCGCAAGGCGAGGACGTGCCGGCAACGGTCGGCGCCCACCTCTTGCAGCGCACCCTCTGGGGTTCGCATCCCCTGGGACGCCCCATCATCGGCTCGCGCGAGAGCGTCTCGGCCGTCACCGCCGAGGCGTTGCGCGCCCATATGGCCGCGCACTACGTCCCCGAGCGCACCGTGCTCTCGGTCGCCGGGAACATCGACCCCGATACCCTGACCCGGCGTATCGAGGAGTTGTTCGGCGACCAGCCTGCCGCTCCGGCGCCCCGCGCCCTGCCGGCCGTCTATCCCGCCGCTGGCGAGCACGTCACGCTGGCGCGCCGCGACGGCCAGGCGCACCTCTATCTGGCCGCTCCCGGCCTATCCATGGACCACCCCGACTACATGGCCTTCGCCATCCTGGCCGAGATCCTGGGCGGCGGGATGAGCTCGCGCCTGTTCGCGGAAGTGCGCGAACGCCGCGGTCTGGCCTACTCCGTCGGCGCCTCGGCCGGGGCGATGAGCGACCACGGCACGCTGGCCATCCACGCCGGGGTAGCGCCGGCCAAGGCGCTGGGCGCGTTGGAGGTGATCTTGCGCGAGCTGCACCGCCTGTCCGTGGAACCCGTCGGCGACGACGAGTTGGAGCGCGTGCGCGGCCACTACGAGGGTACGCTGCTGCTGGCCCTGGAGGACAGCTATAGCGTGGCCGTGCGCAACGGACGCTCGGTCCTGCAGCGCGGCTACGCCCGCACGCCCGAGGAGTCGCTGGCCCTGGTCGAGCAGGTCGCCGCGGATGACATCCAGCGGCTGGCCGCGGCCATGACCGCGCCCGACGACCTGCGCCTCACCGTGGTGGGTCCCTTCGACGACGTGACACCGTTCGCCGAGGTCCTTGAGTAGTGAGTGGGCAGTGGGCAGTGGGCAGTGGGCAGTGGGCAGTGGGCAGTGGGCAGTGGGCAGTTCACAGGAGGTACGAGCCTGCGATCGCAGGGCAACCCTCACCCCCAACCCCTCTCCCGTGCGCGGGAGAGGGGAGTAGCAAACTGCCCACTGCCCACTGCCCACTGCCCACTGCCCACTGCCCACTGCCCACTCGTCACTCGTCACTCGTCACTCGTCCAGCTCCTGCGTGCTCAGTTCCTTGCCGGGACGCAACACCTTCTCGTAGCGATCGAACTGGCGCGACACGCTCATACCGCCCTGTTTGTAGAGTTCCG
>JAABUQ010004031.1_pt1 | contig 25763 bp, 18 predicted proteins | sample 5560001 | NCBI WGS metagenome assembly JAABUQ01 (sample SAMN10711888, study PRJNA513371) | rock metagenome | isolation source: Antarctica rocks | place: Antarctica: Victoria Land, Finger Mt nord | collected 2015-12-18
GCGATGCCTTTTTCCTACGCCGTAAGCGAGTTCACGACGATGCCGTGGACGTTCGAGGACGATGTGGCGCGCTACGCCGCGCTCGGCGTCGAGGCGATCGGGACGATCGGGGTCACCGCACGTCCTTCCAGTCGCTGAACCGCTTGGGCAGGTCGCGCCAGGGCACCCCCCCCCGGTAGCGGTACAAGACTGCCTCGACAAACCGGCGGTTGTCCACCGCGCTCACGCTTACATGCCCCTCGCGCCCGGGAAGCAGGTCGCAAATCCGCTAACATTGATCGTCGCTAAGGCCGTAACGTCGCACGTGTCAGCTCCCAAATGACCGACACCCCACGAATCGAACTCCACCCAGCTCGAAAATCCCTGAATGACGACACGCTCTAGTCGACCATTCTCAACAGCCCGAGCGCGACGATCACGGTCAGCGCTCCGCCGATCCGCGTCGCGATCTGGGCGAAGGGCATGAGTTGCAGCCGGTTGGACGCGGTCAGGATTGCCACATCCCCCGTCCCCCCTTGGCTCGCGCGGCAGCCGGTCACGATCGCCGCATCGATCGGATACATGCGCAGCGCGCGCCCGACGAACCAGCCCGTCGCCATCAGCACACTCACGGTAACGACGATCGTGATCACGATCACCGGCGTGAAGGCGGCCAGTAGCTTGTCCCACGGCGTCAGCGACACGCCGATCGCGAACAGCAGCGGATAGGTCACCGCGGTCGAGAAGAACTTGTAATAGGCATAAGCGCCCGCCTTCAGCGACGGCGAGACCGCGCGCGCGAGGTTGAGCGCGATCGCGAGCAGCAGCATCGTGATCGGCCCGGGAAAATCGAACAACGTCTGCCCGAGCAGCCCGATCAGATATAGCGTGACCGCGGTGATCCCTGCCGCCGCGACCTCGAGCGGACCGATCGACGTGGTCGGCTGCGCGCTCAGCAGGCCGATGTCGTCATGCTCGTCCATTTGCAACGTGCCGTAGCCCGTGAGATGCGGCCGAGTACGGCCGACGTGGTTTAGCACGCCGGAAAGCACGATCGCGGTCAGGCTGGCGAACATGACCGCGGGCAGAAGCTGCGCGAGCACCACGCCCTGCTCCTGCCCCGTCAGTGTGGCATAGCCGATCGAAAGCGGGATCGCCCCCTCGCCCACCCCGCCGCCCAGCGCGGGCACCAGCACGTAGAAGAAGGTCTGGTGCGCGCCCATCCCAAGCGCGGTCCCCGTCGCCATCCCCGCCGCCACGGCCGCCAGCGTGCCTGCCACGATCGGTGCGAAAATCTTGAGGAACCCCCGCACGAGCACGGTACGATCCATGCTGAGGATCGAGCCGACGATGATCGCGGCGATGAAGAGATAAAGAAAGTTGCTGTCTTTGGTGAAGGTCTTGATCGACGCCGCCATGCCCTTGGGGATCGCGTGGCTGTAGACCAGGTACGACGGCACGAACGTCGCGAAGATCGCCCCCGCGCCGAGTGCCTTCAGCCCGGGGATGCGCCGACCGACCTCCGCGCAGGTGAACCCACCCACGCCCAGGATCGCGATCATCAGGCTGATATCGGTCGGCAGCTTGCCAAGCGCGAGGAAGCCGCCGATCACCGCGATCAGCACCAGATACACCGGCCACGGGATTACGCCAATCAGCGGTGCAGGCACGGGTTCGGCAGCCTTGTCCCGATGGACAATCGTGGTGTTTGGTTCGGAAACTGCTTCGGCCATCCATCTTGCTCCCACCCACGGCCGACCGCGACTTTACCGTCGCCGCATTGTCGCCGCGCTGTGTCCGCGACCGTCGACTATATCCTGTTCCGTCGCACGCCAAAGTAAACCGAAGCTCGAAGCTGCCTGAAAATGCGTTCAGACGCGCGCTCCCAATGTAGTCCTTACGCCCGTGTCTGTTGCTTAGACGCCAGCCTGAGCCGCAGATGTGCCGGCGAGCGCGACGGTCGAGCCGGACCTAAGACCCGAACACCCAGCGCGGCACCATACGCCGCAGCACCGTGTCGCGGCGGAAGAATTGATGAACGAGCGCGGCGGCGAAGTGCAGCCCCGCCAGGATTAGGATCGTGTTCCCCGCGAGCGCGTGCCAGTCGGTCGCGCGGTTAGCGAGCAGATGGCGCGCGTCCTTGGGATATTGCCCAAGCTGTGGAAGGTGGAACAGGCCGAAGATGCTGTCGCCGCGCAGTCCCTCCAGATACAGGCCAAGCCCGACGAGCGTGACCAGCGTCGCGTACAGCGCGATGTGCATGATCGATGATAGCGCGCCGTCGAGCGAGCGGCGGCCCGCACCGTCGGGGAACTTGCGGCCTCTGAGCGCGCGCCAGCCGATGCGGTAGGCGAGCACGATGGCCAGCGCCGAGCCGAACAGGATGTGCATCGATCGCGCATCAACCTTGAGCGGCCCCTTTGGCCACCAGTCGATCGTCTTGCCGCCGAGCCACTGCGCGATCACCAGCCCAGCGACGATCCAGTGCAGCGCGACCGTGCGCGTGTCGTAATGCTCGTCGGGAGCGTTGTCTGCGGCCGCGCTCATTCCGGACGTGTCAGCGACCAGAGGACAGCGGCGCGGAACATTGCCAATCCCTCGGGGCGCAGTGCTGTGAACGTGTCCTGCCAAACGAAAAAGTTCACGCGGCGCGCGGGCGCGAGGTACTCGCCGTTCATCGTGGCGCCGCGCTCGTAGGCGAACACCGCCGCCTTGTCGGGCTCGCCCCGCAGTGTCGCGATCGTAATTGCGCCCAACCCAGGCTTGCCCCAGTTCATCTTGAAGTGTTCATCGGTGAGCACGTTTTGGATACCCGCCGCGAGCCCGCCACTAAGCGGATGCGGTGCATTCACGACGTAGATGAATCGCTGATTGTCATCCGTGCCGTAGTCGCGACCGTTCTTCAGGCCCGACATCTCAAGCTCGCCGAGCAAGTCGTTCTCGCAGGTGATGAGCGGGATCGGTGTGGCGCGGTACTTGGTGCCGATCTCGATCGCGTCGACCGATTCGGAAATCAGGATAAGATCCTGCCCGCGCGCGACCTCAGCGGGGGCGAACTCATCCACTTGCTTGACGCGTAAGCCAAGCGATTGGAGATAGGCCACGACCGCGAGATCGTTGCGCCGCCACGCCTCCAGGTTGGGAATGCGCTTGGGATCGGACTGGACGGTCGCGCGCGCTTTCTCCAGCTTGGTCATATTGGCGACGTAGAGAACCGACTTGCCGCGCGCGACCGCCGGGTCGAGCGGCGCTGCGCGGGCGATCGGGGTAAGCGCGAATAGCCCCAACGCCAGGCAGGCCGCGAACAGACTGTTCCCAAGAGCCACACCCGATTTAATCCAGCGTCGTTGCTGCATACGCTTACTCACCTACAATGCTTCTTTTTAGTTCAAATTAGGCCTTTTATAGTCCTGAGCCGGTTGCCTGACACGAACCTTAATGCATCGCACGGCTCCACCGCAGCGCCGATCGGTCGCGGGCTAGCGCCTGAACAGCTTTTCAGCCTAGGGCGAGGTTAAGTTCAGCTTGCTCGCTTATCGGATATTTTATCGAGTGCGCGACTGAAGCGCGCCCAAGCCCGATTAGGGCAGGAAGCAGGGGAGATCGGCGATGAAGATCAGTGATATCGCGGGATTGATAATCGCCGCCACGCTCGCGACTTCTTCGGTCATCCCGGCCAGTGCCCAAACGGCGACGTCGGCGCCTGCTCACGCTAAGAACTGGACGCCGCCAGCCTATAAAATCTATGCGCAGACGCTCGCGGACGAGGTGATGAAGGCGCACCCCGAGCTGTTGAGCTTCACGCTCCACGGCGTGCCACCGGGATTGGACAAGGTTTACACGATGTTCGCTGGCTCCTATCCCGATCGCATCGGCAATCCCGACGATCCGGACGACATCGACGTGATCGTCAAGGGTATCACGTCGGTCGATCCGCGGTGGGGTCGCCACGACGTCACACCCAAGTTCGTCCTCCAGATGCCGCTGCGTGACGCGCACGGCACGAACGTCGGGCTCGCCGTGGCGGCTTACCGGTTGAAGCCGGACGACAAGCGTACCGAGCGCGACTTCTTCGCTGCGGGCACGATGCTGCGTGACGGGCTGCAATCGCGGATCCCGAGTTACGCGGCGCTGTTCGAGCGTTCGCGATAGGCGACCGCAGAAATGGCGGGCGAGCGACGGTAAACATGGAACGACAAGGGTGATCAGGACCGTTTCCGCGCGGCTACGGCCGATGCTGGCATTGCTCGTCATGCTTGCCTCGTGCGCGCATTACCGTGCCGCGCCGATCGGGAGTGGTGCCGAGGCGCTCGACGCGCCGGTACCAGCTGTGCTTTGGGCAGATGCGGCGCGGATCGACCGCCCGTTCCTGACGCCGACGGCGATCGATCTTGGAGCGCCGCTCGACGCGAACGCGATTTCGGTGATCGCGGTGCTGGAAAACCGCGACCTGCGTTCGCTCCGGCAAAGGGCGAAGGTGGTCGAAGCACAGGCGTTCGCGGCGCGCCTGCTCCCCGACCCCACGTTCAACTTCGCCTTCGACAAACTGCTGGCGGGTCCGGATCCTTACAATAATATCATTGCCCAGATCGTGCAGGATATCGCGCTGCTGCGGACGCGGCGCATTATAGCCGCCTCCAATCGCGCGCTGATCCGTCAGGTGCGGCTCGATCTGGCGTGGGCGGAGTGGCAAGCGGCGGGAGCGGCGCGCGTGCAGGCGGTGCGCGTGATGGCCTTGGAGCGCATCGTCGCGCTCGGCCGCCTGACCAAGGCGTCCGCCGACCAGCTGTTCGAGGCGACGTTGCGCGCGAGCCTGCGCGGCGACATCGGCGCGGACCAGGTGCAGGCGAACCGCCTGTCGGCGCTCGACGCGACCGACCGGTTGCGCGTCAACGAACTCGCGCTGTCGATCGCGCGCGGCGAGCTGCTGCGGTTGATGGGCTTTCCGCCCGGCACCCCGCTTCGGCTTGCGGATGCCTTGCCGACGGACACCCCGCTTGACGCCGCGCGGCTGTTTGATGTCGCGCGCGATCGACGGCTCGACCTCAAGGCATTACAATCGGGCTACACCGCACAGGAGGCGGTGGCGCGCACCGCGATCATCAACCAGTTCCCGGTGCTTAGCGTGGGACTTGCCGCCACGCGCGACACGACGGGTAACAAGCTGATCGGCGGTTCGGTCAACGTGACCCTGCCCTTGTGGAATCGGGGGCGCGGGGCGATCGCGGTGGCGGACGCAACGCGCGCGGTACTCAGGACTGAATATGGCGCGCGATTATTCCAGACGCGCTCGGATATCGCCAACGCAGTCAACGGTATTACGATCGCGCGGCGTCAGGCAGCGGAGCTGCGCCCGCTGCTCGGCCCGTTGACGCAATATGCCGATGCCAGCCAACGCGCGGCGGCGCGCGGCGATGTCGCACGCGCGATCGCGATGACCGCAGCGCAGACATTACGCGACCGGCAATCTCAATTGCTGATTGCCGAGCAGACGGTAGCCGAGCAGATGATCGCGCTCGAACTGCTGACCGGCACTCCCGCGGCGCAGTGGACGACAGGATGATGACGAAATCGCGGATGATCGGCGCGTCGCTACTGGTGCTTGTGTCTTGCGCCAAGCCCGAGGCGGAGAAGGCCCCCGATCCCATCGCACTCGTGACGCTCGCCCCCGCCACCGCCGGCGCGGTCGCTACGCGGGTGACGCTGTACGGCCAGTTGGAAGCGGGGGCGGGTTCGGAGCGCACGCTGTCGGCCCCGGTCGAGGCGACCGTGGTTGCGATCGACGCGCCTGCGGGTAGCCGCGTGGGGCCGGGAACGCTTGTGGTGCGGCTGGCGGGCAGCCCGCAGTCGGCGCTCGACCGCGCCAAGGCGGCCACCGACGCGCAGGCCGCGCAGGCGGTGCTGGCGCGCGCGCAGCGGCTGCGCACCGACGGGCTGGTCGGCAACGCCGAGGTCGAGACCGCGCGCGCGGCCGCCGCGCAAGCCAGCGCAACGCAGGCGAGCCTGTCGGGTCGAGCGGGCGGACTGGCGTTGCGCGCCGGTGTGGTCGGTGTGGTCGAGGCGGTGCTGTCCAAGCCTGGCGACCTCGTCGCGGCGGGTGCGCCGATCGTTCGGATCGCGGTCGGCAGCGCGACACGCGCGCGATTGGCGATCGATCCGGCGCTTGCGGCCCGGATCGGAACGGGCGCGTTGCTTGAAATTCAGGAGCTGGGCGGCGGCGGGGCATTGCGCAGAGCCACGGTTACCGGGGTTAGCCGCGTCGTCGATCCGGCAACGCGGCTCGCTTCGGTCTTCGCGGATTTGCCGCCATCGGCGGGGCTGTCGATCGGACAGCCGCTGAGCGCGACGCTGGTGCAACCACGCGCTCAAGGCGGGGTGACGGTTCCGTATGCCGCCATACTCGACGATGGCGGTCAGCCTTACGTCTTCGTCGTGGCGGGCGGTGTGGCGAAGAAGCACGAAGTGCAGCTCGGGCCGCAGGACGGCGACCGGGTGCTGGTCATCAATGGTGTTGGCGCGGGCGAGCAGATCGTCGTTGCGGGCGGCACGGCGGTCGAGGACGGCATGAAGGTGCGCACCGGGCCGATGCCCGTCGAAACGGCGGACGCGCCGAGGCCTAAGACCCAAGCGGGCGACGTGAAGAGTGCGAAAGCCGACACGGGCGATACGAAGCCCGCCGCGCAGGAGGTGCCCCGATGACCGGCCTGATCGAGCGCTACGGCCGCGCGATCTGGCTCGCGCTCGGCCTGCTCACAATTGGCGGCATTGTCGGCGCGCTCAGCCTTCCGGTCAGCCTGTTTCCGCATATCGACTATCCGCGCATCGTGGTGGCGATCGACGCGGGCGAGCGCGATCCAGGGCAGATGGCGGCGCAGATCACGCGCCCGCTCGAAATCGCGCTGCGCGGCGTGCCCGGCGTCACCCGCGTGCGCTCGACCACCAGTCGCGGCTCGGCGGAGGCGTCGCTGAGCTTTGGCTGGGGCGAGAACATGGTGTCCGCGACGCTCGCCACCCAGGCGGCGCTGGCCAGCATCGTTCCCGATCTGCCGCCCGGCGTGCGCTTCACCGTGCGCCGCTCGGACCCGACGATCTTTCCGGTGCTGGGCTTGGCGCTGACGTCCAAGACGCACGACGCGCAGGCGCTTCGCCAGTTCGCCGAACTGCGCCTGCGCCCGATCCTGTCGACCGTGCCCGGCGTGGCGGCGGTCGATGTGCTCGGCGGCGCACCGCGCGAGGTGTCGGTCGAGGTCGATCCCGCGCGGCTCCAGGCGCTCGGCCTGGGCATGGCGGACGTCGTGACCGGCCTACAGTCGATGAACGCGGTCCAGGGCGTCGGGCGCATCGAGGATCGCCACCGGCTCTATCTCGCGCTCGTCGACAACCGCGTCGCCAACATCGCCGATCTCGCCGCTACGCCGATAAAGGCGGGAACCAGCGCCGGGGCGGGTCTGGTGACGCTGGGCCAGATCGCGCGCATCACGCCGTCGTCGACTCCGCAATATACCCGCGTGACCTCGAACGGCACCGATGCGGTGCTCGTCAACCTGCGCCAAAGCTTGACGGGCGACACGGTCGCGATCGTGAAGGCGATCGACGCGCGGCTGAAGGCTGCGAGCCTGCCGCCCGGGATCGCCATCACACCTTTCTACGATCAATCCGAACTGGTAACCGGAGCAGCAAACGCGGTGCGCGACGCGATCCTGATCGGCGCGGTGCTGGCGGGCCTGGTGCTGTTCGTCTTCCTGCGCTCGCCCAGGCTGATGCTGATCACCGGGCTGATGCTGCCCGCGGTGCTCGCGGCCGCGTGCCTCGCGCTCTACGCCTTCGGGCTCAGCTTCAACATGATGACGATGGGCGGGCTCGCCGCCGCGGTCGGCCTGGTGGTCGACGATGTCGTCGTCATGCTCGAACATATCATGCGCCGGATGCAGGAGGGCGCGCGCGGCAAGACCCAACTGCTCGCCGCCGCCGCCGAGATGGGCACGCCGCTGGTCGGCTCGACATTGGCCACCATCGTCGTCTTCGTGCCGCTGGCCTTCATCAGCGGCGTTACCGGCGGCTTCTTCAAGGCGCTCGCGGTGACGATGGTCGCCGCGCTCGCCACCAGCTTGCTTTACGCGCGCTTTGTCATCCCGCTGATGGCGGCGGGCTGGCTCCGGCCCAAGGATGCCGAACAGGCCGAGAAGGCGGCGAGCTTCATGGGCGGGCTGCAGCGCGGCTATGGTGGCGCCACCGCGCGCATCCAGCGCGCGCCCATGATCTTCGTGGTGCTGACCACGCTGATCCTGGGCGGTGCGGGCTACCTTGCCTACACCAAAGTGCAATCGGGCTTCATGCCCAAGATGGACGAGGGCGGTTTCATCCTCGACTACAAGGCCAAGCCCGGCGCCGCGCTGTCCGACACCGACCACATTTTAATGCAGGTCGAGGCGATCGTGCGCGCCACCCCCGAGGTCGACAGCTACTCGCGGCGGACCGGCCTGCAGCTCGGCGGCGGGCTGACCGAGCCCGACGAGGGCGATTTCTTCATCCATCTCAAGTCCGGTTCCAGGCGGAACATCGAAGACGTGATGACCGAGGTCCGCAACCGCGTGCTGCACGAGGTGCCCGGTGTCGACGTCGAGACCGCGCAGCTGATGGAGGACCTCATCGGCGATCTGACCAGCGTGCCGCAGCCGATCGAGGTCAAGATCTTCGCCGACAGCCCCGCGCTGCTGGCCGACAGCGCAGGCAAGGTCGCCGGCGCGATTGGCAAGGTTCAAGGCGTCGTCGAAATCCGCGACGGGCTTCGCGTGGCGGGCGACGCGATCATCGTCCATGTCGACCGTGCGGCCGCCGAAATCGCGGGCCTCGATGCCGACGCGGTCGCCAAGCAGCTCGAGGCCGAGATCGGCGGCTCGATCGCGACCAGCTTCCAGCTCGGCGAACAGTTGATCGCGGTGCGTGTGCGTGCCCCATCCGACCTGCGCCGCCGTGCCGACGAGCTCGGAAAACTTCAGCTGCGTGCCACCGACGGGCACCGGGTCGCGGTCGACCAGATCGCCAAAGTCGAAATCCGAGGCGGCCAGCGCCAGCTGACGCGCGAGGATTTGGCCCCCTTCGTCGCCGTCACCGCCCGCCTGGAGGGCCGCGACCTCGGCTCGACGATGGCCGACGTCAAGGCAACCGTTGCAAAACTCGACCTTCCCCCCACTGTGCGCATCGACTATGGCGGTCTCTACGCCGTCCAACAGGCGAGCTTCCTCGATCTGGCGGGCGTCTTTGTCGCCGCGCTGCTGCTCGCGGCCTTGCTGCTGACGATTTTGTTCGATCGATGGGCCTACACGGTCGCGACGATCGCGACCGTGCTGCTCTCGGCCTGCGCCGTCCTCATCGGCCTGTGGGTGACGAAGACCGAACTCGACATTTCAGCGCTGATGGGCATGACCATGGTGGTCGGCATGATTACCGAGCTCGCCATCTTCTACCTCTACGAGATCGACCGCGCACGGCCCTATGATCCGGATGCTTTGGCGGAGGCCGGTCAGGGACGTCTACGCCCGATCCTCATGTCCGCCCTGATCGCCATCCTGACCTTGGCGCCCCTCGCGCTCGGCCTGAGCCGGGGAGCGGGGCTGCAAAAACCGCTCGCCACCGCGATCATCTTCGGGCTGACCGTGGGCGCGCCACTCGTGCTCCTCTTCCTGCCAGCCGCGCTCCGCGTGGGCGAGCGACGCGGGCGCGTGGTCATGCGGGCAACGCAACCCGTGGCAGCATGACTGTCACCCGCAGCCCCGAGCGATCAAGCCGATTGGCGGCCGCGATCGTGCCGCCGTGCAGCGTCACAATACTTCGGCAGATAGCGAGGCCGAGCCCGCTACCGCGCGCGCGCTGCTCGGCCGAACCGAACTGCGTGAAGCGATCAAACACGCGCGCAAGCTGATCGGGCTTGAGCCCGGGACCCTCGTCCTCGATCGTCACCCGCCACGTTTCCCCCGTCGTCAAGGAATGCATCATGACCGCGCCGCCGGGCGACGATGCGGTCAGCGCGTTGGTGAGCAGGTTGAGCCAGACCTGGCGCAGCCACCGTTCGTCAAATGCCGCGAGCGCGTCGCCATCAATACGAAGTCCGAAGCGAAGCCCACGATGTTCGGCCAGCACAGTCGCGTCCTGGCCGAAGCTGTCGAGCAAGCAAGCCGCGCTATGCGGCTGCAGTTCGAGCTGCATCGCCTGCGCTTCGGCGCGCGACAGGAAAAGCATTTCATCTATGATCCGATTGAGGCGCGCGACCTCGTCCAGCTGCACGATTACGGCATCGATCGCGCCCGGCGGCAACGCACCGTCCTGCAGCAGCTTCTCACCGTGGAGCCGAATGAGCGAGAGCGGCGTCTTGAGTTCATGACTCGCGTCGGCGGCAAAACGCTTGATCTGGCCAAAGGAGGTTTCCAGACGGTCGAACATGCGGTTGAGCAGCTGCGCTAAGTCGGTAAGCTCGTCACGGTTGGCGGGAACGGGAATGCGCTCACCTAGATTGTCCGAGCCGATGCGGCTTGCGGTTTCCCGGATGAAGATGAGCGGCCGCAGGATCACCCGACTCAGCCCCATCCCGATTGCCACGCTGGCGACAAGCATCGTCAGCAGCAGCGCCGCGCAGACTTCGACGTAGCCGCGCATCCCCTCGCGCACCTGGCTCATCGGCGTGGCAATCGTAACGTCGAAGGGCCTCATAATAAATTCGCCCGCGCGGAGTTCGCCGATGCCCTCCATCTCGGTACTGTACACCAGCCGCCCCTTGACGTCGGGGATCGGGCGGGCACGCAGGTTGTGCGAGTAGAAGACGATGCCCGATCGGGGCACATCGACGTTGATGAAGAACAGCGCCGATGCGGCGTCGGCGGTCTCGCGGATGCGTTGATCAACCACCTTGGGGCTGAGTATCGCGTAATCGCTTCCAAGCCGCGCCTTGAGCTGCTGGAATTCGGCTGCGTTCAGGCGATCAAGGCCTTCGATTAGTCGAGACTTGAGTAGAGAATAGCCCGTAAAGAACAGCAAAGCGGCGGTTAGCGTCGTGGCAAGCGCGTAGTAGGCCGTAAGTCGCGCCTTAATCGATCTCATATCAATTGATAACCGATGCCGCGAACGGTTTTGAATCGCGGTCGCCCTTGCCGTTCGAGCTTGGAGCGCAGGCGGCTCATGTAGACGTCGAGTAAATTGGTATCGACATCGTAATGCGACGACCAGATTTTCTCCGAAATCAGCGTGCGCGTTAATACACGGCCCGCATTCTGCATGAAGATTTCTAGCAAAGCGAACTCACGGCTGGTTAGTTCGACCGGCACCCCGTCCATGTGGACAAGATGTCCAAGCAGATCCATCTTCAATCCGTCGTGCTCGAGGATCGAGGTCTTGGTCGTCGACTGGCGGCGAATCAGCGCGCGCACGTGCGCGAGCAGTTCTTCCATGCTGAACGGCTTGGGCAGATAACCGTCGGCTCCTAAGTCCAGGCCCCTGATGCGGTCCTGCACGGTGTCCCGCGCGCTCAGGATCAGCACGGGTTCGTTGAAGCCCGCCTGACGCCATTCACAGAGTAGATCGAGCCCGTCGCCGTCGGGTAAGCTGAGATCGAGCACGATCACGTCGTAGGCGGTTTCCGCCAGCGCATCCTTGGCCGCCGCGCAGCTGTCGACAGTGGCGACGGTATAGCTGCGCTCGACGAGGCTGCGGCGCAGGAATTCGGCAAGGCGGAGCTGATCCTCAACGACCAGAATTTTCATAAGCGCGTTTTCGTCGGTCGAATGGACGTTGTAAATCTTGCACCGCAGCGTGGTAAGCTGAACGCAAGTTCAGGTGGCGGTCAGCCACCACTCAGGACGCGGGCTTAGCGCTGATGACAATCAACGATCTTGGGAGCGATGCGAATGATCCGTTCGACGATGCTGATGGTGACCGCCCTGCTTGGTACCGCGACGCCCGCTCTGGCGGCCGAGCCCGCCGGGCCGAATTACGCGCAGCATCTGGTCGATCAAATGGGTGCCGCGCACCCCAATGTCGTCGTGCTCGCGGTGCACGCGACGCCTCCCGGATCGACCGCGAACGTGATCGTCGCCAGCAACATCGGCCGCATCGGCAAGGCGGCCGACCCTGACGACATGCGCGTAATCGAGACGGGCAAGCCCAATCTGGCAGTCAACAAGGCAGGCGATCGCTACGAGGTCGAGCTGCCGCTCTACGACGCATCGCACCGGCTACTGGGCGCGCTCGGCACGGTGTTCGCCTACAAGCCCGGCGCGAATACCACCGCGATGCAGGCGGAGGCGACCACGATCCGCGACTACATGGGCCGCCGCATCAGCCATGCAAAAAACTTGAACGAACCGTACCGCTTTGACACGACGACGCAGCCGGAAAACTATAGCCAAGCCGTGCTCGACGAACAATTCGATGCGCATCCCGAAATCGCGATTTTGGCGGTGCACGTGACGCCGCCCGGGCGGCCCGATACCGAAAACGTGATCTCCGCCTCCTCGATCGGACGCATCGGCAAGCGCGCCGACGAGGACGATCTCGCGGTAATCCGCACGGGCAAGGAAAAGCTCGAGCTGAACGAGACCAAAGACCGCTTCGAAAACGAAATGGCGCTGCACGACAAGCAGGGGCGTATCGTCGGTGCGCTGGGTGTGGTGTACCCGTACGCTCCCGGCACCGATCAAGCCGCTTTGAGTCGGCGGGCGCACGCGATTTTGGCCGCCTATGAGGCGCGCACGCAAAGCGCGGCGCAGTTGCTTGCTCCAGCTGGTGGAGGCGCAACCGCAATGGCGGGGAGATCGCCGCTTAGCATCGTCGGCCGGACCGATCTGCCGGGCTACACGGGCGATTTTGATCATTTCGAAACGGACGTGCCGGGCAACCGTCTGTTCCTCGCCGCCGAGGATCATGGCACGCTAGAGGTGTTCGATCTGACGACCGGCGCGTTGCAGCGCACGATCAAAGGCCCGATCGAGACGCCGCACAGCATCTTGTACATGCCAAGCGCGCACAAGCTGCTGGTGACCGACAGCGGCAAGAACGGCCTCTCACACTATTTCGATACGCGCAGCTTCGCGCCGGCGGGTTCGCTGAAACTGGTGCCCGGCGCGGACTCGTTTGGATGGGACGCGCCACGAGGGCGACTATACATCGTGACGGGTGGCAAGGACGTCGAGATGGCCGATTCGTGGCTTGAGGAGATTGATCCGCGCACCGGTGCCAAGTACAGCCGCATCCATTTCGACGCGAACCATGTCGAAGCCATGGCGGTCGAGCAGCACGGGCCCAATATCTTCATCAATATCACGGACAAAAACCGCGTCGATGTGATTGACAAAGCAAGTGCCAAAGTGGTGCGAAGCTGGCCGGTGACCGCGGCCCAGCAGAATTGCTGCTTCGCGTATGACGAACCTAACCACCGCCTGTTTATGGTCACGCGCAAGCCAGGCAAGATCTTGGTGCTGAACTCCAACACGGGTGCGACGCTCGCCACTTTCGACGCTCCTGCACGCATCGACCAGATCGTCTGGGACTCAAAGCGTCACCGCGCGTATGCAATGGGTGGAGAGGGCTGGATCAGTGTGATCGAGGAGCAAAGCCCGGACCGTTTCGTCGAACGGCCGCGTCTGGTGACCGCGCCCGGTGCCAAGACGGGCATCTTGGTGCCCGAACGTGACGAACTGTTCGTCGCGGTGTCTCCGGGCGAGAGCAAGGCGATGGCGCAGGTGCTGCGGATCAAGGTCGCCAACTGATGCGCTTCGGTCTGGCACTCGGTGCGCTCCTTTTCGCCACCGCGTTTGCAGGCGCGCCCGCTGCGGCCAAGGCACCCAAGAGCGTCTCGGACAACTTCTTGCGCCTGCGCACCGCGACGAAACTGCCCGGCAAAGCGCCCGAATGGGATTACCTCGCCTACGATCCTGCGCGCGCGCTGCTGCTGATCGGGCGGCGTGACGAGGGCCTGACCGTCTTCGACACACGCACGCGCACCGTGCGCACGCGCATTGCGCAGACCGAGGGCGCGGGCGCGGTGCTGCTGATCCCTGGCATCGGGCGGGGGTTCACCACCAACGAGGACGGATCGACCACGGTCTTCGATTTGGCGAGCTTCGCGCCGATCCGCCGCGTGAAGTTTGCCGATGATGCCGATTCGGGCGTGTACGACGCGGTGACGGGCCAGATCGCCTTCCTGTCGGGCGACAGCAAGCACATCACGTTCATTGACGCAAAGTCGCTCGCGACCACGGGCACGCTTACGATGCAGAGCAACAAGCTCGAAGGCGCGGTCGCCGACGGCGCAGGTGGCATTTATCTCGCCGAGCGCGATCGCAACATGCTCGCCCACCTCGATATGCGCACCCGACGCGTGCTGCACGAATGGCCGACGATCGGCTGCACGCAGCCCACTGGCCTCGCGATGGACCGAGCGCACCGACGCGTGATGCTTGGCTGCCGGGGAGCGGCTCCGGTGCTCGCGGTGATGGACATGGATGACGGGCATGTCGTCCAGACCTTGACGCTCGGGCGGGGGAACGATGGGGTCGCCTACAACGCAGGGCGCGTGTTCGCGACAAATGGCGTGGAGGCCAATCTCACCGTCTACCGGCAGGTCGACGCGGACCATTACCGGCTCGAGCAGGCAGTCACCACGCGGCCCGGCGCACGCACGCTCGCGCTGGACGCGGCGGGCGGACGGGTGTTCACTGTCACGGCTGAGGGGGTCGTCGATCCGGCAAAGCCGATCAATCGCGGACCGTCCGAGTTCTACCCGAACGCGTTTTTGGACGATAGTCTGGTCGTTCTCGAATATGGTGCGCTAAAAGCACAATAGTCCCGTGTTTTGCAGTCGTTCAGGTTGCGTTTAACTAAGCCTGAGAGCCTTCTCTCTAACGAGATAGTAGCTTGGGAGATGGGATATGGGCCCTAAGGTCAGCAAAACCTTACGTGCGCTGTTGTTGATCACGACTGTTTGCGCGCCCGACCTCGCGTTCGCGCAGGCGATACCGCCCGAAGCCGTCCCAACCCAGCCCGCGACGCCGCCGGGCGCTCCAGCATTGCTCGCAACTCAGCCTGATCCCAAAGACGACTTGATCATCGTGACCGGCTCGGCAATTCCCACCACGCCCGACGCGGTTGCGGTGCCAGTCAGCATCATCGACCAGAAGGCAATCGCGCGCGGCGGTATCAGCAACAACGTGCTTGAGTTAATTCGCAAACAAGTTCCAGCCTTCGCGGGCCGCAGCAACACCGGCAACAGCAACGCCAACAACACCAACCAGAACACCGCGGGTGGATCGCAGGCGCAGTTGCGAAATCTGGATACGCTGGTGCTGGTCAACGGTCGCCGCGTTGCGGTGAACGCGATCGCGGGGCTGGGTGGCAAGGTGTTCGTCGACCTGGCGCAGGTGCCGGTCGGCGCGATCGAGCGAGTCGAGGTACTGACCGACGGTGCATCAGCGATCTACGGGTCGGACGCGGTGGGCGGTGTGATCAACCTGATCCTCAAGGATCATTATGAAGGCATCGGCGCGGACGGTCGCGTTGGCTTCTCGAAAGGCGGCTACCGCGAATACAGCGCCAATCTGACATTCGGCCATGCGCTGAACGAATCGATCCGCTTCACCGTCTCGGCAAGCTACACCAAGTCCGATCCGCTACTCCAAAGCGCGCGTAGCTTCACCTCGCCCTTCTACACGACGTCGGGGGCGGTGCCGGGTGCGGTCGGCGCGAACGTGCTCGCGCCCGGCATCAACAGTCCGGCGGATCGCAATCCGACGGGCGTGAACGCGATCGCCACCAATCTTGGCGCACTGGTCGCCAACGGCACTTACGTCGCGACACCCACGCTGATCTCGCCCCAGACGACGCCGCCGAGCGCGCAAGGCAACATCCCCGTCGTTGGCACGGGCGTCGGCGGCACCTACGATCTCTCGCGGTTCCAGTATCTGCTGCTCGGGCAAGAGCAGAAATCACTTTACGCGAGCATGAGCGCGGACATCCTGGGCAAGGGTCTTGTCTTCTTCGCCGACGCGCTTGTCTCGGAGAACACGAGCTTCACGCAGTTTCGCCCCGTTACGACCGGCGTGACGCTGCCTCAGGGCTCGCCGTTCAACCCCATCACGGGCGCGCTCGGCGGCGTTACTTTCGGCGGCACCGCCGATCCCAAGCGTTACGACAACCGCAATGAGAGCTACCGAATCACGGCGGGCATCCGCGGCGGCTTCGGGCTGCTCGGCCGATCGCTCAATTACGAGGTCGCTTACGTGCGCAGCGAGAACAGCCTGCGCCAGCTGCAATCCAACGTGATCTACGCGCCCAACGTCGCCCGCGCGATCGCGGGCGGCTTCGATGCAAACGGCAACGCGGTCGCGGGCGGCGCGTACAGCAAGGTGCTGTCCAACTTCTCGCTGAACGGTCCGCTCGTCCTGCAGCCCGCGCTCGATCCGCTGTCGCGCAATCCCAACCGCGCGAGCCTTGCCAATCTGTTCGCGACCGAAGTGCTGCATGCCCGCAGCCAGCTCGAGTCGGTTGACGGCAAGCTGACGGGCAACGTGCTCAAATTGCCGGGAGGGCAGGTCGGCATGGCGATCGGCGCGTCCTACCGCAAGGAAACGCTCGCGGGTACACCTGATCCCAACGGCTATGTCCACGCCGATCCAAACTATTGCAACACTGGCGGCACGCTCACCAACAATGGCTCGAACTACATCGGCGGTCAGGGCGCCGATCCGTTCCCGGTCACCTGTTCGTCCGCGACACCGGGATCGGCCACACCAAATTCGCGCAACATCGTCGCTGAATATCTCGAGCTGCGCGTGCCCGTTACCAGCCAAGACTGGCACATCCCCGGCTTTTACGCTTTCGATATCATCGGCGCGGTTCGCCATGAAAAATATTCGGACGCGGGCAACTCCACCGTACCCAAGGTCGGCTTTCGCTGGCAGCCGTTCGACAAGCAGTTGACGCTGCGCGGCACCTACTCGGAATCCTTCACCGCGCCCCCGCTGTATCAAGAGTACGGCCCGACCAACAATCGGCTCGCGGGACCCAACATCGTCACCGCCGCGCTCGGCGTAACGCCGGGACTCACCCCGGTGCAGGACGGCGTCAACCCAGGCCTTAAGCCCGCGCAGGCGACGTCCTATTCGCTCGGCGTGGTCGTCAAGCCCAATTTCATCCCCCGCCTTGCGCTTGACGTCGAGTTCGCCTCGGTGATCGAGAGCGGTTTTCCCGGTGGCATCGGCTTCAGCAACATTTTCCTCGACGTCAACCAGAACGGTGCTGCGTCGATCTTTGCGGGCAACATCGCCAAGGGCAATTTTCCCGGTCAGCCCGGCGCGACGCCGTTCGCCAACCCGGGCGACCTGAAGGCGTTCTTGCAGGCCGATCCCAACAACTATAACCAAGTGTTCGCGATCGATCGCTTCACCAACCTCGGCAAGATCAAGGTCAAAACACTCAACTTCGACGTTAGCTACAATCTGCCGACGAGCAGCTACGGCACCTTCAGTTTCAGCTCGAACGCAGCGGTTTTCCTGAATTATCAGTTTCAGGTTCTGCCCACGCAGAAAGCTTATGAGTATGCAGGGACCGCAACAAACGCGGGCACGGGGGTGCAGGGCATCCTACCGCGCTTTCGCTCTTACTCGACGATCAATTGGAACTTCCATCACGTCGACCTCACGGTCGGTAACACCTATGTCTCAAGCGTGACCGACCAGGGTGTGGGCGGGATCACCTTCGAAACCAACTCGATCAGGACGCCGCCCACCAATTTCCCGGGCCGCATCCGTCCGTATATGAGCTGGGATCTCCGCGTCGCGTATACGGTCGTAAATCGTGAGGGGTTACCGAGCGGTTTCTCGGTCGCTGCAGGGGTCAACAACGTATTCGATACATCGCCACGCGTCTCGACGAACGTTTTCACGCCAAGCGCGGCGTATACGGACAACACCGCTGACGTATCGACGTACTCACCACTGGGTCGACTTGGGTATGTGAGTGCTTCGTTGAAGTTTTAGGGAAAGCGGACGTTGTGGGAACGGATAGGGCCTGAACGCTATCGCGGTAAATGCCCCGTATACAGGCCGGTCAGCGTTACGTTGGGCGCCTCCCCCGTGAACTCGTCCTCGACGATCATTACGATGCGATCGATCAAGGCGCGCCTTTGGTCGTCCGGTAGCAGGCGGATATACGAGTAGCTCTCGTACAGCGCGCGCACTTGCGCGGCGCTCATCGTGCGCTCGCGTCGGAACACATAGCTGCGCACGTCGGTAAAACCCGCGCGCTCCAGCAGCCCGAGATGGTGCGCCACATCGAGCGCGTAGTGACCGTGCGGGCGATCGGATGGCGGCAGGGCGATCCCCTCCAGAAGCGGCGTGATCCGGTCCGCCAGCGCGTCGCCCACGCCGTGGTTGCGATACGAATTCCACCACACCGCCCAACGTCCGCCTGGACGCAGCAACGTTTTCACGCGCGCGAGTGCGGCATCAGGGTCCATCCAATGGAAGGCGGCGGCGCACACCGCCAGATCGAACCGGTCCGCGATCGCCACGTCCGGAAAGGGTGCGGTGATGAGCGTGAGCCGTGGATCGGGCAGGCGCGCGCGGGTGTAGGCGACAAGTTCGGACGAGGGCTCCACCGCGACGAGCGTTCGCACCCCGCGCTCGAGCAAGGCCTGCGTGACGAGCCCCGTCCCCGTCCCGATCTCAAGTACGTCGGGCTCGGCGGGCACATCCGCGAAAACGATGTCGTACAGCTCGTCGGGATAGCCGATACGTCCGGCGTGATAACCGGCCGCATCGGCCCCGAAGATTGCCCGGCCCGCCTCGCGTTCGAGCTGTCCGGAGTTGGGATCGTTCATCGCGGTGTCCCCGTCTAGAACTTGGCCTTCAGCGACGCAAAGACCGTCCGGCCCACCACGTCGTACGTCGCCGCATCGGTCGTCAGCGGTGCCCCGCTCACGAACGGTGGTCCCTTGTCCGCGAGATTGGTGACTCCCACGCCCAACGTGAAACGCTTCATGAATGTGTAATAGGCATTTAAATCGAAATAGCTGTAGGCGGGAATGCCTGGCGTGGTGGCGGTGGGAGCGGCGATCCGGTCTGCGTGCACCGATTTATCGATATAGCGCCAACGTCCGGTAATCACGAAGCCACCGTTCGTGTAACCAAACGACGTTACCGATTTCCAGCGCGGATGCGAGATGTCGCCCCCGACCGAGCCGAAGCCGACACTGCCCGCATAATCGAGCGTGGGCGAGCCGAGCAGCCCCGACACCTTGTAGCTGTTCAGGTACGAGACGACCGCGTTGAGATCGATCTTGCCCGCGCTCGGAGACGCGCCCAGCGTGTCGAGGCCGAAGCGCCAGCTGATCTGTGTGTCGATCCCGTCCAACTCGTAACGCCCGAAGTTGAACAGTCCCTGTTGGCCATTGACGATGTCGCCAGTCAGCGGATCACGCGCAATGCGCGCGCAATACGGGTTGGCGAGCGCATAGCCCGCATTGCTCGCGCCGTCCGAATTAAAGCAGCGTGGCAAGATATCGGTCAGCAGCAGCGATCCGATCGCGTTGCTAACCTTGATGTTATAGTAGTCAACCGAAACTTGAAAGTTGCGCAATAAGCTACTGTCGAACTTGGGTGAAATCACCGCGCCGACCGACCAGGTATCGGCCGTTTCGGGCTGCAATTTGTTATTGCTGCCATCGCTGCCCGCGACAGAGACCGATCCGTAGGTGAAGCTGGAAAGCAGCGCCGCCGGGATGCCTTGCGCGGCGCAGAGCGCCTGAACCTTCGCTGCGTTGGCTCCAGTGCGAAACCGGCTAGTGATGTCGCACGGATCGCCTGCGCCCGGCGTTGTGCCGATGTTAAGATTTCCCGTCGACGAGGGGCCGTACAAATCCTGCAGGCTCGGCGCGCGGAACGCAATCGAATAGCCGCCGCGAACGCGCAGCCCATTGACCGGCTGCCAGGTTGCGTCCGCCTTATAGGTGCTGCGGCCCGAGAAGCTGTTATACTTGGAATAGCGGTAGCCGAGATCGAACGAGAGGTCCCGCGCGAACCGCTGGTCTTTGAGGACCGGGATTAGCAGTTCGCCGAATAATTCGTAAACATTCTGCGATCCCGAGGCTGCGCTGATCGAACCAAACGCGAGCGAATCGTTGGTGATCAACGTTGCGTCGGGCCGGTAGTTGAAATCAATGCGGCGGTAATCGCCGCCCGCTGCGAACTTGAGTTCGCCCGCGGGCAGCTTCAGTAGCGGGCCCTCGATCGTACCCTCGACCACCGACTGCGTCTGCGTGTTGACGCTATTGTCGGTGCGCCCGGCGTAGGCGAGGCAGCCCGCGCTGACCGGATTGTTGCCGAGCGCGTTGTACGCATAGCCGATGCAACTCCCGCCGTTGCCGCGATAATTTGCGGTGCCGTTCAGAATGCTATTAATTGCAGTGCGGCTGATGTCGCCGTAGCCGATATTGGTGAATTCGCTGCGGCCGTAGGAGCCGTACAGATCATATTTGAGCTGTGTGCCCGCAATATTGCCCTTGAACCCGCCCAGCGCCTGCCAGACCTGGTAGTGATAGGTCTCCACCCGGTTGCCGAACGGCGAGAGCAGCTTGGTGACGATGAGCGGCCCTGTAGGCGCGGGCGTGATCGATCCCAGGACACGCTGGAGCGCCGGGTTCCCCGTGACGAACGGGCTGTTCTGTGGCACTAGCAGCGGCACGGCCGCCTTACTCGATCCCGGCCCTGTTTGATCGAGTGCGGTTGAATCCGAGAAGTTGAACTGCGCGTAAGCCGAGATGTCGCTCGTTAGATCATAAGTCGCGCGCGCGAACACATTGTATTTGGTCAGCGGCACCTGCACCGCGAAATACTGCCCCAGCGCGACCTGCGCTCTGGTGCAGTCCGCGCTGATGTTGATGCCTTTGATCGTGCCCAGGCCCTTGTAGTTCTGCACGCAATTCGGTGCGGCGTTTTGCGTGAAGATCGTGCCATCGGTGTTGACGCCGATCGCGCCCTTGTAGAGGCCGGTGCCCGCGATCGGTGTCGTCCCCGCATAGCCCGCCAACACCGAGTTGACCGCGCCGATCGTTGGTGTGCCGCCCCCGAAATTGCCTGCGGCGATAATCCCTTCGGGCGGGCGCGCGAGCTGGCGGATGTTCTGGAAAAACGTGCGGTTCGCGCCGTCCACCGCCGCGCGATCGGCATATTCGATCGCGACGATCGCGTTGCCGCGCCCGCCACCGAAATTGCCTCCTGCGATGCCGCTCACGTCGTTGGTTCGGCCGTCCGCGTGGGTGGTGCCGCCGCGCGTGTAGTTCAGCTCCAATCCGCTGAACTTCTGCCGGAGCTTGAAGTTGACCACGCCCGCGATCGCGTCCGAACCATATGTCGCCGACGCGCCGCCGGTGATCACCTCGACCGTGTCGATCAGCGCGGTTGGAATCGTGTTCAGATCGATCGAGCCATCGGGCGCGGACGATTGCAGCCGCCGCCCGTCGAGCAGCACGAGCGAACGATTGGGTCCGAGCCCACGCAGATCGCTGTAGGATTGTCCCCCGGCGAACCCGATCGAGCCCTGCGCGTCGCCCACCTCGGCCGCGCCCTGTGCGCCGGAAAATTGTGGGAGCTCGCCGATCGCGCGATCGAGCGACGGCTGACCCGCCGCTGCGATCGCCGCGCTGCTTACCGTCGATATCGGGCTGTCCGACTGGAAATCCCGCCGCGAGATGCGCGAACCGGTGACGATGATGTCGCTTCCCGCGGGTTTGTCGCCGATCGGGTTCTGCGCGGCGGGAGCGGTCGGCACCGGTTGCGCCCAGCTTTTCACGATAGGCATGCTCACCAGAACGCTTGTCAAAAGTAATCGCGATAGCGCGATCCGCGTGCCAAACGTCGCACACGCACGCGGTTTCGAGCTGACTGCCCAATCGCAAGTCATTTCCATAGTTAGCCTCCCTAAGATCCCGCTTCTTATTTTCGATCGCGGTGTTGGGCGGCCGTGCCGTGCAAATCTAAACGATAGCTGAATTGTTTCAGATTGTTAGAGATTGTGGCTTTCGAGCCTTTTTGAACGGGCGCGTCCCGGTCGTCGTATCAGTCGCTCGAGCGCGCTTAGCGCCACATAGACCGCGAGCGACCTGGATGTCGTCGACGCGGCTTATTGGGTCGAAGCTGCAGCTCGCTCGGGAAGCTGCGCTACGCCGGGATAATCGAGCTGCACGGCGGCGGTCGCAAGCATGCGCAAACCGACTCGCCGCTGGACCAAGTAACGCACCTTGGGGCTAGTCGGCGGTGACCTTTTCGTGGCAAGCCGAACCTAGACCAGCTAGTTTCGGCAAGGCCGACGCCAGGCCATGCGGACTGTTGCCAAGCCCGTGTATGTGCGGAACGCGCACGAATCGGAGCGACGATCTGACCGGCGCGCTGGGGCACAATACGGCGCGCGAGATTATGAAGGATCCCAAGCGGACCGACTGCGGCAACGGTCGCTGCTAAGCCCGAGTAAGCGCGTCGACCTGGTTCATGATTTCCGCAAGCGGGCTCTGCTGGCCGGGCACGCTTTTCATGCGCGTGGGAAGTAACCCCTCGTTGAGGATGATCTCCAGCGCGGCGCGCCCGCGTGCGACGCGGCTCTTGATCGTGCCGACCGCGCACTTGCAGATTGCCGCCGCCTCCTCGTAAGCGAACCCGCCCGCGCCGACAAGAATCAGCGCCTCACGTTGCGCCTGGGGCAACTCCAGCAGCCCGCGCTGCAGGTCGCCCAACTCAATCTGTCGGTCCTGGCCCGCCGGTGCGGCGAGCAGCTTGTCGGCGGTGAAATCGTCCCATTCGCCCTTGAAGCGCGCACGGCGCATTTGGCTAAGAAATAGATTGCGCAAGATGATGAAGGTCCACGCGCGCATATTCGTGCCCGCCTGGAAGCGATCACGCGCCGCCCACGCCTTCATCAGCGTTTCCTGCACCAGATCGTCCGCGAGGTCGCGACTACCCGACAGCGAGCGCCCGAATGCGCGCAGATGCGGGATCACCGCGGCGATCTCCGCCTTGAAGTCCTTGTCGCTCAACGCCTCGGGCGGTTTGATCCGCTCGGGATCCGCTTCGTTCGCGAGGCGATCCAGCAAGATCTGGAACAGCTCGGGTAACGGCGCGGCGGCCGAAGCAGCGAACACGCTGCGCAACCACCCGCCGACGTCCGCAGCACCCAAGGCACGCGGCGTAGCCATGACATCTCTCATTCCGACTTCTCCCCAGCCAAACCGCATCAACTAGCGGTAATAGACCAGCAACGATCCAAAGGCGATGACGATCAGGATCAAGGATATGATTAGGACGTAGCGTCCGATACCGCGCGTTTCTCCGCCGCGCGCGCGGTCTTTGCTGATGTGTTCGGGCTCGTCCGCCATGCTATCCCCTTTTGGCCGATCCGTCCCAACGAGAACAGGCCGGCACGGTTCCGTTTCGGTCAGGACCGTCCGGTCGAGTTGAAAAACAGTGCCTGACTGATCGCAGCCTTCACCGTGGACCGCTCAAACGGCTTGGTGATCAGGAAGGTGGGCTCGGGCCGCTCGCCGGTCAACAGCCGCTCGGGAAAGGCGGTGATGAAGATCACGGGCACCACGAACTGGGCAAGGATGTCTTTGACCGCATCGATGCCGCTGCTGTCGTCGGCGAGTTGAATGTCCGCCAGGATCAAGCCAGGGCGATCGTCCGCGACCATCGCTACCGCTTCGGAGCGCGTGACGGCGACACCGGTGACCTCGTGACCCAGGTCGCGCACGATCTGCTCGATATCCATGGCAATGATCGGCTCGTCCTCGATGATGAGGACGCGCGTGGCGGTCTGCCGCTCGATCTCGGCAAGCGCCTCGGCGACTAGGCTTGCGACGTCTTCGGGCGAGGCTTCGATCAGATAGCTCGCGTCTTGATCGGTGAAGCCCTCCATCGCGGTCAGCAGCAGCGCCTGGCGCGACAGCGGCGTGATGTGGCTCAATCGCTTGCGCGCCATACGCTCGGCGTCGCTGCCGGCTTCGGGCTCATCCTCCACCTCGATGTTCGATGAGGCCCAGATTGAGTTGAACACCTTATACAGGCCAAGTCGGGGGTCGACGTCGCGCGGGAAGCTCTCGGGCGCGGTTACGATCGCTTCGAGCGCGGCGCGAACGAACGTATCGCCATGAGCCTGCGTGCCGGTAAGCGCCCGCGCGTAGCGTCGCAGATAGGGCAAGTGCGGAGCGATATCGGCGGCGAGGGACATGGCATCTTTCTATTTGTTGCAAAGGCGATCCTAGGTATCGCAATCGCGAGGTAAACGCGAGGAGGTGTCGGCTCAACACCGGCGCGCTTGGACCCCGTGATACGAGGATCGATGAAGGGTCATTCCCCAACACGGAACCCGATAGTGAACTGGCCGTTATTTTACCCACGACGTTATAGGTTTGTCCACGCTAACTCTTCAGGAACACAGGTGGTTCGGGCCAAGCTTTGCTTTGATGAGCACCGCGCTCCCTCTTCATTGGAGTCTGAACGCATCACGCGCGAGCTGGGCGATAGCTTGAGGCGAGCCTATCAGGACGCCATTGTCGAGACCGTGCCTGAACAGCTTCGCGAGTTGCTGGATCGGCTTGATTGAGGAACAATCCGGTGTGAGCGAGCACTAGGGGGTGTCTGTGTTCCAAAGACTGTCGTCGCGCCTAGAAACAGTTCCGCTCGCTGTCCAGGTCATTTTCGCGTTGTCCGTTGCGTTGTTGCCCTTGGGCGTCGCCGCGCTGATCGCGGCCTTCCACAGTTTTGTGGCGATGGACGCGCTTAACTCCCGTGTCGATGCTTTACAGGCATTAGGGGTGGCGCTTCCCGCGTTGATGTGGATTGCCGCCGTCGCGATCACTTCGATCACGCTCAGCCAGCTGGTCATACGCCCGCTACGGCGTGTGCGTTCAACGGTCGATCGATACGCGGCGGGTAACCTCGATGCGCGGCTCGGCGGTCGCCGCCTGTTCAGCCCCGAACTGGCCGGAGTCGCGGCCGCGTTCGATGCGATGGCGGACCGCGCGGCCGACCACGCTCACGCGCTCGAACAGGCGCTCGCCACGCAGAAGGCCTTGACGCGCGAAGTGCACCACCGCGTCAAGAACAACCTCCAGATTGTGTCCAGTCTGCTCAGTCTTCAGGCCAGCGACGCGGGAAGTGCGGAAGTCGCGGCCGCTTATGCGCTGATTCGGCAGCGGGTGAACGCGCTCGCGCTCGTGCATCGCTGGATGTACCAGGAGGAGGGCGCGCGCGGGGTGGAGCTGCGCCCGTTGCTCGCGGACTTGAGCGCCAACCTTGAACACGGGTTTGATGGACGACCGGGCGGTTCGCGCCGCGTTTCGTGCGATGCCGAGCGGATCACCGTCGGCCAGGATACCGCGCTGCCCATCGCTTTTTTGATCACGGAACTCGTCGGTGGATCGCGCGCGACGGGTAAGGAGCGCGATACGGGGGCGCGAATCGAGGCGCACAACCATGGCACCAAAGCCTGCCTGACAGTGACAAGCATGACTTTCGAGGGCGTGGACGGGCTAGATGGTTTTGAGGACGGCACACGCCGCATCATCACAGGCCTTGCACGCCAGCTTCGCAGTCCTTTGCGCTACGATGCGGACGCGCACGCGTTCCAGATCGATTTTCCAGCCTTCGCTTAAAGCATATTTCAAGGAGACTGCATCAACGCAATCGTCACTCCGGCCTTGTCCGGGGTGTGACGAGATACGTTTGCCATGGCCGCCGCCAAACCCCACT
>JAABUQ010004032.1_pt1 | contig 25762 bp, 28 predicted proteins | sample 5560001 | NCBI WGS metagenome assembly JAABUQ01 (sample SAMN10711888, study PRJNA513371) | rock metagenome | isolation source: Antarctica rocks | place: Antarctica: Victoria Land, Finger Mt nord | collected 2015-12-18
CTGCCAAGACGCATTTCCAGAGATAGAGTTCATACACCTTGCAGCACCGCAGAATGTGCGTTTTGGCCACCGCATCCAACATAGGCAACGAGCGTTCCGCTGTCCGCCAGGGTTCGTTTGACGGACAGGCAGATGCATTGGCCAGAAGGTGGATGAAGTGGACGCCCTGCCCTCAAGTGGCCACTCAGCGGTGAGTTGCGGCAGCGACTCTTGCCAGCTTCTGAACGGGGATGCAGGCAACTGAGACAAGCTCAGGCGGCCTGCACATCTGCTGTCGGCATCAAGATGCGCGACCGTCGCTTTTCCTAAGCACCCGCTCAACCACGTCCAGCAACTCGAACAGCTTGAACGGCTTGCGCATGAAGGTGACGTAGCCCGAACACCGCTCGGCGACGACCGCCTCGGGCATCGAACTCATCATCACGACCGGGATGCCCCGAAGGGCGGGGTTGGTCGCCATCGCGCCCAGCATCGCTGCGCCGTCCATCACAGGCATCATGTAGTCGCAGAACACCAGTTGTGGCTGCTCCCGGGCCAGCAGCTCCAGCCCGTCCCTGCCGTTCATGGCGGTCAGCACCTGGTAGCCCTCGTCCGTCAGCACGGCGTCGAACAGCTCCGCGATCCCGAACTCGTCCTCCACCACGAGCACCGTCGCCATGGTCAGCCCCCCTGCCTGGCCGCGGGTTCCTGCCGGGACGCGCCGTCCTCTCGGCGCGGGCTGGCCAGGGCCGCGCCGGCGCCGGCGAGCGTCCCTTCGATGCGCAGGCCATGGCCGGTGGTGACGTACTCGTACAGGGACGGGTCGAAGTCGCTGTTGCGGACCTTGAGGACCGAGATCATGCGGTGCAGGCGCGCGCCCATCTCCACGTAGCGCATCAGGATCAGGTTGTCGGACGGGACCGTGAGGTCCCGGACCGGCTCCCGGATGTAGGGGCCGGTCATGTCCGGCACGGCGAGCGTATAGACCGTCGTGACCCCGAGCGCCCGCAGCTCGTTCATCAGCGCCGTCAGGTACTGGTTCAGGCGCGCCGGCTCGACCGCGGCGCTCTGGAAGGCGCCCAGGCCGTCAATGACCAAGCGCCGCACGCCCCGGCGGCGCACGTTCTCCAGCAGGCGCTCGCCATAGGCGTCCAGCAGCCCGTCGGTCGGCGGCTGCCACAGCACCTCGACCGCGCCGCTGTCGAGCAGGGCGCCCAGCGGCGGGCACACCCCGTCCACCTTGACGCGCAGGCGTCCTGGCGTTTCGTAGAAGCCGAAGAACAGGCCCGGCCCGTCCGCGCCGCACTGCGATAGGAATTGCAGCCCGAGCGTCGTCTTGCCCACCCCGGACGGCCCCATGACCATCGTGGTGGACGCCGCGGGCACGCCGCCGCCCAGCATGGCGTCGAGCCGGTCCACGCCGCTCGGCACAGTCCCCCTCGCTTCCGGCTCCAGGCGCGACGGACGGGCCAGCAGCGCCTCGATCCGGGGATAGACGACCAGGCCGTCCCCGGTGATCCGGAAGGCATGGCGTCCGCGCAGGTAGTTGGTGCCGCGCAGCTTCACCACCTGCAGCGTGCTTTCCGCCGACCAGCCAAGCAGTTGGTCGCTTAGCTCCACGATGCCGTCCACGATGGTGTACTCCGGCGTTTCCTTGACGCCCATGGCGCTGCTGAGCAGGAACATCGTGCAGTCGGTCGCGATGGCAATGCTCTGCAACTCGTGGACGAACTCGTCGAAGTCCTGCTCCTCGGACGCCTTGCGCTGCGCAGTGGCGAAGCCGTCCAGAATCAGGATGGTCGCCTTGTGCTTCGTGACCTCCCGGCGCAGCAGGTCGCGCAGGGCAGGGTAGCCGTTCGCCTTCAAGGTGCCGAAGCCGTTGAGGTAGCTGACCTGGTCGGGGATTTTCGACGCGTCGAAGAACGACATGCCGCCCAGGTGCTGCATCATGCGGGAGTGATACTCGGCCAGCAGGGTGGTGTAGAGCGCCTGCCCGCCTTGTGCGGCGTGGTTGAAGGTGATCTGGTTGCAGAGCGTCGTCTTGCCGGTGCCGGGCGTGCCCTGGATGATATAGACGCCGCCTGCCAGGAAGCCGCCACCCAGGATGGTGTCCAGGCCTGGCACGCCGGTCGGCACCCGGCTAAGGCTCGTGGCGCTGGCGCCGCTCACGAGGACGCCTGCCTTGGGTGTTGCGGCAATTTCACGGTGAACAGGGCGCCGCCGCCCGGGGCGTCCCCGATTACGACCGTGCCGCCCATCGCCTCCGCAAGCTGGCGCACGACCCATAGGCCGACGCCGAAGCCGCTGCGCCGCTCCCCTGGCCCGACCGACCGCTCGAAGCGCTCGAACACCCGCGCCCGGTCAGCGGCAGATATCCCGCCCCCATGGTCGCGCACCTGAACATGGACGTCCTCGCCATGCACTTCGGCCGAAAGCTCGACTGGTGACTTGCCGCCGTACTTGATGGCGTTGGCAACCAGGTTGTCCACGATCTGCTCTATGGCCAGGCGGTCCCAAGTGACCAGAAGGGTGCCAGGCCCGGTCACGGTGATCAGGCTGCCGGCACGCCGAGCCGCGTCGGCGGCATCAGTGGCCACGTCGTGCAGCAGGGCGATGATGTCGAGCGTCTCCAGTTCGAGTTGCAATTTGCCGCTAGTGATGCGCGACACGTCGAGCAGGATGCCCGCGCGTTTCATGTAGTGGCGCATCGCGTGCTGGACACGCTCAAGCCTCAGCTTCACTTGGTCCGGCGGGCAGCGGCCTGCCTTAATGCCGTTCAGCAGAAAGTCAACTTGGCCGATGATCGGCTGCATGGGGTTGCGCAGCTCGTGCGTGGCGACCGCTATGAACGTGTCGCGCGCCTCGACCGCCGCGGCCAGTTCGCCATTCTGGCGGCGGAGCCTTTCAACCTCGCCGTCTTCGGAGGCCGAAGCCGTCACAAGTCGCTGCGCCTTCAACCCCGCCATGCAGATCAACTCGATGTTATTACGCAACTGACAGTGGCAGAATGGCACAACCAGTGCAAGGAAGCGTATGATGGTCAGTCCAGCACAGCTCCGGGCGGCGCGCGCCTTCCTTGACTGGAACATGGAGCGGGCCGCCGAGGAAGCAGGCATCCACCGGCGGACGATGGTCCGCCTGGAGAATGACGCCGGCTACGTCGAGCGCCAGCCGGCCAGTCTCAGACGGCTGGTCGAAGCGTACCGTGCGCAGCGCATCCACTTGGAAGGCGAGGGCCTGTCCATCGCCGGCTGTTGTTAGACGAACAGAGGCACCTTACGCAGGGCTGGCGTTGGCTAGTGTACCACTTCGTCATACGGTCACAGGATTTGGGTCCGCAGGTGTCACTTTCCCTGGATGATGCGACTCCCTTTCAGCCAAGTTCAGGGGCTTGCCTGTTCCTGGATCATGAGACTGTCTCCTGGATCATTGGACTCCTGTGCTAGGATGGTGAGACTGGACCATTGGGGCGCCGATTATGGCCGAGCCGTCCGCTGCGCCATCATGCCTGTAAACCAACGCAGGTGTAGGACCCAGGGGAACTCTGGATTTTCAACGCAGTATGGTGCTGATCAGCGCCGAAACCCGTTGCTGACCCACACCCTGACCCAGTAACCTCAGCGCTGGGTTGAGTCGCACGATCGGGGAACCACTCCAACGGTTCTACATTCCTGTCGAAGCGAGTCTCATGATCCAGGGAAAGCGACAAGGGCATCAAGCCGTGCAACCTGTATCTGGAAGGTCGTCGGCTGCGGTCCAACAGGGGACATCCCTGTCTGTGCCACTGCTGGAACAGCAAGGGCGAACGTCGCCATAAACGCGAAGATCATGGATTTGTACAAGTTCTGCACTCCTATGCATGAAGAATACGTTTGGCCCTGGTGGGCCAGCTCACGATAGTTCATGGGTAGCTCCTACGGGACTACGGGCCGGCCGCGCACTTCGGCACTCCGCCGCCGGTCGCCGGCTGCTTTCTCTGCCAGCCCGAACAGAGTCCGGTCCAGCCGCAACCCGCCTGTCTGGTGCAGCTCCACCATCTTGCGCAACAGCCCGCCCGGCGACCGCACCTGGCCGGCGGCATGACGGGCGCAGATCGCCGCCAAGGCCGTGATTGCCTCTCTGGTGCCGAGCGTGATGCACGCCTGCCCCCATGCGTGGGGGGAGACGCCAAGAGCTGACCGGACATGGGCCGCGGCCTGGTCCAGCTCGTCCCATCCAGCTCGGGCGCTGCTGGTCCAGTCCCGGAAGATGGGTGCGACTTCCAGGATGAACCCTGGCGTCACCACGAACCCTCGAAGGGCATTGGCCGGCATCTCGGTTTCTCGAGTCGGCCCGACTCGCGGCTGCTGCTCCGCTGCTGGTTGATCGAGCTGGCCGTCACTACCTTTCTTCTGTTCAGCTGTCACTTTCCCTGGATGATGCGACTCCCTTTCAGCCAAGTTCAGGGACTTGCCTGTTCCTGGATCATGAGACTGTCTCCTGGATCATTGGACTCCTGTGCTAGGATGGTGAGACTGGACCATTGGAGCGCCGATTATGGCCGAGCCGTCCGCTGCTGTGGGTCAGCAGCGGGTTCTGACGCTGACCAGCACCACATTGCGTTGAAAAGCCAGAGTTCCCCTGGGTCCCACACCTGCGCTGGTTTACACCTCTGCGCTGGGTTGAGTCGCACGATCGGGGAACCACTCCAACGGTTCTACATTCCTGTCGAAGCGAGTCTCATGATCTAGGGAAAGCGACATTCAGTAAGGGGCCTTCTAGGCCCTACATCGTCAGCCGGGTTTGTATTCGCAGATGCGATAGAAAGTTGGTTTGTAGTTGTAAGGTGGGGCCGGTATTCCGCCCCCGCGGGGGCGTTCTTCACGACTTCCACAGCCGTCAGGGCCGCCGTTATCTGCTCTTGGACGTGGATGCTCAACGCCCGCAGCCGGGCCGCAATCGGCACCAGGGGAAGAGGATCGCGCTGCGCGCCCCGCTCGCGCCACAAGGCGTCAGCCTGGGCAGCAACCCCGGACCAACCGGCGCCGTCCAGGTCCTGCGCTGTCGCCAGGTCCACCAGGGACAGGACGTGGTTGCGCGAGCTGGTGATCTCGCGCCGCAGACGCCGCCCCTCCTCGCGGCGTGCCTCCCACTCGACCGTCACGCGCTCAAACTCCGGCGTGCGCTCTGCCAAGGGCGCCAAGTCGAAGCCGTAGGCGTCCACGATGCGCCCCCCGCGTCCGCCCGTGTCGCGGTATCCCCATCGCTTGCCGGTCGGGCTGCGGCGCAGCCGCACATAGCCCGCATCGAGCGCAGCGCGCACGATGGCCTTGCGCTGGCTCGGACCTATGCATAGGCGATCTTCCAGCTCCGCATCGGACGGCCACACAATGGGGCCAAGGCCAGGGCTGCCATCCCAGTCCTGGGGCGGGCTGTAAGCCATCAGGCAATCAATTAGGTCCACAAGCCGCCGGGGCACACCGAGCGCCGCCGCGGCCCGCTTGAAAGCGGCCAGCACCCGGCCGGGGCTGGTCGGAGAAAGGGGAACAGCTCCGGCGGCCTCGGCCCGGAACTGGGGTGGGGTGATCTTGCGCCGCCCTGTCGGCGGCGTGGTGTGCGTGTCCATGCTCTCGTCCTTTGTTGGGACGAGCCTTCGGAGAGGGCACAAACCCGGCGTCGAGAGCCTTGACGGCTTGAAAAGCCGTCCTTACTCTCGGTGCCACACATCTGATTGTCTCAGCCTGTCACGGCTGGGGTTTGAAGCCTCTCGAAAGATCCACCCTGGCCGGGGTGGCTTTTTCGTTTCCGGCTCGCGGTTCAGGTTGCTGCGGTCGGGGAAGTCCTGTTGTTGATGGGCTAGTTAAGCCGCTCTGTTCTCGTGCGTCCACAGCCGCCATGTAAAAGGGAACGCGAGAGCGACGTTTCGCTATAGGGTGTGCATGAAGATCGCAACCGGCCTCGCTAAGGTCACGGTCCCCCTTAAGTCGGACGAGGTGGACTTTGCGTCCGCACTGGTGCCGGAGCCGCAGCCGCAGCCAGACGTGACGTTGCGAATCGACGCGGGTGGCGTCTCGTTGCGGGTGACGTTCAAGGGCAAGAACTTTCGCAAGAGCGTGAAGGCCATCACCCCCGGCATGTTCGTGGTCATCCAGGGTAAACTTGGCTCAGGCGGGGAGCTTCTGGAGGCCGGCATAATCCTCCAACCGTCCAAACCCGCGCCGCCCGAAGTCGAAGCTGTCGCGCAGTAGCTTCCGACACGGGGCAACGTAGACCGTGACGCGGTGGTGCGGATGGGCTTTACCGCCGCCCCCATACCCTTGTCGTATGCCCCTGGTGAACGGCAGGGAGACTCTATGTCTGAGTTAGATGATCGGCGGCCACTCTATAAACGCTTATGCGACCAAATAGCAGAAGAGATCATCCGGAACCGCTGGGGACCGGGCCAGCAGTTGCCGACTGAAGCCGAGTTCATTGCTAAGTATAATATGTCAAGCGGAACTGTCAGGAAAGCTCTTGATCTACTGGAGAGTAACGGAGTAGTCGAAAGAGTACAAGGTAGCGGCACATTTGTCCGCCGCCCTGACTGGTCAAACGTGCAAACTCATGCCATCCGATACTTTGGCTCTGCCGGCGACCCCCGCACCCTTCGGAGTCGAATCGTAGAGAGAAAGGCCGTTACCGGGCCGCACGAGGTCACTACCGTCCTCCAGCTTGAACCCAACGCTCCTGTCATCCGCCTGCTTCGCCTGCGTTCCCATGATGGACTGCCAGCGTTGACCGAGGAAATCTGGCTGGACGAGGAGAGGTTCGCTCCCCTGTTGACGACGCCCGATACCGAGCAGCCATTGTTGTATCCCCTCTATGAACAGCTATGCGGGGTGGCGGTCGCCCGCGCCAAAGAATCCATCACTATAGAGACAGCCGACCCCCTGGATGCCGAGATGCTGGGATTGGTCGAGGGCCGCCCCATCGTGGTGATAAGCCGCGTCGCGTTTGGTTACGACGGTCGGCCTGTGGAGTGGCGCCGATCCCGAGGTCCAGCGTCCGATTTCCACTTCGAGGTAGAAATCCGCTAGGCCGCGCTGAATCCCCCTTGACGGCTTGCCGACCTATCGATTTAGATATCTTACATCTAAATCATCCGAACGGAACAAGAACATGCTAAGGGGGTGCTTGTTGTTCAATCTCTCCCCTTCGGGCGCGTACAGAGGGACACTCACCTCAAAGTTGCAGCAGGTCCGTAACTCTGCGTTAACGCTAAGGCGGAGCGCAACAAGGGCGGGTGTCGCCGCCGCACTTCTCGCGCCGCTTGTGGCCTCATCAGCTCATGCGCAAGCCCCCTTGAGCGCGAATGCGACGGCGCAGCTTGCTGCCGTGAATGCGTCCGCTGCGAGTCTGGCGGAAAGGCGTACGTCCGGCACTCTATCCCTAGTCGTAGCCTTAAAGTTGGCCCGGACCTGTGCTAGCGGGGTTGCACCGGAAACCTTGCTGTCCGTCGTCAAGACGGAAAGCGGCTTCAACCCCCTCGCCATTGGGGACAACACTGACCGGCGCAGCTACGCGCCCGCCACGCTGCCCGATGCCGTGGCGCTCGCAACCCGCCTGGTGGCGGCTGGGCACTCCCTCGATCTCGGCATAGCGCAGATCAATACGGAAGCCGGGCACCTCCAGGCGCGCGGTTTGCCACTGTCCGCGGTCTTCGACGCCTGCACCGGGTTGCGCGTTGGTAGCGAGGTGCTGACCGATTGCTACCGCCGCGCGTTCGGGGTCGAGCAAGCCCGGCTGCGCCAGGCCCTGTCCTGTTACAACACCGGCACGCTCAACCGCGGTGCCGGCTATGCCGCCCGTGTGTGGCGCACCGCCGCCCATGTGGTGCCAGCCATCCAGCTCGCCGGCGACGCGCCTCCTGCGCAGACACCGGCCAACCCAGAGGAGGCGGTGGCACCTGCGCCCCGCCGCCCACCCCCGCGCCTGGAGGATGCCCTCCACGCGACCCCGCCCGTGTCGGACGAAGCCGACAAAGACGAGATGGGCGACGCACTCCACCACTCCAACCGAAAGGTCGAGCAATGAAGTTCCGGCTACCCCCCGCAACCGCGGCCTTGGCCCTTGCCTTGGCCGCCACCCTGTCGAGGCCAGCCTTCGCGCTGGTCAACGTCGCTGGCGGCATTGACCCCACCACGGGCCTGACGACCCTGGGCGCCTGGATACTGTCGATCACCGGCCTCGCCATCCCGCTCATCTGCGCGTTCAAGGGCGCGCACGCCGTAGCGGAAGGGCGCAGCCTGTTCCCGGCCATCGGGTCTGCGATGGGCGGCATGGCCCTGGCCTTCGGCGGGGCCTACATCCTGTCCCGCTACGGCGTGACCTGATGCAGCACCGGGGGACGGAAGACATCCCCTGGGATGGTCTGTCGGTCGGGGCAACCCGGCCGGCGGTCATCAAGGGCCTCAACGTGCCGTTCTGGTTCGTGCTGCCGATCATCGGCATCCCGCTGGTCATCACCTACCTGTCGGGCAATCCCTTCTGGCTTCTGCTGATCGGCGGCCTGACGCTCCTGGGGCGCTGGCTGGTTGCCCGCGATCACAACCGTCCCCGCGTGATGTTCCTGGCTCTGATCTCGGGCGCGCTGTTTGCCGACCGGCACCGCTGGGGCGGCGATAGCGTGGATCCGCTGGGGGGCGTGCATCATGGCGACCGATAGGCATACCCGGCGCTTCCTGCCCCAAGTTGGGCATTCGACCAGCGATATCGCCATCAACCAGGATGGGTCGCTGCTCGCCATGTTCCACCTGTCCGGCCTGGCGGCGGAGCTATCGGGCGCGCGGGCCATTGTCAGCGCGACCCTTGGCGACAACCAGCTTGATCGGAACATCACGGACCCTCGAATTGAAGTGTGGGACCATGACGTGCGGCAGGACGGACAGCGCATGTTGGAGTTGCCGACGATCTCCAACTGGTTCGCCGCGCGCTTCGATGATGCCTACCGGGCGAGCCAGGGCGGTGCCACGCTGTTCCGCAACGACCTGTTCCTGACGATGGTGATGCACCCGGAGGATGGGGTGCGGAGCGGCCTGCGCGCCCTGTTCGGCGGGGGCATCAAGGATGCGCCAGAGGCCGATGACCTGATGGTGCAGGACTTCCAGGGTGTGCTGCAACGGGTCGAGGCCGGGCTGTTCCGCTACGGCGCGCGGCGCCTCGGCCTGCGCGAGCACAACGGCGTCGTGTTCTCCGAGATAGCGGAGGCGCTGCACCTGGTCGCCAACGGCCATTTCCGCCCCCTGGCGCTCACAACGGGTCGCATGGGGCATCTGATCGTCCCGGAGCGCATCGTGTTCGGGCACCGGGACTGGCAGGTCATGGGTGAAGGCGAACCGATGTTCGGCGCCATCCTGTCGTTCAAGGATTACCCGGCCCGGACCTCGCCCACGATGTTTGCCGACCTACGCCGGGTGCCGTTCCCCATCACGATCACCAATTCCCGCCACTTCCGGCAGAAGGCGGACGCGCTCAGCACGATCAGCCTGCGCGTGAAGCAGATGCAGTCCGGCAACGACGCCGCCAAGACGCAAATCCAGGAGTTGACGCAGGACGAAGACGACGTGATGAGCGGGCGCAGCGTCTATGTGTCGCACCATTTCTCGGCGGCGATCCGCGCCTCGTCCCTGGTCGAGCTGGACCGGCGCGTTGCGCGGGTGCAGAGCCTGCTGTCCGATGCCGGCGTTACCAGCATCCGGGAAACAGACGCCATCAAGGCGGCTTTCTACGCCCAAATCCCTCCCAACCGTCGCTGGCGTCCGCGACCCGGCCTGACCAAAAGCGTCAACGCCGTTGCGATGGCGGCAAAGCACGGCGTTCCCCGCGGCTCCGCCCGTGGGCATTGGGGTGCGCCGATCATCATGCTGCGCACCACGTCCGACACGGAATATGCCTTCCATTTCCACGTCCAGGGGTCGGAACAGTCCGCCGGGGAGGATGTGGGCAGCTTCATGCTGTTTGGGGCGACCGGCAGCGGCAAAACCGGCCTGCTCGGCACAATCTCGATGCTGGCGCTGCGCGTGCCGTCCGCCCGTGTCGTCATCGTGGACAAGGGCCTTGGCCTGTCCGTCATGGTCCGGGCGCTCGGCGGGGCTTACCTGCCGATCACCTACGGGCACCCCAGCGGCTTCGCCCCGCTGCTGGCCTATGAGGACACGCCGGAAGACGTGGCGCACCTCGTGCGGCTGTTCCGCGCTGCCATCCTCTCGGACGGCAAGGGGGACATCACCAGCGACGAAGACGCCCGGCTGCAGCGTGGCGTCCAGCGTCAGATGACGATGCCGGCGCACATGCGCTCCCTGGCCGGCGTGGCGGTGGTGCTCGGCCAACGGGACAAGGATGGAGCTGCGGCCCGGCTCGGGAAGTGGTGCCGCGGCCAGCGTCTTGGGTGGGTGATGGACAACGATGCGGACCGGGTGGACCTGTCCGCCCGCATCGCCGGCATTGATCCTTCCGCCCTGTTCGGGGACGAGATCGCCTGCGCGCCCATTTTGGCTGACTTCTTCTATCGGGTCCGCAAGCTCATCAACGGCGACCCGATTGTGCTGGTGGTCGATGAAGCCTGGCAGTTGGATAAGGTCGAGGCGTTCCGGGAGGACATTCAGGGGCACCTAAAGGAAATCCGGAAAAAGGAAGGCGTCGTCGGCCTGGCGACGCAGAACGTCAGCACCGTCGTTAGCAGCGCCAATGCGGAAGACTACCGTAAGCAGATACCGACCAAGATTTTCTTCGGTGATGACAGCGCCAGCCGGGCGGACCTGGTTAACGGCCTGGGTCTGACGGAAGCCGAGTTCCTGGCCGTCACTGAAATCCTGCCGAACATGCGGCACACGTTCCTGTTGAAGCGCCCGGGCGGGTCCGTGTTGTGCCGTTTCGACCTGAGCGGCGCGAAAGACAAGATCGCCGTCATCTCGGCCCGCGGCAAAACCTACGACTTGATGAACCGGCTGATCGCACGGCACGGATCCGACCCGGAAGCATGGGTGCCCCATTTCGAGCGGCAGGCGCCGTCCATCGCCGCCGATCCCACTGCCGAACAAGAGGCTGCAGCATGATGAAGCGTTTGGGACTGGCCTGCACGGCTCTGGTTGCGTGGGGCGGCGTAGCGCAAGCCATGATCGTGTCCGACCCCGTAACCGAGTCCGCCACCATGGGGCAGTGGGCGCAAACGGTCATGTCGGACGCGACCAAGATTGCCCACCAGGTCGAGATCATCAACAACCAGATCGAGCAGATTATCCACCTGCGCAACACGCTGGCGGCGGTCAGCCACGGCAACATGGCGGCGCTGGCGGACGTGATGCCAGAGCTGGGAAGCCTCGGCCTGACTAGCCCGCTTGGCAGCGACATGAGCGGCGCGGTCCAGGCCCTGAGCGGCCTGGCGTCGGACGTGGGGGCGACGGGTGCCCTTACGCAGAATGTGCTGCAATCGGACCAGTACTTTGCTTCGACGGCCGGCGATTTCCGGGCGCTGTCGATGAACACAACGGCGACCGGCCTGGCTGCGCAGAAGGCGATGGCGCAGACGCTGCTGGTGGCGTCCGGCCAGCGGCTTACTTCTCTTACGGCGCTTCGCAATCACCTGAGTTCCACCCCGGACGTGAAGGCCGCGACCGATGCCGGCGCCCGCCTGGCGGGTGAACAGGCTACGGCGCAGGAACACACAAACCAGCTTCTGGCGATGCGGAACCTGTCCGACATCCAGGCCGCGACTGCTGCCGCGCAGGAACAGCAGATGTGGCGGTGCTCGGCTGAACGGCTGGTGGCGCAGTCCAAGGCGGCGGCGGAAGCGGCCAATGCCGGGACGGTCACACTCGTCAGCGGCACGGATGACACGCCGTGCAACGTCCCTGCCGCAACGCCGGCCAGCTACGCCACCTCCAACGCCGTGGGTACCTTGAGCGGCGGGTCCAGCTCGGCGTCGGCGGGTTCGGTGGCGGACGACGGGACGACGCTGGGCAAGATGACAAGCCAGCCCTGGGGGCAGCAGGCCGCCGCCAATGCCACGGCCATGGGCGTCAACCCGGTGGCCCTGGCCGCGACCTGCAGCTTGGAAAGCAACTGCCAGGCGAACCCGGGCGGCACCGGCACAATCAGCGGCGCTTTCCAGATGTCGAACGGCACCTATGCCCAGACGGTCAGCGAGGTGCGGTCCAGCAATCCGGACCTGGCGGCCAGCATTACCGCCAAAGACAACCCGGCCAGCCAGTCCATCGCGGCGGCGCAGTACCTCAAGGATGGCGCGCAAGCCTTACAGGCAGCCGGTGTCACGAACCCTAGCGTCCTCGATGTGCGCGGCTTCTATAACTACGGTCCGGCCAACGCTGCCAGCCTGGCGACCGCGCCAAGCAACCAGTTGATGACCACGACTCTCTCCGGGCTGTCCGCGGCCACGCTCCGCGCCAACGGCATCACTGACAGCATGACGGTTGGTCAGTGGCGGGCCGGCATCGTCAATAAGATCGGCACCGCCGCCAGCCAACCCGTCCTCGTGGGGGCCAACGCATGAAGTCCGTCCTTGCCGTGCTCCTGGCGCTCGCTGCCACGCCGGCCCTTGCCATCGGCCCGGAGGTCGTTCGTCCCCTCGATGGGCTGGTCTGCACCCGGCTGGTCGCAACCGAGCAGCAGATGCTGAACCCCAAGGGGACCGGCATCTTCATCCTGGCTGCGCCGCGGGCCGATGCGCCGCGCCTGACCACGGCCCCTTCCGTCGTGTTCGCCAAGGTGCCCGCGCACGTCGTCAATGGCTTTGCGGAAGTCGTCACGATCAATGGCGACCCCGGCTGGATCGAGGCCGGCAAGATCAAGCCGTTTGACCCTCTGGCGCGGTGCGTCCCCTCCCTGATGAATAACGGGCGGATCGGGGCGGGCTAGGCATGATCGCGCCGATCGGGAGCTTTCTGACCTACATTGATGGCGTTCTGTCCGGCAGCATGGACAGCATCATCGCATCCATGACTTCGGCCATGGCGGCGCCGGTCGCCGCCGCGGCGGTATGCTACTACGGCGTCCAGGGCCTTAAGCTGGCGAATGGCGACGCCTCGCCGCTGCAGAACTTCGTCCCGCAGCTCATCCGCATCGGCATGGTGATCTACCTGTCGTCCAATCTGGACGGGTTCAACCAGTGGGTCCGGGCGATCTTCTTTACCGGCCTGCCCAACGCCCTTTCCGCAGTCGTTGCTGGGGCTACGGGCGGGATTGGCAGCACTGCCGGCACAAGCTCCGTCACCGGCACGGCGGCGGTCTTTGACGCTCTCTGGGCGCAGATGTGGACCGTAATCGGCACCATCTGGATGGCGGTGGGATGGAGCGTCATGGGCGCTGTCGCCGCCGTCGCGGGGGTGTTCGCGGCCATTTTCTGCGGGTTGGGGCTTGGCACGATGGCCCTGGTCTATATCGGTGCCCGGCTGGTGCTGGGCGTGGTCGTATGCCTCGCGCCTGCCATCATCGCCTGCGCCATGTTCGACGCCACCAAGCCCATCTTTGAGCGGGCGGTGGGCAAGGTCGTGGCGCTGATCCTGCTGCAAACCGCAGGGCTGATCGTCCTGCAGATCATCCTGAACGGCAACCAGATGATGATGGCGCGGGCGACCACGGCCAGCCTTAGCGCCGTGTCGAACGTCGCGGCCCTGCCGGACGCCATCCAGATCCTGTGCGCCCTCATCGTGTGGTTCGGTGCTGGCGCGATGGGCATGTATGCCCTACCGTCCATCGCCTATTCCATCGGGGCTGGCGTCATCATGCCCGGCCCTTCGGCCTACACGATGGCCACGCTCGCGCGGATGATGCCCAGCTTCGGCGGCGGCGGGGCAGGTGCAGCGCCGGCTGGTGGCGCTCCTGCGCCTTCCCTGAACATCTCGCTGGCGCAAGCGGAGCTGCCCCGCGGCGGCACGCTGGCGCTGCCCCCGCCGCCACCTCCCGCAATCACTCATTCGACGCGAAGGTAAACATGCGCCTGGTCCTCGTCCCTGTCGTTGCCATCTTGCTGACCGGCTGCGCCGCTAACGAATATTCGCAGGTCCCGGAGCCGTCCGGAGAGTGGGTGGCGGCAAACCCTCCCGGCCTGACGGCTGATCCCGTGCCTGCGCCCCTGCCGTTGAACCGCTCCGCACGGCGGACGGTGCGAAGCTATTGGGCAAACCGGGGGGCGGCGCAGTGAGCGGCGTGGCCCTGCCCGCCGATTACAGCCTCAAGGGTGAAGCCCTGGCCGAAGTGACGCGGGCAGTTGCCGCGGCACGGGGGCTGGAACGGGAGCGGCGCATCCGCCGTCTGCTCACGGTCAGCGGCGGCTGGGTCGTGGCTGGCGTCATGGGCGCGATCGCTGCTGCCAGCCTGGCCGTCATGGCGACCCGGCCAGTGCCGCGCGACCTGGTGTATGTCGCCGTGCTGCATGACGACGGTACCTATGACGCGCCGGTCGTGCGGGAGGACTTGCCCCAAAGTCGGCGCGACCTGCTGTTCCGGCACGCAGTCATTCAGTACGTGTATGCCAGGGAGAATTATTCCTGGGAAGGCGTCAATGCCAATTACCGGCGGGCGTCGGCCCTGAGTGCTCCGGCTGAGCGCGACCGGTACCAGGCCGTTATGCGCGATGCCCGGAACCCTGAGAACCCCGCCGTGCTCTACGGCGACGGGCTGAATGCCGGCATCGCGGATGTGGTTGCCATCCAGGTGAAGGCGGACCCTGCCTCGCCCAACGCAGTTGATGCGGTGTTCCTGCTCAAGATCACGGCGCCGAACCAAACTCCGCGCACCATCCGCAAAACGGCCCGCATGACGTGGATGCCGGCGGAGGATCGCATCCCGCTGGAAATCCAGCAGCAGATCGACCCGGCCGGCATCGCCTTCTCGCACTACACCTCCACCCCTGATCCGGATGCCGCACGATGACCCGGCTTCATAGCTTCCTGTTCGCGGCGGCGCTGCTGGCCCCGCTGCCTGCCCTGGCCGTTGCCGATCCTGCACCTGGTCCAAGGGATAGTCGGGTGCGCAGCACTCCCTACGACCCGCAACAGGTGGTCCGGCTGACCAGCACCGGCCTGTCTCCGTTGCAGGTCATCTTCGAGGCAGGGGAGCGTCCCTTGACCATCGCCGGCCCCCTCGTGTTCACGAAGCCGGATGATGCAAAGGACTGGCTGGCCCGGCCCTCCGGCAACGTGCTCATCCTGCAGCCGCTGCACGCTATGGCCGCGTCCGTCCTGTTCGTCCGTACCAGCACGGCGGATGGGCAGGAGCGGCACTATGCCTTCGAGCTGCACACGCGGGACGGCGACCTGGCCGACCCAGCAGACAAGGCGGCCTACATGACCGTCCGCTTTGCCTACAGGGTGGTGCCGTCCCCGGAAGCCGTTGCGGCATGGCGGGCGCGGCGTGACGCTGTAGCCTCGGCTGCGGCTGAACAGGTCGTGCGGGTGCGGATGACACAGGCACAGGCAGCGTCCCGCAACTACAGCTATGACAAGCGTGATCCGGCGGGATGCCCCCTGCTGGCGCCGCAATTCGTCTTTGACGACGGCAACCGGACGACAATGGTGTTCGCACCTCACGCGGTGCTGCCGCAAATCTACACGATCAACCAGGACGGCAAGGAAGCCGTCGTCACGTCGATCAACGACACCACGCCGAATGGCTTGCAGGTCGTGATCCCGAGCGTCCAGCGTGAAATGCGCCTGCGCCGCGGCGGCAAAGTCTGCGCCCTTCGGAACAACGCCTTCGATCCCGTGGGCACTCAACCCGGCGGCGGCAGCGGCACGGTGTCGCCTGACGTTGTGCGCCAGATTCGCGCGCCGTGAGCGGGCAGCTTGTCGGTGGTCCCTATGGGCCGTCGCCGGTCGCCCGGGGCCGTGCCCATCTGCCAGGGCGCGTCCGGGCGGCTGGCGCTGCTGGATGCGCCGTGCTGATGGCTGGTGGTCTTGCCTGGGCGGTGTGGCCGCGCGCGCCCAAAGAAGCGCCTCCCGCGGTTGCCAGTTCCGCCGGATGGAGCATGGGGCTTACCCTTCCGGACAAGCCGTTTCGGGCAGCACCGCCCGCGGGCGAGGTTCCGGCGCCGCCTGTGGTGAAGTCGGTCGCAGCCCCCGTGGCTCCTCCAGTTGTCGTCCCGCCGCCCGCAACAGTGGCCGCGCCCGTGCCGCGCATGGGGTTCTGGGAAGATACGGCGGCAATCCAACAGGCCGGGGCGCAAGCTGCAGCACGACCTGCGGCGGGTACCGCGCGCGCTGGCGGCGCGGCTGGCCGCAGTGACCCGGACGTGGCGACGCCCGGCCCGGGCAGCGACTACGCGCAGCGGATGCAAACCACGAAGTTTGCCGATGCCGCGCCCGTGCCGCACCGGTTCCACGTTCAATATACAATCAAGAAGGGGACGGTGTTCCCCTGCACGCCTTCCCAGCCAATCAGCAGCGCCCTGCCCGGCCCGGTTCAATGCACCGTGGATCAGGACGTGTGGAGCATGGACGGCACGACGGTCCTGCTGCCGCGCGGAACGCAGGTGAACGGCACGGTCGAGCACGGCCTGGGCAATGGCGAGGAACGCCTGTTCCTCGTCTGGACTGACGCACTGACGCCGCGGCCTGACCTGCTTGCCATCCCGCTGGACAGTCCGGCGGCCGACGAGATGGGCCAGACCGGCGCCCCTGGCGACGTGAACGATCATCTGTGGAAGCGCATCAAGACGGCGCTGCTGCTGAGCGCCGTGGACATTGCCGGGAACACCGTCACCGCCCTGGCCCAACGGGGGAACGGGAACACGAACCTGAACCTGGGCGGCATTGGCGGACAGGCCAACACGCTCGGGCAGATGGCGTTTGGGCGTGACCTCAACATCCCGTCCACGCTCTACCGGGGACCAGGCCAGCCGCTTTCAGTTTTCGTCAACCACTACATAGACCTGCATCTCTTTTACGCGAGCCGGGTGAGGTATTGACCATGCATTTCACCGAAGCCGCCGCCGTCAATCTCCACTGGCTCCTGCGGCCCATTGAGGGTCTGTTGGCCGACCCGGCGCTAACTGACATGCACATAAACGGCCCGGGTGAGGGCATGTGCTTTGTGGATCGCGGGCGTGGGACGGAGCGCATGACCTTGCCCTTTACCCTCGCCGACCTGGAGGATATTGCGGTCAATGCCGCAGCACTGACGCAACAGGACATTGCCGCTGATGTGCCGCTGGTTTCCACCCGGTTCCCCGGCGGGCAGCGCGTGCAGATAGTTCGGCCTCCTGCTGTGGCCGATGGGCAGTTCGCCATTTCCATCCGGCGCCCGAAAATGCACACCGATACTCCTGCCGACCTGGCAGCGGGCGGCGTATTCAGCCGGGCGGTGGCGAAACGCCGGCAGCCGCTGCGCCAGCGGGAGCTGCTGGGCCTCTACCATGCTGGGGATTGGCAAGCCTTCTTGGAATTGGCGGTCGCATCCCGGCTCAACATCGTGTTCTCGGGCACGGTGGGGTCGGGCAAGACGCACAACATGCGGGCCTTCACGCACGCGATCCCGGCCAACATGCGGCTTGTTACCATTGAGGACATGCCGGAGCTGATCGGCCTGCCGCATGCCAACGTCGTCCACCTGTTCTACTCCAAGGGCGGGCAATCTGTGGCCAAGGTCAGCGCGGAGGACCTGGTGGAAGCCGCGCTCCGCATGGGCATGGATGGCCTGTTGAACCAAGAGCTGCGCGACGAAGCCGCGTATGCCTACCTCAACGCTCTCGAAAGCGGTCATTGGGGCATGACAACCACGCACGCGGACTGCGCCGACCAGGCACGGGACCGCATCCGGGGCCTTATCAAGAAGCATCCGGCGGGCCGGCACCTGAATGACGCCGACCTACGCGCGTCGCTACAGCGGTCAATCGACGTGGTGGTGCACTGCGTCCACGACAAAGCATCCGGCCGCCGGTTCATCGAGCAGGTTCTGTACGACCCGGAGGCGAAGGAGCGCCCCGCGGACCTCGCCCCCTTCCCCATTGCAGCGGAGTAGCCCCATGCGTGTCGTCGCGGTCGTTTTCGTGCTGCTCCTGCTGCCGTGGCTGCTTGGAAGCCAGAACTCGTCATGGGTTGGCGCGGCGGGCGGGCTGCTGATCCTCGTCTTGCCGTTCCTGTTCATGCGCGGCTTCTGGCTGCTCTCTCGTGACCTGCGGCGCCTAAGCCGGCGCCTGCGGTGAAGGCCCGCCTGATCCGGGCTGGCGTCGCGCTGGTGCTAGGCGCCGTCCTATGGCTGCCCCTGGCCTCGGTGGCGCTCTGCGCCATCCTGGGGACGCTGCGGCAGACTGACCCGTGGGTGCTGCCGGTGGCGGGGTTCTACTACTGGCGGGACTATGGAGCCGTGCCGGCTGTCGCCCGGTTCCTGCCGGTGTGCGCGGGCGGTGCTGCGCTGGTGGCGCTGGTACCGGCATTCCTCGCTCTGTGCTGGCCGGAAGGCCGGCGGATGCGTGCTGCTCGCTCCGGAGAACGGGTACCAGCGCCACGCCGCGCGTTCTCCGACGCCCACGGCAACGCCGACTGGATGACGCTGGCGGACGCCCGCAAGCTGTTTCCCGGCCCGCATCCTGCTTATGGCGGCATCGTGGTGGGCGAAGCCTACCGCGTGGACCAGGACAAGGTGGCCGGCGTCCGCTTCAACCCGGATGATCCTGCGACCTGGGGACAGGGCGGCAAGGCTCCCCTGTTGATTGACCCCTGCACCTCCGACGCGACGCATGGCGCCGTGTTCGCCGGCAGCGGCGGCTACAAAACCACGGCGGTCACGATTCCCACCCTGGCCTGCTGGACCGGCTCTGCGGTGGTGCTGGACCCCTCATGCCAGGTTGGGCCGATGACGGCGCAGATGCGGCGCGACATGGGGCACAAGGTCGCCATGATCGGCCCCGGCCTGGGCGGCGTGAACGTGCTGGACTGGATAGACCCGCGCGATCCCCTGGCCGAAACCTACGTGCAGGCGGTGATCGAGCGCGTGGCAGGAGAGACACCGCCCAACCAGGCCGGAGAAGACTCGATCTTCAAGGTGCGCGGCAAGGAGTTGCTGACGTGCCTGCTGGCCGACCTGCTGTGGGACAGCAAGGTGCCGGCGGCGCAGAAGACGCTGCGGGAGTTCCGCGCGCGGGTCCGCACCCCGGAAAAGAAGATTAAGGGCCTGCTCGCGGATATTCAGGTCGGCTCCGAAAGCCAGCTCGCGCGGGACCTGGCCGGAACGCTGGTGGACGTGTTCCACGAAACCTTCTCGGGCATCTACTCGAACGCCACCGCCGCCACGCAATGGCTGTCGATCAAGGCATATGCCGACATGCTGTCCGATGGCTCGTTCGGGACGCCTGAGTTGGCCGGCGGCAAGCTGACCGTGTTCATCCAGGTGCCGATGGAAACGCTGCGGGCGACGCCGGAGGTTGCGCGCGTGATCGTCGGCTCGCTGCTGAGCGCGGCCTATCGCGCGGAAGGCAAGCTGGCTGGCCGGGTGCTGTTCCTACTGGACGAGGTGAACTTCCTCGGCAAGCTCAAGGTGCTGGAGGACGCCCGGGACGCCGGGCGCAAGTACGGCATCACCCTGCTCTGCATGTGGCAATCCCTTGGCCAGCTCACGGATACCTGGGGCAAGGAAGGCAAAGGGTCCTGGTTCAACTCGTGCTCCTGGCGCCTGTTCGCCGCAGTGGACGATGACGGCACGGCGGAGGAAGTGTCCCGGACCGCCGGCAAATACACCGTGCTCGCCCGCACCCAAGGCCATTCCAGCAGCACGCAAAGCGGCACCGGCGCTGGCTCCCGCAACAGGGGCAGGAATGAGGGCGTGTCCGAACAGGCCCGCGAACTCATCAAGCCCGATGAAGTGCGGACCCGGATGCGCGCCGACGAAGCAATCATCTTCCGCCGCGGCGCCGCGCCCCTGCGCTGCGGCCGCTCGATCTTCTTCCGCCGCCCGGACCTGAAAGCTCGGGTCGAGGCGGACCGCTACCGCACGGCTGCCGAGTAGCAAGCGTGTTCACCCTTTGGAGCAGCACACCATGAACCGGACAACCCTCGCCTTCCTCGCTGCGTCGCTGGCCCTCGGCGGCTGCGCGGATAAGCTGCTGTCGGACGATCATATCCGGCAGGACACCGCTCTCGCCCTCAACCAGCCGGCGTCGGCCATCACCATCACTGACCGGCGCTACGACGGCGGCACATACACCTACTACACGGCCCGCACCCCCCGCGGGACCTTCGGGTGCACAATCGACGGTGGCACCGTCATGGCCATGGGCATGACGAACCCGCCGCAGTGCTCGCGCCAGTAGGAGCTGTTATGGGCGACACCGCGCAAGTCAGACAGACGCGGCAGGACGGATGGCATTCGAGCATGGATGGTGCAACGGAAGCCCGCACCAGCTTCGGCACGTCCGCCCGCGGGCATCATTACTCCATTGAGGTGTCACACCTGGGAAGTGATGCCGGCAGCCCGGCGTGGAGCCGCCCCTTCCGCACCGCCGACCAGGCCGAACGTGTCGCCGGCATCCGCAGCTCGGTCGCCCTAGACGACCAAGTGCCAAGCGTCCGGCAGGAGATGCTGGGGCGCATGGCGCAGGCACGGCAGGGGCTGTCGCCTGCTGCGAAGGGCGCGCAGGCGCTGTCGAATGCCGCCTTGTATCGGCAAGATGCCGCAAGCCTCGGAACAGGGACGGGTAGGGACAACCTACTCGGCGCCGCACGTCAGCAGCTCGTCCAGGCGCGTGCGGTTAACCAGGCAAACCGGAACGCTGCGAAACCCGTCACGCCGGCACCGGCTGCTGCGCCGATCAGCCGCCCCAAGCCCGCCCCCGTGGTGGTCATCACGCAAGCGATGCGTGACGCCGCCCGCGGGACGGCCAGGGCTGCACCGGCAGCGGCATCAAGCGCCGGCCAACGCCAGGCCCAAGCTGCTCAGCCATCACGGGCCAGACTATGACGGACAAACCCCTCCTCGCACCGTCCTGCCGGCTGTGCGTCTATTATCCGCCGGGCGGGTTCTGCCACCGGCACGCGCCTGCGCCCGGGCAGGATGAATTTGACCTGGTGCATTGGCCCAAGGTGAAGCCCACTGACCGTTGCGGCGACGGCGTGGCCCTGAGTGATGGCACGGGGCCTGGCGTTGTCGCGTGCCAAGCCTGCATCCACTGGCACCAGCCGGACGGCCAGCCGGTCAAGCCTGACTATCGCAAGGGGCTGCCGGTCGAGTGGTGGGCGGCCAGCGGCTATTGCACGCGACGCGCGCCGTCACCTGCGACGGAGGATGATCGCAAGGTCTATTGGCCGGTGACGCACGCTGCGGACAGTTGCGGCGACGGCGCACAGGTGGATGTGGACACCATGGACACCAGTGATAACGTGCCGGCGTTGGAAGATACCCGGGTTTAAGGGGCCTGCTGGCCCGCAAAGGTGATCATAATGGGCAGGCCATGCTTGCGTGACGACATGGAAGGTGATGCCGTTGTGTATTCCCGGCCCATAACGGATTGGAGGAACATCATGCTCAAATCTCCAATTTCGGCAGACGACATAGCCAAGGCAGCTAATGCGATTTTCAACAGCGCAGTTGTTTCAACGGATGGTCTAACGTTCGAGGAAAAAGCCGCTGTGCTGAGCGCGGCTGCTAACTTGCTGAAACAATTAATTAACGATCTAGAAAGTCAGAAAGACAATGTGATACCCTTTGGACGGCGACCCTAACTTTCCTCCTGCCTGATAGGTGCCTCAAAACCCTGCGTGCGTATGCCGGCCGCTAGCCCGGCAAGTGCGGCGGCGGCAACCAACGCAGGCAGCGGCTCACGCATCCTCCCTGCCGCATCGGCCAAGCGCATCCAAACTGCCAGCGCGTCCGCTTCTTTGCCTTCGGTGCGAATGGATGTGGCCTCTCGACCGATGATGGCGCGGGCCTCAAGGTCCGTGCCTTCGTTGGCGTAGCGGCTGCGCCAGGCGCCCACAATGTGGGCGGGCAAGCTGTCGATCTGCTGGCGAAGGGTGGGCGTCGCGTGGGCATCAGATGGCGTCAATGTCGTGCTCTCCATCATAGGGCTGCTGCATCATAGCCTTGGACCTTTCGGACGCTGCTGGGCGCGGCGGGCAGCTTCTCGGGCAGCTTGATCCGGGGTTTGTGCCACCTGCCCGGCCCGGTGCCGCGCTGCGTCGCGCATGGCCTGCGTGACGGTCGGCGCAGCCTGGTCCTGTCCCAGAATGGCGGCTGGTGTCGCGGCTGTTGGGTTGCGGCTCATCTCGGCCGGCAACTCGATCCCCTGCTCGCTTAGCTCGGCCTGCACCAGTTGCCGCACCGCTGCCTTGCCGTGCTGGGCCGCGTAGTCATTCCAATCCGTCCCAGCATCGGTGGCGGCGAAAGCAGGCTGCAGAACCAAGCCGCCGACCTCCTGCGCCGCCGCAATGGCCTTGACCTCCCCCACGTTGGGCAGCGGCACCTCTTTGCGGGGAAGGTGGTGGTCGTTGTCGGCGGCGATCACGATAGGCCGGGCTGGATCCCGCTCGCGGTAGGCTCGGGCTACCTCCACCAGGTTGCCGCTGTCGAACGCGACGGCGACGGCAAGGCCGGTCACTTCCCGCATGGTTGCCGCGGTCGCAAACCCCTCCGCTATCATCAAGGGTTGGTCCGGCCGCATCTCGCCTAACAGGGCGTGCATGCCCTGCTTCTTGCCGCCCGCCATATACAGCTTGTCCCCGTCCGCCGTGATCGTCTGCACGCCCCATAGCCGGCCCTTAACGTCCCGCATGGGCACCAACAAGGCCCCTCGCCGGTCCTGCCGCAAGCCGTGGGGCGCTACGCCCTTGCGGGTAAGGTAGGGGTGTCCCTGGGCGGGCTTGGCACGGTTCCAGATGGCGCGGGCCTTGTGCGACGTGACGGCTTCCCGGTGGCTGCGCTCCGCGTCCCTCGCAGCGCGGTCGGCGGCGATCTGCGCTTTCGCGCGCTCGCGTTCCTCCAGCGTCGTCTCCTTTGACGGGCGGGACGCTCTCCACTTGATCTCGTCGCCGGTCTTGAAGTTGTGGATGTAGCCCGCCGGGTAGCCGTCCAAATGCCCAATGTAGGTTCCGGACAGGCGGCCCTTACGGTCGCCCTCAACCGGCACTCGATGCTTCTGACCGTCCATGACGGGCGCACCTTTCGGACGCAGTCCAGCGCGGTGCAGCGCGTCAGCAAATTCAGCCTGGGCCTCCGTGGGTGTAATCACCGGCTGCTTCCTTCCCTTCTTCGGCCTGGCTGCTGCTGGACGCATAGAGCGGCGGGCTTCCTGCACGGCCTTGCGGGCTTCGCCTGGCCCAGTTAGCCGCCGGGTGATCTCGCGGGTGGCGGTGGTGTTCTGCGCCGCAGCAGTGCCCATTGCCTGCGTTTGGCCTGCGACGTCGCGTTCGGCTCGCCGCTCGGTGAAGGCGGAGCGCAGGTCCGGCCCTGGCCCCCCTGTGGCCTGGCGCTGCTGGCCCGGCTGGAAGGCGGTCGCAAGGCTCCTGACGGTGCCGGTGTGCATCTCGCGCGCCCGGTCCAACAGGTCGGTTGCCAGCTCCTTTGCCGGCTGGCGGGACAGGTTGCGGGCCACGTTCGCCCACACGTCGTCCTCGATGATCGGCGCCACGTTGCCGAGTGCGCGCCTGCCGATGATCTCGGTACGCTCGCGCCCGTCGGCGACAACCAGGAAGGTCGTCTCGCGGGACCGGGACTGCGCGACGTATGCCTTGAAGCTCTGCACCGCCTCCGACCCACTGGGCAGGGCGTTGATGTGCTCGGTCGAGGTGGCGGACTGGATGGCGTCGATGGTGATCACGTCGCCATAGGTCAGGCGGACCCGCTGGCTCAACGGGTCGCGCAACGTGTCCCACTTCACAAAGCCGGAGTTGCCCTTGGCGTTGCGGAGCTGCACCCCGTCCGCCTCGATGCGCTCCACCTGCACAACCGACCCGTTGTTTCCTAAGTTCCCGCCCTTGCCGCCGAACGCCGCCGGGGTGCGCGTGAACAGGCGCACCCGGTCGCCAACCGCCAACGGCAGGTCGTATTCCGCCCGGTTCTGGTCAGCCGCCTTGATCGTCACCTGGTCGGCGCCGACCTCGCCGGCTTTGCGCCTGCGCTCCCGTATCGTGCTGCTGATGGCGCGAGCATCCGCGTTGGTCGGAGCGCTGACGGTCAGCGTGTAGCCCTGGCGGTCGGCATTCTCGCGCTGCCGGGCTTCCCATAGGTCCGCCACCGCCTCCACCGCATGACGGTGTCCACCCTGCACCAGCATGGCATGGCCGTCCTCGCGCAACCGGGTGATGCCGCCGGCTGCGTCGCCCTGCCGGAACATCAGGCTCGTCTCTTTGTCACGGTCGCGAAGCTGGCGGACGGTGCTTTCCAGCTCGGGCACGGCCTCGGTGCCAAGCGCCTTGCGCAAGAGGGCGATCGTGTTGCCAGCGTCGATGGCCTGAGCCTGCTTGTCGTCGCCGATCGCCACGATGGAGAAGCCGTGCGCGGCCTGGAGGCGCAGCAGGCCTAACGCTTGCGCAGTGCCGACCTGGCTTAGCTCGTCCACCACCACCACGCTGTTGTGGTCGAGGTGCAGATTGCCAGCCTTGGCCCGCGTCAGCAGCGCCGCTATGGCCATCGCGTTCTCTGGCTTGATCCCGGCATCCGCCAAAGGATCGGACTGCCGCCACGCCAGGGCAGTGCCATACACCTCGCGCCCGGGGCGGACATTCGGGACAGGCGCGGTCCATGCCTCTACCAGCGGGCGCAGCAAGGTCGTCTTGCCGGCACCGCCGACGCCGACGGCCACGGCGAAGCGGCCGGACGTGCCCAAGGCATCAATGATGCGCCGCTGCTCGGCGCCGTGCTCACTGGTAAAGTCCAGACCGTCCCGCCTCGATACGTGCTGCACCGCGCGCTCAATCTCATCGGGCTGCAAGGCGCCGCCACGGTCGGCCGCCGCCTTGGTCGCCAGGCGCATCGCCTCCTCCTCCTGGGCGACGTGCAAGGTTGTCGTGATCTTCACCCGTGGCCGGCGCCCGCCCGCCGTGGCGTCCTCGCCTTCCGTGGCGACCTCGGCCCACATCAGCGGCACCTGTTTGCCGGCATGCTGGACACCATGCTCGCGCATCGCTGCGGTGATCCGGTCAATGTCGGCGGCAGAGTCCACGCCTGACGCGATCAGGCCCCGCGCCGCCGCCGTCCGGGCAACGCTGGCATACATGGTCGCCCGGCTCTCAAACTGCCGCGCCAGGACCGGCAGGGACGCCTTGTAGCCGTGCAGCAGGCGTTCCTGCTCGGTCGGTGGCGGCCGATGCTTCACCTCCGGGTTGATGACGCTGGCGTGCTCGTAACCCGCGGCCTTGGCCTGCGCCTTCCATGCGGCCAGGTCCGTCATGTCGTCGCCGCGCTGGCCCGTTTCCTTCTGGCGGCGGGTAGCGCGCCCCCCGCCCTTCAACACGCCGGCCAGTTCCATCGGGTGCATCGCGTCCCAATCCAGGCCCTGCGCCGCCACATACTCGCGGGCCGCTGCCTCGCCGTCCCGGGTGCGCTTGCTGAACACGGCGCATACCGCATCCGGCACCGCGGCGACGCGGGCGGTATCGGTCCGCTGGTCGAGCACCACGTCGATCCCGTGCGCCCGTAGGTTGGTTGCCAGGTGGGCCTGGTAGTAGGCGCCGACCTCATGCACCCGGTCGTGCATCGCCAGCATGTCCATGCTGCCAACGGTGCCGTCGTCGCACACCACGACGTTCGGGGTCGTGACGTGCGTGTGAAGCTGCATGTCCCCGGCGACCTTGGCGTTGCGCACCGTCTGGATCAGCGTGGT
>JAABUQ010004033.1_pt1 | contig 25762 bp, 19 predicted proteins | sample 5560001 | NCBI WGS metagenome assembly JAABUQ01 (sample SAMN10711888, study PRJNA513371) | rock metagenome | isolation source: Antarctica rocks | place: Antarctica: Victoria Land, Finger Mt nord | collected 2015-12-18
AGTAAGTATATAGACAATGCCGCTCTGTCAGCAATTCTCGGCTGAAGTCACTATTTAAGCGAGCAGTCACCTTTTACCACAACTTCATGTGGTGCCTCGCCAGTGAACCGGCTCTTGCGGGGGCCCAATCTTTCGGAGTTTATGACTTTGCTCCAGGACGCAGGCTACTGGAACCATGTCCGAAAACTACTTCCCGTAACCTGAATACGCTCATCTTACAGACACGCTTTCTGTCGCAGCATCTCCCGCACCAGCATGGTCTCGTCGTAGACGTAGTAGGTCGCGACCCCGTTCACCGTGCTGGTGTGGCGCAGGCCGTCCGCTCCATAGGTGGAGGTGCTGGTCACGCCCCCTGACGTGCAGGAGACCAGGCGGTTCTGGCTGTCCCACACGTTGGTGCGCGTACCATCCGACAAGGTGTTGCCGTCCGCGTCGCTGGTGTAGTTCTGGCTGCCCGCCATCAGCAGGCGGTTGGCCGCGTCAAACGTGTAGCACTAGCGTTAGCCCTTGCCGCAATCCACGTTGAATGGTCAGAAGGGTGATTTGTGTAAAAATCGCCAATTTACAATTTGGAGAACAGCAAACGTCATTAGCAATATCATGGCTGTTACAATGCTTTTGCCATGAGTTACTAGGACTGTAATGCAACCCGACAATACGAGTCCGATTCTTATAACTAGCCATGTTAACTGTATTGCTCTTGTTTTGTCTCTTTGCACCAAACTTTTAGCTACGCCAAATAATCCAATTATCACAGCAAGGCCAGATGTAGCCGTTAAACACAGCATCATAATGAGAGCAACAATGAACATCCTAAACCTCATTATAGTATATGTAGTTGGAAGATAATCTCTTCACAAGGGGCGCGAAACAGTTCCTGCTCTAGGCCCCGTATGCGCCTCTAAATCATGTTGCTTCCACTGCAAAACAAGCCATAACTATTGCACAACCCTCAACAGTAACTCCAGCAATAGCGACAGCCGCGAAGCCTCCAGGACAAGCACTGGCAAGAGAAGCATTACCTATGATTAGGCCGATCAATTCGGTTACTGCAAGTGCAAATCCAGCACCTAAAGCACCACCAGTAAAAGTTGCTATTTCTCCTGCCCCAACCGGGCGAATTCCAAAAAGGAAAGTACAACCCCATGAAACTGCTGCTACACCAGCAACTGTCATGGCTGCCTTGTAGTCTTTTTCCATAGCAGCACCAAATGCAGCCGCAGTCAAGATCATGGAGAAAACGACGTCTCCTAGTCCTGCTTGGGATTTGGAATCAAACGTCTTTCCGTCTGCATCAACTTTGTTAACTGGGTCATCGCCACAGTAAACATACCAGTTGCTCCCATTCCCCGCCGGGTCCTGACTGACAAACCGCCCCACATTGGGGTCATAGTACCGAGCGCGCATGTAGACCAGCCCGGTCTCGCTGTCCGTCACATGCCCCAGGCTCCCCACGAACCCCTGCCGCGATGTGGCTGTTCCCGTCCCGCCCTGCCGCTTGGCCCCGTACACGTCAAACGTGCCGCTGCTGGTGAGGTTGCCGCTAGGGTCCACTTCCCCCACCACGCTGCCCAAGCCGTCGTACACGTACCAGCGCGTCTTGCCTGCCGGGTGCGTGCCGGTGCTGTCGGTGTACGTGCCCTCCGCCTGCGTGTCGTCCCGCCGGTACTCAGGGCCGCGTGGCCCGCACAGGTACGTGGCGGTGGATTGAAGCACGCCCTGCGCGTTCTGCTTCATCTCACGGATGAGTGTTTGCCCGTCGTAGACGTAGTAAGTCGTAACCCCGTTCACCGTGCTGGTGCGGCGCAGGCCATCCGACCCGTAGGTGTAGGCGCTGGTCACGCCGTCTTTGGTGCAGGAGACCAGGCGGTTCTGGCTGTCCCACGCATTCGTGCGCGTGCCGTCCGACAAGGTGTTGCCGTTCGCATCGCTCGTGTAGGTGTTGGCCCCTGCCGTCAGCAGGCGGTTGGCCGCGTCCACGGCGTAGCTCGTGGTTCCCGCCGCGCTGTCGGTCTTCTGCACCCGGTTGCCCATCGCGTCAAACGTGTAGCCCTGCGTCTGCCCGTCCCCGTAGTCCACACTCTTCAACCGGTTCAAGGCGTCGTAGCCGTAGTTCTCCGTGCGCGTCGTCGTGATCTGGTTGATCACGCTGCCGTAGCCGTAGGGATTGTCATACTGCGGCGTCCCCCCGGTATACTGCGGGCTACCGTCAGCGTTGGGAACTGCCGTTGTGACAGTGTGCCCCGTCCGAAGACCCGCAGTATCGTATCCATAGGAATGATCAGCCACTAAGCGCGAATGTTTTGCTCCATTTACGTCAGTCCAGTACCAGGTCGTCTGCACCTCGGAAACCCATCCATGCGTCATGTTGCGTAGTGGTTGGCGAAAGACGGTGTGCGTGTCGTTGTCAAAGTGATAGGTGGTCAGCAGATATGAGGCCAGGTTTCCGTAGCTGTCAAAGGTTTCGTTGCTCTTCACCCGGCGCAGGTGATGGTTGTAGACGGCATGGTTATTAAATCCTCCTGGCTCTATAGGATAGTCATAGTCGGAGCGCGAATAATCGACGGTGCGCCCTTGGTCATCGGTGATGGTGGACAGGTACATCGCCATCTTGTTCGGGTCGTCTTCAGACAGATCAACGCTGTTCCCATCGTATCGGTAGGTCCAGGTCCCGCCGCCCGGCAGCGTCATGGTCTTGCGCGTGCCGCTGAGATAGTAAGTGTAGCTGATTGTGCCAGTAAGCGAGTCCGTCACGCTCGACACAAAGTCGTTGCCGGGTTCATAGGCAATGGTATCCGTAAGCGCGGCTCCGCTGATTGGAGCCTGCGTCACGCTCTGAGTTCGCCCATTACCATCATAGGTGTAACTGATCGTCTCCTGGAGCGCGTGGCCGGTGTCGGAGTAAACTTGAACCGTCAGCGGCTGGCCCAGAGAGTTGTAGTTAAAGCTGGACTCTTGCCCTTTGGGGTCTACGCTTTGGGACACCCGCCCCATCACATCGTAGTGCATGGTTGTGGTGCGGGCGAGGTGCGCCTGCCCCTGGCACAGCGGCACGGCATTGCCGATGGCATCGGTAGCGCTGTCCTGAACAACGGCGCACAGGTTCCCCAAATCGTTCGGGTGCGTGCCGAGTTGGCTGAAACTGCTGCTGTCGCCGCCGTAATAGTAGCGGGTGACAACGCCCTTGAGGTTGGTCTCGCTGGTTTTCTGTCCGTAGGAATTGTAGGTGTAGGTGTACTGCTTTTGGTAAGAGGCGCTGCCGGCATCGTTGTAGCCGGAGTCCTGAACCCAGAGGATTTGCCCCCGGTCGCCGATATTCGGGTCCGGGTCCCCCGCGTTGCCCGCCGTGTCCGTGCCGACCCCCATTATAGTGGTGTGGCCGTCCATGTCCGTCGTGCTCTTCTTCTGGAAGTACCGGCTGGCGTCATAGTAGGTTGTAGTGTCCACGCCGGGGAAGCTATCTATAGCGTTGTAAGCACTATAATCGGCGCTGGTCACTTGATGTGTCAAAACATTGCCGTGCGGACCGTAGGAATAGGAATCTTGCTTATGAAGGAATTGTCCAGCCCCAGGGCCGCTGTCATCGTCTGTATAAAAGGCATCATCGTGGTAAAGGACGTTGTTGTCCGAGTCATAGACGGTAAAAAAGCCGTTGGAACTTTCGTAGTTTGCTCCGCTCGGTTGGATGACCTCTGTGCGGTAGGCGTTATCCATCCCGAGGGCGAACGAGAAGTTCATATTGTCGGGCGAGGTCGCAGATGTTTGACCGAAGAAGCCGTCATCCATGACGAACCAGTCCGAGGCTCCTAATTGGAACGCGATCGTCCAAGTATGCAGCCCTCCACTGCCCGGCTCGACAATTTGACTGACGTACAGGTGGTTGAGCTGATGCCAGAAGGTAGGCCCAACAACATAACTGTAGGTATACGAAACCATGTGACCCAGCGGGTCGGTAACACTGGCGAGCAGGCCGTACTCAGGTGCCCCAACCACAGTAGTGCCCGCAATCTTAGTGTTCAGATCCACGGGTGAACAACTGGTGTATGTATAGGTGGTGGTTCGGTTCAGCCCGTCTGGGTCCAGATGCACGGTCTTGAGATTGTACAATTCATTGGCGGCATTAGCCGAACCGGAGTCGGTGTAGTAGTCGTAGGTCACGCGATAGGAAGGGGTACCTGTCGCAGAATCGGTCGGAGCATCCGCCTCGGTGATTCGGTAAGCCGGTTGAGTAGTTGTGCCGAAATTGGTCCATTGGAACGTCAGAGTCCGGCCTGTCGGGTCCATGACCTGCGTGAGCATCTTACGAGTGCTGCCGTCGGACTGAACGTAAGACTGCCCATAAGTCAGAACCGTCTTGTTGCCGTAACGATCCTGGATATAGTCGCAGGCTCGCTCGTTGCCGCTGCTGCCATCGGCGAGGGTGACGACGTTCACGTAATGCTTGATGGTGCCGTCCATGCCTTTTTCAGTGTCGGCCTCGACTTTCGTGGGGCCGTTAACAAGCGAGGCATTGTAGTCGCTGCTCATCTCATCGTAGAGGTAAGCTGGCGGGCTGTACAGGCCGTCGGCGTCGCGGTGGTAAGTGTGCTTGGCGCCGAAGAAGTCCGTGCGCGGCACTTCGTTAATCGTCGCGTCGCCGCTGTCGTTGGGGGAGCCAGGCGGTACAGCAATCGCGCTCCCTGCCTGCGCCTGCACATCGGCGGCTTCCTGAATGCGGATGTCGTAGGCATGTGTCCAGCCCAGCCCGAAGGGGCCGACCCGTGTCTCGTCGCTGCTATAGGTGCGCTGAAGCACCAAGCCTGCGCCACGCGCAGGGGCCACCTGGATGTCCGTGAAGCTTTTAGACAGGTTTCCCGTGTTGATATTGACGTCGTGGAAAGACCGGTGCCAGGGCATCGGCTCGCCAGCGAAGTACGGGTTGCGCAGCGGCCCGCGCCCGCTCGCCCGCGTCATCTCCGCCGGGGACAGCAGGCGCACGTCGGCGGCGGACCTCGCGGCAGCCGCCTCCTGCGCCGCCTTTTCTTTGGCCGCGATCTTCTTGCGCAAGGTCGCGTCCGGCGTCTGCGTCAGGCCGGGGGCCAGCTTGGACGCCCGGCGCCCGGCTTCCAGGCGCAGCCGGGCTGTTTGCCGGTCATGCCGGGACTGAATTGCCGTCCCTGCCAAGGCCGGCCCGATTTGCAGCCAAATGAGGCTCAGCGTCGCCAGCAGCGTGATAACCCGTACCAGCCGGAAGTTTCTCAGTGTCCGCATGATGCTGTCTCCTTCAAGTTTCCGCGTGTTGCCGTCATACACCGTTTTGGAGGGCGCATTCCCTGCCCCCGGCCATCACCGATGTGCCGTCCGCACCGCCTGCGTCGGGGGATGAAGCGCCAGCGTTACCCCCTGCCACATCCGGCCCCACATATTCTGCGGCACTGTTCGCTGGTCGGCGTGGCCCACGCCGCGCGCGCCCGGGTCCCAGACCCTCACCCCCGATGGCGTGACCGCCTCGACCAGCACGTAATGCCCCGGCGCGACCAGGGCAATGACGGGCAGCCGTTGCTCCGCCAGGCCCTTCGGCGTCAGCGCTAGGCCCTGCGGGGCGAAGCCGTGCGCCTTTGCCACAGACGCCAGCGCCGCCAGCGTGGTGCCCCGGTCACTCGTTTCCATCTGCCGCGCCAGCGCATGCACATCCGGCGTTTCGCCCCGGCGGCGCAGCAGTTCCGCCAGGCACTCCGGGCCGCATAGAGACTGCTCCCATCGCTTGGCGGCATCATGGCGTGCCGCAACGGCTTTGGCCTGCTGCCAGACCGCCTGATCCACCGCTAGCATGTCGCCACCGTGCAGCATCGCAATCCGCTGCGAGGCCGCATGGAGTAGCGGGCTGTCGGGGTAGCGTTTCATAAAGGCCACATACTCCGCCTCCGCGCCCGTCTTGTCGCCCAGGGCCCCGGTACAAACGGCGTGCTGGAAAGCGGCTTCCGCTTCCAGTGTCGGGGCGACCTCGCCGGACGGAGCGGTCTCTAGCCCCCGGTCGGGCAGGCGCGCGGCCTCGGTCTGCATCACGGCGAACCGCACCCGCGCGAGGGAAAGATCGTGACGGCGGGCCGCTGAGTAGGCCATGATCTGCCGTGCGAAAGCGGCCTGTGTATGCCGTTTTACGCTGTGGCTTTGGGCGGCCTCTCGGATCACGGCCTGTGCCTGCGCTTCGGCCTGCAAATAGTGTCCCGCCTCATAAGCGTCCCGAAGCGTGTGAACGGGGTCTGCCGCTGTGGGAGTGCTGGTCGTTTTAGCGGCGGAACCGGTGGATTTAGGCTGCGCCGGAGGAGCGACAAAGCCGCCGTAGCCCTCGCTGACATACACGCGGCGGATGGCGGGCTTAGCCGGATGGTGAACGGCATACCAGCCTGCGCCACCAACCAGCGCAAGAGAAAGAAAGACAACGGCAACGGCTCTTACAAGTTGTGCGTTTGTTTTTTTCATGGCTTTCCACCTACCGCTTCTTCTGAGTGGACGTGCGGCGCTCTTTCTTGGCCCCGGCTTGGAACGTTTTCTTGGCTGCAGCTTGGAGAGCAGGGCGGGCGGCATGCGCGGAAGCGCCCGCCCCGCTCAGGGCATACAGGAGGGTCGCCGGTTGGCCTGTTGCATATTCCTTTTTGGCAAAGTAAACCCAGCCGCTTGCAGACCCGCTTGTGGGACCTGCGCCGCCGACAATTGGTTCCTGAGTGCCGCTCAGGGCCACCGAGTAGGGGCCACCCCCAGCGCTCAGGAAAGCCGCGACATCCACACCCATTTTCCAGTGAACCCAGGGTGGGGTTTGGGGAGTGCCGGAGAAGATTTGCGCCGTCTGGGAAGAACTAAAGGCCGGGGCGTTGGCCCAGGTGATGCTCTTTGCATTCCAATAGGAAGGCACACTCTGGCAAGCCACGCCGACGCTATCCGGGTTGGGGCTGCCGGTCAGGTCGTAGTTACGGGTGAACCAGGCGTTGACGGAAGCGACGGGCAAAACCGTCTGACCAGAGGCAGGCGCGGGCAGCAGGAACTTCAGGTAGCTGTGGCCGACTTGGGAATTGTCCGCATTGTAGCCGGCAAACAAGCCGCCTCGGTAGGTGGTCGTACCGAACTTGTGGTTGACGAATGTCCAAACGCTGTAGCGGGGATCGTAGCGGGCATCCACGACCTGGTTCTCCGTCACGAGCTGCTGCATCGGGGTCACCGTAAGAGACCCCAGATCAACTTGTCCGCCAGGGTAAATCCAAACCTGGTTTGTTGAGTCCCAGTAGCGATCTGCTGTCCAGTTGTCTACAACGTGGTAAGTATAAGGCGTCTGAAAAACAAAGTCAAAGGCATCGTTCCAGAAGGTATTCCCAGTCGTAGTTCCGCTGGAAGCCCCGCCTCCAGAGCGGGTCACGACATAGCTGTTGTACTGATAAGACTGGGGCAGCCACTCGATTCTCAGCGTCTTAGGAAGGTAAATGTCCGTCAGCCACACCGGGCCGCTCGCCAGGTTGCCGCCTGCACCGGTGATGGTCAGCGTCAGCGTTTGGCTGTGGGTGGGTCCGCTGGGTGAGGAAGCACCGGTGACGGTGAGCGTCGCAGACCCCGGCGTCACTATAGTTGCGTTGGTCGTCAGCGTCAGCGTGCTGCCACCAGACCCGGCCACGGTCGTTGGTGAAAAGGCGGCTGTCACGCCGGTGGGCAGGCCCGAAATGCTCAGGTTTACCGTTCCGATGAAGTTGTTGATCGAAGCGATGTTCACGTCGAGCGTTCCCGCGCTGCCCTTGACGATGTTCAGGCTGGGGTTGACCGTCAGCGCGAAGTCCGGGCTGGTCGCAGGCCGCGCCGTGGCACTGGCCTCATTGGACGGCCCGCTTTCGCCCGCCAGATTAACCGCCGTCACCGTATAGTAGTAAGGTGTTCCGGGCACGACACTGGTGTCTGTGTAGCTGGTGCCGGACAGCCCCTTTTTGTAGGGCGTGGTTCCCTCGCCGCCCGCTGTCGTGCTGCGGTACAGGTTGTAGCTGGCCGCGCCGAAACTTGCGTTCCAGGCCAGGATGATCTGGCCGCTTCCCGCCGAGGCGGCCAGCCCGGTCGGCTGGGCGGGGCCTGTGGGCGTGAGGGTGAAGCAGTCCAAGTTACCGACATTCGGGCTGCTGCTATCAATGATGAGACGCATCCACAGCGGCCCCGCCGGGAGGTTCACCGACGGCACAGTGAATGTCTGATAGTTAACCCAACCACCCGTATTGGCGATGGTGAACTCGCCGCTCTTGATCACGCCCGTACCACCGATTGGCCCAAACTCTAGATGAAACGTACCGCCGCTTGTGGGACTGCTAGCGCTCGCCGCCAGAGTGTAGGTGCCGGCGGCGGCCACGTTCAGCGTATAGCCTTCCCACTCGCCTGGCTGAACCCACCCGACCGCGTAGCTATTGGAAGCGTTTCCACCGGCATAAACGCCGATGTTGTCGCTGCGATAGCTCGTCTGGCCGCCATTGTTGATGTCGTGGTAGGCGAGACCCTCGCCGCCTAGGTCGTAGTTCTCCGCCTCGACCTTCGTTGGGCCGCTGGCCGCCACCGTAACCGCTGTGCCGCCATAAGGCGTGAGATTTTTAGCCGCAACACTCGTAAGGCTAAAAAAGTCAAAGTTAGCGGCGTATGGGCCACTGCCATTGCCCCCGCCGTCAAGGACGAAGCGCATCCACAGCGGCCCGGCAGGCAAGTTGACGGTAGGAACCGAGATGTCCTGGTAGCTTCCCCAACTGCCCGTGCTGACGACAGTGAACTCGCCGCTTCGGATTACGCCCGCACCGCCGACTTGTCCCACCGGCCCGAACTCCAAATGGAACGTGCCGTCGCCCACCTGGCACGCGAGATGCGCAGTCAGGGCATAAAAGCCGGCGGCGGCCACGTTCAGCGTGTAGCCATCCCATTCGCCCGCCTGGGCATACCCGACGGCAAAGCCGTTGGAGGCGTAGTTGTCAGTATAAACGCCGATGTTGTCGCTGCGGTAGGTCGTTGAGCCGCCGTTGTCCACATCGTGGTAGGCGACGCCTTCGCCACCCAAATCGTAGTTTTCGGCTTCCACCTTCGTTGGCCCCTGGGCCGCAACAGAGACGGGCGAGCCACCATAAGGGGTCGGCTGCGCCAGGGTAGACGGGGCAAAGCCAAAAGCGCACGACAGCAAAATCCACAGTGCGCACAGGCTGCGGGATTTATAGGGGTTTTGAAGCCTGACGTGGAAAAGCGCCGCGTGTGCCGCATCGGCAGGCAGAAAGGGAGCAGGGAGCATGCATTTTCCTCCGTGTTGGCCTCCTGACCCAAAGGAACGGGCGGAGCCGGATGTGCCTGCGGCGGCGAAAATGGGCCGCGAGGCACAAGATGTTTAGGACAAGCAGAGCGAGAACGAAACGGGCAACCAACGAAACGGGCAACCATCACCGCAAGCATCATGGCTTGCGGGTACTTCTCGAGCAGCTTTCAACCAAAACATCTGGAGGAAAAGCAAAGGGGTATGTAGAGGCTTGACGAAGGGTGCTCAGTCGAGCGACCTATGCCAATTAAGCATTAAGAGCAAGGGTTTGCTTATGATAACATAGGTGAGAGTTTAATGCAAGTAGTTTTAACAGGTTTTTTCAATAATTGTTAGGGAATTCACGAAATCTTCTTGCCTTTCTCTAAAATCTTCTTGCCATTTCTATTGTCTGTCGTTCAGTCTACGTCTTCTGCGTCTGCGTTGGAGTTCCTGCATCCATTTCAAAGAACCCACCGTCTGCTCGATTGCCAGACGAGGGGCGGCTCACAACTAAAACTGCTGGGTTCGTTCCTGAGATTGCTTGTTCTGCCGATGCTGGAAGCATCACCTAATCGCCGCATCATACTTGCCAGCAAAATTAGCGGAAATGGCAACATGCCGTTCGTTCCGTAGCCTCTCACCCGGTCTCTCAACACAACCGCACGTCCGATGCCTTGTCATTCACGGGTTGGTGGCATTGTACGGCTTCGGCACTGCCACTGCTTCCTGATGGTCTGCCTGGCGATGAGTATGACTGACCTTCCGATGACAGCTATCCCCCAATTTAGAAGAACGTGAAAACAGCCCGTCAATCAGCTTCTCCAGCCACTTCCTGACGGACTGCTGCGTGAAGGCGTTCACGCCAGTGCCACGCCCGTCGCCGCCAGGTGCAGGTGTCCTATGTCTCCCACCGGCAAGATGCGTGCCAGGGCCGCCACTGCTCCCTGGTACAATTCCAGCATCAGTGTCACCACGCCCGCCAGCACAACCGCCTTGCGGAGGATCACGCGCACCGAGAACAGGTGGAAGGCGAACACTGCGTATCCCACCGCCCCCAAAAACAGCAGCGTGGACAGCGGACCGACGGCGATCCAGCGGAAGTCGCTGTAAACCGAAGGCAGCAGGGCATTGGTGACCAGGCCCACGGCTGCTGCCGCCAGTATCCCCCACCCAACTAGCCGCAGCGCCCGGCGCGAACTCAAGGTGGGCATAGACAAGGTGGGCATGGAACGGAGGGCAATAAATACAGCCGCACCCAGCAGCACGACGATGTGCAGCAGGTACAGTGGGAAGAGGAGACCGTATGCCGTCACATGCTGGCCTGCCTGAATTGTCTCTGCTCTATCCACCAGGCCCGTCAGCAGCGTTGCGCCGAACAGCAGCAGCGTCTCTGCCCATAGCAGAATGCTCAGCCACAAAAGAGCCGTGCCGCCCGGCTTTCTGCCCGCCAGTTCCTGCACGAACAGGAAGGCGACGGTGGCCGCTACCACAACGACCGCGAAGTTGAGCCTGCCGACCCAGAGCAAGGACGCGGGCGAGGTGCGGGAGGTGAACAGGAGCAGGGTGGCGACCCAGCCTACCAAAGAGAGGGCCAGCAGGGCGTACAGCCGGTGCAGCGGGGAATGCGGACGCTGGAACAGCACGAACGCCGCCGAGCCGGTCAGGCCCAGGAGGCAGAGCAGGAACAGGGAGGCGGTCAGGAGCGTCATCGGCGAGGGCCAGGCGGATAAGGAATGAAGGGAAAAGCGTTCCCCCGCATCTTCTCACGCTGTTTAAAGCAAGGCAAGGACAATCGGAAAGCCGCCGTCACTCCAAGCCGGGATCGCAGACCTGCACCACTCAGGCATCGGGCAGGCTGTCCCGGTCGGCTAGGCGCACCCACTCCCGGCAGGCGCAGGAACGCAGGGCTTTTCGCCGCAAGGCCTGGGATACCGCCTCCACCCCCATGCGGCACAGGCAGCACTCTTCGCCCCAGTGCCTCCTTGGCTCCCCCACCACGTCCAGCGGCCAGCCCAGCCGCCGGTACACCCGCAGCGTTCCCGGCGTTGCTTCCAGCCACAGGGTCTGCACGCCCAAGGTGCGGCAGGTACGCCACATCTCCACGCAGAGCCTGCCGAACAGGCTGACGTGTGCCCGCGCCTGCGGCAGCAGAGCCAGCACGGCCACATGCGCGGCAGGCCCCTCCCCCGTTTGGTCAACCTCCGGCCACACGTCCCGCCCCGGCAGCCGACCATCCGCGTCGGGCAGCACGAGCTGCGCCCCGCCCTGCATCTCCCCGTTCAGCGAGGCGGCGAAGTAGACGGAGCGCTCCCGGTAGCGGCGCAGGGCATCTCCTGGCTGCCAGCCTTCCATCGCGGCGATCCGCTCGAACAAGAGGATTAGCCGCTCCTGCTCGTCCGGCTCCGTCAGCGCCGTGACGTCCGCCAGCCCTTCCGTTTTCCTCGGTCCGCTATGCTCGGCCAAATGTTTGCCCTCTTGTAAGGGCATTATACAACATATGACCGATAGTACGGTCGTTATGCGGCGGCATTCTTGCGATAATGGGCCACGTCTCTTCACAGGATATGCCTATGCCTCGCGGTGCCCCGCGCCTCCGAACCATTCACGGCCGCATCAACTTCGTCGGCGAGCGGCTGGAAACGCGCGCCCTCCTGCTCAAGCTCACGCAGGACATGCTGTGCGCTCGCCTTGCCGAGGTAACGGCAGGCGGGTGGATCGCAGATCGGCGGGACATCTACCGCATCATCCACGGGCAGCGCATCGTCTCCGATCTGGAACTGATGGCCCTGGCGGGTGCGCTGGAGTGCGACGCCTGCTGGCTGCTGCGCGGGGACGATGAGGGAACAATCCAGTTCCGAACCCAGCCGGAATGATGAACGGGATGGCATCAACCGCAAAGGTAATATGTAGATTAACCACGCAGCGCTCTGAGTCTAAGCAACGACCAAAATTTAAGCAGCGCTCTGAGTCTAACCACCACCGAAGACCTCTTAGGCGGCCGCTTGTGGAGGTACTTGTTGTGGAGGTACTTGCGGTGAGGCATAGGAGCCAAGCCGTCTCTATTTGACCTGCGTACTTCACCTAGCTTGCCAGTGCCTGCAATATCGCCTCCGCCACGTACACCCGCCCCCATGACCGCTGCGTCGTCTCCCGCAGCACCCCTTCCCGCTCCAAACGAGACACCAGCTGACGCGCCGTCGGGTTGGATACCCCCAGCACACGCTCCGCATGCGCCACCGTCACAAACGGGTTGGCGAACAGCGCGTCCAGCAGCAGCAGCGCGCGCGGCTGGCTGCGCAGGCGCTGTCCCCACTCCGCCCGCAGGCTCAGCAGCAGCCGCGCCTGCTCCACTCCTTTCCTGGCCGTCTCAGCCACGCCCGTCAGGAAGTACACCAGCCAGCCCCGCCAGTCTCCCTCCGTCCGCACCCGCTGGAGCGCCTCGTAGGAGCCCTGCCGGTTTGCCTCGATGTACTCGGACAGGTACAGCAGGGGCTGGTCCAGCCGCCCCCGCTCGATCAGGAACAGTGTGATCAGCAACCGGCCCACCCGCCCGTTGCCGTCCAGGAACGGGTGGATGGCCTCGAACTGCGCATGCAGCAGCGCGCACTGGACGAGTTCCGGCATGGCGTCCTTTTCGTGGGCGAACTGCTCCCACCTACCCAGGCACTCCCGCATCTCGGTTAGGGGCGGCGGCACATAGGCAGCGGTCGCCAGGGTGCTGCCGGGGCCGCCGATCCAGTTCTGGCTGCGGCGGAACTCTCCGGGCAGGGCCTTCTCCCCGCGCACGCCGCGCATCAGGGTCTGGTGCAGCTCGCGCACCAGCCGCAGCGACAGGGGCAGCGTGTGAAGACGCTCCACGCCGTATTCCAGCGCCGCCACGTAGTTGCGTACCTCGCGCACGTCTCCGGCTTCTTGATGGGCCGATGGATTTGCCGGGTTTTCTCTTGCCGGGTTTTCCCTTGCCGAAGCTTCTCCCGGCGCGGCCAGTTCATCCCGGAGCAGATCGGCGAGATCGGCCTGGGTGCCTTCGATGCGGCTGGACAGAACGGCTTCGCGGCGGACATAGGGCGCGATGAGGAGGCGCGGGTCGGGCAGGGTGCGTCCCAGTCCCGCCAGTTCCGACAGGGCGGCGTCGGCGCGGGAAAGAGCTAGCACCAGGAGCGGGTCATAGATCAAGCGAGGCGGCAGGGGTGCGGGCACGAAGGCGGGAAGGTTTTGGGGGGTCTGCACGAAGTGCCCGGCTTCGGGTGCCTGGAAATCCTGGATGTTCATGGAGTTAATGTGTTGGGAGTTTGGCGTGTTGGAAGTGAGGTTCTCCGGCTAAATACCGGTTATCCAAGCAGATGTGCTTTGCAAACAGTGGCGCTTTGCAAGTGTTATCGCTTTGCAAGTATTATAGCTTTTTCTTTTAAAGTGAGCGAGGCTTTGTAAAATGCTTTCGCTGCGGGACGTTCCCAATACTTTGCCTGCGGCTGACTTGTTGCAATAAGCTCATTTCGGCTCATCGCATAATTATCCGGTATAATTTCTCTATGGATTAGCCCTATGATCCAGTATTCCCCAATTTCAGCGACTGGGTTTCCGTGAAGGAACGCGCACCTGGGTCGCTGCCCGTTCATTTCCATAGTCGATGTAACGCCACTCAGCATTTTACTGAGCCAACTTAACGTTCTGTTACTGCTGGAAGATATGTACCATTTGAGTATATTAGACGTAAGCTATGGCACTTATTAGTCTGCGAGTTTGACCGAATGGCAAAGCGAAAAAAGTCATCCAATGCTAGTACGAACACGTCAAAGCCATCGTTGAGCAAGGAATCTGTCCCAAACATTGCGGCGCTTCAGCCTCTGGATTTTGGCGAACTGCTATCGAAACGTTTTCACGGTTCCAGCAACATCCGTGGAGTGCAGTATCAAATCCTTTACTTTTGCATGCGCGCCTTCGATTTGTTCCATATCGATGCACCCGATTCGCTCCTGGGGGAAGGATTGGAAGACGTTGACTTCCGCTCTGTCAGCTTGGGCAACGAGTATGTTCAGGTTAAGCATCTTGGACGCCCGATGAACTGGAGCATCTTTGGGGGGATTGTTACCAGCTTCCGAGACGTCTTAATCGCAGATTCCTCCGCTAGGTTGCGCGTGGTCTCTAATGCCAACTTATCGGAGGAACTCCGTTTGCTTGACCGGGCAACACGTGCAGAGCAAAATCTGCCGGTACGTATTCAGAGCAAGTTGTCTCAGCTTCTTGGAGTAGACTTTCCGGTCTCGCCGGAAGACTTTGTGAGCCGCGTTTACTTCGAGCAAATCAGTGAGCCGCAACTACATCAGCGATTGGAAGCCGCCGCCGTTGAACACTTTGGCGTGATGACCAACAACAGTGCACTGTACATACAGGCCCTGTTTGGCGAGCTACTTTCCCGCTCTGGAAACCGCGTTGAACTAAAGCGGCTTGATCTAGAGGAGGTGCGCGCTTCTGTGGAAGTGATGATCGCCGCGGGAGCCGTAAACCCAGCGGTTCGTGACGGCTATATTCAACACCTTACGTTCGCTGTAGAGGCCCATTCGGATGATTATTACGAAGGTCGTGGTGCACGCCCCGGAGACATCGCTTCCTGCCTTGATGTTCTTCGGCCTAAGATGATGGCGCAAATCACAGGAGTACTTGAGCGGTATCCCGTTTGCATTATCGTGACGTCGAGCGGGCAGGGTAAATCCACGCTCGCCTACCGATATTGCCATGATCATCACCTTCCACAAACGACGTATACTTTGAAGGTGTGCGAGACGGAAAGTGATGTCGGCCAGATTTGCATGTTCCTGCGCTCGCAATTGCGAGCGCGCTTACCTCTGCTTGTCTTGATTGACAACCTTGGCTTTCGAACACGCCTCTGGCAGCGGGTTGCGACAGAAATGACTGGCAAGTCGGTTTCCTTTCTGGTCACTGCCCGGGAGGAAGATTGGTTCCGCTACGCAGGACAAACCTCTGGTTTTTCTTGGGAGGTCGTTCGCCCGCATCTAGAACTGGCCGATGCGAAACAGCTCTTCGCGGCACTATCCGAACGTGGCCTTGTCGTAGCCGGGATCACGTCGCCTGAGGCCGCATATGAGCGGGTTCAAGAGAGGCGACTCCTGATTGAGTACGTCTATCTTCTGACACACGGACATCTGCTCAACGAGCGTTTGGAAGAGCAGGTTGCCATGCTCCGACAAAATGGCGGCGATCCTGGAAAGCTGGAGGCTCTCCGCCTGGTTAGCGTCGCACATCATTTCGGGGTACGGATCCGCGCCGAACAGCTGGCTCGATTCGCAGGCTTCCGCGAGGATCCACAACAAGGACTACTTGCATTAGAGCATGAGTATATTGTCTGCTCGGAGGGCTTTTGTGAGGGGCTGCATCCCGTCCGCAGCGAACATCTTATGAGCATTCTACATGGCATCATCCCAGTCGAGAGTACCCTGGAAAAGTTGATGGGCTGGATGGAACCAGTCGACCTAGAAACGTTTGTTGGTTCTGCTCTGGCTGATCCCAGAATCGAAACAGATCGGTTGCTAGAAGCACTGATTGAACGCTGTGTAAACTCAGAACCGAACGTGAGCGTGATCGCAGCCCGCGCCTGCTACTATGCCGAAGAGCAACGGTATTATCTCAGCCACCAGGCAATATTCGACCAGGCGTACCACGAGGGCGGTGACCACAAGGTCCACATGCTCGCCGCGTACACCGTGCCATGCGGATCAATCCGTCCGCTCGAATCTTTGGCGGAAACAATGCCGGAAGCAAAGTCCGCATCCGATGACTTTATGCGCCTGTCCAGCCAGTTCCAGCCGCGTGTCCCTACTCAGCGTATGGAGCACCGGCTGCTGGCTGGCGTCCTGCAACGGGTGGACAATGCTCAGCTTTCCGCTGATCTTTCCGTGCTTACAGACATTCTTCACTGGGCTTATTACGCCGCCGTTCCGAGGCAGATGCTTGATGATGTCCTCAGCCGCTCTCAGTGGCAGAACACTATATTTGATCTTTCTTTAGAGTCTGCCGCCTCCTTGGCGCTGGCTCTTTCAAGAGTATATCCAGAGGAATATGCGGCATGGTACAAGAAGGAACGTCAGCGCATCCTGAGCTACTTCAAATGGCGCAGCCAAACTTTAAGTGTTTCGGAGGAAGGTAGTGCAGTTCGGATCGAGTTCGCTGTAAATTGGGTGCCGGGGGCTCCGTCGCCCAACGAGCAGTCAGTCAGTCGAATTAAAGACCTTAGCCGACTGCTCCCCAATTACGAAACTTACTGTAGTCGGGGCATTCACTTGTTGGGTGAGAACCAGATCACCGGTTACGATGAGACGGAAAAGAACATAGCACGTGAAAACATCTGGCAGGAAATAGACAGCTTGAAGAACGGAGACTGGATACGCCTCTGTCAGTCCAAGTACGTTGCCGATTCGTTGACCATGTGGCTTACGAAATGGCAGGAAATCAGACGGCGAGGCATGATTCTTGTGGAACATCTCACCGAAGTTTACGACCGCTTTTATCGAGAGCAGGCCGTTTCACAGCATCGCAACAAGGCGGTCATCAGATCGCTGGACGAGCTTCAGCAGGATTTCTCGCGCCTTCCCTTACTTCCTACAAGCCTGGCTTCTATGGAAAAGCAGCGCCTCAGCAAATTAATATCTAACTGGCAGTCGAACTTTTCCAATTTCGTGCGGCAGTACGCAGAGCATCAGCCGAGAAATGCACAGAACCGTTACTCTCAGTTGATGCGCGTCAATCTGAAGAATGCTCTGACTGATCTCCCTGATCTCAGCGAGGCGTTGGCAACGGTTGCCTTGATCGTTGGCAAAGAGACCGTTGCTGCAATTAATTCTCAGCAGGAACTGGCTGCGTACCAGCGTCTCGCTGACTTTTTTGACTACTGGTTCGAGGGTGGACAGAGATTTCTGCCCCATCCGAACCGAGCAATCTTAGGATGGCGGCGCGAACAACAAACCGAGTTTCTGGAAGAAGTCCGCCGATGCCTGCAACCGCTCGAAGAGGCTGGACTCAAATTCACGTTTCCATCCCGATGGCTGATCGAATTCCCACTGATCTTTATTTGCCTGGGGGTTGAGGTTCAAGACATTTTTACTGTTGAGGAAAATGTGATTAAGATTGCTCAGTCGCTTGACGAGGTCACAAGCCAGTTCACTTATCTGCAAATCGTTCCTACCATTGGCGGCAGGCAGTATCAAAGGAAGATTTGGCGTATCAGCCGAGACAGCATTCGGACACTGGCGGAGGGCAAGCAACCTAGTGGTATGTGGCTCTTCCCAGTAGAACCGCCTGAAAGCATATCAGACGTTCTGCCGGAGGTTCGAGTTGACCCACTTCCCGAACTTGACTTGCTTGAGGAGTTTCAAAACTGTCTTGGCAGTATGGTAAGTCACACCCGCCTTCTCGCGCTCGCCAGCCGGAAGCTGCAGCTATCCGATGAGTTCGAGGGGCGCTTGTTTGAGCAGATGAGTGCGGAAGTCTCAGATCAAAAAGATCAGGTTTGGCAGGTTATGCAAACGTCCATACAAGCCTTAGAGGCTTTTGGTACAGAGACTGGCTGTAGGCAAGAATGGCAGGAGCTAGTGCAACGCTGCCATGAACTTGCCGTGCAAGCACGCTCTGATCTCTCGGCGTCACTCCTGCCGCTCAAGGTTGACGAGAAACTCCAATGGCTTTGGATGACCTACTTCAACAAGGCCTACTTGCAGCCGCATTAGCCCGTGTTCTGGCTCAATCCACCGCAATGCGAGCCTTGATCAACGCTTCCAGCGGCCTATCAAGCGAATGAGAAATGAATACTTGCTCCCTACCGGAACGCAGCTCCTCATAATAGGCCGCGATCTCGCCCCGCAGGGTTTCCAGCTGGCTTTGGAGCGCCTCCATCTCGGCTTTCCGCAGCAGCGGATGCACGCCAGGCATCATGCCTGCCCTCCTGCTCAATTTGTGCCAGTGATTGCGCGAACTTCTCCGCCTAGGCTTTCGTGATGCGGTACTGGCGCTCGTTTTTGATTATCTTTGCTTCTCCTCTAGTTTATCGTTGACTGGTTGAAAACCTTGGGCGCTCAGGTCAAGGCTGACGATCCCTTTTGCCGCCCCGGTATCCCGGTCGGTTTGGAAGAACTCCAGGAAGGTTCGCCCGCTCGCTCCTTCGGGCAGATCTGCCGGGAACAGCTCGCCTCCGTATGTCGCCTTCTGCGCTGCCCGCCTGTTGCTAAAGTCCAGTAGTACCGGATCGAGCAGATCGGGGTTCACGCCCGCCATGCTCCAGCAAGCATGGAAGTCTCCTGGCTCCTTCTTAGCGGTGACGAAGCTGCCGTCCACGTAGGTCAGTCGGCAGCCTGCGTCCCGCAAGGCTCTCAAGGCAAGGCCGCTCCTAGTCCAGCAAGCAGTTGCTGCCGCCGGTCGGAAAAGCCGAAGCGTGTCGCAAGCTCCGGCCAGTCCGCAGCGTGGATGCTGGCTGGCAGCTTGCCGTTGGTATCAAAAGTTGGAAGCATGCTGTGCCGTGAACATGTTCATAACAAAATATATCGTTGTGTTGTCGGGTTATCGAGGGGAGCGGCTAATCCGTCCTGTTCTAGGGATTTTAGTCTTTCTATGACAATCCCGTGCAGCCTTGCACCGTGACTTTCTTTCCCCTTTCAAGTTCGTTAGTATCCTCCTGAAGGGCCGCGCCTTTCACTATCCACAAGGAGGAGACGAACATTCCCATGACACTTGATGAAGCGCGCCTGCTGGCAAACGTCAACGCCCGCGCCCAGACACTGTTCGAGCACGGCTACCGCGCCCGCTGGACAGGCAGGCACACCCTGCAAATCCGCAACGGACGGGGCGGCGCGTACCGCGTGGACATCCAGGCGGACACCTGCGACTGTCCCTTCTTCCAGAAGCACGGCGGCAGACACTCCTGCAAGCATGCCATAGGCTGGAGAATGCTCCTGAAAAGGCAGCGCGCCTGCCGCCGCCTGCTGATGCTGGTGCTGCTCAAAGCCTGGGCTGACCTCGACGATGCATCATGCATTAAGATGCCGCAGTGTTCAACGATGCGGCAGTTCCTCAACCGGAGGTGAGCCATGCCCAAGCTTAAATCTTCACCGTTCACTCTGGGACAGGTCGTTGCCACTCCCGGTGCCCTCGCCGCGCTTGCCAGTTCAGGCCAGACCCCGGAGGCGCTGCTGACGAGGCACGCACAGGGCGACTGGGGGAACCTGGGCGAGGAGGATCGGCGGGAGAACGACCGCTCTCTTGTCCGGGGTTTGCGGCTGCTCTCCGCCTACGCCCTGCCGGACGGAACCACGCTGTGGATCATCACGGAAGCGGATCACTTCGCCACCACGCTGCTGCTGCCTGATGAATACTAGCCCCGCTGAGCCGACTACTCTTTCTCAGCCCGCTCGCCTCTTCCGGCGGGCGGGTCTTTTTTGTGCCGGTATCAGCTTCAATCATCGCTTCCAGCGCTTCTGCTATACTGAAGGCATGACGGACAACATGCCCGAAGAGAATGCTTCCACCGGTGACCTCGTCCCCAGCGGCTATCCTGCCTTCCTGACCGAACTTAAAGAGCGTATCCGAACGGCCCAGGTCAGGGCGGCGCTCTCCGTCAACTGGGAGCTGGTGCTGCTGTACTGGCAGATCGGGCGGGAGATACTGCTGCGCCAAAGCAGCGAGGGCTGGGGAGCCAAGGTCATCAACCGCCTTTCGCGCGACCTGCGCGCTGCTTTCCCGGAGATGAAAGGTTTTTCCTGCACCAACCTGCTCTACATGCGAGCCTTCGCGGAGGCTTATCCTGAGGAGCCATTTGTCCAACAGCTTGTTGGACAAATTCCCTGGGGCCACAACGTAGTTCTCCTGGACAAGATCAAAGACCCCGCCACGCGGGAGTGGTACGTGGGGCAGACCGTCCAGTACGGCTGGAGCCGCAACGTGCTGGGCCTCCAAATTGAGAGCCGTCTGTTCGAGCGCCAGGGCAGTGCCCCTACCAACTTCGCCCGCACGCTTCCTGCGCCGCAGTCCGACCTGGCCCAGCAAATCCTCAAGGACCCTTACGCGTTCGACTTCCTCACCCTAGACAAGGACGCGCACGAGCGAGACTTGGAACGTGGTCTGCTGGAACACCTGCGCCAATTTCTATTGGAGCTTGGCGCGGGCTTCGCCTTTGTGGGCAGCCAGTACCATCTGCGGGTGGGCGACAGCGACTTCTTCCTCGACCTGCTCTTCTACCACGTCCGGCTGCACTGCTATGTGGTGGTGGACCTGAAGATGGGCAAGTTCACGCCCGGCGACATCGGCCAGCTCAACTTCTACCTATCCGTCGTAGATGACCTGCTGCGCACGGAGGGGGACGGCCCCACGTTGGGCCTGCTGCTGTGCCGGACCAAAGACAGCACCGTCGCCGAGTACGCGCTGCGCGACATCAACAAGCCGCTGGGCATTGCCGAGTTCCGGCTGGGCGAAGCGCTGCCGGAGAGCCTCAAGGGAACGCTGCCGACCATCGAGGAGCTGGAGGCGGAACTCGCCGACGTGCCGAGCGAAGTGCTGGAGGCAGGAGGGTACGGATAACGGGTTACATAAGTGTACGGACAACAAATTACGCAACGTCCCCTAGACGCTCCGGCGGCAGGCGCAGCTTGGTTTCGTCCGCCAGGTCGTGGAAGGCGTTGCACTCCGCGAGGGTTCGCCGCGCCGCTTCCAGGTGAGTAAAATTGATCCGGCTGACAAAGCGCTGCGCGTAATCCATCACCCGCACGAACCCCGCCGGATCGCGGTAGTTGGTCAGCCGCTTCAGCGCGCCGATGTATTCGTTGCGGTACACCGTGGGGATGAAGATGCGCGTCTGGCCGCCCGCCAGCAGCTCCGCGTTCATCATCACCCGCGCCACGCGCCCGTTGCCGTCGGCGAACGGATGCACTTCGGCCACCAGGAACATCACGAACAGCGCCCGCGCGAACGGATCGTCCAGAGCCTGGTACATCCCCCACCCCTGCCGCAGCGTGCCCGCCACCAGTTCCGGCTCCACGAAGGTCGTCGCGCCCGCCTGATTGTTCCGCTCCTTGAAGCGGCCCGGCAGTTTGTCCCGCCTTTCCTCCATGATCGTCCCATGCCGGCTTTTCAGCAGCGCCGTCAACTCCTCAAAACTCGATGGACGGCGCAGCATCTCTCCGCGGCTGGCAACAAGGCGGTAGGTGCCGAGCACGTCGTGGGCGTCCTCCGGGCGGCTGGCGGGAATTTCGCCTTCAAAGACGATGCGCAGGGCCTCGTCGACCGGAAAGTCGGTTCCCTCAATATAATTGGAGAAGTAGGCGTCGAAGAACGCCGCGTTCTGGAAAGCAGGTGCCTCCGTCGCGCCGTCGGGGCGGCTGGGCCAGGTGCCGGCCCGAAGCACGCCGAACAGCGCCTCGAACAGCGGTAGGCGCGCGGGATCGTATGGCTCTCCGGCCGCGTAAGCACGGGCCGCACGGGTCTTCAGCTCCGACGGGCGCGAGCGCAGCAGGGCGGCAACCAGGCTATCCAGTGTGCGAAACTGTTCCTCAAGCCCCAAAAGCGGAGCGATGGCACGCGCCTGGTCTCTGAGGCGGTTCAGTGCGTCCTCGCCGCCGATCCGCAGCGCCTCGGTCAGCCGCTCCTCGACGCCTTCGCGTCCGAGCGTTCTGGCAACCCGCTCCCGGCCAATGTTTCCTCCGCCAACGCTTCCTCCAGCAGCACTTTCTCCAGCAGCACTTTCTCCAGCAGCACTTTCTCCAGCAGCACTCTCCCGGCGGCGGGACGGCAGCAGGTTCTCCAGAAAGGCGCGCGGGCGGGAAGCCAGGTACAGCGTTTCCATGTAGGGCATATCGCCTGCGACCGGGCCGCTGCCGACCGTCTGCCTAAGGCTGACACCAGGCAGGACGATCTGGCGTGGGTACGAGCCAGACAGGAAGACGGAGCCATCGGGAGCGGGACGGTTCTCGAACGCGGTTCGGTGGCTGACGACGGCGCCGGGAGCGAGCAGAGCGACGATCCGCCAGAGGTTGCGGGAGACGACGGCTTCGGGAGCGTCCAGCATGTCGCGGGTGTAGAGCCGGGGGCCGAGCTTGCGGGCAGTTCCCGATCTGACCATGCGGCTGGCAGCTTGGGAGCCTTCGCGATCGGAAAGAAAAACTTCGGGCAAGAGCGCTGATTTCTTCATGGTAAGGAGCCTGAAATTGGATAAGATGTCAACTTCATCTCATTAATCTACCCTTTTTGTCAACTTTTTAGTTTTAATGGGGGAGTACTGACCATGCCGCCAATCCCCTATGCCCTCCCTCTGTGCTGCCGAGTTGTCCAAGCGCACCGGGCGTTGCTTCCTCCTGCCATTCCTTTACGCTGGCTCCTGAAGAGCGCCAACAGCTACATGCCTCGGCAAATCCCCCTCTTCACCCGTCCCTTAACAATTCCAAGCAACAAAAGTTAACCCAAGCAACAAAAGTTAAGATTGTTTGAAGATTGTTGAGGGACAGAAGGAAGCACTGCCATGCAGTTTAGTTTGTCCCTGCCCCGCCGTCCCGATCTGGACACGGCCTTTGACCGCGTTCGCCTGGACGACAGCGGCAAGTGGGACGTGCGCCCCGCCCGCAAGGAACTCTCCCTGCGCGGCGGCCAGGTGTGCCTGCCCCCCGCCTACGAGGACGATTGTCCCGCCGCTCTTTCCCTCACCCCCTGGGCCATGGGTCAGCTCTGCGCCCGCCTGGGCATCCCCACGCCCTACTTCAAGCGCTGCCCGCCCTGCCTCCGGGACAGCCAGGCCAACCACTGGCTCCGCTACGCCCCTGCCCAAGGCGGCGAGGAAGACGAAGACGCCGGCCCCTTCCAGGAGCCGGACGAGCCTCACCTCGCTGCGGGCTGGGACGACACCTGGCTGCTGCGGGGGCGCAAGGATCGCCTCCGGGGCATCCTCTCCTCCCGCTACGCTGCCCTGGACAACGCCCAGCTTCTGGACGCCTTGCGCCCGCTGCTGCTGGACAGGCAGGAGCGGCTGGAGGTGAAGGACTTCGCGCTTAGCGAGGAAAGCCTGCACCTGCGCCTGGTGGACCCGCAGCTTGCCCGCGAAGTGCTCAAGGATGACCGGCTGATGGTCGGCTTCCACGTTAGTAACTCCGAGGTAGGCCGCCATAGCGTCCGCGTGGACGCCCTGGTGTGGCGGCTGGTGTGCAGCAACGGCCTGATCCGGCTGGTGAACGGTCGGAGCCTGTTCCGTCAGCGGCACGTCGCCCTAGATCAGGAGCGGTTCGCGCAGGCGCTGCGAGGCGCCATTGCGGAAGCGGCTTTGGAAGGCGCGGGCCTGCTGGAGCGTCTGGCCTGGGCTACCAAGGAGCCTGTCTTGGACGTACCGGCGGCCATCGAGCGACTTGGTGCGCAGTGGCGTTTGTCGGAGCGCACGCGGGAGCTGGTGACGGCAAGCCTGCTGAGCGAAGCGCCAAGCCAGCAGGAGACGGTGTACGGTCTGGTCAACGCGTTCACAAGCGCGGCGCATCACCTGTCGCCGGAAGAGCGCTACCGGGTGGAAACGCTGGCCGGGAGGCTGGCAGAAACGGGCTTGCCCCGCCCCCGCCAGGTCACGAGCCTGGAGGAAGTCACTGCCTTTCCGAACGGTCGGCAGAGCACGGTCCGCAATGGGAGCACTCGCGTGCTGGCCGGGCAGTAACAGGGACATTTCATGGAGAGACACGATGCCTTGCGAGGAATAAAGATGCCTTACGAGAAGTACAAGCGCTTTTGGGCGGTAACGGACGCCGCCGGGCAGCTCGTCTGCCTGACAGTGTACCGCAAGGGCGCTCAGGAAGTGCTGCGGCGCCTCGGTGCTGTGGAAGGCCCTACCGCCCTGGGGACAGCAGAACCCGCCCCCAAAGTGGCCCGACCGGGCGCGCACTCTAACGCTAGAAAGACGCCCTACCGGCTGGAAAGCGGACGACAGACAGAAGCCGGACGATAAGTGAAGACCACGCAGAGAGAATGATGGAGAGGAGAATGAGGATGGTTTACCCGACGGAGATGACGGTCGCCACGGGAACGACGGTGTACGCCGCCGATCCTACAAGCGACGAACGGCTCGTCAGCCGCGAGGTGCGCGTGAGCGTCACCTACCGGATTGATGAGGAAGAAGTAACGGATGTAGCGGCCCTGGCCCGCGCCAAAGCCGCCGAAGTGGAAGGGGCGCGCCTTGCCGCCAGTGAGCGCATCACGAACCTCACGCGCATCGAGCGCATGGATACGGCCAATCCCGCGCTTGCGCCGGACGACGTTCCCTTCGACCCTAGCGGCCCTGCCTTCGACCCAAGCGACCCTGCCCTGGAGCCGCCCGACGAACAGGATGAGTACGACAAACGGGAACAGGGCAATGAAGAGGAATATGACCCTGGTTCTTCGCAAGAGGAAGAGGATTACGGCTTTACTGCGAGCGGCTGCCACACTGGAAACAGCGGCCCTGCTGAAAACGGCACTGCTGTCCCTCCCCACCCTGCGGGAGCCTGGGTACCGCCTTCCGAGACAAGACAAGCCTTCGGGACGCAAGCCTCCAAGGTAGAAGCCTTCAGGAGAGACGACACTAGCAGCCAGGTTCCCGAGGAGACAGACCTCGCGACCAAGCCGCAGGTGCTGGCCCTCGGGTCGTACTTCAAGCGCCTGGGCCTGTCCTACAGCAGCCAGACGGCCCTGCTGCGAACGCGCTTCGGCAAGTTCCGCCCCGAACGGCTGACCAAAGCCGAGGCCATCGCGCTGATCCGCTCGCTGGAGAGGGGGTCGCCTCACGAAACGGAATATAAAGCACGGTAAGGCCGGCAAGATGCTCCAGAAGCGAAGACCGTGCCGGTGTGTGGTATCTGGCAACTCTGATTGATGGCACTGCGCCACGAAATCCGTCGTTCTCACAACTCGGTACTGCGCTGGCATCTTTGCCTTGACTTTCAAGAATGAGTTTCGAGAAACGTGGGTCCGTATACATGCGCCGTTCCGCGGATTCTCAATTTCACGCTCACAAACGGTCCTTTTTGAGAACTGCGGTGCCGGATTATGATCTTTGGACATGACCTTACCGTGCTTTATATTCCGTTTCGTGAGGTGACCCCCAGATCAGCATGGACGGCAAAGGGCGTGCATTGGACAACATCTTCACGGAGCGACTCTGGCGGACGGTGAAGTACGAAGAAGTGTATCTGCGCGATTACGAAGACCCGCGAGCGGTTCGTAAGGGGCTTTCGGGCTACTTCGAGTTTTACAACCAGGGGCGTTTGCATCAAGCGCTGAACTACCGAATGCCTGCCCAAGTTTACTTTGACCCAACTCTGCAAAGACACGAGAAAGAAGAACCCGAAACGCAAAGCGTCACACCTTAAAAAAGCCCGATTTACTCTTCTGGGGTTTAATGCCCCTACGCTTGCGTAGCCGAGGGTTTTCATGCTATCGTGAAGCATGAGTACTTTCGTCCGCAAGAGCCATAACGTCTCGACTCTG
>JAABUQ010004034.1_pt1 | contig 25762 bp, 28 predicted proteins | sample 5560001 | NCBI WGS metagenome assembly JAABUQ01 (sample SAMN10711888, study PRJNA513371) | rock metagenome | isolation source: Antarctica rocks | place: Antarctica: Victoria Land, Finger Mt nord | collected 2015-12-18
AGTTCCAATAGTTCGCCTAAGGTCAGGCCAACAGCACTCCCCGGACGCCCACGAATCGGGCACCCCAGCCCGACAAGACAATCCCCGACGCTCCGACTCACGCGTCCCGTGAATCGAGGCTAAAGGCCGCATTGACCTGGCGACGGTCGATCGCGCCGAAGACCTCGACGGTCCCATTGAGGATCGGCAGCTTGACGATCGAGCCGACGAGGTCGTCGCGCTGCGCGGCCGCGACGATCGCATCAGTCAGATTATCGGTCTGCGACGCGTCGACGTCCGGCAGGCGCAGATGCTTACGGCACGGGAGGAAGTGCTTGACGATGTACGCGTCCTCGTCAGCGACCGGGTCAGCTGTCAGGTCGACTTCGACAATGCACTTCCTGGCCTTGTCGGCCCACGTGACCTGGTCGAGCGATCCGGCGTACACAGCGTTCTGGCGGACTCGGTCGAACTGGTGCAGGTGCCCGAGCGCGATGTAGGTGAACTCCCCGACGGCTTCGAGCGTCTCACCCGACAGCTCGATCGAGTCGGCTTCCGAGGCGCCGATGTGTCCGAGGCCGCTCAGACCGAGGTGAGCCACGAGCACGTTGAACTGGGCGTCAGGCTGCGGCTTGGCTTCGGTGATCCACTCCCGCAGCTGCCGGGGGTCGTTGCAGTGCGGGATCGCGGTGACCGCGAGCTCGCCGATCCGGACGACCTCGGGCTGCTCGTGCACGGCGTGGACGCCGCCGAACCGGTTGAGCAGCGCGAAGACGTGGTCGGTCGCGGCGACCCGGGGGGTTGAGTGGTTGCCGGAGATGGCGACGACCTGGATCTCGGCGTCGCTGAGTCGTGCGAACTGGTCGAGCGCGACGCCGAGCGCTGCGGCAGACGGGTGGTAGCCGTCGAAGAGATCGCCAGCGTGCACGACCATGGCCGGCCGCAGCTCCAGGACGTTGTCGACCGCCTTGACGAACGCGTCGTAGATGTCCTGCTCGCGAACGTTGCGGCCGCGGTCGTTTGTGTAGTGCAGCTGGCGGGCGCCGAGGTGCGTGTCGGAGATGTGGACGATCTTCATGCCATGTACTTGGGCAGCAGGCCTAGCAGCCGGAGTCGCAGCCGGATAGCGGGAACTGACACGTCGAAGCGCTCGGCGATCGCGGGCAGGTTGAAGCCGCTGGACCGCGCGTGCTCGGTGACGAGCAGCTCGGGCATCAGCAGCTCGCGCGCGAACGCATCGGACTCGTGCTCGCGCTGCTTGAGCCCGGGTGCGGCGGATCGCAGGTTTCCCTTGGCCGGCAGCTCGACGATGTCGCTCGGGCTATCAGCGAACACGCCGGTCGAGTCGGGGAGGTGCATCCGCGAGTGGCCAATCTCGTGCGCGATCGTGAAGCGCTTGCGGCGCGGGCTGCGGCGCGCCTCGGCGCTGTCGACCCAGATGATCTGCTCGTCAGGGTCGAGCATCCCGGACAGGTGCCCCTGGTCGGTCGGAGCGTTCGGGAGGGTGCGGATGTCGTCGTGTTCGTCGATCAAGAGTCCGAGCAGGGAGTTGGCGATCCGTTCCACGGGCACGGGCGGCGCGTCCGAGGCGCCGTAGTGGTCCTCGAACTCGCGCAGGAGCCCTCGGGCGGCTGTCGCTGGGTCAGGCGTGCGGGCCTCCGGTGAAGAGCCGCTCCACCCGCTCGACCTCAGGGTCGGGAAGCAGGTCGCCCGCGTGGTCGCGTCGGCCTGGCGCGCCGGAGGAGCCGCTGCCGCGCCCCATGGCCGGTGCCGCCGTCAGCCGCGGAGCTTCGCCGGTGGGCTGGGCGCCCGCGACCAGGTCGCGGAGGTCGATATCGAAGATCCGCGCCAGCGACTCCATCAGACGGCTCGCCAGCTTTGTCCCGAGCAGCCCTCCGGTCTCCAGTCGGTGGTAGTAGCGCTCCAAGGCCTTGCGGCCAGGGGCGCCGGTGATCTCGAAGTCGGCGGCGAGTCGGTCGATGATGTCGTCGCGTTCGATGCCGCGCGCGTCGCGCATGGTCTTGAGCGCCTGGGGGAGCATCCCGGCCGGGCTGGCCGTCGCCAGGACGTCGTCGATGACGGCCAGCGCGCGGACGTAGCCCTCGCTCTCCTGCGCGCTTGGCGTGGGCGCGGGGCCACGCGCGACCAGCACGTCGGCGAGCATGCGGGCGAGCTCGTCGCGCTCGTGGGTGGGCACCAGGCGCAGGTAGGACTCGATCGGCTTGACGGCGCCGGCGTGCACATCGTCGATGGCCTGCCAGAAGGCCTGCTCGAAAGCCTGGTTGCGGACGTTCATGAGCTTCTCCAGGTGCTGGGGCGCAGGCGGCCCTCCTTGAGCGCCGCGCCGAGCCCCTCGGCGACGCGCAGCTCGGGGCGACGCGCGGCCAGCCGCGGCGCTGCCGGCGGCTGGGGCTCCCGCGCGTCCACGCACGCAGCGGCGATATCGGCCGCCACGGCGGGGACCGCCGGCTGGCGGTCGGGACGTTGGAGGCGCAGCAGCAGCCGCACCGATGCGTCGTCGATGGACTTCAGGATCTGCTCGCGGCTCAGGCCGCGGGCTGTCCCGCGCGTGCGGCAGACCTTCTCGATCACGGGGACGGCGCGCAGGACGAGCGCGCGGATGACGATTCCCAGGCGCTCGTCGCCGTCGGTGATCATCTCGGCGCGGACGACCTCCAGCTGGAGGTCGTCGAGGCGCCGGAAGGCCTGCTCGTCGTGGCGGTCGAAGTTCTCCATGCTCTCTATGCCGTGCCCTCGTAGCGTTTTCTGACGTTGTCGAGCGCCGGGCTCCCGCGCAGCTTCTTGAACGCCCGATGCACCGCCGTGTCCACGGCCTCGCGCGACATGTCGTGCCTGGTGGCGATCTGGGTCGGGGTCATGTCCAGGAAGATCCGCTCGATCACGAGCCCGCGCTCGCGCTCGCGCTGCGCGGCGAGGTACGGCTCGAAGGCCGCGGCCTGCTGCCCCGTCGACTCGGGGCGGGCGTCGGTGTCGCGGTCGTCAGGGAGCTCGGATGGGTCATGCGGCACCGCCTGCTCGCCGTAGCGGTCGCGCCAGTAGTCGTCGATCGTCCACTTGAGATTCATGGCGGCGACGACATGAAGCGGGCCGGTGAAGGTGAGCTTCTTGTTGAGCGTCTTGACCAGCCGCTCGATCAGGTTCTGTGCGACGTCGCGCGCGTCCGCGTCGCGGTTAGGAACCCGTTCGAGCTTGGCGTAGGCGACCAAGCGCGCCCACTCCCAGTAGGGCCCGAGCAGCTGGCCCATCGCCTCGCGGGCAGCGGAAATGTCGCCAGCGCCCCGAGCGTCGCGGACGGCCTGGAGATGGACCTCGTCTCGTGCTGCATCCGGTGAGGGGTTGTCGGTCATCCTCTTCGATCGCGCGCCGTCCGTGAAGGCGTCGGGAGGGTAAGCCGCGGATCTGCTCGTTCTCCTTACATCGCCAACCGGACCTTGTGGATGACCTCGCCCGCGAGGTGGCCGTGCTGCGCGATCCGCATACGGCGGAGGCCGGGGCAAAGCCAGCGCTTTCGGCCCACAGCACCGCGAGCGTGTCGAGCTCACCGAGCTCGCGGTTCCTCGCTGAGCGAGGACGGGGGCGAGCTCGCCAAAGAGCACTGACGCGGCGAGCAGGGCACCAAGACGCTGATCCATCTCATGCTCGCGGCGTCGAGCTCATCACGCTGAGCCGGCAGATGGGCGGCGGCGAGCGCGAGCGAGTAGAGCGGGCGGCGGCGTACGGTCCGCCGCCCGCGTAGTGGCGGTCTCGGATGACCTAGCGCTTTCCGCGCCGGGGCGCGCGCTGCGAGAGGGCGGATGCGGCCACGCGCTTGGCCGGCTTGGAGTAGTTGCCACCCATCACCTTCGAGGCGGTCCGCGCGACGCGCGCAGAGGTCTTTCGAGAGCGGGCCATGAGGAGCTCCTTTCGTCAATCGGCCGAACCGGATGTCGACCTTCACCCTGTAGGCCGGGGATCACGCGCTCGTTCTTACCTGCCGCGACCGGAGTGAGGGCCGGCAATCAGCTCCCGCATGACCGGGATCGCGCAGGGACCGTCACGCCGGCCGACCTGAGGGTGGTTGAGGGTTTGTGCGGTCGCTCGCCCGATGCCACCACAGCTTCGCCCTGCGACGACCACGATCGAACGGCCACGCGCGCGGAGCACGCATCTTCCTGTCTCCGGCGGTCACGGCGGGTCTGGTGGCCCGCCCGCGCTGATGCGCGGGTGTCGCGCTACTCCGGCGGTTCCCACGGAGGCTCGTAGCGGTACATGACCTCCGGCTCAAGGTCGAGGCCGAGGTCGAGCGCGATCTGCCCCCTCGCGCGATCCCGGGCCTCCTGCTGCATTGCGGGGATACGCTCGGCGGCGCTGCGGTAGACGTGCTCCATGATGCGCGTGCCCGCCTCGTTGTCGGTCGCGAAGAGCATGTGGTAGAGCGGAACGCCACGCGTGTTGCGCAGTTCCAGCGGGTGCGTCCACCGGTAGCCCAGATCACGTTCCAGGCGCCAGCGCATCAGGTTGACGTACTCCTCCCGGGCATCGGCTCCGGCCAACAGTCCCTGCAGCCGACGGTCATAGATCGGCCGCCATGACTCGTCTCCGAACAGGCGGGTCGCGCGCTGCTCATCGCTGGCAGTGAGCTTCTCCTCTTGAAGGGCGAGGGTCCGGACGAGCCCGCCGGACGGGAAGAGCATCCACAGCTCCACCTTGTACTCGGGCTTGTCCGCGCCGGTGCGGTAGCCCTTCTTGTGATCGGCGAGCGCGCGCAACGTCGACCAGGCCAGCTCCATTCCGTCCGGGTCAAGGAACGCAAACGTCGGCGCCCACCGAAGCGCCGCCAGCTCACAGAGCACGCGCGGAATCGTCTCGTTGCAATCGCCCTCGGACACCACGATGTCCCGCGCCGGGTAGTCAGCTCGCAGGCGAGCTTCCAGCCCACCCGCCCGCCGGCCCTTCTCAAAGAAGCGGAAGCGTGTGAAGCCGGGCTCGCCGACCTCCAGCGCGATGCGCGCCGAGCCCTTGAACGCCTCACCCGTGAGGCGGTCAAGGCCGCTACCCTCGCCAGCGAAGGCGTCGAGATACACCCGCTCGGAGGGCCCGGAGGACGCTCGGACGAACGCGTTCAGGTACTCATCCAGGACACTCAGCTATGCCTGGGTCCAGTAGCCCCAAGAGCGACCGGCGCGATCGGTCACGGCATGACGGCTACTGCCGAGGCCGGCATCTCGTCCCACGTCCGGCCGTCGAGCGTACGACCCCCCGTCTTGGGTCGAATGCCGCCCCACTGCTTGAAGAAGTACCCCACGTCCTCAGCCTGGCAGCGGTCGCGCAGATCCCGAAGCCAGTTTGGCTTCACTGGTCGGAAGCGCGGACCCGATTCGCCGCCGGCGATCACCCAGTCGATGCCGCTAAGATCGAGTCCCTCCAACGGACCGAGCAGCGGCTCGGCGGAAATGAAGCGAACGGCAGAGTCGACCGACCGCAGCGCATCCGCGCGATGCACGAACCGCCGGTTCTCGATCGTGACCCCCATCCACACGTTCGGCGGCCAGGGCAGCAACGTCGCGAGCTCCATCAAGCGTTCATGGCGCTTGGTCAGGATCTGGAACGTGTGCTGCTCAGCCATGACCATCACGTCGAAGATCTCGCGCAAGAACTCGAACGGGATCTCCTCGTGGAAGAGATCGCTCATCGAGTTGACGAAGATCATCCGCGGACGACGCCAACGCAGCGGCTGCTCAACCCGCGCCGGCCAGAGACGCAGATCGAAGCCTTGCTCGTAGGGGTGGCGGGGAATCCCGCGCCATCGCTCGGCAAAGGTTTCGGCGTAGCAGCGCGCGCATCCGGGAGAGACCTTCGAGCAGCCGGTCACCGGGTTCCAGGTGGACTCCGTCCACTCGATCGCGCTCGTGCCTGGCATCAGCCGCTCATGTCTTTCGACCCTGACCTGCCTATCCCTATCCGCGCGCACGAACAATGTTCGTACCGGCGCCGGACGGATAGCCCGTAGCTTGACCCGCACTCTCGAAGAGCGTCGCCACCCATGACCCGGATGCACCCGCCCCCGACCTAATGGCCGCTCTTGGCTTGGCAGCGTCGTTTAGGACTTCATGCCCCGCTTCGAGTCCTAAACCCGGGCGCATCCAGCCAAGTCCGCGGGTAGTTTGGGCCCCGGATCTACTGCCTGGAATCGCAGGTTTGCAGCACTTTTCGCTGCAAACGGAGCCCTTCTGCCATCCCCTGAAAATCGTGGTGTCCCGGGTTCAAGTCCCGGTCTCGCCATCTTGCGAAGTCCCTGCATGTTCTGAGGAGCTCGACGGGGCGAGTCGAGGGGATCGAGGAGGCCCGCTGGTTGCCGATCGAGCAGGCCGAGCAGGAGCTCACCTACCCGGGCGAGCGGGAGATCGTGGCGCGCGCTCGGTCGCTGATCGCCTCCGATCGGTAGGCTGCCGGGCGGTGCGCGTCCTCAACTTCTACTCCTCGGTGTTCGGCGATCAGCTCCGCCGCGGCCGCAAGACGGCGACGATCCGCCTGGGCGACAAGTCCCACAAGTACCGCAAGAACGATGCGGTCCTGATCACGATCGGCTACCAGCACTCGCCGCGGGAGAAGATCTTCCTCGCCGTCAGCAGGTCGAGGTAAAGCGCGTCAAGGATCTCTCGCCCCGGGACATCGAGCACGACAACCCGGAGTTCCGGCGCGTCGAGGAGATGGTCCACTTCCTGGAGCAGATCTACGACCGTGACGTGACCATGGAGGACACGGTGACCGTGGTTCGCTTCTCCCAGATCATCGAGCACGCGCCGGACGAGATCCGAGACCCGCATGCACGGCCTCGGCGGCGCTCGCAACTGAGCGAGCGCGCACGAATTAGTCGGCGATCAAGACCCGCTCAGCGACGCCCAGCGCGGCGGCGGCCAGGTCGCCGGGGATGGCTCCGTGTCGCCCGGCCGCGTGGGCGCCCCCGGCGCGGCGTCCCGCCGCGCCGGTGCCCAGCGACCTGCAGCGCCGGTAGCGGATGAAGCCTGCTGGCTCGGAACGGCCCGGTGGTGGCAAGTCGCCTGGTTGGCACTGCCTGCGACCGGCCCGCGGAGGCGGCGCGGTGCGTGCCGCCCGATTGGCCGCCGCCGGGGCTGAGCAGCACGATCACGAGCGCGACAATCGCCACCGGTACGATCAGGAGCGTTCGGCTCCAGGATCGGCCGACCACCTGCCCCGGGATCACCCCGAGGATGCGCCCGGCCAACCTCTGCTGCGGGCGTGGGCGCTCCGAGAGGCTCAGCCAGCCCGGGACCGGAGCGTCCTCGGCGCGCGGCGCTGGCGGCGCGGCAGCGCCACCCGGCGTTCGCGCGCGGCCCCCGGCTAACGGACGCGGGGCCAGAGTCGAAAGCGGGGGTCCCGAACGTGAAAGCGGGGAATCCGGCGCGGGCGGGGGCGAGGTCGCCACAGGTGATGGCGGGGAATCCGGCGCGGGCGGGGGCGAGGTCGCCACAGGTGAAGGCGGGGAATCCGGCGCGGCCGATTCCGGAAGGGCCGACGGAGCCGAGGCGGACGTGGCCGCGCTCAGCTCCGGCTCGGCCCGCTCAGGAGTGGGAGCTCCAAGATTGCTTCGTCGTTTCCGCGGGCGGGCCGGCGGCTCCTCGGTCTCGGCTGCCAGCGCGGCCAGGGCTTTTGCCACCTCACCCGGAGACCGCTGCGGCGGGCTAAATCCGGGTCCTCTGCGTTGCGAGGCCATCGCGGGAGGATACCCCTAGCCGCCGGTCACTCGACTAAGGATGGTGCTTGCCCGGATGGTGCTTGCTCGCATGATGATGACCCTTGTGATGTTTGGTCGGGGTCTTCTTGTTGTTCACGGCCAGGATGAAGATGACGATCGACACGAGGATGCCGAGCGCACCGAGGACGATCCCGGCCACGGCCCGGTTGCCACCCCGATGGTTGCGCCGCTCCAGCGCTCCGAGCGTGATCGCTGCGATCCCCAGCAGCAGCCCAAGAATGGGGATGAGCAGCCCTGCGATCACCGCGACGATGCCGAGGATCATCGCGGCCAGCGCCCGGCCGCTCTGCGGGCTCTCCGCCGCCGCGGTCGCCGGCTGCTCAGCTTGACTCGCCTGCGGCTCGGAACCCCGCGCGGCACCTCCGGCTGGGGCTGACTCCTCGGCTGAGCTGCCGGCTGGCTTCGCCTTCACCTGGCGCTGGAGGATGTCCTCCAGACTCTGGCGATCACCTTCTTCTTCGGCCACCCAGCCTCCCCTGCTCGGGTCGATGTCGTTGCTGCCGTCGTCTCGCTAACGGCAGGGCCGCAAGAATACACTGCGGCGGGGCCATCTCCATGACGGGTGCTGAAGGGCGGAGCCGGACGGAAGCGAGCTCCAGCAATCCTCTGAGCCCGCCGTCGCTCGGTACGTCCGATCAGGCCCATATGCGGGTACGCTTTCGCGGGATGGCGACGGGAGCCGCATCGGCGGATGATCAGCAGGAGGGGTGGGTGTCGATGTCGGTGTTCGCCGGCGGCGCCGAGCGGCTGGACGGTGCGCTGGAGCGGGTGGTCGGTCCCGTCGTGGCTGACGCCCGTGGGCGCCACGAGCTGACGCGGTGGTCGTTCATCCGCTCGGTCGACGGTCGCGGGCCGCACCTGCGCGTGCAGGCGCGGGTGCGGAGCGCTGCTGCTCGCCAGCAGTTGGAGTCCGAGATCCGCGCACGTCTTCCCCTGGCCCATCGGCAGGCCGTGCGCGAGTCGTTGCTGCCCCGCCCGGTCTCGCAGCGCCGCGGGGGTCGCCGAATCTCGGCTGAGCCGGAAGGGGCCGTCGCGTCGCAGAGCGCTGCGGACGAGCTGTCCAGCGAGGTCATACTCGACGCGATGCCAGTGACCCGTGGGGGACGGCGACGGGTTGCCCTGGCCCTCAGCCTCCTGCGAATCCTAGGTCGTCTGACGCCGCACGGCGACCGCCCGGAGCTGTGGCTGGGCCTGGTGCGCCACTGGGTGGGGGAGGATGAACGAGGCGACCGCCTGTTCGAGCACCTCGGAGAGCTTGCTGAGGAGCAAGGTCCGCGGCTACGTGAAGTGGCCGACGAGCTCGAGCAGGGCTCCGCCGTCCCGGTTCTCTCCCGGTGGCGCAACGGCCTCCAGGCAGTCATCGAGGCCGGTGACCTCCAGGAGGAGGTCGGCTACCAGGCGCATCTGTGCTGCAACCGGCTAGGAGTCACTCCCCTGGAGGAGGCGCTGGTGGCGCGGATGCTGGCCACCGAATTGGAGCAGGCCGCTCCGGCCGCGCCCCCGGAAGCGCAAGCGGAGCCAGCAGCTCAACCGGTGCAGGACAGTGACCGGTCGGAGCCGCGGGCGGACAACCCGCCCGAGCCGCCGAGAGGTCGGGATGACGAACCTCCCGCCACCCCAAGCGAGGCGAGGGCAGATTCCTCCGAGAGGGGACAGGAGGACGAGCCCTCCGAGACGCCTGTCGTAGAGGTGCGGGACGTCACGAAGTACGACGATGACCGGCCTGTGCTCGAGGAGGTGAGCATCGAGATCCAAGCGGGGGAGGTGTTCGCCGTGCTTGGGCCGGAGGCCGCGGGAAAGTCCAACCTGCTGGGAGTAGTGGCCGGAATGCGGGTAGCCAGCGAGGGGGAAGTGCGCGTATATGGCCGAGATCCCCAGGAGGATCGCCGGGAGCTCGCCGGGCGGATGGCGATGCCGCAGTTCGACGAGGAGCTCTCGGAGAACGGCTCCGTCCGAGGGTACCTCGAGCAACGGGGGCGTGGTCAGGACACCGCGACCCTCGACGAGGTGCTGCTGCAGGCCGGTCTGCGCCATCGTGCCGCCGCGGAACTCGGGGAGCTCGATCCGGGTGAGCGCCGCCGGCTGATCATCGCCGCGGCGCTGCTGAGCGATCCGGATCTGCTCGTGCTCGATGAGCCGACGCTGGAGCTCTCGGCTCCTCAGCGGGAGTCGGTGTGGAAGCTGCTGCAAGCGCGGCGCGCCGCCGGCACGACGATGCTGCTGGCTACGAGCTCGCTGCAGGATACCCTGGTGCTGGCCGACCGTGTGGGTCTGATCGTCGCCGGGGCGTTCGCCTCGGTCAGGGAGCCGGAGGAGCTGGCCAGCGACCTGTTCCCCACCCGGACGGTCCACTTCCAGACCGTCGCGGAGCCCGATCTGGCCCTGATCTCGGACCTGCCCGAGGTGGAGGGGGTGCGCGCCGACCGCCGTCCCGACCATTGGGCCGTCGAGGTGCGGGCCGCCCAGCCGGACGAGCTGCTGCGCGTGCTCGGCGCCGATCCCGAGTTTCCGGAGATCGTGCGGATCACCCGGGAGGACCTGACCGGAACCTTCGCCGTACCCCACAGGCGTTGAGGAAGATGTCTCACCGGGAAGAAGGAGCCATGGGACTCGACCGCTCGGCGATCACCGGCCAGGCCTTCACGACCTCCATCGACGGATACGACCGCCAGCAGGTCGACCGCCACCTGGAGGCGATCGCTCAGGCGTTGGAGGAAGCTCAGTCGCCCGCGGTCGGCGCTAGGGCAAGCGAGAAGCTGAGGGAGATCCTGGAGGGTGCCGAGCGCAGCGCCGAAGCCCTCCGCGGTGCCGCCGCCCAGGAAGCGCAGTCAGTCAGCGAGTCGGCTCGCCAGGAGGCGGAGGCGCTGCGCGTAAAGACCGACGAGGAGACCGCCTCGCAGCTCGTATCCGCCCGAGCGGCCGTGAAGGGACTGCTGGAGCGGGTCGAGGCGCTGCACCTGGGGATCGAGCACACCCAGGAGCGGATCCGGGAGGCGGGCGAGGAGATGGCGCGCCGGCTCGCCGCCGACGCCGCCCCCGTCGAGCGGGCGCTGCGGGAGCGGGCCGAGGCGCTCGGAGCCGAATTGGATCTGATGGGCAGCGGGCTCTCCAGCGGGACGGTCGCGCGGGTTATGGAGCAGCGCGCAACTGTGCCGGAGGACGCCACCGGGCTCTCCGACCAAGACCTGGAGACCGCGGCCGGCTCGCTGGGTGCGCCGACCCCGATCCAGACGACCGTTCTCGCCGACGCCGAGGGTCCCAGTTCAGATGCGGACCTCCTGGCCCTCGGTCGCCGGGAGCTGAAAGCCGAGAGACCTGATGCCCAACCCGCGGAAACTGGCGCCCGACCAGAGCGAGCGGTCCCCGCTGAATCGTACGAGGGTGATGGGGCTCCGGCGCCAACGACGGCGCCCCTACCAGCTCCGGCGACTCCAGCGCCGACTCCGGCGACGACTCCGGCGACGACAGCACCGGATCAGACGAGGACAGCGCCGGATCAGGCGACGACAGCATCTGCTCAGCCCGGGCGCTCGCGCCCCGGGGAGGAACGGGCTCGGCTCGTGGCGCTGAACATGGCGCTCGCCGGTGCCTCCAGGGAGGAGACCGAGAAGCATCTGCGCGCAGAGTTCGGCCTCGAAGAGCCGGGCTCGATTCTCCGCGAGGTCTACGCGCGGACCGAGGGCATGGAGTAAGGGCGCGTGATCATCGCCGAGCGGCTGACAAAGCGTTACGGCAGCACGCTAGCCGTCAACGATGTCTCATTTGAGGTCGTTCCGGGTCAGGTCACCGGTTTCCTCGGCCACAACGGTGCCGGCAAGACGACGACGCTCAGCATGGTGCTGGGCCTGATCCGGCCCACCGCTGGCAGCGCCTCGGTGCTCGGGCGGCCCTATGGGCAGCTCGACCATCCGCTGCGGCGAATCGGGGTGATGCTCGAACCGGCGGCACATCCCGGTCGCAGCGGGCGTGATCACCTGCGTGTAGCTGCGGCTGCGGCGGGGGCATCGCCCCGGCGGATCGAGATGCTGCTGGAGGTCGTCGGCCTGGCTCGTGACTCCGGTCGTCGCATCGCGGGCTATTCCCAGGGCATGCGCCAGCGACTGGGGATCGCCACCGCACTGCTCGCCGATCCTGAGGTGATCATCCTCGACGAGCCGACCAACGGCCTGGATCCGGACGGCATCCGCTGGCTGCGTGACCTGCTCCAGGCGCTGGCCGGGGAGGGGCGCACGGTGCTCCTCTCCAGCCATCAGCTGGCCGAGGTGGCCCAGACCGTGCAGCGCGTGATCGTGATGGACCGCGGCATGCTGATCAACGACTCCTCACTGGAAGAGGTGGTGGGCGGTGAGAACGCCGAGGTCCACGTCCGCTCCCCCGGGGCGGAGGTCCTCGCCGCAGAGCTTCAGCGCAGCGGAATCACGGTGTCGACCATAAGTCCTCGGGAGCTCCGCGCCAAGCAGGTTTCCGCCCAGGTGGTCAGCGAGCTGGCAGCACGCCTCGGGATCCCGATCTGGGAGGTGCACACTGAAGCCCCAACGCTGGAGGAGGCCTTCTTCGAGCTGACCTCGGGCGAGCGCAACGGCCGGGAACCGGAGACCCATGAGGCCCAGGAGAACGAGAGACGGGACGGCGTCGGCGGAGCGTCACGGGCAGAGCGTCGCCTGGATCGAGAGCTCGATCGCCTGCCCGTACCGCGCGACTGTCGGGTCGTCGCCGTCGGTTCGCCGAGCCGCGGGCTGGGAACGACCACAGTGGCCTTCCTGCTCGCCGAGACGGCGGCCCGGACCACCCGGCTGCGGACCCTGGCCGTGGCTCTCTCGCTCGACCGCGAACGCATGAGCATCCCAGCGGCCGCCGATCAACGCGCTGAGTTCGACCTGACCGATCTGCTCAGCGATCTGCCCGAGTTCGATCGGCTGGCTCGCATCGCGCCCTACGTTTCGGTCACCCGAGCGGGTGCGCACACCCTGCGCGGCCCGCGCACGCTCCAGGAGCTTCAGTCGATCACCTCGGAGCAACTGCAGGAGCTGCTGAGTTTCGTCCGCCGTCACTACGAGCTGGTGGTCCTAGATCTGGGAGAGCTTTCGCCAACGACGCTGCGGGCGGCGGTGTCGGCGGTCGACGAGGTGGTACTGCTGTCCTCGAACAAGCTTGACGCGGCCGCCATGGAGGACTCTCCGGTGATCGGCGCGGTCGAGGAGCTGCGCTCTGAGCGAGCGACCCTGGTCGCCAATCACCTCGACCCGGAGCGGTTTGCCACGGTGATGAAGCAGCGCGGCGGCGCTCCGTACATCGTGCTGCCCGAGGACCGTCACCTGGCTCGCGCGCTGGACGCCGGCTCATTCGCGCTCTCGGCTCTCGGAACCGAGACCCGGGTGGCGATCAAGGAGTTCACTTCAGTGGTGCTAGAGCGGCTGGCGTGAGCGTCGCCAGCGACCTGCTGCGCGCCGAGTGGCTGAAGCTCCGCTCGACCCGCACCTCGCTCGGGCTGCTGGCTGGATTGGCGGTGCTGGTGGCCGCACTCGTCGCCATCACGCTGGCGGCGGCCAAGGGTCACACCCTCGAGCACCCGTCGGGCGTTCGCTCGGTGCTCGTCATCGGCGGCAATGCCGCCTACATCTTCGCGCTGGCGATGGGAATCGTGGGCAGCGCCGGCGAGTACCGCCACGGGACGATCACCCTGGCGACCCTGGCCACGCCGCAGCGCTGGCCGCTGCTGGCGGCGAAGGTCTTGGTCTATGCGGTGGCGGGGTTGTTGTTCGCGGCGCTCGCCACCGGGATCACGTTCGCGATCGCCGCGCTGGTGCTGCCCTCTCATCATTCGGGCTTGCACCTGAGCCAGCCGATGGTGCAGCGGGTCCTGTTCGGGTCGCTGATCGCCGGCGCCGTGTTTGGGGTCATCGGAGTGGGGCTGGGGATGTTGCTGAGAGAGCAGGTGGTGGCGCTCCTGCTGGGGGTGGGGTGGACGCTGATCGTCGATTCCGTCATCAGCGGCGCCGCGCCGGACGTGGGGAAGTTCTTCCCGGGCGGAGCGGTGAGCGGCGTGATGCAGACTTCCTCCAAGCACGTGCTGTCGATGGGGCAGTCCGCGCTTCTGCTGACCGGGTACGCGGCAGCCTTCGCGGCCGCCGGCGCCGTACTCTTTCAACAACGAGACGTGAGCTGATGGTGCCGATCGGCTCTGTGCTTCTCCGCGGGGCGCTCCGGTAGTGGAGCGGTCGGCAGTGGACCGGGTGCACGCGCTCGAGGATCTGGACCCGGTCAAGCGGGAAGTCCTGCGGGCGATGGTTCGCGGTGTGTCGGCTGCGGACCTCGCCTGGGCTTCCGGTCGACCCCCTGAACAGGTCCGGACGATGGCCCACGATGCGCTCGTCGAGCTCGATCCCGGGCTGGCGCAGGCAGTGGATCCCGAGGTGCGCGAGCGGGTGGCCGACTACGTGCTGATGCGCCAGTCTCCCGGCCAGGCGGCCGGAACCTGGGCCCTGCTAGAGGACAGCCGTGAGGGGCGGCGGTGGGCGCTGTGGCTCCGGGAGTCCCTGTCGGGGCTCTACGAGAACGCCGGGCCGGGCATTCCCGGTCTCGATGATGCGCCCAGCGTCGGGCCACGCGCGCGAGGCCTCGGCAGCTCCAATCCGCCGAGCTCCCGGCGTCGTCCTGAATACTACAGCCTGCATGAGCGCCGGCGCGAGCGGCACCGGGCCCGCGAGCAGGTGCGTCAGGAGACGCAGGCCCGCCAAGAGGCCTCGCCATTTCGCACCGAGGCGATCTCGCACTTCCGGGAGGGTCGGGCCTCGGCTCGTCTGCCCCATTACGCCTCGCGACCGCTGCGATGGGGGCTGTGGACGCTGCTAGGTCTGCTGGCGGCTGGGCTTGCACTGTGCGCCAGCGTGTCGGTGGCCACCTTCCGCCCTGCTCTGGCGATGGTCATCGACCTTCCCCATTCCTTCCCTCATGGCGCTTACGGACAGGTGATGCTGATCCTGCTGCCGGCATCTAGCCGGGATACGCTGCACCGCAACGGAACGGTGCGCGTGCAGCTCCCAGAGGCGCCCGAACCGGTGAACGTCCCACTGCTCTACGTGGCCCCCGGTGTGCTCTCGGCTCACGATGTGGCCACCAGGTTCGCGCTCGAGCCATACCTGGCGCGACAAGTGCAAGGACCGGTCGGCGCCGCGATCGCTGCGATGCGGACTCCAGCGCGGGGTGGTCCGCCGCGTCGATACCTGGGGGCCGTGAGCAGGAAAGCCGACGTGCGCACCGGCTCCCGGACACTCCTCTCCGTGGTCTTGTGATGGGAGCTTTGGACTCGCTCTTCGGGCAGCTGCGCTTCGGGGGCGAGCGCGTGCCGGTGATGCTGTCCGACAGCGAGCTTGAGTGCGGGGCCGCCTGCTTGACGATGGTGCTGGCCAAGTATGGCCGGACCGCCTCGCTCGCCGACGTTCACGATCGCTGCCACGTCGGTCGTGATGGCGCCACAGCGCTGGACATCGCCCGCGCCGCCCGCTCCTACGGGCTGCGCGTGATCCCGTATTCGCTTGAGCTCGACGAGCTCGAAGCTGCTCCGTGCCCGGCGATCATGCACTGGGGATTTGCCCACTTCGTCGTGCTGGAGCGCTTCGACGGCAGGCGAGCGACCATCGTCGATCCGGGCCGGGGTCGGCGACGCCTCGAGCGGGAGGAGCTGGCGCGCAATTTCACCGGCGTCCTGCTCACGCTCGCCCCGGGCCAAGGCTTTGCAGCCCCGATGTCCGATGCTGGCGGCGAGGCGGCTTGGCGGATGCTCGCGCGACAGGCGTTTCGCGCTCCGGGGACGCGACGCCTGCTGACGCAGGCGCTTGTCGGTTCGCTGCTGCTCCAGCTCCTCGGACTGTTCGTGCCCCTGATGACCCGGACGGTGATCAACAGCGTGATCCCGCTGGACCTCAAGGACGTCATGGCGGTGCTGGGCCTGGGGATCCTGATCATCCTGCTCACCCAACTGGTGCTGGGGCTTCTGCGCGGCCTGATCCTCGTCAACCTCTCGGCCAAGCTCGACGGCGAGCTGATGACGAGCTTCTTCGAGCACCTGATCTCGTTGCCGTTTCACTATTTCCAGGAGCGCTCGACCGGAGACCTGCTGCAGCGGCTCTCCAGCAATGTCCAGATCCGTGATGTGCTCTCGACCCAGACCATCAGCGCCGCGCTCGACGGCTCCTTCGTGCTCACGTATGCGCTCGTGATGATCTTGGTGGCGCCCCTGTTCGGTGCGGTGGCGATCTTTCTCGGGTTCACCCAGATCGTCCTGTTGATCCTCACCGGGCGGCGTATGACCACGTTGGTCAAGCGAGAGCTCGTAGCCCAGGCCGACGCTCAGTCGTTCCTGGTCGAGTCGATAGCCGGAGTGGAAGCGCTCAAGGCCGCAGCGGCGGAGCAGCGCACCGTGGGGCACTGGAGCGGGGTCCTCACCGGCCAGCTCGAGGCCAGTATTCAGCGCGGACGACTGACAGCCGTCCTGGGCTCGGTGATCACCGCGTTGCAGCGGATGAGTCCGCTGATCCTGCTGTGGCTGGGGACGCTGTCGGTGCTGCAAGGGAGCCTCAACCTGGGAACGATGCTCGCGCTGGTGAGCCTCGCTCAGCTGTTCCTTGCGCCACTGGGGACACTGGTCGGAGCCGGGTTTCAGATCCAGCAGGTCGGCGGTCATCTGGAACGGATCGCCTCAGTGCTGCGGGTCACGCCCGAGGAGGACACTCACGGCCTGGAACCAGGGCAGTTGCAGGGCGCCGTGCGCTTCGAGAACGTTTCCTTCCGTTACGACGAGTCGAGTCCCTGGGTTGTCCGGAACATCGATCTCGAGATTCGGCCGGGTCAGCGCGTCGCGCTCGTCGGGCGTACCGGGTCCGGCAAGAGCACGCTGGTCAAGCTGTTGCTGGGTTTCTACGAGCCCACCGAGGGTCGGGTCCTGATCGAAGGGAAGCCCTTGAGCGACCTCAGCCTTGCGGCGGTGCGCAGCCAGATCGGTCTGGTGCCGCAAACTCCAATAGTGTTCAACGGTTCGATCCGTCGAAACATCTCCTTCAATGACACGGCGCTGTCTCTATCGGCCATTGAGCGAGCCGCCGCGCTGGCGGAGCTGCAGGAGGACATCGCCGGTATGCCTATGGGCATGGAGACGATCGTCTCCGAAGGCGGATCCGCGCTCTCAGGCGGCCAGCGCCAGCGTCTTGCGCTCGCCCGGGCGCTGGCTCACGAGCCGCGGATCTTGATCCTGGATGAGGCCACCAGCCAGCTCGACACCACCACCGAGCGACGGGTGGCGATCAACCTCCGCGAGCTTGAGGCGACGATTCTCTTCGTAGCCCACCGTCTTTCGACGGTCGAGAGTGCCGACCTGATCATCGTGCTCGAGCATGGTCGAGAGGTCGAGCGGGGAGTACACGATGAGCTCGTGGCCCAGGGCGGTGTCTTCGCCGAGTTGGTCAGCGACGACCTAGCCTCGGATAGGCCAGTCGGCTGAGACCGGAGCCGTCGTCCATCAGCAGCGATCGGCAGACCGCTGAGTCGCGAGGTTCATAACGCAGGATGGTGGTTTCGTCAGTCGTGATTCGGGTACGCTTTCCGAAGCGCAAACCACGATCGACGGGGGGAACCTCGATGGCTGAGCAACACACAGACATGAGTGCGGAGCAGCGCCAGCAGGCACTGGATGCGTTCGCCCACTCCCACGGCAAGCAGGTCAACGAACTCTCCGACGCGGAGATGAAGCAGGCCGCTGGCGCCGGGCTGGTAAGCGATATCGAAGGTGGCGCGGGTATTGGCGCTGCTCTCGGAGCACCAGAAGGCGGAATCGGAGCGGGCCCGGGCGCCGTGCTTGGCGGGCTCGCCGGTGGCACCGCCGGGCTGCTCGCCGGCGACTAGAACACCGGTAACGAAAAATCGTAGGTGTGAAGCCCCGACATGGGTCGGGGCTTCACCATTTTCGCGTGGTGGGGCTAGAGCGCCGGCGTTATCCGCCGATCGAGCCGGCGACTCCTCCTGCGGCCCCCAGTCGGGCAGCGTGTCGCCGTGATGCGGCGGCCTTTTCGCTGTCCTGAGCGCTCTCCTCTGGAGCCTCTCGGGCCTTCGGATCGTCCTCGGACCGTTCGTTATCCTTCTCCGCGCGCGGTTGGAAAACGCGCTTCAGACCATCGCCAAAAGCCATTAGGTCCTCCTGGGTTGGAATTCGGGATCTCGCAGCTTACTGGACGTGCGCGCGGCGTCGCAGGTAATTCATCGGGCAGGGAGACTGCGTTCCAGCTCGTCGAGCAACTGCTGACATGCTCGTTCGAAGCGAGACTTGACTCCAGGCAGCGGAGGTCCACTGCCGAAGAACGCGCCGAATGGCTCGGACTGCACATGAACCTGGATCTCCGCCGAGCCCTGCTTGGTGCTCATCTTGATCGTGCCGGTCACCGGCATGTCTCGCGCCGAGGTCAGGTAGGGGCCCCTGACGCGCATTCTGGACGCCGAGCCGCTTTGCAACTGCCAGGCGTCACCGGCCTTCTGCACCCTGATGCTCCGGCTGCGAGCCAACTCCTCGATCGCGCTGGCGACCGTGGCGGAGTCCGCCGAAATGGTCCACGTCTTCGAGCGCTCAACTTGCATGTTCGACGCGACTCCTTCTCGTTCTTGACTTGGGTGAGCTTCTGCGAGCTGCTCAGCGCTTGCGGCGGTGCAGTTTAGGGCCCGGATGCCCGGGGAAGGTCGGCGGTGTGAGATCCCGGAAGGCGCGGCTGCTTCTCTGCACCTGAGGCTCGGGCTCGCTGGCCCTCTCCCGCCGCGGAGATCCCGATCGTGATACTCGTTAGCACGTTATGACTCCATCCGCTTCGGTCCGCCATCAGCCCAAGGCGCTCCAGGCGGCCCGACTCGTGGGCCGCCGCGAGGTCCGGCAACGGCTGCGCAGCCGAGCCTTCGTGGCCACAACCATCATCGGCGTCGTGTTCGCCGCTGTCGCGGTGGCTGCTGGGCTGGTCGGCGGAACCCGGCCGCCGGCCCATTTCGCCGTTGCCTCGAGCGATCAACGGGGCGACCTCGTCCTGGTCGCCGCTCATGTTCAGGCGCCCGCCTTCGGGGTGCGGCTGAGCGTCGGGCGTGTCACGGCGAGGGCAGCCTTCGACGGGGTCACGAGCGGGTCGCTGGATGCCGCGGTGGTGGGCGGAAGGATCGTGATCGCCCGCCCGAGTCGGAGCCGCGCCGCGCGACTGGTGGGTCTGCTGCAGTCGGCCTCGCAGCGGGTTGCCGCGGTGCTGGCTCTCAGCCACCCTCCGTTCACCCCGGCCAGGCGTAGCGCGGCTCTGACCCTCAGGCCGCTCCGGCTGCGGGTGCTGGAGCGTTCGTCCTCCGCCCCCGACGCGGTGGGCATTGCGGTGCCCGGGCAGGTCCTGATACTGGTGATGTACTGCTCGTTCATCACCGCGGGAGTCGTGGAGGAGAAGAGCACTCGCGTGGTCGAGGTGGTGCTTGGGGCGGTCTCGCCGCGCTCGCTGCTGGCAGGAAAGGTCAGCGGCCTCGCTGCGCTGGCGCTCGGTCAGGTGGTGCTGCTGGAGCTGGTCGGCGCGGCGGCGGCGGTGTTGATCGGAGTCCACATCTCCCACGCCGCGGCGCTGGACCTGCTCCTGGTCCCCGCGGGGCTGCTGCTGGGGTTTGCCTTCTACGGCTGCTTGTATGCCGCCGCAGGGGCGATGGCCTCACCCAGCGGCGATTCCCGGGCCTTTCAGCTGCCGCTTAACCTCCTGCTTCTGGTGGGGATGCTCGTGGCCGAGAAGCAGGCCTCTCATCTATCGAGCTCAGTCGTTCAGGTGCTCTCGCTGCTGCCCCCGTTCGCCCCGGTGCTGCTCCCGGCCCGTCTCAGCGCGGGAGCGATTGGCCCGATCGCGCTGATCGTCGGACTGGTGCTCACCATAGGCTCGGCGATCCTGCTGGTCCGGCTCGCCGCCCGCGCCTACGCAGCTTCGATCCTCCGGCTCGGAGGGCGGGCCGGCCTACGCGAGGCGCTGCGGAGCTCAGCGTGAGCGATCCGGCGCTGCTGTCAGCCCGCCGACTCGCGGAAGAGCTCGGTCAACGACGGCAGCTCGCGGCTGAAGTGACACAGGCGTCCGGCGATCTGGGCCTCATAGAGCACACGTTGCTCGTCGGCGGCCTCAGAGAGCTCCAGCAGGACCTCGTTTCCGTCGGCCTCAACGATCGAAACGCCGTCCAGGCCCTGAGCCCACCCGGCAGAGGCCGAGCCATCCACGACGACGCGCACCCGGTGGGCCGCGTGCTCACGCCGCAGCTCCGCCACCGGGCCGAAGGCAACGATCTCACCAGCCCGGATGATCGCCACCTTTTCGCACAGGCGCTCCACCAGCTCGAGTTGATGCGAGGAGAAGACGATCGCCACCCCTCGGCCCCGGCTCTCGTCCAGGACTTCGGCCAGTTCGTCGACTCCGTCTGGATCAAGCCCCGAGAACGGCTCGTCGAGGACGAGTGCCTCGGGGTCGTGGACGAGCGCGGCCGCAAGTTGCACGCGTTGCTGGTTTCCCAGCGACAGGGTCTCCAAGCGATCGGCTGCTCGGTCGCCGACACCCAGGCGGTCGAGCCAGTCTCGGGCCAGACGACGGGCGAGGGATCTGCTGTAGCCATGCAGGGTGGCGAAGAACTCGAGCTGGTCCTGCCCGGTCATCCGCGGGTAGAGACCGCGTTCCTCAGGCATGTAGCCGAAGCGCCGCCGCGCGGCCCGGTCGAGCGGCTGTCCCCGCCACCTGACCTCGCCGCGATCGGCGTCGAGGATGCCCAGGACGATGCGCATGGCGGTGGTCTTGCCGGCTCCATTCGGCCCCACGAAGCCCACCATCTCGCCCCGGCCGACCGAGAACGTCACTCCCCGCAGTGCTTGTTTGTCTCCGAAGGTGCGACGAAGGTCGAGCAGCTCGAGCACCGGCGAGGTGTATCACGCTCGGTTCAGGTTTTGTACAAGAACTCAGGGTCACGATGAGGCGGCACGCTCGGCTGGTGGCTCGTCGGGAGCTGCGGGCCCTGTTGCGCGATCGCGGCCGCTTGGCGGCGCTCGCCCTCGTGACGGGGCTGGCCGTGGTTGCCGCGGTCGGCCTGGGTCAGAGCACCCACCCAACCAGCCACTACCGCGTCGGCTTCCTCCCCGCCGGGAGCATTCTCGCCGAGGGGATCCAGGCCGAAGCACCAGCCTTCGACACGAGCGTGACACTGGTTCCGCTCCATGAGGCGGCCGTCGCCGAAGCTCGTCTGCGCACCGGACAAGTGGAGCTCGTGACCGTCAGCGCACGGCAGCTGCTCAGCGCCCATCCGCCCCCGAGGGACTTGGCTCAATTGGCGCTGGCCACCCAGCTGCGCCTCCAGAGCTTGGTGGCGCTGCAGGTCGCGGCTCGGGCCCACGTGCCGGTGCGTGGTGCGTCTGGGTTGCTCTCCGTGGTGGCGCTGCCCAGCGACGCCCCGTCCTCGCGCGGGCGCTCGGCTGCCGCCGCGGCCGCAGGACTCACCGGCCTGTTGCTCTACCTGCTGATGTTCTTCCTCAGCTCGAGCCTGGTGGAGGAGAAGGCCTCACGAGTGATCGAGCTCGTGCTCGCCGCTACGAGCCCGAGGGCGGTACTGACGGGGAAGTTCCTCGGGGTGGGCTTGGTCGCTGTGGCAGCTGCTTCCGTGCTGGTGGCGGTCGCTGAGGTCGCCGCCGTCGTATCCGGAGTCTTTTCCGCCCGCGTGCTGGCGGGGGGCCTAGCCGCGGTGCTGGGAACTGTGCTGGCCTTCGTCCTCTTCGGGTCGGTCTACGCAGTGGCCGGAGCACGCGTTTCGCGGATCGACGACCTGCAGTACGCCCAGCTTCCCGGTGCTGCGCTGCTGGGGGTCGTGGTGGTGCTGGCGGCCGGTGTGCTGAGGGCCCACCCGCCGAGCGGAGCAGCGGCGTTCGCGCTGGTGCCGCTCCTCGGAGCGCTGCTCGAGCCAGCTCGGATCGCTCTCGGTCAAGCCGATCTGGTGCAGGCGGTGGCCTGTCTGCTGATCAACCTGGTCAGTGCGCCGATCCTGTTCGGGTGGGCCGTCCGCGCCTACGGCCGGATGGCGCTGCGATTCGAGGGCGCGGCGACGTGATCAGCGCGCTCGGTTCTGGGGTGCTGAGCCCCGCGCGATGGCTGACGCTGACATCCGAGTCGATCGGCGGACGCGACCTGTCGGCCAGTCAGTCGAGGGCTAGAATCGCCACTGTGGAGGATCGAGAGGGTGACCCGTGGGCTTCTCCCTCCAAGCGTCCGCTCCCGCGCTATCCCGACGAACGCCAGTCGAGCGATCGCCGGCGCCCCCCGCCGTCTTCTTCGGACTTCACCTCCGAAACCATGCTCCGGCCGCGCGCGGAGTCTCCGTCCCGAGGTTGGCGGCGGACCGTGTTCCGCGCCACTGGCGGCAGGGTCAATCCCGGTCCTAGCGCCAAGGAGCTCAGCGAGCGTGAGCTGGTGGCCCAGATCCGCCAGCCGGTGAGCGGCTGCCGCCGGATCGCGGTGATCTCACGCAAGGGCGGAGTGGGCAAGACCACCACGACGCTGGCCCTCGGCCACACCTTCGCCTCGTTGCGCGGCGACCGGGTCATTGCCCTCGACGGCAATCCCGACGCCGGCTCGCTCGCCTACCGGGTTCCTCGGGAGACCGCCAACACCATCACCAACCTCCTGGTCTCCCGCAACGAGCTTCAGCGCTACGCCGACGTCCGCGCCTTCACCTCGCAGGCGCCTACGCGCTTGGAGGTGCTGGCGGCCGACGATGACCCCCGGATCACCGACGCCCTGCGCGAGGAGGACTACCGCCAGGTGGTCTCGCTGCTGGAGGTCCACTACAACCTGATCTGCATGGACACCGGCACCGGCGTCCTGGAGTCCGCGGCCAAGGGCATCCTACAGCTGGCCGATCAGCTCGTGCTCGTTACCGCTCCGAGCTTGGACTCCGGGCGGGCGGCCAGCTCAACGCTTGACTGGCTCGAGAAGAACGGCTACGAGCAGCTGGTGGCCAGCGGCGTCGCGGTTGTCAACGCCGTGCGTCCCGGTAAGGGGATGGTCGACCTCGAGCAGATGGAGCGCCACTTTCGCTCGCGCTGTCGCAGCGTGATCCGGATCCCGTGGGATCAGGCTCTCGACGCGGGCGCGGAGACCGATCTGGAGAGCCTGCGGGTGCCGACGCGGGCCGCGTGGCTCCAGCTCGCTGCGGAGGTCGCGAAGGGCTTTACCGAGTCTGAGACGAAAGCTTCCCATCCCCTCGTAGCTTCAGGACGCTTCCCGCCGCGATTTTCGCTGTAAGCTCCGCGCGGGTGGAGGCGCCACGGACCTCAGATACGGAGCGGCAGCCGGTGCCAAACGAGAGCGTGCCCTCGTCGGATGTCGACGGTTCACGGGCTCCGGCATCCCAGAACGCATCGCCCGCGGGCTCCGCGATGACTCGGCGCGACGTCTACGCGCAGCCGATGCGGGCCGGGCGGCCGGTCTCCTCCGGGGCTCTGGCCCGAGCGATGAGCTCGCTGCGGATGAGGTTCAGCGGCGAGATGCAGCGCCGGGAGTGGGCAGTCGACGAGCAGTTTGGCCCAGACCCCGCCGATGACGCGGCCCAACACGATCGCCGTGCTCTCGCCCAAGGGCGGGGTCGGCAAGACGACGGTCACCTTCATGCTGGGCAACCTGCTCGCCTCCGAGCTGCATCTGCGCGTCGTGGCGCTGGACGCCAACCCGGACTTCGGCACCCTGGCCTCCCTCGCCGCCGATGACTATCGCTCCTCGCGCTCGCTGGCCGACCTGCTGGCGGACTCCTCGCACGTGCATTCGCCGGCCGAGCTGCATCCCTACGTCTCCCGCTTGCCCACCGGCCTGCATCTGCTCGGCGCTCCCGCTCACGCCGAGGTCATGGCCCAGATGACCCCGGGCCTCTACGCCCGGCTGCTCAACTTCCTCGAGCGGTTCTACGAGGTGGTGATCCTCGATCTTGGCACCGGGATCACCGATCCTCAGGCCCAGTTCGCCATCGAGCGCGCCGACCAGAGCGTGATCATCACCACCCCCGAGTGGATCACCGCCGCCAACGTGCTTGGTGCGCTTCGCTATCTGCGCCTGGAGGAGGGCACGCTCGTGCTCAACCAGGCCCCGATCGGGCGCAACGCCGGCAGTCGTGAGGTGATCGAGGCAAACTTCCGCCGTCAGGCAGTCGCCGCCCGGGCCACGATCCCCTATGACCAACAGCTGCGCGCGATGCTCGACACAGGGACCTACGAGCTCTCAGAGCTCAAGCTGTCTACGCGGGTGCCGGCGAAGGAGCTGGCCGTCGCGATCGCCGCCAACTTCGTCTAACCGCGCTCTCGGCTGCCCGGCGTACTAAAGAGGGCCAGGCTGAGGACTAGCGCGGAGATGCGCCTCGGCGTCCCTGCTGGTAGCGGCCGATCGCGAACATCGCCACAGCAAAGAGAATTCCCGCGATCACGCCGGCGATCACCGCGCGGCCGACGGCTTTACCGTCGAGCACGATCTGAATAAACGCAATGGCTACGCCGAAGACCACTCCTCGTAGCATCGCGGCAGCCCACGAGGGATTCGTGTCGCGACCCATTCGTGAAACGTACCACGCAGAGGGCGGCGCAGTCACGCCGGGCGCGGACTTCTGGCCCGGATACTCTTTGGTGTTATGAGCAGACGAGGTCGGGTGCCGCTTCGCACACGAGGGGTGATCCTCGGCGCCATCCTGGTATGCGCCTGCGCCGCCAGCCCCGTCAGTGCGCTCACGGCTCGAACGCCACCACAGATCTTTTCGATGCACGTCCGGATGGGCATCTCCTATCGGGTGGTCGGCCGCGTCACGCGGATCCGCGGCATCGCTCTCTCCGGCCTGCCGGCCGGCTGGAACGCGACTGTTTAGCTGCCTGGGCAGAGGCTGCTTCAGGCGTGCGCTACATCACCCCTGGCCCCAGGATCTCCGGATCCTCCGGGCCAGGACCTTTTACGCGGGACAGCGGCTGCTCATCGACTTCAACGCGCCCTACTTCAAGACGGCCAGGTTCGTGTTGAAGCTGCGCTACAACAACGACCCCCAGCTCACGCTCTACCGGCCCACGCCGCACCCCCGAAGGCGGCGCTAGCGCGACACGGCCGGTCAGCTCGTGGCGCTGACGGTTCCCCCGATATGCGCCGGCGGTGGTGGCGCAGGCTTCGATCGAGGCCTGTAGGGGGAGGTGTGTAGGTCGGGGCCGTGGTCCTCGGGGCGGGGGATACCGCTGCGCTACCCCGGACCGCCGCAGCGGGCGGCGGCGAAGCGGGAGGCGACGGTGCCACCGGCAGTCGGCCTGGCTGTGGAGCTCGCTTCCGCGCCCGGTGACGGGTTGGCCTGTGCGCTCGGTGGTGCTTGATTCGGTGTGGACGCGAGGCGGGGATCGGGGTGGCCGGGATAGGGGCCGGCGCCTTGGATGCGGGAGCCGCCGAGACGTGGCGCCGAGATGCCACGTTGCTGCTCGTCCCGCTGTCGGCGCCGCTGAGTAGAGCCAAAGCGACCAGCGCCACCAGCGCCGGCGCCGCGCCCCAGAGCAGAAATGCTCTTCGCGACCGGCCGCGCTCTTGCCCCGCCATCCACCAGGCCGCCAGCGTCCACGCCGATCGCCGGCTCTCCCCCGGGGAGGCGTTTGAGGCCTGGACGCAAGCCTGGACGGCGCAGTGCCTACGGCTGCTCAAGCCCGGCGGGCACTTCGCCGCGTTCGGCGCGCCGCGCACCTTCCACCGCCTGTGCTGCGGCTTTGAGGACGCCGGCTCTGAGCTGCGCGACGTGCTGATCTGGCTCTACGGCACCGGCATGCCGAAATCCCGCCGGCTGCCCGGCGGCCAGGGCACTGCGCTGAAGCCCGCCTACGAGCCGATCCTCCTGACAGGAAAATAACGTTCAGGCTGCTTCGACCGCCTCTGTCGTTGACGTTTGGGCGGTTGATGTTGGTTGGAGCGTGACGAGGTGCCCGAGTGCTTG
>JAABUQ010004035.1_pt1 | contig 25758 bp, 24 predicted proteins | sample 5560001 | NCBI WGS metagenome assembly JAABUQ01 (sample SAMN10711888, study PRJNA513371) | rock metagenome | isolation source: Antarctica rocks | place: Antarctica: Victoria Land, Finger Mt nord | collected 2015-12-18
CACGTCCACCAGGCGTTCCAGCAGGTAGGTGCTCTCCGGCCGGCCCGCGCCGCGGTAGGCGTCCACCGGAACGGTGTGGGTGAACACCGCCTTCACCTCGGCATAGATGGCCGGCGTCGTATAAACGTCCGCCAGCAGGGTCGCCGACAGGTAGGTCGGCACCGCCGGGGCGAAGGTGCTGAGGTAGGCGCCCATGTTCGCCAGCGTGCTGACGCGCAACGCCAGGAACCGCCCATCCTTGTCCACCGCCATGCTGGCCGTGCTGGCGCAGTCGCGTCCGTGCGCGTCGCTGATGAAGGCCTCGCTGCGGTCAGCGGTCCACTTCACGGGCTTGCGTAGCTTGCCGGCGGCCCAGGTGACGATGGCCTCCTCGGCATAGTGATAAATCTTGCTGCCGAAGCCGCCGCCGACATCCGGCGCCACGACGCGCAGCTTGTTCTCCGGGATATGCAGCACAAAGGCGCCCATCAGCAGCCGGATCAGATGCGGGTTCTGGCTGGTGGTGTAGAGCGTGAAGTCACCCGAGGACCGATCGAAGTCGCCGATCGCCGCCCGCGGCTCCATCGCGTTGGGCACCAGGCGGTTATTGGTCAGATCCAGCGTGACGACGTGAGCCGCGTTAACGAACGCCGCGTCCACAATGGCCTTGTCGCCGATATGCCAGTCAAAGCAGATGTTGCCCGGCACGTCGTCATGCACCAGCGGGGCACCGGGCTTGACGGCGTCCTTGACGCCGGAGATCGCCGGCAGGTCCTCGTAGTCCACCACCACCAGCTCGGCGGCATTCTTGGCCTGTTGCCGGGTTTCGGCGACGACGACCGCAACGGGATCACCGACATGGCGAACCTTGCCAATCGCCAGCACGGGATGCGGTGGCTCCGCCATCGCCGAGCCATCCTTGTTATGAATTTGCCAGCCGCAAGGCACACCGCCCACGCCGTCCGCCGCCAGGTCGGCGCCGGTATAAACCGCCAGCACGCCTGGCGCCGACTTGGCCGCGGCGGTGTCAATGCCGCCGATGCGGGCATGCGGCCGGTCCGCGCGGACCATCACCGCATGGACCTGGCCGGGCCGGTTGAGGTCGTCGGTGTAGTTGCCCGCACCGCTCAGGAAGCGGTGGTCCTCCTTGCGGCGCACGCTGGCGCCGATGCCCTCAAAGCCCATGGTTCCCGTCCCCTCCCAGTGTGCGCCGGCTTGGTGCCAGTCGCGCCTAACCTTGCGTCATCATTCCGCGGCTTGCGCCATCTGCTTGCCATGCATGATCGGCCACGCCGCTGCGATGGCCTTGACGATGTTATGGTAGCCCGTGCACCGGCACAGGTTGCCCTCAAGCCCGTGGCGTATCTGGTCCTCGGTCAGCCCTTCCGGGTGCATCTGCACCAGGTCCACCGCCGACATCACCATCCCCGGCGTGCAGAACCCGCATTGCAGGGCATGATGCTCGCGGAACATGGCCTGCATCGGGTGCAAGGTGCCGTCATTGGCGGCCAGGCCCTCGATGGTCGTGACCTGCGTGCCGTTGGCCTGCATGGCGAGCATGGTGCACGCCTTCACCGACTTGCCGTCCACGTGGACCACGCAGGCGCCGCATTGGCTGGTGTCGCACCCGACATGGGTGCCTGTCAGGCCCATTCCCTCGCGCAGCAACTCCACCAGGAGGGTGCGCCCCTCGATCTCGGCGATGTGGCTGCGTCCATTCACTGTCAGCGATACCTGCGGCATCGTTCGCTCCCTTGAAAACCAAACGCGTGCCCCGGCGTGCGCCGGGGCTGGCAGCGTTCAACTGCATCTGCGCTTGACGTAGTGTGCGGGTTAGGGACCGTAAGGGTCAAGGGACAGCTATGCTTGTTCCCGCTCCTGCTTTGGGAAAGCGAAGGAGGCCACGACCCGCCTCCAATGGACGAAGACGGCAGCCCTAGGCCGCTTTCGGCACCACATGCAATTCCGGCAAGGCATCCAGGTGGCACGCGGCACGCTGGCCCGGCCCGCCGTCCGGCATCTCACGCAGTACCGGCTCCTCGACCCGGCAACGGTCGAACACATAGGGACAGCGGGTATGGAACCGGCAGCCCGAAGGCGGATTAATCGGGCTGGGTACGTCGCCGGTCAGGATGACGCGGTCGCGCGCCGCCGTTGGATCAGGCACCGGCACCGCCGACAGCAGCGCCCGGGTATAGGGGTGGCGCGGGCTGGCAAACAGGGTGCGGCGGTCCGCCACCTCGACGATCTTGCCCAGATACATCACCGCGACCCGGTGGGTCAGGTGCTCGACGATGGCCAGGTCGTGGCTGATGAACAGCAACGCCAGCCCCAGCTCGTCTTGCAGGTCGGACAGCAAGTTGACGATCTGGGCCTTCACCGACACGTCCAGCGCCGAGACGGCCTCGTCGCAGATGATCAAGTCGGCCCCAGGTGCCAATGCGCGGGCGATGCCGATCCGCTGCCGCTGGCCGCCGCTGAACTCGTGCGGGAACCGGTGCATGGCGTCCCGCGGCAACCGCACGGTATCCATCAGGGTGGCCACGCGGTCCTCCAGCTCCGAGCCGGATTTGGCAAGGCCGAAGTTCCGCAGCGGCTCGGCGATGATATCGCGCACCCGCATGCGCGGGTTCAAGCTGCTGAACGGGTCCTGGAACACCACCTGGATGCGCTGCCGCAGCGGACGGAGCTGTCCCGCCGGCAAGTTGTCTATCCGCTGCCCGTCCAGCCAGACCTCGCCGGCCGTGGGGTCGGTCAGGCGCAGGATGGCCTTGCCGACGGTGCTCTTGCCGCAGCCGCTTTCACCCACCAGCGACAGGGTCTCCCCTCTGGCGATGTCGAAGGTAACGCCGTCCACGGCGTAAACCTGGCCCGTGACCCCGCCCAGCAGGCCGCCGTGCAGGGCAAAGTGCTTCTTCAGGCCGCGCACCTCCAGCAGCGGCCGGGTCATGCCGCGGCCTCCCCCGCCTTGACGTAATCCGGCATGGCGAACTCGGCGTAGTGGCAAGCAACGCTATGGCCGGGCCGCTTTTGCTCAACGGCCGGAGCAATGCTGCGGCACAGGTCAGTAGCGCTCAGGCAACGGCCCGCGAAGGCGCAGCCGACGATGGGCTTGCGGAGCGACGGCACCAGGCCGGGTATCTCCGCCAGCTTGCTGCGCGCTGTGCTGGTCAGCGAGCTGCCCAGCCGCGGCACCGCGCCCAGCAGCCCGCGCGTATAGGGGTGCTGCGGATTGGCGAACAGCTCCCGCGCCGTCGCCTCCTCCACCTTGCGCCCGGCATACATGACGACGACCCGCTGCGCCATCTCCGCAACGACCCCGAGGTCGTGGGTGATCAGCATGATAGCGCTGCCCAGCCGGGTCTTAAGGTCCCGCATCAGGTCCAGGATCTGCGCCTGGATGGTGACGTCCAGCGCCGTCGTCGGCTCATCGGCGATCAACAGTTTAGGGTTGCAGGCCAGCGCCATCGCGATCATCACCCGTTGCCGCATCCCGCCGGACAACTGGTGCGGATACTCACGCACTCGCCGGTCCGGCGCGGGGATGCCCACCAACGTCAGCATCTCCACCGCCCGAGCCTCCGCCTGGCTGGCGTTCAGGCCCTGGTGCAGCCGCAGGGTCTCGCCGATCTGGCGGCCGATGGTCAGCACCGGGTTCAGGCTCGTCATCGGCTCCTGGAAGATCATGCTGATATCGTTGCCGCGTAGCTTGCGCATCTCGGCCTCCGGCAGCTTCAGCAGGTTGCGCCCCTGGAACCTGATCTCTCCGGCGATCCGGCCCGGTGGCTCCTGGATCAGCCGCAGGATGCTCATGCTGGTAACGGACTTGCCGCAGCCGCTTTCGCCGACGATGGCCAGCGTCTCCCCGGCCTCGATGTGGAACGACAGCCCCTCGACCGCCCGCACCACGCCATCCTGAGTGGCGAAGTGCGTCTGCAGGCGTTCCACTTCGAGCAACGGCATCAGGCGGGCCTCAAACGTGGTAGGGCGGATAAGCGCAGCGCCATCCGCCGTCCGGCAGCGCACGCGGCGTGGTGGAAGGCGCTTCGCTTTTCCACCCTACAGGTAAGCGCCACCGCGTCAGACCTTCTTCGCCATGCGCGGGTCCAGCGCGTCCCGCAGCCCGTCGCCCAGCAGGTTCACCGCCAGAACGGTCAGCGACAGGAACACGGCGGGGAACATCACGATGTAAGGCTTCACCTGCCACAAGGCCCGCCCTTCGGCCATGATGTTGCCCCAAGACGGGATGATCGGCGGCGTGCCGGCGCCGATGAAGGACAGGATGGCCTCGGTGATCATCGCCGACGCGCAGATGTAGGTCGCCTGCACCGTGATCGGCGCAAAGGTGTTGGGCAGGATGTGCCGCCAGATGATCATCGGCACGCGGGTGCCGGACGCGATGGCGGCCTCGACATAGGGCTGCTCGCGCAGGCTCAGCACGACGCCGCGCACCAGCCGGGCCACGCGCGGGACCTCGGCGATGGTGATGGCGGTGATGACGTTGCCGACGCTGCCGCGGGTCAGCGCCATCAGCGCGATGGCGAGCAGGATCGGCGGGATGCTCATCAGCCCGTCCATCACTCGCATGATGACACTGTCCGCCCAGCGCACGAACCCCGAGACCAGCCCGATCAGCGTTCCCACCGCGGACGCCAGCGCCGCGACCGAGAAGCCGACGATCAGCGACACCCGCGCGCCATACAGCACGCGGGAATACACGTCCCGTCCCAGCATGTCGGTGCCGAACCAGTAGATCGCCGAGGGCTCCCGGGTGCGCTTGGCCGGCGCCAGCGCGGTGGGGTCCACCGTCCACAGCAGCGGCGCGGCGACGGCCATGAACAGGATCAGCGCCAGCAACAGCCCGCCGGCAAAGATGGTAGGGTGGCGCCGGATGAAGCTGCGGACGGCCCCGCGTTGGCGCGGAGCCGGCAGCACGTCCGGCAGCACCTCCGCCGGGGTGACATGCGGCTGCGTCGCCGTGGCGAACGGGGCGTCAGGAAGGACGGTTGCGCTCAATAGCGTATCCTCGGGTCGAACAGGGAGTAGAGCAGGTCCACCCCCAGGTTCACCAGTACATAGGCGAAGCTGAACAGCAGCACGACGCCCTGGATGATCGGGTAATCCCGACGCAGGATGGCGTCCTTCACCAGCCGGCCCAGGCCTGGGATGGCGAACACCTCCTCCGTCACCACCGCCCCGCCGATCAGCAGCGCGACGCCGATGCCGATCACGGTCACGATCGGCACGGCGGCATTCTTCAACGCATGGAGGAACAGCACGGTGCTGCTGCCGACGCCCTTGGCCTTGGCGGTGCGTATGTAGTCCTGGCTTAGCACCTCAAGCATCGTCGCCCGGGTGATGCGGGCGATCAGCGCGATGTAAACGCCGCCCAGCGCAACCGCTGGCAGCACCAGGTTGTTGAGCCATGGCCCGATCCCGCGGGACAGCGGCGTATAGCCCTGCACCGGGAACATGTCCGCCTGCAGCGCGAACACGTAGGACAGCATGTAGCCCACCACGAACACCGGGATCGAGAACCCAAGCACCGCCAGCGCCATCAGCACCCGGTCAATCCAGGTGCCATGGTTCCAAGCCGCCAGCACGCCCATCGGAACCGCGATGACGATGGACAACGTGAGCGTCAGCACCAGCAGTGAGATCGTCGGCTCCAGCCGTTGCGCGATCAGGTGGGTGACAGGCTGGTTGCTGAAGATGGAAACCCCCAGGTCCCCCCGCATCACGTTCCACGCCCACTCGGCAAAGCGGACCAGGAACGGCCGGTCCAGCCCTAGGCCCTCGCGGATGCGCTCGACATCCGCAGGGGTCGCCTGGTCGCCCGCGATGATCGAGGCCGGGTCGCCCGGCGCTAAATACAGCAGGCTGAACACGAACAGTGCCACGACCGCCATCACGGGGATGGTCGCCAGCACGCGGCGGAGCAGGAAGCCGAGCATCAGGTCTGGCTCACGTCTGGCTCACGTTTTCTGGACGCCCCAGAACACCGGGAACGGCGCCTTGACGACGCCGCTGACGTTCTTGCGCCAGGCTTGATACATCAGGAAGAACCCGGTCGGGATGTAGGTCACGTTCTCCATGCTGGCAGCGTTGACGGTGGCCATCGCCGCCTTCTCCGCCGCCTGGTCCGGCGCGTCATACCAGGTGGCGATGGCGGACTGAACCGCCTCCGACTTCGGCCAGCCGAACCAGGCCTTGTCGCCGCCGGCATCGAGCGCCGTGTAGGGCGCCGGGTTGATGCAGTCGGCGCCGGCGTGCCAGGTGTGGAAGATGTTCCAGCCGCCGGCGCTCGGCTTATCCTTCTTGGCCCGGCGGGCGCCGACCGTGCCCCAGTCCAGCGCCTGGTAGTCCACCTTCATGCCGATCTTGCCCAGCAGGTCAGCCGTCACGTCGCCCTGTGCCTTGGTGATCTGCACGTCGGTCGCGACGCACAGCACCACCGGCTCGCCCTTGTAGCCCGCCTCCGCCAGCAGCTTCTTCGCCTCGTCGTAACGGCGCGGACCCGTCAGCAGCTCGCCGCCGGCATCGCTCCAGGTCGCGGTACCCGGCGTGAAGAAGCTCGGCAGCGGCTTCCACAACTCATCGTCGTCGCCGACGACCGCGCGCATGTAGTCCTCCTGGTTCAGCGCCATCATCACCGCGCGCCGCACCAGCACGTCGTTGAACGGCGGGTGCAGGTGGTTGATGCGGAACGAGCCGATGTTGCCCAGCGGGTCCGAGATGTCCACGTTGATGTTGCGGTTGCGCTTCAGCAGCGGCACCAGGTCGGGGATCGGGTTCTCCCACCAATCCACCTCGCCGTTCTGCAGCGCCGCGGCCTTGGTGGCGTCGTCGGGCAGGATCAGCCACTCGATCCGGTCGAACATCATGCGCTTGCCGCCGGACAGCCAATCCCCGGCCTCGGCACGCGGGTTGTAGCCGGCAAAGCGTTCGAACACCGCCTTGGAGCCGGGCACCCACTCGTCCTTTTTGAACACCATCGGGCCGGAGCCGATGTACTCGGTAATCAGCTGGAACGGGTCAGTCTTGGCGATCCGCTCCGGCATGATCTCGGGGGTGGGTGCGTTGCCCTTGCCCAGCGCGAACAGCATCTTCGGGAACGGCTTGGACAGGCGCAGGCGGACAGTGCGGTCGTCCACCGCCTCCATTGCATTCAGGGTCGCCTTGATGCGTTGGCCCATAGTGTCCCGGGCCATCCAGCGGTTCAGGCTGGCGACGACGTCGCGGGACAGCACCGGCTCCCCATCGTGGAAGCGCAGGCCGTCGCGCAGCTTAAATGTCCAGGTCAGCTTGTCCTGGCTGAGGTCGTAGCCCTCCACCATCTGCGGCTTGGGGTCCACGTTGCTGTCCACGCCGAACAGCGTGTCCCAGATCAGCAGGCTGGCGTTGCGGACGACATACTGGGTGCCGGCAATCGCATCCAGGCTGCTCAGGTTGGCCTGCGGCACGAAGCGCAGCACGCGGGCATTCTGCGCGCCTGCGAGGCTTGGCATCGCCAGGGTGCCTGTTGCCGCGGCAGCGGTGCCAAGGAAATCACGACGCTTCATGGCTGTTCCTTCAATCTCGTGCCTGCGGCCAACGGCGGTAAGCGGCCACCATGCCCAACCAGCCCAGCCAGGACAAGCAAGTTTCAGGCCGCCTTCTCCCTCTCCCTCCGGGAGAGGGTCGGGGTGAGGGGGGTGGGCAAGCGCTGTCCTTGGCCTAGGATAACCCGGTTCTCGCTAGGTTGGCGGCGCTTCGATCCGCAGCCAAGACCCCCTCACCCCGGCCCTCTCCCGGAGGGAGAGGGAGTCGTTCGCCATCCTCACGCCGGCCGCAGCCCCCAGAAGATCGCAAACCCGCTCACCCGGCCCACCAGGTCCCGCCGCAGCGCCGTCATGCTCTGGTAGCCGCCCACCGGCACCCAGGCGACCTCGTCCATCACCGTGCGCTGTATGTCGTCGCAGATAACCTTGCGGGCGGCCGGGTCGCCGGCATCGAGCCATGCGTCGCGCAACTCCTCAAGTCGAGGGATGGTAGGCCAGCCGGGCCAGCCCTGCAGGCCGTTGCCGCGGGCAAGCGGATGCGTTGCCGGGTCAAGGAAGTCATAGCTGGTGAAGCCTGTCAGCAGCGCGGACCAGCCGCCGCCCGACAGCGGCTCGCGGTTGGCGCGGCGCTGGATCACCGTGCCCCAGTCGGACAGCGCCAGGTCCATGTTGAAGCCGAGACGGCGGAACAGGTCGGCGCCCACCTGGGTCATGGCGCTGGGCGCCAGGATGTCGGTCGGCCCAATCAGGCGCATGGGCTGGCTGGTGTATCCGGCATCCCGCATCGCCGCGCGGGCGTCGGCCAGGCTGCGCGGGGACAGCAGCGGCTCCAGCCCGGCCTCCGTCGCATAGGGCGTGCCGGGCGTGAATACCCCGGCGCGGTCGCGGGCCATGCCAGGTTCGGTGCCGACGATGGCCGTCATGAAGTCTGATTGGTCCACTGCCGGCAGCAGGGCGCGGCGCAGGGCACGGTTGTTGAACGGCGGGTGCAGGTGGTTCAGCCGCAGAATGCCCATGAGCGGCAGAGTATCTATCGCCTCCACGACCACGCCGCGGTTGCGGCGCAGCAGGGATTGCAGCTCGGGCGGCGGCTGCTCGAACCAGTCCACCTCGCCTTGCTGCAGCGCCGCCGATGCGGTGGCGGCGTCGGGAAGGATGCGCCATTCCACCCGGCCGAAATGCGCCACCTTGCCGCCGGCTGTCAGGCTCGGCACGCCCTCTGCAGGCACATAGGCCGGATTGCGCTCATAGACGACGAGGCTGCCGCCGTTGAACTCGTCCGCCTTGAACCGGAACGGGCCGGAGCCGACCGTGCCGTCCATCTGCTTGAACGGATCGGTCTGCGCCACCCGCGCCGGCATGATGAACGCCGGGGTGCTGACGGCGGCCAGGGCGTTGAACAGCAGCGGGAACGGGCGGGACAGGCGGAACACGATCCGCCGGTCTCCGTCCGCGGCCAGCTCGTCCACCGCCGCAGCCAGCTTCTGGCCGAACGCATTGCGCGCCATCCAGCGGCGTAGGCTGGCCACCGCGTCCACGGCGCGGACCGGCTCCGCGTCGTGGAACAGCAGCCCGTCGCGCAGGGTGATCGTGACCCGGCGCCCACCATCCTCGACCAGGTGCCCCGCCGCCATCTGCGGCGTCGCCTCCAGCCCCGCCGTCAGGCCATACAGCGTGTCGTAGATCATGTAGCCGTGGTTGCGGGTGACGTTGGCCGTGGACCATACGGGATCGAGCGATGCCAGGTTGGCCTGCGGCACCATGCGCAGCACCCGCACCCGCTGGGCCAGCGCCGGCCGGGCCAGCGTCGGCTGCGCCAGCGCCGGCCGAGCCAGGGACACGCCGGTTACAGCGGCCCCTGCCCCGGCCAGCGCCGCCCGGCGCCCGATCATGCCCGCCCGATCACGCGCGTTTGACGTTCCAGAACAGCGCGAAGCCGTTCAGCACCCCTTCAAGGCTGGTGCGGTAGGCCGTGGGCTGCAGGTATTGCCCCATCGGGATGTAGGGCACCGACTTGAACGCTTCCTTCTGGATGTCGGCGCAGATGGCGGCCTGCGCCTTCACGTCCGGGGCGTCGAACCATTGGTCGCGCAGGTGCTCGATTTCCATGTCGGTCGGCCAGCCGATCCACGCTTGCTCCCCGTTGCAGCGCAACGACAGGTGGCCGGAGGGGTCCAAGTGGTCCGTGCCGGCCCAGGCCGTACAGAAGGCGCTCCAGCCCCCCTGCTCCACCAGGTCCTTCTTGGCCCGGCGAGTGACGACGCTGCCCCAGTCGGTGCTGATGTAATCAACGTTCATACCGGCGCGCTTCATCATGTCCGCCGCCACGTCCGCCATCGCCTTCAGCACCGGGAAGTCGGTCGCGGCCATCAGCACCACGCGCTCGCCGTTGTAACCTGCGGCCTTCAGGTCGCGCTTCACCCTGTCCATGTCGCGCGGGCTGGTCAGCGCCTCCATGCCGACGTCGCTGGCCATCGGCGTGTCGGGACAAAAGAAGCCGACGCCGGTGCGGGACATCTTGGGGTCGGTGCCGACGATCGCCGTCACCACGTCCTCCTGGCTGACGGCGCCGAGCAGGGCGCGGCGTATGCCTGGGTTGTTGAACGGCGGCTGCAGGTGATTGAAGCGCAGGATCGGGATCTGGCCCGACGGCTCCTGCACGACGACCTTCACGCCCCGCGTGCGCGCCAGCAGCGGCATCAGGTCGGCGGTGGCGTAGTCCCACCAGTCCTGCTCGTTGTTAATCAGCGCCTGGGCAGCGGTGGTCGGGTCGGGGATGGTGGTCCACACCACCCGGTCGAAGTTCACCACCTTCGGCCCGCTGGTCCAATCGGCCTTGCCGCCCTCGCGCGGCTTGTAGCCGGCGAAGCGCTCGTAAACGACGCGGGCGCCGGGCACACGCTCATCGGCCTTGAAGCGGTATGGGCCGCTGCCGGTCATGTCCGTGACTTGGGTGAAAGGGTCGGTCTTGGCGATCCGCTCCGGCATGATCGCCGGCATATACAGCGGCGTCTTGGCCAGCGCATTAGGCAGCAGCGCGAACGGCGTCTTCAGGCGGAACACCAGGGTGCGGTCGTCGCGGGCCGATAGCTCGTCGGTCCTGGCCATCAACGCGCCGCCAAAGGCGTCCCGCTTGCCCCAGCGCTGCAGGCTGGCGACGCAGTCACGGGCGCGCACCGGCTCCCCATCGTGGAACAGGAGGCCGGGTCGCAGGGTCAGGGTCCAGGTCTTGCCGTCGTTCTCCGTCGTGAACGACTCCAGCATCTGCGGCGAGGGGCGATACTGGCTGTCCTGCCCGAACAGCGTGTCATAGACCATGAAGGCGTGGTTGCGGGTGACGTAGGCCGTGGTCCACATGGGGTCGAGCACCGTCAGGTCCGCCTGCGGGATGAAGCGCAGCGTGCGCGCATCCTGGGCACGGGCCACGTTCGGCAGGGCCAGGAGCGCCGGCGCGGCCAGCAGGGTGCGGCGTTTCATCTCGGGTCCTCCGTTTTGTCAGCGGAGCAAACCACGCCACCGGCCCTGACGCCAGCGCCCGGAACGACGCGGCGTAGGGTAAGAACCTATCCCGGTAGGCGGCGGCGGAGGGCCTGCGAGGGATTCTCCGTCCTGGGAAGAAAGGACCGCATCCCCGATGTGGTTCATCGGGGCAAGGGCCTGACGCACCCAGGGTGGAACATCGCCGCAGGGCAGACCCGCAGCCTACCGGGATAGGTTCTAAGCCCACGGTTGACGGAACGGCCCAATCTTGGTGCAAGGCGGCATGGCAAGGGATGGGTGGATGGCTCGCATTGGGATGCTGATCGGCTTGCTGGCGCTGCCCGGCTGCAGTTCCCTCCTGTCGGAAGGGTCGGCGGACGTGGCCGGCATCGCCGGTGCGGCGGCGGCCACCTCGGTCACGCGCAGCGCCGCCGCCGCCGCCGCCATCGGCCTGGGCGTGCGGTCGCTTGCGGCGGAGGGCGTTAAGTATACCGCCCGCCGCGTCCACCGCACCGAGCAGGATGCGATCGCCGCCGCGGCCGGGCCGCTCGACCCCGGCACGGTCGCCCCCTGGCAGGTCAACCACAGCCTGCCGCTGGAGCCGGACGCCGCGGGCCAGGTCGTCGTTAGCCGCGCCTTCGGCGCCGGGGCGTTCCGGTGCAAGGAGATCGTGTTTTCCGTGGACAAGGCGACCCGCGCCGGACCCGAGCGCAGCTTCTACACGGCAACCGTGTGCAGGGACGGCGAGGCCTGGCGCTGGGCCTCGGCCGAGCCGGCCGTCGCGCGCTGGGGCGGGCTGCAATGATCGCACTGGCCCGATGAGAGCGTGCTGGACCGCTAGCCTGGCTCTGCTGCTGCTGACCGGATGCACATTCGGTGCGGATGTAGCAGGGCTCGCGGCAGGCGGCGGCGCTGGGGCGGCGACGGCCAACCCGGCCATCGGCTTTGCGGTCGGCGTCGGCGTGCGCGCCGGGGTTGACGAGCTTGGCAACTATCTCACCCGGCGCCGGCATGGCGGCGAGCAGGACGCCATCGCCGACGCCGCAGGCACGGCGCCGCTGAACGAGCTGCGGCCCTGGCGCATCCGGCACACCATCCCGTACGGCAACGCCCGCGGCACCCTGGCGGCGGTCCGCGAGGTCAGCACACCGTTGGCGACCTGCCGGGAGGTGCTGTTCACCGTCGAGGACGACGGGGCGGTGACGCCGTTCACGACATCCATTTGCCGGGACGGCAACCGTTGGCGGTGGGCGGCCGCCGAACCTGCCGTGCCCCGTTGGGGCTTGCTGCAGCATTAAACGAGGTCGAGCGGGACGGGACAAAGCACGCTGCTTTCAGGAGCCGTCAGTCCCCGAGGTTCGTCCGCCTAGCATTGGCGTGCCGGCCATCAGCACTATTCACTAATAGTGCGCGGACCCGGCAGCGTCCGGCAATTGTCTGACTGCCAGCCCGCGTCCAGGCCGAAGAACGCCCGGAATGATCCATGCAGGCACGGCGGCCTACGCAGACCGGCGCCTCCACCCTCCGGCCGCCGCCGCACGCCGCCCGGCGATCCGTCAACTCAACATGTCAGGGTCCAATGCCCTCGGCCGCCACCGGCAGGGTCACGCCGGTGGCGTCCAAGGCGACGACCGCAGCAAAGGTTGCAACCAGGATGGCGGCGAACGCCACCACCCGCAGCGCCGGACCGTGCCGCGGTCGCGGCGGCCGGATGCTGATCAGGAATTGCAGGCCGTCAGTGGCCGGATCGCCCAGAATGAACCGTGCATGTGCCATCGGCGTCATCCCACCGGAAACCAAGATATGCCAACGCCTGATGCCGACGTCGCCACCGCCGTCAGGAGCGCGGCGGCGGCATACAGGAAGACCAGCGGGACCACTACGGCCAGGTAGGCCCAAGGAATCGTCTCCTCCGGTCCGTATTCATCGGCCGGGACATAGGCAGAAGCGTCAAAGACTTCGGTATCGCTGATGTGCATGGCTCAGCCCTCCAAAGGAGGCGCCAGGTTCCGGCGCCAGGCGCACCTTTGCCGTAACATTGGGCTAACGCAGTGATCTGTATCACACACCGGTCTTGGTGTGGTGGCCCAGCGGTCTATTTTGCGCTACTGCCCCGCCATGACCCCGCCCTCCGCAATCCGCACGCTGCTGACCCCTGCCCGGCAAGCCCTTCTGGGCCAGTTCTTCCGCTTCGGCGTGGTCGGCTTTGCCGGGTTCCTGGTGGACACTGCCGTGGTTTACGCGCTCAAGGACCGGATCGGCCTGATCCCGGCGGGCCTGCTGGCCTACGTCGCCGCGGCCACCACCACCTGGGCCGGCAACCGGGCCTGGACCTTTGCCGGACCTCAGCCCGGCAGCGCGGTCCGGCAGTGGCTGCTGTTCCTGGCGGCGAACGGACTGGGCTTCGTGCTCAACCGCGGCACGTTCACCGTGCTGGTGCTGCTGGTGCCGCTGTGCGCGGACTACCCGGTGCTTGCAGTCCTGGCCGGGGTGGCAGCGGGGCTGGGCGCCAACTTCCACCTGTCCCGAAAGGTCGTGTTCGGGGCCGCACGATGACCGCGCGCATCGCGGTGCTGATCCCCTGCTACAACGAGCAGGCGGCGGTGCCGTCCGTCATACGCGCCTTCCAGGCTGCGCTGCCCGGCGCCGTCATCCACGTCTATGATAACAACTCCACCGACGGTACTGTCGCCGTGGCCCGCGCCGCTGGCGCCAGCGTGCGGACCGAGCGGCTGCAGGGCAAGGGCAACGTGATCCGCCGGATGTTTGCCGACATCGAGGCCGATGCCTACGTGCTGGTGGACGGCGATGACACCTATGACGCCAGCACGGCGCCGGGCATGGTGGCGATGCTGCTGCGGGACCAGTTGGACATGGTGAACGGCGCCCGGGTGTCGGACATCCAGGCGGCTTACCGGCCCGGCCACCGCCTGGGCAACGCGGTCCTGACCGGGCTGGTCACGCGCATCTTCGGCGACCGCGTGTCGGACATGCTGTCGGGCTACCGCGTGTTCTCCCGCCGCTTCGTGAAGTCGTTCCCGGCGCTGTCCGGCGGTTTCGAGACGGAAACGGAGTTCACGGTCCACGCCCTCGAACTGCGCATGCCGATCGGCGAAGTCCCGACGCCCTATAAGGATCGCCCGGCCGGGTCGGAGAGCAAGCTTCGCACCTACAGCGACGGCTTCCGCATCCTGCGGACCATCATCCTGCTGGTGAAGGAGGAGCGCCCGCTGGCGTTCTTCGCCGCCATCGGTGCTGTCCTGCTGCTGCTGGCGGTGCTCGTGGCCGTGCCGGTGCTGACAGAATTCCTCCGCACCGGCCTGGTGCCGCGCCTGCCGACCGCCGTGCTGGCGACCGGGCTGGTGCTGCTGTCCTTCTTGTCGCTGACCTGCGGCTTGATCCTCGACAGCGTGACGCGCGGCCGGAAAGAGCTGAAGCGGCTGTCCTACCTGGCCATACCAGCGTTTCAGCCGGAGCCGTAGCCGCCGGGGTGGGCGATGCGCCAATGCGCCGCCGTGCCTACGATGCTGTCCAGGTCGGCGAACTGCGGCGCCCAACCCGCCTCCTGCTTGATGCGCCCGCTCGCCGCCACCAGCACCGGCGGGTCGCCGGCCCGGCGGTCGCCGAACACAGCCGGCACTGGCCGGCCCAGCACGCGCTCAACGGAGGCGATCACTTCCCGCACGGAATGGCCCTGGCCGTTGCCCAGGTTGTAGGTGACACTTCCATGATCCAACTGGCGCAGCGCGCACAGGTGGGCGTGGCCGAGGTCGGTGACGTGCACATAGTCCCGGATGCAGGTCCCGTCCGGCGTGTCGTAGTCGGTGCCGAACACCGTCAGCGGCGGGCGCCGCTCCAGCGCGGCGTCTATCACCAATGGGATCAGGTGGGTTTCGGGGTCGTGGTCCTCACCTAGGATGCCGCGCGGGTCTGCCCCGGCGGCGTTGAAGTAGCGTAGGCAGGCGCTGCGCAGCCCGTGCAGCTCGCCCGCCCAGAACAACGCCCGCTCGATCATCAGCTTGCTTTCGCCGTAAGGCGATGCCGGGGCGATCCGGGCATCCTCGTCAATCGGCACGCTGTCAGGCAGACCGAACAGGTTGGCGGTGGAGGACAGCACGAAGCGCGGGACGCCATGGCGGATGCAGGCGTCCACCAGTCGGATGCCCAGCGCTGCGTTGTCCAGCAGGTAGCGCATCGGCTCCCTCATGCTTTCCCCGACCAGGGACAGGGAGGCGAAGTGGAATACGGCGTCCCACGCGCCGCCCGAGAGGGTTTCGTCCACCGCCGCCGTGTCGGCCAGGTCGGCGACGACCAGACGCACGCCATCCGGCACGGCTTCGCGATGGCCCTGCCGCAGGCTGTCCAGCACCACCACCTCCGCCCCCTGCTCGACCAACAGGGCGACCAGATGGCTGCCGACGTAGCCGGCACCGCCGGTGACAAGGTAACGCGATGCCATCTGTGGACCTCTTGGGATGGGGGCCCGACGTTCTGCAAAGCCGGCCCGGCATGTATAGGTGAACGCAATTCCCGGCCCCGGAGTGCCGACCATGCGTATTGCCGCCTGTCTAGCCGTCCTGCTGGCGTTGTGGAACCCAGGCGCCGCCCGGGCGCAGCAGCCTGCCGCCGCGCGGTCCACGCCCGTCCGCATCGTCGGCGGCCCCGGCGGCGGCTGCATCGCGGGCGCGGTCGAGTTGCCCCCGGCCGGCCCGGGCTACCAGACGATCCGCGCCAGCCGGAGCTGGTACTGGGGCCATCCCGACACCATCGCCGCCTTGCAGACGCTCGGCGTGCGGGCGGCGGCTGCGGGGCTGCCGGCGATCTACATGAACGACATCTCCCGCCCGCGCGGCGGCCCCATGCCGGGCATCCACGCCAGCCACATGCTAGGGCTGGATGCCGACGTATGGCTGGACGTGCAGCCGAAGCCGCCGCTGTCGCCGGCCGAGCTGGACCGCATCGAAATCCACAGCCTGGTCTCCGCCGACGGCCGAAGCGTGGACCCGGACGCCTGGTCGCCGGACCATGTGAAGCTGATCCGCCTGGCAACCGGCCTGCCGGGCATAGACCGCGTGTTGGTCAACCCGGCGATCAAGGCGCAGCTCTGCCGGGTCGTCACCGGCGACCGGTCCTGGCTGCACCTGCTCCGCCCGTGGTATGGCCACGCGTCCCACATGCACCTGCACTTCCGCTGCCCGGCCAACCAGCCGGAGTGCCGGGACCAGGCGCCGCCGCCGGCAGGCGACGGGTGCGACGCGTCGCTGGACTGGTGGTTCGCGCAGCTCGACCTGCCGCCGCGGCCACCCGGCCCGCCGCCGCGCCCGGTGGTGCTGCCGGCCGCCTGCACCGGAATCCTGGCCGGTCAGGCGCCGGGTTGACCGAGCTGGCCGGGCGTCGCCGGATCGGCGTCGCCGCCGCTGGATTAGCCACCTTCCTGAACCTGTATGCGACCCAGGCAATCCTGCCGACCCTGGCCGGAGAGTTCGGCGCCACCCTGCCGCGGGCCGGGCTGACCCTGACGGCAACGCTGCTGGCGGTGGCGCTGGTGGCCCCCTTCGTGGGCGGCGTCTCGGACGCGCTCGGCCGGCGGCGGCTGATTGTCGGCGCCAGCATGCTCCTGATCGTGCCGACGATGCTGGCCGCCGCTTCGCCGGGACTTGACGTGCTGATCCTGTGCCGCTTCGTGCAGGGACTGCTGCTGCCGTTCATTTTCGCGGTCACTGTCGCCTACATCGCCGAGGAGTGCCCGGGGGCCGAGGGCATCCAGGTCACCGGCACCTACGCGATGGGCACGATCTTCGGCGGATTCCTGGGACGGTTCGTGGCAGGCTGGACGACGCAGTATCTGGGCTGGCGCGCCTCGTTCCTGGTGCTGGGCGCCTTGACCCTGGGCTGTGCCGCGGCCATCCGGGCGTTCCTGCCGGCCGAGGTGCGGTTCCAGCCCGTCAGCGGCATCGCGCGCGGCATCGCCGGGTTTGCCGACCAGCTCCGCAACCCGCAGGTGATCGCGACCTGCGCGGTCGGGTTCTCCGTCCTGTTCTCGATGGTGGCGACGTTCACCTATGCCAACGTGCTGCTAGCCGCGCCGCCCTACGGGTTTGGCCCGGCGCAGTTGGGGTCGGTGTTCGTCATCTACCTGCTCGGCATGGTGGCGACGCCGGTGGCCACCCGGCTCGCTCTCCAGTTCGGCCGGCGGCGGACGGTGCTGCTGGCGGTGGCGGTGGCGGTGGCCGGGCTGCTGCTGACGCTGCTGCCGTCTTTGGCCGCCATCCTGCTTGGAATGGCGCTGGCGGCGGCGGGCATCTTCACCGAGCAGGTGCTGTCTCTAGGCTACGTCGCCGCGGCGGCGCGCGGGTCGCGCTCGACCGCGGTGGGGCTGTATGTGACCAGCTACTACATCGGCGGCAGCATGGGCGGAATCCTGCCGGCCGGCGTCTGGGCGCATGCGGGATGGCCCGGCTGCGTCGCTTTGGTCGTCGCCGTGCAGGCAGCGGCCGTCATGGTCACGCAAGCGGCGTGGCCACGGCACACTCCCGCTCCGGCGATGCCGCCCTAGATTAGGGTAGCAGCCCTGACGGAGTGCCGCAGGATGGACGCTTACTTTGATTCTTCTGACGCCAAGTTCGCAATTGGCCAGTCGGTCTACCGCAAGGAGGACCCCGTGCTGCTGCGCGGCGAGGGCCGCTACAGCGACGATTTGAACCTGCCGGGCCAAGCGCACGCGGTTGTGATCCGCAGCACCTACGCCCATGGCGTGCTGCGTGGCGTGGACCGGGCCGCGGCGCAGGCGATGCCGGGCGTGCTGGCCGTGCTCGTGGCCGAGGACCTGCGTGCCGGTGGGATCGCCCATATGCAGTCGCCGTCCGGCAAGAACCGCGACGGCAGCGCGACCCCCCGCCCGCCGCAGTCCCCGTTGGCCGAGGACAAAGTCCGCTATGTCGGCGACCCCGTGGCAGTCGTGGTAGCCGAGACTGCGGCGCAGGCGCGCGACGCGGCGGAAGCGGTGGTGCTGGACGTGGACCCGCTGCCAGCCGTGACCAACGCCCGGGCCGCAGCGGCGCCCGATGCACCGCAGGTGCATGACGACGTTCCCGGCAACCTCGTCATGGACTACCACCATGGCGATGTCGCTGCGGTCGCCGCCGCCTTCGCCAAGGCCGCCCACGTCACCCGCCTGTCCATCCGCAACAGCCGCATCGTCGTCGGCGCGATGGAGCCGCGGTCGGCCTTGGCCGAGCATGACCCGGCCACCGGGCGCTACACGCTCCGGACGGGATGCCAAGGCGTGTTCATGATGCGCGCATCGCTGAAGGACGTGCTGGGCGTCCCCGTCGAGCAGGTGCGCATACTGACCGGCAACGTCGGCGGTTCGTTCGGCATGAAGGCGTCGGTGTATCCCGAGTATCCCTGCATCTTGCTGGCTGCGCGGTTGCTGGGCCGCCCGGTGAAGTGGACCGACGAGCGCAGCGGCAGCTTCCTATCCGACAGCCACGGGCGCGACCATGAGGTTGATGCCGAACTGGCCCTCGACAAGGACGGCCGCTTTTTGGCCATACGCGTGACGGGCTGGGGCAACCTTGGCGCCTATCTCAGCAACGCGACGACCATCCCGCCCACCGTCAACACCATGAAGAACATGGTTGGCGTTTATGCGACCCCGCTGATCGAGGCGCAGGCGCGTTGTACGTTCACCAACACCACTCCGGTCGGCCCCTACCGCGGCGCGGGCCGTCCCGAGGGCAACCTTTATATGGAGCGCTTGGTGGACGCTGCCGCCGCCGAGATGGGCATTGACCCGGCTGACCTGCGCCGCCGCAACCACATCCAACCGGACCAGATGTCCTACCAGGCTCCGTCCGGGATGAACTACGACAGCGGCGATTTCCCGGCCGTGCTGGAGCATGCGCTGGCCGAGGCGGACTGGGACGGCTTCGCAGCGCGCCGGGCGGAAAGCCGCCGGGCCGGAAAGCTGCGCGGCCGCGGCATCGGGCAGTACTTGGAAGTGACGGCGCCGCCGCAGCAGGAGATGGGCGGCATCCGGTTCGAGGAGGACGGCACCATCACGATCATCACCGGCACGCTGGATTACGGCCAGGGCCATGCCTCGCCCTTCGCGCAAGTGCTTTGCGACCGGCTGGGCGTGCCGTTCGACCGCGTGCGGCTGCTGCAGGGCGATAGCGACCAGCTTATTGCCGGGGGCGGCACCGGCGGGTCCAAGAGCATGATGGCCAGCGGCGCCGCCATCGTGGAGGCAAGCGAGATCTGCATCGAGCAGGGCCGCCAGGCCGCGGCGAACGTGCTTGAGGCCGCCGCGTCGGACATCGAGTTCGCCCGGAATGCAGGCGGGGGCCGCTTCACCATCGCCGGCACCGACCGAGGCATCGGCATCATGGAGCTTGCGGAGCAGTGCCGCGCTCAGCCTGGCTTGTTCGGCACCCTGGACGTGCAGCACGTCCATGAGGCTGCGCCCTCGGCCTTTCCCAACGGCTGCCATGTCGCGGAGGTCGAAGTGGACCCAGAGACGGGCATCGTGCAGGTCGTACGCTATACCACCGTCAACGACTTCGGCGTGCTGGTGAACCCGATGCTGGTCGAGGGCCAGGCGCATGGCGGCATTGTGCAGGGCTTGGGCCAGGCATTGATGGAGAGCGTCGCCTATGACGAGGACGGCCAGCTCGTGACCGGGTCCTTCATGGATTATGCACTGCCCAGGGCCGCCGATGCGCCGGAGCTGGGCTTCACCAGTCATCCCGTGCCGGCACGGACCAACGTTCTGGGCGTGAAGGGCTGCGGCGAGGCCGGATGCGCCGGGGCGCTGCCGGCGGTCATGAACGCGGTGCAGGACGCGCTACGGACGGTGGGCGTTGGCCACATGGATATGCCGGCGACGCCCGAGCGGGTATGGTCGGCGATCGAAGCGGTGAAGCTGGCGCAGGCGGCGTAGTTCCTAAGCCTTCTCCCTCTCCCTCCGGGAGAGGGCCGGGGTGAGGGGGCGGGCAAGCGCCGTCCCCTCGAAACCAGGCTGTTGTCCCGAGGCACTGTAGGTGCCCAACCCCCAGCCAAGACCCCCTCACCCCAACCCTCTCCCGAAGGGAGAGGGAGTCTTGCACTCTAGCCGCCCGGCACGGGTTTGGGCATGGTGTTATTCATGCAGACCGAACCCGTGCTCGACCACCTTGAAGCCAACCTGGACGCCGCGCGGGAGCGCTGGTTCAGCTTCCTTCGCATCCCAAGCGTCAGCGCGCAGCCGGCCCATGCCGGCGACTGTGCCGCTGCTGCCGCATGGGTGCAGGACCAGTTGCAAGCGATGGGCTTCGAGGCCTCGATCCACCCGACCGCCGGCCACCCGGTCGTGCTGGGTCACCATCCTGGCCCCGGCGGCAATGCGCCGCACTTGATCTTCTACGGTCATTACGACGTGCAGCCGGCGGAGCCGCTGGAACTGTGGACCTGCCCGCCCTTCGATCCCGTGCTGTCCGAAGGTCCGAACGGCCCCCGCGTTGTCGCCCGCGGCGCCGTGGACGACAAGGGCCAGGTGATGATGTGGCTCGAAGCCCTGCGCGCCTGGCACGCCGTATATGGCACGCTGCCCGTCCGCGTCACGGCGCTAGTCGAGGGCGAGGAGGAGGTTGGCAGCCCGAACCTCAACCGCTTCCTGCAGGATCACGCGGACGCGCTGCGCGGCGACGTGACCGTCATCAGCGACACCGGCATGTGGGACATCAACACCCCGGCGCTGACCACGCGGCTGCGCGGCATGGCCTACATGCAGGTGATCATCAAGGCGGCGGATCGGGACTTGCACTCCGGCGTGTTCGGCGGGTCCGCGCTGAACCCGATCAACCTGCTGACCCGCATCCTGGGCGGGCTGCATGACAGCGACGGCCGCGTGCAGTTGCCGGGCTTCTATGACGGGGTGACAGAGCTGCCGCAGTCCCTGCAAGGCGACTGGGCGGCGCTGGGCTTCGACGAGTCTGCGTTCCTCGGCGCCATCGGCCTGTCGGTGCCTGTGGGCGAGCGTGGGCGGACAGGATTGGAGCGGCTGTGGGCGCGCCCGACCGCCGACATCAACGGCATCTGGGGCGGCTATGCCGGACCTGGCAGCAAGACGGTGATCGCTGCCGAGGCGGGGGCCAAGGTGTCGTTCCGCCTGGTGCCCGGCCAGGACCCGGCGGCCGTCGTGCAATCGTTCCATGACTTCGTCCGTGCCCGCCTGCCGGCCGATGCGCGGGCCGAGATCACCGGCGGCGGCGCGCCGGGCATGGAAATCCCGTCCAGCAGCCGCTTCGTCGCGGCGGCGCAGGAGGTGCTGGCTGCGGAGTATGGCCGCCCCGCCGTCCTGGCTGGCTGCGGCGGCAGCATCCCGGTGGTGGAGTCCCTGCACCGGCTGCTCGGCATGGACAGCCTGCTGATGGGTTTCGGCCTGGATGACGACCAGGTGCATAGCCCGAACGAGAAGTTCGACTGGCGATGCTTCCACCACGGGATGCGCGCTCATGCCCGGCTGCTGGGACGTCTCGGAGCCGAGGAGTCCGTCAACGCGCCGGCATCGTGACGAGCGCCTGGCCAACGCTCCGTAGGGCGGAACAGCGCCAGCGCCTTCCGCCAAGCGATAGCGCCGGACCCGGCGGAAGGCGCTCCGCTTTTCCGCCCTACGCCGTTTGCAGCAGCGCGCCGGCGATGGCCTGCCACTCCGCCTCCAGCGACTCGGTGCAAACGGGCCGGTGCGCCATCCCATACCAATACCGGGCGTTGTCCGGGTCACCCTCGACCCGGTGCAGGTAGGCATGGACCCAGGCGGCATCCCGGCCGGAGTCGGACTGCGCGGCCCCATGTGCACGGTCCCAGTCGTCGCGGGCGGCCCACCACAGGGCCTCCAGCGCCGGGGCTGCAGGAGGCTTCTCCAAGCGGCGGAGGTCGTCAGGCGTCATCATGCGTCCTGTGTTGGAGTTGAAGGTTGACGTTGCGTCGTGCCGGTGACCTCGTGGCGACGCCGTGGCGCAACGGACGGGGCGTCACGCGCGACATCGCCACCGTGTCCGCCCGCGACGGCGGCCTGTTGTGGCAAGCGAGCCTAGCGGAGCTGACCGAGGATTGCGACTTCTCCGATTACGCCGGGTTCGACCGGGTGTTCACGCCGGTGGCGGGACATCTCATCGCGTTGTCGCATGACGGCGGCCCCTTCGTCCCTTGCCCGCTGCTGACGCCTCATTCCTTTGACGGCGATGCACGGACGCAGTGCCGGCTCGGCGGCCAGGCCGGGCGGGCCTTCAACGTCATCACCGCACAGGGACGGCGCCAGGCGGACGTGCAGGTGCTTCGGCTTGCGGCTGGGACGCCAGTGCCGCACGGCGCGGTGCTGCACCTCTGTTCGGGCTGGCTCGACACCGGGGACGGTGCGGCGGGGCCGGGTGACAGCCTGCTCGACGCCGAAGCCAACGCCACAGAACCCTCCATCGTGATCCTGGTCCGCTTCGGCCCGGCATGACGGAGGGCGGCGGCCCGCAGCACCTGCCCGGCACCCTCGTGCGTTGCACCGCAGAAGGCGCAGCGCTGGAGTTCTTCGTTACCAACCCGCGCGATCCCATCCAGGGCTGCCACCTGCGCGGCGCGTTCTTCGAGCCGGAGGAGCTGCGCCTGATGGCGCAGCACATCCCGCCCGGGGCCGTCATCGCCGACATCGGCGCCAACATCGGCAACCATGCCCTGTTCTTCGAGCACGTCGCCCATGCCCGCCGGGTCGTGCTGTTCGAGGCAAATGCGGACGCTGCCACCCACCTGCGCCTGCATGGCCGGCTGAACCGCTGCCGAACCTGGGACGAGCAGTTCCTCGGCTTGGCCCTGGCGGCCGGGCCTGGGCGCATGGCGCAGCAGGTGCCGGACCCTGACAACCTCGGCGGCGCGCAATTCCACCCGGACCCGGCCGGGGCCGTGCGCTGCATCGCCGGCGACGCCGCGCTGGCCGGGCAACGGGTGGACTTCATCAAGATTGACGTGGAAGGCGGCGAGATGGCGGTCCTGGCCGGGCTGTCGGCCACCGTGGCCTGCTGGCGGCCCACGCTGTTCATCGAGCTGTGCGCGCCGCACTGGCCGCAGTTCAACGCCTGGCTGGATGCGACGGGCTACCGCGTCCTGGACAGCTACGAGCGGTATCCTGGCCTGCCGAACCTGCTGGTCAAGCCAGCCTGAGCCGGCGGAGCCGCCGCTCCGCGCGTTGCAGCCCCAGGGCGAGCAACCCTGCCGTCAGCCCCCAGAATGCCGCGCCGACGCCCAGCAGCGACACGCCGGACGCGGTGACGCCGAAGGCCAGCACCGCGGCGAACCGCTCCTGCTCCTGCGCCATCGCCGACGCGAGCGCGCCGGTCAGCGGCCCGACCAGCGCGACGCCGGCGACTGTTGCGACCAGCGCTGGCGGCAGGGCGGTGAAGACCTGGACGAACGAGGCGCCGCTGGCCGCCAACGCCAGATACAGCAGGCCATAGACCGGTCCGGTCATCCAACGCCGCTCCGGGTCCGGGTGGGCATCCGGCCCGGTGCACAGCGCAGCGGTGACGCTGGACAGGTTGGCGGAGTAGCAGCCGAACGGCGCCCCGACCAGGGACGCCGCCCCGGTCGTCAGCAGCGCGCCCCGGACCGGCGGGACATACCCCGCCGTCCGCAGCACCGCCGCACCGGCAATTTGCTGCGTCGCCATCGTGACCAGGAACAGCGGCACGCCGAGGCCCAGGATCGCGGAGAGATCGAACCGGGGCGTCACCGGCACCAGCACAGACAGCTCCAGCCCCGCCGGCAGGGGCATCGGCAGGCCGAGCGCGAGCGCCAGCGGCACGCCCATCGCGATCACCACCAGCGGCGCCGACGCCGCATGGACCAGCCGCGCCACCAGGAACACCGCCAGGAGCGGCAGCACGAGGATGGGGGAGCCCTGCGCCGCCTGGAATACCCCGAGCACGAAGCGCAGCAGCAGCCCGGCCAGCATTGCGCCAGCGATGGATGCCGGCAGCCGGGCGATGGCGTTTCCCAGCGCCGGCACCAGCCCGGCCAGCAGCATGAGCGAGGCTGACACCATGAACGCCCCGATGGCCGCCGGCATGTCAACGCCGGGCGGCGCGGCGGCGATCAGCACCGCCCCAGCCAGCGACCACGCCGTGATCACCGGCATCCGGTAGCGCACGCTGAGCACGATGCTGGTGCCCGCGATCGCCAGGCAGAGCGCCGAAACCCAGGATGCCGTCTGCGCCTGCGTCGCGCCGAGATGTGCCGCCGCCTGCACCACAACTGCAAGCGTCCCGCCAAACCCGACCAGGACGGCCACCAGGGCCGCCGCCACTATCGAAAACCGCACCCCGTCTCCTTGCACGAAGCTGCCGCGCCAACCCTGAAGGCAGGGACTATCCCGGCGTGTCCAGCAGCGCGCGCAGCGCATCCGGCCGGCGCAGGATGAGGTAGCCGCCCTGCTCCCCCAGTACGCCGGCCTCGTGCCACAGGCGGAACTGCTTGTTGACCCGTTCCCGGGTCGCCGCAACCTGCGCGCCGATGTCGCGCTGGGACAAGCGCAGGCGGATACGTATGCCGTCCGTGCCAGGTGCGCCATGCGTGCCGGCCAAGGCCAGCAGCAGCCGCGCGAGCCGGGCTGACAACGGCGACAGCGCGACATCCTCATAGGCGGCGCTGGCCCGGCGCAGACGGTCGCATAGCAGCTCCATCAGGCGGAGCATCAGGTCAGGACGCGCGCGCAGGAACGGCAGGAACGCAGCGCGGTCCACCTGCAGCAGCAGGCTATCGAGCATCGCCACCACGTCCATGCTGCGCGGCTTGCCATCCAGCAGGGCGATCTCTCCCAGGACGGCGCCGGGCTCCATTAGGCCGATCGTGACCTCCCGCCCGTCGGCTGACGTAGTGCCGGCGCGCAGCCGTCCGTGCACGAGAACCAGCAGGCAGCAATCCGCCTCGCCGCGCCGGACCACCATGCTGTCCCGCGGAACCGTCCGCTCGCTGGCCAAGTCGGTCAGGGCGTCAAGCTCGGCACGGTCCAGTTGATGGAACAGCGGAGTGGCCGCAAGGACGTCGCGCCGGGCCAAACGACCCATCACGGCCATCGAGGCAAAGCCCTGCAAGCGTTGGAGCGCATCGGAACCCCTTCTGTACGGGCGAGCACTGTTACGGGAGGATGATGGCACCTTGCGTGATGTAGGTCACTGCCCGGAATGTCCCCGGACCGGCCGCGAATCCGGGCAGGCGCCAAATCCCTTTGACTCCGTTCGAATCGGATCGGGAGTGATCCTGCGCGGCAACACATCCCGCTAAATCGTTGGCGATAGGTTCGCCGGTGCCGATGCAGGTGGAATCAGGGTTCCCATGCAGTAAGGCCCCTGCTTACGTCGCTGGACACCCGGCGCGACTGCCGTTCGGTGACGCAACGATGCCATCAACCCATCCAGAGGGAACACCATGAACACAGCAGAACTCGCCGACCACATCGCCGGCCAGCACGGCATGGAGCGTAAGCAGGCCAAGCAGGTCGTGGACGCCGTGTTCGCCGCCGTGATCGAGACAGCCGTCAAGGGCGAGGAAGTCTCGGTGCCCGGCTTCGGCAAGTTCAAGGTGGCAAGCCGCGACGCCCGCCAGGGCCGCAACCCGGCCACGGGGGAAGCCATCCAGATCGCCGCCAGCAAAAAGCTGGCCTTCACGCCAGCCAAGCAGGTCAAGGACGCCCTGAACGTCGCCGAGAAGAAGCCGGAGCCGAAGGCCGCCACAA
>JAABUQ010004036.1_pt1 | contig 25757 bp, 30 predicted proteins | sample 5560001 | NCBI WGS metagenome assembly JAABUQ01 (sample SAMN10711888, study PRJNA513371) | rock metagenome | isolation source: Antarctica rocks | place: Antarctica: Victoria Land, Finger Mt nord | collected 2015-12-18
TTTCCCGCCCTGTCACACCTGCAATCGGCGCAGCGAACGTGACGCCTTACACCCGCGCTCGATCCGTCTGCAGGCCCCGCCGTAGCGCGGGCGCGCTCCCACCTGGCCCCCGCCCCGACGCGCCCACAGCTCCCAGGAACCCCCAGGAGCCCCGCCAGGGCCACGGGCGCATTGGACCCCCTTACGCCCGCCTACGGCCACCACGGGCCTTCACAGCGCCCCAGGAAACACCCACCGCCGCCACGGCCACCACACCGCCCGCGAGGGACCACGCCGGCCAACGCCCCCAACCCCACCAATGCGTCGCCCTCTTGTACCCGCGTTTTCTCCCATTTTCCCCTTGCGATTGTATGCGGACACATGCTATAATGAGGGCGTAGGGCACGCGGTCCCTGCACCCACCATACGCCGTGTCAGGAGGCCACAAACACTAATGCAACAAGCACAGGCGATCACCCTTCAGCCCCGGCCCACCCGCGTCGTCGGCGTCTTCGAGGTGCCGAGCAAGAGCTACCCCGGCCAGGTCTATACCACCGACGTACGGGACAGGGAGCACCCCATCTGCAACTGCCCGGCCGGTCAGCACGACTTCGAGAGTTGCAAGCATGTCGCTACCTGCTGGCACGTGCGCGCCTGCGTCGAGGCCCAAGCCGCGCTAGACCGCATCCGCTCCCGCGCCCTCATTGTCCGCCCCCAGGGCCTGGCCGCCCTGCAAGAGGCGTTCGGCCCTATCTAGCCCCATAGACAGAAATGGCCGGTTCCGTTGTCAGGACGGAACCGGCCCGAGCGCGAAAGGACCAATGCAATGGCTCTCGCACCCGCTCCCCACAGTGTACCAAGCGCCGACGCCCCTGGCGGCGACGTCTCCGTGTCCGTGACCTTCCGCCCCTGCGCCCCCATCAGCAGCACCGAGGTGCTCACCTCCCCGGACCTGCTGGACGATACCAGCCTGCTCCATCTGCTTGATAGCGCCATCACCCGGCTGACCGTCTACCGCGACGCCTACCAGCAGGCCATGACCGAGGACGCGGCTACCGTCCCGCCGCCCCCGCTCCCCTTGCCCGCCCCCTGGCACGCCTGGTAGCCCCCCCGAGGGCTGGCGGCCCCGCCAGCCCTCCCCCTCAGTCGATGGAGTGATGACCGATGACCACCGAGATCCGCGCCACCCCCACCGCCGACACCCTCGCCAAAATCGACGCCTGGATGCAGCGCCTCGCCGACGAGACCGACCAAGCCACCCATAACGCCGACCTCACCCGCTACCTCCAGACCCTCAGCCGCTTCTACTCCTACAGCGCCCACAACTGCGCCCTGATTGCCCTTCAGCGCCCCGACGCCACCCGCGTCGCTGGCTACCGCGCCTGGCAGGCCCTCGGCCGTCAGGTTAAGAAGGGCGCGAAAGGTATTGCGATCTTGTGCCCCGCGCCGATCCGTGCCAAGGCCGACACGGGCGAGGACACCGTGATCGCCCTACGCTTCCGCATCGGGTACGTCTTCGACGTGGCCGATACTGAGGGAGACACCCTTCCCGCCCTGACCGTCCACGCCGTCGCCGGCGACCGCTACGACGCCCTGTTAGGCCACCTGACCGCGATCGCCACGCGCGGCGGCCTCTCTGTCGCCTTCAAGCCGCGCCTTGTCCAGGACGCCAACGGCGTCAGCTACGGCGACGGACGCATCGAGCTGAAGCAAGGCAACCCATCCGGCAACCTCTGCAAAACACTTATCCACGAATGGGCGCATGAGCGCGTCCACCGCGCCGAGGAGCGCCGCACCTTCACCACCCAACAGGCCGAATGTCAAGCGGAAAGTATCGCCTATTGCGTGTGCGCCGCGCTCTCAATCCCGACGCCGAACACGCCGACCTACCTCGCGTTGTACAAGGTCTCGCGCGCCACCCTCGCCGCCAACCTCGACGCGATCAGGGCCGGTGTCGCCGCGCTCATGGAGGAGATCGCTCCCGCGCTCAACGCCGCGTACGCCGCCTAATGACGTGGGGGAGGGGTGCCACACCGCGCCCCTCTCTCAGCCGCGCCACACGCGCAACAGCCGCACCGCATCAGGCACAAATTCACCCCATTTTGCACTTTCGATTGTATATAGCCGCATGCTATAATGAGGGTGTAGGGACAAAAGAAGCGGGCTGCCCCCCCTCCGACCAAGAGTTTTGGGCAGCCCGCCGGCAGACCCCTACACAGAGGTCTACGACAATGGTAGCAGAGGCCATCGCACCCGCCCCGCGTCTATCCCTCGTCCCCCCGGTCATGCCGCCCCCCGCGCGTCCCCGCCGCGCCCCGCTCTCCCCTGAGGCCCGCGCCGCCCGCGCCGCCCACTGCCGGCGCATCGCCACCCTGGGCGGTCAGGCCACCCTCAAGGCGCGCGGAACCTCTTGGATGAGCGAGATCGGTAAGCTCGGATTTCAAGCCGCTCTTGACCTGGGGTACGGCGAGTACCTGCTGACGAAGCTCGCCCCCACGTACCGCGCCAAGTTCGGCAAGGAGCCGACGCTAGGGCGCAACACGGCCGGCGACGCGGCCCGTGCGCAGGCCCGCCGCGCCACCCCCACCCTTGGCGCCTGCCAGTGGCCCGACTGCCCGGCCCCCGCCACTGAGCGCCATCATGTAGACGGCTGGAAGCACAGCGACGAGACCACCGGCCTGTGCGCCGACCATCACGACGCCTTCGACCGCGCCTACCGCGCTACCCGCAAAGTCTGGAGACCTCTCAGCGCCGATCCCGTCACCCCGCGCGCCGTGGCCATTTCCATCGACATCGGTCTTGGCGACGCTGTGCCGTTCTAATACCCCGCGAGCGGCCGGCCGTCGGGACACTGCGACGGCCAGCCGGAAAGGACACCCCGATGGACACCCCACGCTACGAGGTCCACCCCTACCCCGCCGACCCCACCTACGGCATGATCTGGGACCGCAGGCACAACCGCCCCGACGGGATGACGGTCCCGCTCGCCGACGCCGTGGCCGAGGTCGCCCGCCGCAACGCCCAGATGCGCCGCTATCTCCTCGTCAAGGCCGCCGCCACCGACAACTATCTGGGCTTCGGCGCGGAGGTCGAGGAGATCGTCGGCCCGCTCAAGATCGTCAGCATCCCCCTGGAGCACACCACGTGGCAGCACGACCGCTACGCCAGCGGCGGTCAACTCGCTCACCATGGATCGCTGGCGACGCTTGAGGAGGCGCGCGCCGTGATCGGGCGCCTGGACGGGTAAGCCCCCGAGGTCCCCACGCCGGCGACCTACCACCCTCACGCCAGGACACCGGTGTCACCGCTAGACCGCCGGCTGCCACGCCCCTGGGCAGCCGGCCCATCACTGGAGCGCACATGATGACATCCACACCCCAGCCGCCCATCGCCTACCGCCTGCACGGCCACCCCGTCTGCCTCGCCTGCCTCGACGACGACTATCTGCTCGACGACGACGGCACGGCGCGCGGCTGGCCTACCAGAGGCGACGTGCCGGGCGTGCAGCCGATCCACGCCGGCGACCCCGACGCGACCGGCCCCTGCGCCGGCTGCCGCCGCCCACTCATCACCCCACCCGCCGCAGACGCGCGCGCCTTGAGCACCCTGGACGACCCCGACGATAGCGCGCCGTTCCGTCCCGACGACGGCCCCACCCGTCTGGCCCTCGCCGTCGTCCGCCTTCGGGATGCCGCCGCCGCTCTCCGTCGCTGCCTTGCCCACGGCGACCTCGACAGTGCCCCCCAGCGGGACGCCTTCCGGGACCTCGCCGCCTGCCTCGACGCCGCGTCCCTCGCCACCGCGTGGGACGTGCTCGTGCGCACCGTCCCACCCCCTACCCCCAACGCCGACACGCCCGCTGCCCAGACCACCGTTCGCCACCGACGCGGGACGCCTCCGTGCACAGGGCGCGTCCTGCCCCCGGCCTCCCCTGAAAGGACCACGTACGGATGACCGAGACCACCGCGACACGGCCCGACGCCCCCCGCGTCACCCTGGTCTGCCCCCACTGCGGCAGCGCCGACCTGCGCATCTTCTACAGCGAGCGCCGCGTTTGCCGCGTGACCACCCGCGCCCTAGCCACCGACGACCCCAACGCCCTCCAGGGCGCCGACCCCTGGCCGTCCTACCAGGCCGATGAGTTTGTCGACATCGACCCGGACACGTTCGCTGTCACCTGCGACGCCTGCCACGCCCACGACCTGACCCCCCGCCCGTTGGACCTCGACACGGCCCGGCGCGAGCATGACGCGCTCATCGACGGCCTGGCCGCGTTAGGAGCTACCTGGACCGACATCGAGGGCGTCGGTTCCGGCTACACTCTGGCCCGCTATGCGCCCGGTCCGGTCGAGCGGGACACGGGCGGCAGCGACCTGGTGCGTCTCGGCGGCGACGAGACTGAGACGTACGCCGACGAACTGGCCGCGCTCGCCGCCGCCATCACCGGCAATGCCCGTGATCTGGTGGGTGCCCGCCGGCACCCCGACGACTATCGCTATGACGGGACTATGCCGTGACGGCAGCGGTGAACGGACGAGCGGACAAGGAGGGATTAATGCCGTGGGCCATCGTTAAACCGCATAGCGCCTGGCTCGCGCAAGCCAGGGACGCCTGGGTCGCTTTAGAGCCGCAGGCCCCCCAGGGCGCGCAACTACGCGATCTCGCCGCCATCGACCATGACCACGTCGCCCTGCTGATCGAGGCCCTGTGCGCGCTCACGCCGGGCCAGGTCAGCCAGGAGCTACAAGACCTCGCCGGCCTACGCTCGGTGGGTGAGGTCCTGGGGATGCCCGAGCCGAGCGACGCCGACGAGGACGCCGACGAGGACGCCGACGAGGACGCCGACGAGGACGCTGACGAGGACGCCGACGACACCGATGTAGGGGACTGGTAGGAGGAACACCCGATGCAGACCGTTGACATAACACCGACGCCCGCCGCGTGCCGCCGGATCGCCCGCCTGTTCCACGCGCAGCAGGCCCAGTCAGAGGACATGATCGAGCGGGCGTCGCGCGCCCTCGACGCCCTGGAGGAGCTGGGCGACGACGAGACCGGCCCCTGGGACCGCGCTCTGCTCGCCGCCGCCTTCGAGGCCCTCGGTGAGGGCGAGGGCGCCCGCGTCGCGCGCATGCAGGACGGCCTCGACGCCCTGGGACCCGACGCCGCCGAGGAGGACCACGAGGAGGCCGCCGATGCAGCCCGCGCCTGACAGCCTGGATGTGGGACAGCGCGAGGAGGGACACGCGCTGCCCCCTGTGGACGAGCCCGAGATGCTCACCTGCGAGAACGACGCGTGCGACCGCGTGTACGACGCTGCCGATGGCGGACTCACCAGCCACCCGGAGCCGCTGCACCTCTGCCCCGCCTGTCGCGAGGCGTACACGATGGGCTGGATGGATCACGAGAGAACGACGGACGGGCGCGGCCTGCGTGGCTGGGTCGACCAGCTCAGACGACGAGACCGGACGGAGGGCCACTCATGATAGCTGTTGACATAACCATGCCGTCCCTGACGTGCACGGACGACGAGCGTACCCGCGTTGCCTGCCAGCGGGCTGTGAGGCGTCTCCAACGCGCCCAGCTCGCCGAGGCCCGCCGCATCCGCCAGGCCGTCGCCGCCGGCTATGGTGTGCCCGTCGCCCAGCTCCAGGCGGCCGGACGCGAGCGCGAGGTCTCCGAGGCCCGCCAGGTGGCCATGCACGCCATGCGCGTCCGCCTGCTCTGGCCCCTCCCCGCGCGCAACGCGCCCTTCCCCTTCGAGCAGATCGGCGCGCTGCTGGGCGAGCGCGATCACTCCACGGTCATGCACGGCGTCGCCGCCATCGCGGCCCGCCTGGACGGCGCCGATGGCTGCCTCCGCTACATGGTGCGCGCCATCCACGCCACGCTCGACGCGACCTACGAGGACGACGCCGACCGCCGGGGACACGCCGCCTGACCACGATACGCACAAGGACGGGCCGCCGGCGCTGGCGGCCCCACGGAAAGGAGGTGGCCAGAATGACGACGATGACGCCCGCAATAGCATCGCCCGACATGCTGTTCCTGTCGGGACGCCGCGCCGCGCGGTACGCTATGAGTATGCCAAGAAAACATGACGATCCCCTCTACACGACCCCGCGTTTCACGACCGCCCAGGCCGCCGACATGCTGGGCATCAGCCGCGTGACGGTCCAGGCCGCGATCCGGCGCGGCCGCCTGGAGTCCGAGTTGGCCAGTCCGAACGTCCGCCTCATCTCCCAGGCCGCGATCGACGCGTACCGCGCGCACCATCTGGGCCAGGTCGGACAGCCCTCGCGGCAGAGACAGCGGATGTTGGACAAGGTGGCCGAGGAGCGCGCGCGGACGGCTGCCGCAGCCGATGGGGCGTCCGACGGTCCTACGACCATGGAGGAGATCCATGATCGATAATGATGCCAGGCCGACCGACCTGCACCCCTTTATGCAGCGGAGCGTGCCTCCGGACCCACGCCTTGCCCCGACGACGCGCTGCCCGCGCTGCGCGCGGGACGTGGACCCCGCCGACCTCTCGGTGCAGGCGCTCGGCGAACTGCGCCTGCTCGACCCCCACAGCGCGCGCTACGACCACCAGCCGTTCTCCGCGCGGGAGGGGGTCGCGCTTTGCGACGCCTGTGAGCGCCAACTCGATGCTATCGCCCAGGAGATGGACACCCAGCGCCGCCGGCTCGCCCGTCTCTGGCCCCGCCCGACGTCACCCCGTGAGCGCCTGATGGACGATCAGTGCCTGAGCCGGACCTTCGAGGAGATCCGCGACCTGCACATCGAGCGCGTGCTGGGCTGGGCTATCTGGTATGACCAACGCGGCCAGGACACCTACCTCGTCGTCTACGAGACCGGTGAGTGGGCAGTCCACGCCGTGCCGCGCGGCCAGGTCTACGACTATCGGGACGACCGCAGCGGCCTCTATATGCCGATCCCCGTTGCGCCGCCGATGTCCGACGCCAGTAGCGAGGCTGACGCCGCTAGTAGCGACAACGGTGACGCCAGTAGCGAGGATGACTCGGACGCCGCTGCCACGCTGGCCGGCTCCACTCTCCGTGCGTTCGACGCGGCCGCGTTCTTCCGTCGCCGCGCACCCAGCGACGCCGAGCGTGAGTCCCTGGAGCGGGACCTGGCCACGCGCTTCTACCAGACACTCTACCGCCTGGAGGGACACCAGCTGTGAGCGAGACACCCGCCCTGCTGACCGTCGATCCGCATCCGGTCAAGAAGCCGTCCGATGTCGCTCCGGGGGATCGCGTGCTGCTCTGGTGGAACGGCTACCCGCCCGTTGCCCACTTCGACAGCGGCAAGTGGGTCGTGGTCCAGGCCATCACGCGGACCCGCATCGCCGTGCTGGACACGGACGGTCGGCGCATCCTCCGCGTCCGCCCGGACCACATCCGCAAGGTCACACGCGCCTAAAAGTAGCGGCGTCCATGGCACACATGTCCTACAATGATAGTAATGATAAGAGGGAGGGAAAGGGCACCCATGCTGACACGACCGACGCAGTGGGTCATCGTCGCCGTCCTGCTGGTCAATCCCTGGACGCTTGGCTGGGCGCTCCAGACCTGGTGGTCCGCGGCGACGCCCCAGGGACAGGTCTCCCAGGCCTGCCGCGCCGCGCACCTGGCCGTGATCGAGATCGGTGCGGGCGCGACGCCGACGCGCTGCTACCGCACGACGGACGATTGGCGTGCCAGGGAGCCCGTCGTCGTCGGGGGCGGCCGCTGATGCGCGCCGCCGTGCGGCCGGCTGGGATCTGTCAGAACTCAGAACACAGCCCCGCAAAGCAGCATTAGAGTGGCCAAAAGTGCAGGACGACTTTTGAGATTGAGCCGCTATTGGCTGCTGTCCTGGAGCAAATCATAGGGGATTAGCAGCGTGTGTTCTGAGTTCTGACAGATCCCCAGCCCACTGTAGGCCGCGCAGCCGTGATCGGCGGCGGCAAGAGACGGGCTGATGCGCGCTAGAGCTTGTGTGTGTTCCGCGTCCTGACGCATCCGGTCACGTGAGCCGGGCATGCAGGCTGGCGCCATCCGTCGCGACTCATGGTCAATCGCGCCGTCTACGGGCGTTTCATGGTCCTGACAGTGACAGGCTGCGTAGGGTAGCCTGAGAGCAAGGCGAGCGTGTCAGGATCGCCGCTGCCGATGCTCACTGGAACGAGAGGCGGTCGGAAGGGGAAAGGGGACAGCGCATGGGGCGCGTGGTGAGCGGGATGATCGGGGCCGGCGTGCTCGGCGTGCTCGGCGTGCTCGGTGCTGCTGCGCTTGCACTGGTCCTCCTGCACCTGCGCGCGGTGTCCTCACCGCGCGTGTATAGCGTGACCGAGGTGCAGGCCGGGCTGCAGCAGCACCCGCGGCAATGGATTGGACGCACGGTGAGGGTGCAGGGGGCGGTGGACCTGGCGCCAACGATGGGGTGTAGCTCGCCCGCTCTGCTGTGTCAGTCAACGACGTTTATCTACCTGGGTCCATCAGGTGCGCCACAATGGAGCCAGACGCAGAAGATGGTGGAGGTGTCACAACTGAACATGATGGCGGCGATCGCGCAGCTGCCTGCGAACCAACGCCGCTCCTTCACGAGCTTGTGGGCGACGATGTCGTCGCGTGCGGGAGGAGTGCCGAGTTTGTTGCTCGTGCTGCCAAGCGGGATGTCCGTTCCGGTGGCTCAGCGGCAGGGGGCGCTTCCCGCGAGCGCGTACAGCGTACCCGTTCTCGGGGCGCTGTTGGCACACATCTTTCCCGTGGACAATCGCCTCGTGGTGCAGATACGGTTAACTGTGCTGCAATCGTGCATAACACCGAACAATACTCTATGCATCGACGGGATGTTGCTACCTACTTGATGGAAGAGGGCATTGTACGGGAAGCGTCAGGACTCGGAACGCAAGGGGGCCGTTGCGCGCGTCTGCCCGCGGTATGACCCCTCTGCTCTTGCCTACGCCGCCTGCATCAGCGCGCACACCTCGCCCCACCGCTCCTGGAACAGATGGCGCTGATCGGCCAGGGACACCGTCTCATTCAGGCACTGGCGGGATCGGAGATGGTCGCGCAGTTCGTCGTGGGCCGTGCAGAAGCGAGCCGCCGCGTCAAAGGAGCCAAAGCCGCGCATGGGGTAATAGCGTTGCTTGATGCCGCGATGGTCCTGCTCCATCCGATTGTTCATATACCGGCTGGTGCGATGCTGGACGTCGGGCCCCAGCGTTTCGCGGACGGCGCGTGGGTAGGCGTCGTGCCCGTCCGTCGTCACCTTTTCTGGCGCGTGGCCCACCACGGTGCGCGCTCGGGTGAAGAAGCGTTTGGCCGCGTCCATGTCCCGCGTCTCGCTCAGCAGCGAGTCGACCAGGTTGCCGTCGGCGTCGATGGCGCGATACAGGTAACACCAGCGCCCGTCCACCTTCACATAGGTTTCGTCCGCATGCCATTTTTTGCCGGCTTTGCCCCGGCGCTTGGCGCGCAAGTGCTCGGTCAGCAGGGGGGCGAAGCGCCCTTCCCACTCCCGCACCGTCTCATGCGTGAAGGTGAAGCCGCGGGTGAGGAACATCTCTGCCAGATCGCGCAGGCTCAGTTTGTAGCGCAAGCGCCAGAGCACGACGAGCAGCGCGATGTCCGTGGGGACCTGCAAGTGGTTAAAGGGCGTGCCCGTGCGCTCGTTGAAGGTGCGCCGGCAGGGACGACAGCGGAACAGGCGATACCCTAACGCCGTCGCTCGCTCCAGCTCCTGCGTCGCGTCCCCTTGGCAGTATGGGCAGGCCATCGTCTCCTCCTCAGCGCACCTCTATAAAAGGAGAAGGATACCCGACCGACAGCCTCTCGACCACCACTGATTCTGAGTTCTGACGCTTCCTGCCATCAGGCTTTTCTCCAGGGACCTGCCCATTCCCCTGCACGCCGTCCAAGGGATCGACGCCCATGGGGAGGTGCATCTGGGGCGGCGCACAGGCAATCCGCGGGACGACCGTGACGGCACTACCCAGGGACTACGACAGCCGTTGGGACCGCTGGCGTAGTCCCGACACCCGGTCGGCGACCGTCTCACACGTCACGTGCTAGACGACGCGGGTGCGCCGGCCTTCGGCGCCTCGGATGCGGGCAACCGCACTGTGATGGTCGTGCCCCTGTCTTCCTGGCTCTCGATCGCGACCGTGCCGCCATGCTGCTCCACGATCTCGCGCACGCTGGCCAGTCCGATCCCCGTCCCCTCGACCGCACCCACGTTCTCCGCGCGGTAGAAGCGGTCGAAGACGTGCGGCAGGTCCTCCTCCGGGATGCCCCGGCCCCGGTCCTCGACCGCCAGGACCGCCCACCCTCCGGCCGCATCGCGCGCGCGCGCCAGGCGCACCGTCACGCCCGCGCCTTGCGGGCTGTACTTGATGGCGTTGGACACGAGATTGCCGATCACGCGCTCCATCCGCTCCGTATCAACCGTGCAGACCACCGTCGCCACGGCCGCGTCCACCTGGATCGGGTGGGCCGCGATCTCCCGCTGGTAGTCCACGACGCGACGCACGAGCGCCACTAAATCGGTCGGGCGGCGATCCAGCGCGAGCGGCTGGCCCAGCTCCAACTGCATCACGTCGAGCAGCTCGTTGAGCAGGCCCGTCATCTGCGTCGCCGCCGTGACGATGCCCGCCTGCCGCGTGACGACCTGCTCACTGCTCGGCGTCCCCTTGCGCGCGGCCTGCTCCCCCGTCAGCTCGGCCAGTCCCTGGATCGCGGTGAGCGGATTCTTGAGGTCGTGCGTCACCGTGGCCAGCAGCGCGTCGCGCGCGCGCTCGAAGTTCTTGATCGTGGTGATGTCCTGGAAGACGACGATGGCGCCAGTGATGGCGCCTCCGTCGTCGCGCAGCGGCACGCTATTCATGAGCACGGGGACGGCGCTGCCCTCCGCGACCGTGGGCGGCAGCAGCGCCTGCACGCCGCGCACCTCCTCGCCGCGCCGCACGCTCCGCTCCAGCGGCAGTTCGTCCGACGGGTACGGCGAGCCGTCCAGGCGGCTCATCCCCCCCGTCGCGGACGCCTCCCGCTCGACGCGCGCCAGCGACCGGCCCACGATGTCGGCTCCCAGCAACTCACGCGCCACGGTGTTGGCCATCAGCGCCTCCCCGCGCGCGTCGGTGAGCACAACGGCTTCCGGCAGCACCTCGAGCACTTGCTGCAGGCGGTCGTGCTCGGCCTGCACGCGCCGGCCCGCCTCCTCGGTACGCCGGTGCGCCTGCACCTGCGCCGTGACCTCGACTCCTTGCACCACGATCCCCGCGACCGCGCCCGCCGCGTCGCGCATCGGCTGGTAGACGAAGGTGACGTAGACGTCCTCCATCGTCCCCTCATCCCGCCGGTCGAGGCGCACCAGCGCCTCCGTCGCCGTGTAGGGGACGCCCTCCCGGTACACCGCGTCGAGCAGCTCGTAGAAGCCCTGCCCCTCGATCTCCGGGAAGGCGTCGCGGACCGTGCGGCCGATCAGGGCGCCGCCCCGGCCGGCGATCCGCTCGTAGGCCGGGTTGACGAACTCGTAGATGTGCTCCGGTCCCCCCAACACCGCGATGAGCGTCGGGGCTTGCTGGAAGACGTCGCGCAGGCGCTGGCGTTCCAGCTCGGCCGCGGCCCGCGCCTCCTCGACCTGCGTGAGCAGCCGCGCGCGCTCGGCCTCCGCGCGCTGGCGGGCGCGCACGGTCTCGGTGACCTCACTGCCCGTGACGAGGATGCCCGTGATGGCGCCATCGGCCGCGCGCTGGGGCTGGAGGGTGAAGCTGACGTAGGTCTCCTCGGGCGCTCCGTCGCCATCCCGGTCGTACCAGGCGGGCATCTCCGTCGCGACGAACGGCGTGCCGTCATGATACACCGCGTCGAGCAGTTCGTAGAAGCCTTGCCCCGCGAGGTCGGGCAAGGCGTCGCGGATCGTGCGCCCGTGAACCGCGCGCCCCACGACGCGCTCGTAGCTGGGGCTGGCGAACGTATAGATATGGTCCGGCCCGTCCAGGTAGGCCATCAGGGTCGGGGCCTGCGCGACCAAGTCACGCACGTCCACGCTGGATTGCTCGCTCACGGCTCGTCTCTCTCCCGTCCCCCGTCCCGACGCCCACCCCGGATCGTTCGTGGTCGCCTCCACCGTGCCACCCTCGGCGCGTCGTCCGCCCGCGGCGCGCCCGATTCCTCCGTGGTCTATCATACGGCGTCCCGGTCATGGGAGACAAGGCGCCGGGACGCCGGGACGCCGGGACGCCGGGACGCCAGGGGCGTTCCCTCGCAGTGGGCGCGCCGGGGCCAGACGTGTCGCGGCGCGGGCCGCGAGAGTGTTCTCGTTCTCAGCAGACTCTCAGCAACCTGTGCCATGCTGTAGGGGAAAGGCTGACCACGGGACGCGCACGCCTGCGGACCCGGGCGCGTCGGCCACGATGCGGAGGGTAAGCCATGCGCATTCTTCTGGTGGAGGACGACCCGCGCATCGTCCTGTTCGTGGGCGAGAGCCTGGAGGAGGATGGGCACGACGTGAGCGTGGCCCGCGACGGCGAGGAGGTGTTCCTCGACGCGCGCCTCGACGCCTGCGACCTCATCATTCTGGACCTCACCCTGCCGCGGATGGACGGTCTGGAGGTGGCTCGCCGCCTGCGCGCCTCCGGGGTCGCGCTCCCCCTGCTGATGCTCACTGCGCGCGCCCGCGAGCGGGACACGATCGCCGGCCTCGACGCCGGGGCCGACGACTACCTGACCAAGCCTTTCCGCCTCGGTGAGTTGCGGGCGCGCGTGCGGGTGCTGCTGCGGCGCGCCGACCAATCCCGCACGCGCGTCCTGCGCGCGGGGACCCTGGAGATGGACACGCAGACGCGCGCCGTGCGCCGCGCCGGCCGCGCCATCGACCTCTCCGCGCGCGAATATGCCCTGCTGGAGTATCTGCTCCACAATAGGGGGCGCGTGCTCAGCCGCGCGCAGCTCGAAGCCGCGGTGTGGCGCGACGGCGCCGTCGCGAGCAACGTCGTCGAGGTCTACGTGGCTTATCTGCGCCGGAAGATCGACGCCCCCTCCGACGCCCGGCTGATCCACACCATCCGCGGCAGCGGCTACGCCCTGCGGGAGCCGGATGCCCCCGCGCTGCCCGGCGTCCATGCTCCTCTCACGCGTCTCGCGGGACACTAGCATGCGCCGCATCATCGCCGCGCTCGTCGCCTCCCGCGCCCGCCTGACCCTCCCCTCCCCGGCGCTCGTGGCCGGCGAACGACTGCCGCGCCTGCTCCGCTCCACTACCCGCGCGGCTCCGCGTCCATCGGGCGGCGGCATCGATGTCGGCGCGCTGCTCGCGGTCGCGGTCGGCGCCCACGCGCTGGCGGGGTATGTCCTGCACCCCACGCGCGCGGCCCGCGCGCGGCAGGAGCGCTTCGCGGCGGCCGCCTCCCACGCGTTGCGCACCCCGGTCACCGTGCTGCTCGGCACGCTGGAAGCGACCCTGCTGCGCCCGCGCACGCCCGAGGAGTACGAGCGCATCGTGCGCCGGGCCGTGGAGGAGGCCGCCCTCCTGGCTGCGTTGCTCGACGACTTGCTGCCCTTCGCGCACGACGACGACCCGGCGCCCCCGGTGGCGGAGCCGCTCGACCTGCGGGCGGTGGCGCGAGGCGTCGCGGAGGACGCTCGGCCGGCCAGCGGCGGTAAGGGGCAGGCGCTGGTCCTCGCGCTGGACGGGCCGCTGCCCGTGCGCGGCGACGCGCCGGCCCTCACGCGGGCTATCACCGCGCTGCTCGACAACGCCGTGGCCTACACGGCGCCGGGCGGCGCCGTCAGCCTGATCGGGCAGCGGTCGCGGACCCGCGCCACGCTCGCGGTGCGCGACACCGGTCCCGGCATCGCGCCAAAGCATCTGCCGCACCTGCGTGAGCCGTTCTATCGCGTGGACCCGACGCGCCGGGACGGCGTCGAGCACGCGGGCCTGGGCCTGACGCGCGCCGACCGCGTGGCGCGCGCGCACGGGGGCCACCTCGCTATCCGGAGTCGGGTCGGGGTCGGGAGCACCGTCACGCTGTCGCTCCCGCTCGATCGGACGCCGGTTGTCCTCGATCGGCAGGGCGCGTAGAGGCGCATAGGGGTGATAGCCCGTGCGCCGCTCCCTGCTCTCAGAGTCTTCTAAGGAACGGACTCTAGACTGCATCGTAGCGGCCTGCATCAGGGCGCGGCCGCGGGGAGAGCTGGCCAGGGGGCCAGGGGACGTGAGGGTCGAGGCGGCCGGCGACGCTCGCGCGCGAGGGGGACGCCAGATGGACACGCCGGAGACGACGGGGTGGGGGAGACCGCGGGTAAAGGAGAGCGGGGAGGAGGAACGGCCGCCCGTGCGCCGCCGGCATCCGTCGCCGTGGGCTGCCGGGCGTCCGGACACGCGGACCGGCGCCGGGAGCGCGCATCCCGCTGGGACGCCCGGCGGCGCGCGGGGTCAGAGGGACGATGGGTGCAACCATGGCCCGCGATGAGCCGCCGCTGGGGAGTGCCCGGCTGCGGCTCATCGCGGGCGGAGCGCTGCCGCGACAGGAACGGACGCACCCCTGCCCGGGCTGCGCGACCCCCCTGAGGGACGAGGAGTGGCGCTGTTCCCGCTGCACCGCGCTCCAGCGCGCGCGCCTGCGCCGCGACGGCCCACCCGACCCTCCGACCCTCCGACCCTCCGACCCACGCCTAAGCCTAGACGCCGCACCCGCGCGGGGACTGCGCCGCCCGACGGCGACACGGGGCGCGACTGACGACGATAATGACGCCGCGCCAAAGCGCGGGAGAGGTGACTGATGACCATGACGGAGAGAGGGAACGGCCGCGAGGCACGGCCTGCGGGGCGATCAGGGGGCGTGGGCGCCAATATGGCGCGGGCGGCCGCGGCGGAGGCGGTGGGCACGTTCCTGCTGGTCCTGGTGGGCACGGCCGTGGCCATCGCCGCGACCCTGGGCAAGAACACGGCCGGGCCGGCCTACGACTCGCTGGCCATCACGCTCTCCTTCGGGCTGGTCCTGGTGGCGATCGTCGCCGCGCTGGGCCAGGTCAGCGGCGCGCACGTCAACCCGGCGGTGACCATCGGCCTGGCCGTGGCGGGCAAGTTCCCCTGGCGCTACGTGCCCGCCTACATCGTGGCGCAGATCGCCGGCTCCGTCGTCGCCGCGTGCGCCGTGTGGGCCGCCTACGGCCAGCAAGCCTATGACAAGGCCCACCTGGGCACGCCGTCCCCGGTCCACGGCTCCACGGAGTTGCAAGGGGCGCTGGTCGAGGCGCTGATCGCTTTCCTGCTCGTCTTCACCGTGACGGCCGTGGCCACCGATAAGCGCGTGCCGCCCGGCGTCGCTCCGCTCGCCATCGGCTTCGCGCTGGGCGCGGGCGTACTGCTGGGCGGCCCCGTCAGCGGCGGGGCGGGCAACCCGGCGCGCGCGCTGGGACCGATGCTGGTCTCGGGCACCTACCCCAGCGTCATCATCTACATCCTCGGCCCCCTGATCGGCGGCATCGTCGGCGCGGTGCTCTACGACCGTGTGGTGGCCGACGCCTCCGCGCCGCAGACCGCCGTGGCCGCCCTGTCCCCCGACTCCGCCGATCCCCGCGCGGAGGCCGGGGGGACCGGAGGGCCGGGCCGGGCGGCCGCGCCCCCGCGGCGGTAGGGGGATGTCGCGCACCCCTCCGCCTTGCTCCTCTCAGGGGCCTCTAAGGAACGGACCCTAGACTACATCCTGTACCCACATGACTGTGGGTCCGGCCGTCCGTCGCGGGAAGGCCAAAGGACAAGACGTGAGGGGACATCGCCCGCGACCGCGGGTGGACCCAGGACGGCAAGGACGAGGAGATAACGAAACGAATGGCGAACGACCCATTACGCGCGCGTGGCGCGGTGGCGGCCCCTGCAGGGGGCGTCGGCTACGACCAGGAGGTGCGCGAGACGACGACGCGCAACGTCTCGCAGGTGATGAACCTGCCGACCGACCGCGTACGCTGGGGACCGATCTGGGCCGGCCTGCTGGCCGCCTTCTTCACGCTGCTGGTGCTCAGCCTCGTGGGCGTGGCCATCGGCGCGACGACCGTCAACGCGGGCGCCGCCGCCCAGGGCAACGCCAACTCCGGGGCCGGTACATTCTCCGCCATCTGGGCCGGGATCACCGCGATCCTGTCTTTCCTGATCGGCGGCTACATCGCGGGGCGCACGGCAGCGGTGCATGAGCGCGGCTGGGCGGCGCTCAACGGCGCGCTGGTCTTCCTGCTGGCCCTGCCCATCCTGCTGTGGCTAGCCAGCCAGGGCCTGGGCGCGCTCATCGGCAACGCCAGCAACATCGCCAGCGGCCTGGGCATCAACCTGGGGCAGCTCGGCAACACGGCGAGCGGGGCGGCCCGCAACGTCACACCGGCGCAGGCGCAGCAGGCGGCGGACACAGCGCGCAATACGGCCCTGGGCACCCTGATCGGGCTGCTGCTGGGCTGCGCCGCGGGCGCGCTGGGCGGCACCCTCGGCACGCGCCAAGCGGCGCGCGGCGTCCGCGTCACGAGTTAGGGTCGGCACAGGGGACCGGGCAAGGACCTCGCACGAGGACGCCCGATTCCGACCATAGGGCGTCTGCCCATGATGAGCAGACGCCCCGCGAGTGAAGGAGAACGAGACAGATGACGGCACAGACGCAGATGGAGCAGCAGTTCTACCAGGACGCGGCGGTGTATGACACGAGCGGCGAGAAAGTCGGCGCGCTGCACGCCTACGACCCCGAGGGCGGCTACATCACGGTGCAGAAGGGCTTCCTCTTCCACAAGGACCTCTACATCCCGCTGACCGCGGTCCAGGGGACCGACGCCGACGGCGCCATCCACCTGTCCCTGCACAAGGACGACCTGACGGACGCCCGCTACGACACCCCGCCCGCCGGCGGCGCGTCGAGCGGCCTGGTGAGCGAGGACAGCTACGCGCAGCGGACCACGGTGGCCGACACCACGACCACGACGCGCGTGCAAGCGACCCCCGCGCCGATGCCCGCGCCCGCGCCGCGTCAAGCCCCGCCCGTGGCCCAAGCCGACGACACGATCGCCGTCCCCGTCTACGAGGAGCAGTTGACCGTCGGCAAGCGCCGCGAGGAAGTGGGACAGGTCCACCTGCACAAGGAGGTCGTGCAGGAGCGCGCGACGGCCAATATCTCGCTGCGCCACGAGGAGGTCACCGTCGAGCACGTCCCCTTCACCGGGCAGGCGTCCGACGCCGACCTCCAGCAGGCCTTCCAGGACGGGCGGGACATCGAGATCCCGGTGATGGGCGAGGAGGCCGTGGTGGGCAAGCAGGCCCGCGTGGTCGAGGAGGTGCGCCTGCACAAGGACGAGGTGAGCGAGACCGAGCGGGTCAGCGACACGGTGCGCAAGGAGCGCGTCGTCGTCGACGAGGTGGACACGACCACCAAAGGGACGCCGCAGCGTCGCCGCTAAGACGGCCGATGTCTCGATTGGGCGGGCGAGGGCCGCACGGACGGTTCCACGCTCCCATCCACGGTGTGCGTGAGGCGCCGACGGATGCAGGGCACGGGGGGATGGGCGAGATGGCAGGGCAACGGTTCCACCGGGGTGCGCCGGTCTACGATGTGGTGGGCGCGACGGTCGGCAGGCTACACGTCTACGACCCGGAGGGCGGCTACATCACGGCGCGCCACGGCGTCCTCTTCCAGCGGGATGCCTACATCCCCCTGGACGCCATCCGCATCACCGACGCGCAGGGCAGCGTCCACCTGCACTTATTCAAGGACGATCTGGCGGTCCATCGCGACGATGATCCGCCGATAAGAGCCGATAAATAGACTCGTTGCCGAATAAGGAAAGTGCCCCTCAGAGCCTTGATAGCAGGCCTGCAGGACCGTGAAAGGCACTATTTTGGACATTTGTGGGCACAATCTAATGATGATTGGGTGGTCTACGCTTATCCTGCAACAAGTCTAATAATAGAGGACAAGGAGAGACTATCATGAGCGGGAAGCAATCCACGGGTGAGGGTATCCTGGGCAAGGCCAAGGAGTTGCTCGGCGACGTGACCGGCGCCCACGCGCCGCAGGCCGAGGAGGCCGTCCAGGGGACAGCCACGGCGCAAGGGACCGGGACAACCGCGACCACGCGGACCACGCGGGCCATGGGGACCACGGGCGCGGCACGAACGGATGCGACGGATCAGGATATCAGCGTGCCGGTCTACGAGGAAGAGCTGACCGTTGGCAAACGCCAGGAGCAGATCGGCGACGTCCACCTGCGCAAGGACGTGGTCCAGGAGCAGCAGACGGTGAGCGTGCCGCTGCAACACGAGGAGGTCACCGTCGAGCGCGTCCCCGTGTCCGGGCAGGCCGACGCGGCGACCGTGCGCGACGCTTTCCAGGGCGGGGACATCGAGATCCCGGTGATGGGCGAGGAAGCCGTGGTGGGCAAGAAAGTGGTCGAGACCGAGGAGGTCCGCCTGCACAAGCAGGCCGTGACCCAGGACCAGACGGTCAGTGACACCGTGCGGCGCGAGAATGTGACCGTGGACGCCGACCCCGAGCAGATGCTCAAGGGCGACGTCACGCCGCGTGCGCGCAAGCCGCAACGGTAGCGGTAGGGGCTCCATGCGCATGGGAGGGAGCGTCCGCATTGACGCCATCCCCACCACGCGCGACACGGGCCATGCCGCCCTCTGATAGAAGGACGAGCGGCATGGTTCTGGGCAACCGCGCGGGCGGCTTGTCGCGCTACTCGTGTGCAGGGCACACACGACGCTCTGGGCGGCGGGAGTGTCCCCGCTGCCCCCGTCGGTTCCAACCGTGAGCGATTGCACGGCGACACCGCTGCAACCGGCTCCGTGGCCAGCGATAACGGGCTAGAACGGGCTAGCTGCCCATCAAGGACAGCGCGGCGCCGTTGCCGCTCGGGGCGTCGCGGGCTTCGACGGGGGCGAACGATGCTCGCACTCCAGGGCGCGCCTCGCGCGCCCCTCCTGCGCCTCGCGTCTCCCGTGGGGATGACCGGCGCCCGTCACTGTTCGCCACCCACCACCCACCACATGAATCCAGAGAGGGAGGACACGCATGAACATTTGGCAGAGCCTACGCGGTCGACAAAACGCACCGGATAGTCAGGGGTTGTCGCCGGAGACAGAGACGCAGGGGGAGACCGCACAGGCCACGCAGACCGCACAGGCCGCGCAGACCGCGCAGACCGCCTACTTCGCGCTGATGGAGCGGGTCCCCACGCCCGTCTACTACTGGGCCGGCATAGGCTCAATCCTGGCCTCGCTCGCGCTGCAAGTGGGCGGCAAGAAGCAAGCCGCGCTCTTCGTGGGGCAATGGCCCCCCACCTTCTTCATCCTGGCCCTGCTCTACAAGCAGCTCCAGCCAAGCCAGGAAAGCTAGGTCACGGCGGGGGAGGCGCGTCTGAGCGACGTCGCACCTGACATGACCACCGCCCACCGCCCGGCACGAGACGCATGAGGCCGTCACGCCCCGGCAGGTCTGGAGCAACCCGCTGGGGATGATCGTCGCGGTCGGCAGCGGCCGCGTCGTTCCCTGGCCACGACGCGGCCGCTGCCAGGCGCGCACGGCTGCAATCGGCGACGGGCGCTCCCGCGCCAGCAGCGGGGCACGCTCTATCGTGACAACAAAAGACGGACAACAAGGGAGAAGCGGATATGTACTTCCACGAGCAACGCTTGATCAACGAGATCGTCCCGGACGAGCCCGACCCGTTCGCCGCCAACGCGCTCCAGGAGGGTCTTGGCGGCCAATTCGGTGAGATGCGCACCATGATGCAGTATCTCTTCCAGAGCTTCAACTTCCGCGGCCCCCTCACGCAGTACAAGGACCTCATCCATGGCGTCGCGGTCGAGGAAATCAGCCACGTCGAGCTGATCGCCACCACCATCGCCCGCCTGCTCGACGGCGCGCCCGGCTACCAGCCCACGGCCGACGGCGGCGTGCCGGGGGCGGGCGGCGCCACGCCGCTGCACACCATCCTGCACACCGGCAACATCCACCATTTCCTCGTCGGCGCGCAGGGCGCCCTCCCGGTCGACGCGGCGGGCAACCCCTGGTCGGGCTCGTACGTCTACAACAGCGGCAACCTGGTGCTCGACCTGCTCTACAACCTGATGCTGGAAGCGACCGGGCGCACCCAAAAGTGCCGTATCTACGAGATGAGCGCCAACAAGACGCTGCGCGCCACCGTCGCCTACCTCATCGTGCGCGACGAGGTGCACGAGAAAGTGTACGCCAAGGCGCTGGAGTCGCTCGGCGTCGATTGGGGCAAGACGCTGCCGATCCCCCATTTCGACGCATCCACATACCCCGAAGTCAAGGCGCTCTACGACAAGGGCCTCGGCGAGGTGCAGTACACCTTCCGGCTCGACGGCTCACGGCTGGGCGAGATCTTCAAGGGCAGCTCGCCGTTCAACGACGGGACGACGCTGCGGACGGCGGAGCGGCCGGAGCAGGGCTACTCGATCCCGCAGGCCCCCGAGCGGCCGGAGGAGTTCGCGCCGGGCCTGCCCCCGGAGTTGGTGGAACTCGCGCAGGCGGCGGCCAAGATGGCGGCATCGTAACCACGCGACCGCGGACCTGCCTGATGGACAAAAGGAGCTTCCATGATCGAGATGCCGTTGGTTGTGTCCGGCCCGTGGACGCGCGAGGCGCGCGAACAGGCCGCCGCCGCCGAGGCGCGCGACGCCGTCATCCGCTATTTCCGCAAGGCCGTCAAGGTGCGCAACTGGACCCCCTGGGACGACCTGCCCCTCGCCGAGATGACCGTGCGGGGCCACCTCCTGAGCGAGGACACCGTGACCATCATCGAGGCCTACCTCGGTGTCGAGGATTACGTCGGCGACTACGTGGAGCAGGGCCTGCACCTCTGCCGCGGGCAGCGCGAGCGCCGCACCCTGCAGCTGGCCTGGGGCCTGGAGGAGAGCAAGCACGCCGAGTCCTGGGAGTTGGTCCTCTTGCACTCGGAGCGGCGCACCCCCGCGCAACACGCGGCCTACCGCGACCGCGTGTCGGAGCACCACTGGCGGGGGCAGGAGATGCATCCGGGGCTGGACACGCCGCTGGGGGTGGCCTGCTACGCCATGGTGCAGGAGCGCGCCACCTACTTCAACTACGACGAGATGCGCACGCGCATCCGCACGGAGTACGGCCTGCCGGAGCAGGCTACCCCCGTCGAGCGCGCGCGGGGCCAGCAGATCGGGGCAGCGGGGGCGTTCAAGACGGTGGCCACCGACGAGATCGCGCACCACGGCATCTTCCTGGAGTTGGTGCGCATCTACCTGCGCTACCTGCCGCAGGACACGCTGGAGGCGCTCTCGATGGTGCTGGGGGGCTTCACGATGCCGGCGCTCTCCCTGATCCCGAACGCGGAGGCGCTGGTGGAGGCGATGGGGCGGACGCGGCTGCACACGCCGATCAAGCAGGTGCGGCACGTGAACAACCCGATCCTGGACGCGCTGGGACTGCACAACCGGCGGGCGCTGGAGCGGGCGGTGCAGGCCTCCAAGCTCCTGCCAGCGGGGTTGGGGCCGGAGCACGTCGTCCTTGGCCGCTCCGGCGAGTTTGTCCTCTCGATGACCCCCGACCCGGCGGACAATGCCCCGCACGACATCCGCGACGCCCACGATGTGTATGCCGCGGCCGGCTAATCGGCGGACGCGACCGCAGCGGACGCGACCGCAGCGGACGCGACCGCAGCGGACGCGACCGTCATGAGCGTTGGCCGGTAAAGCGGCTATCTCGTGGTGCGGAAGGGCTGGCTTTTCCCCAGGGACCTCCACATCCCCCTACACAACTTCCAAGGGACCGACGCCCACGGAGATGTGCATCTGGGCGATCCGCGGAACGACCGCGACGGCAACTCCCGGAGGTTATGACGGCCGACGAGACCGCTGGCGCGGCCTAAAGGCCCTGGTGGCCGTCGGCCGACGGCGGCAACAGCGCGGGGATAGTATCCGGCGGTCATGCGCCTGGAGGGAGGACACGGACGAATGGTAGGAGGGAGACGATCATGGCGCCCGGCCCGCGCGAACCGGTGAACGGTCTGACCTATAGAACCCTCCCCGTCGGAGAGCGGCGTGGCCGGGGCATACCCGGACTGCGCGGCATAGGACGCGGCCGGCGACGCGCGCCGGACGAGGCGGCGCACCCGATCGAGGCGGGCACGACGATCGTCGGCGACAGCGTGCTGCCCGAGACGGGCGCGGACGGCGCGCTCGAGCCCGTCGCCCCGCACAAGGAGGTCGTGGACGCCGAGGGGGCGGCGGAAGCGACGGCCCCGTCCGCGCTCCTGGACACGGCCACGGCGTGGCTCTTCCGCGCGGGGCAAGAGCCCGTTGCCGTCGATCCCCGCGACCTGACGGCACTGGTCGCCGCCCCGGAGAACTTCGTCTGGGTCGACCTGTCCACCTATGGCGAGGACGACCTGCGCGCGGTCGGCCGGCTGCTCGGCCTGCACCGCAAGGCCGTGCATGCCGCGCTCTCGCCCTGGCAGCGCCCACGCCTGGCCGCCTACCCTGACCACTTCTTCACCAGCGCCACCATTGCCCGCCTCGACCCCGCCGCCTACCGCGTCGGCGCCGGCGAGTTGGATCTCTTCGCGGGGCATAATTACCTGGTCAGCGCGCATAAGCAGCCGCTGCCCTTCGCCGCACACCTGCTGGCGCGGGCCCGCTCCAGCCCCGAACTGGTGACGCTCGACGCGGCCTTCATGCTCTACGTCGTCCTCGACGAGACGCTGGCCTACTACGTCGTCCTCGACGAGACGCTGGCCTACTACGAGGAGCTCAACGAACACATGCAGGTCGAGATCGAGCGCATGGAGGAGCGGGCGTTGCGCGACACCTCGGACCGCTACCTGGAGGACCTCACGCGCTTCAAGCGCTACGCCTTCGCCCTGGCCCAGGTCGCCGAGCAGCACCGCGCGGTCTTCGCCGCCTACCTGCGCCCGGACTTCCCCTGGGTCGCGGGGGAGGAGGTGGAGGACTACTTCGAGGACCTGGACGCCCGCCTGAGCCGCCTGCTCGACGCCCTCTCGAACAACCGGGAGGCGGTCAACGGCTCGTTCGAGATCTACGTGTCGCAGATGGCGCACCGCACCAACGCGGTCATCCGCACGCTGACGCTGGTCTCGACCGTGCTGTTCTCGACCTCGGTCGTGATCGGCCTCTTCGGCTCGACCGTGCAGGGCCTCGTCAGCGCCAGCAACACGCCGACGGGCTTCGTGCTCATGCTGGTGTGCATCGTGGCCATCGGCGTGGCGACGCTCTGGGCCTTCCGCCGCCGCGGATGGCTCTAGCGCCACCGCGGCCCGTGGCGCGTGACTCCGCACGACGGGACGCGCTGTCGATCGGCCGCTCCTTCCCCGCTTGATAGGGGACGAGCAACGCCGCGCATCACATGGTGGGGGGCAAAAAGGGACGGGTCGCCGTGGGGGCGGCGGGCCACCCTCCCTATGTGGGCAGGACGTTATGTGGATAGGAGGCGTGACTAGGCAGAGTGACGACATCCAGGCACAGGCAGCGTCACCCACCAGGCGGTCACATGGCACGGTCATGCAGCCCGCGCACCAATCGACGGACAACGCCGCGCCCGTGCGCGGAAACAATCGCATCGTACCGAGGGAACTGATGAACACCGTACCGAGGGAACTGATGAACACTGTACCGAAGGGACCGATGAACACCGTACCGCACGCCTCACCGCAACCCGAACGGCCCACCAGGGTGGATCGCTTCGGCGTCATCCCCTGGATCTTGCTCTTCGTCGCCATCATTGCCGGCGCGGTCGTGGCGGTGATCGCCTGGACGGTCGCCGAACGCTTCCTGAACATCATCATTTTGCTGCTAGCCGGCTTCCTCATCGCCTTTCTTCTCGGCCCGCTGATGGACCGCCTCGAGCGCGGCGGCGTGCCCCGCGTCCTGGCCATCCTGCTCGTCTACATCATCGTGCTCGGCGCGCTGGCCACCGGCGTCACGCTCCTCGTCGGGCCGCTCACCGTCCAGTTGCAGGGCCTGACCAAGACCCTACCCGTTCTGTTGAGCGCGCAGGCCGGCAAGCAGACGGGGCTGGATCGCTTCTTCGCGCAACACGGCATTCATGTCACCGTCGCGGGGCTGCGCGGCCAGGTCGCCGGCTACGTGACGGGGGCCGGCACGACGCTGCTCAACAGCACCCTGGGCGTCGTGCTAGGTCTGGTCAACCTGGCGACCGACGCGGCCCTCGTCCTGGTCATCGCCTTCTACGTCCTGCTCGACGGCCGCGCCATGCACAACCGCATCGTCGCCGTCCTGCCCACGGCAGGACGCCAGCGGTGGTTCTTCGTCGAAGCCGCGCTGACCTCCGTCGTGGGCGGCTATATCCGTGGTCAGCTCATCGTCGCCGCCACCGTGGGCTCCGCCGCCGGCCTCGGCTGCTGGGCGCTCGGCGTGAACTACCCTCTGGTCATCGGCGTGCTGGCCTTCATCTTCGAGCTCATCCCGCTGATCGGCCCGGTGTTAGGCATGGTCCCGGCGGTCGTGATCGCCCTCTTCCAGCCCCTGCCTCTGGCCGTCTGGGTCGTCGTGTTCTTTATCGCGCTCCAGCAGGTGGAGAGCAACCTGATCGTGCCGCGCGTGAGCGGGCACGCCGTGGGCCTGCACCCCTTGGGCGCGCTGCTGGCTCTGCTGGCGGGGGTGGAACTCGGCGGCCTGGGCGGGGCGCTGATCGGGGTGCCCGTGGTGGGCGTGCTGTGGGTGATGGCCATGGCGCTCTACGCCGACGCCACCGGCCAGAGCCGGCTGCTGACGGCGCACCCGCGCCGCAACCGCTACGCCGCCCTTGCCCAGGGCGTGCTGGCCCGCCGCCGCGGCCGCGCCGGGGCCGCGGCGGGGACGCCCGCGCCCGTGGCTCTGGCGAGCGTGCCCGAGCCCCAGACCATCCAGAACGAGCGGCTGGCCACCATTGCCGAGGCGCAGGAGCAGCTGATGGAGCAGTTCGAGGCCGACCAGGCCACCCAGGCGGCGACCGACCACGTGGCCGCGACCGTGCCGGGGGCGTCGGACGCTGGCATCGCGGGTCCCAATGACCTCCAGGCGCCGACCGCGATCTAGGCGCCGGCCGCGTTGTGCCCGCCGCGGCTGCCCCGCCTGGCCGCGGTTGCTCTCCTAGGCCATGAATAGGTTCAGGCCCGGCCCTCTCGGATCGCATCAGGCCAACACCCTGCCCTCGCCTCGCCCCTCGGCGGGTGCGACGGCCGTGCCCTCTGGCGTGGTCGCTCGCCCTGGTGCCCTCGCGGGGGCGCTTGCCCACGGCGATGGCCAGGCCGCGGGGCACGCTGCCGCGCCCGTCTCCACCCGCAGATGGCGCACCTCGCGGGGCTCCTCTACCCGAGGCCGAGAGACGCCGCGTCCTCCCGCCGCGTGCGGTGCCCCCGCGCCAGCGTGGATAAGGTCAAGGGACGCGACAGGGGCGTGCTATGGTAGAGCCACGCCCGCCTGTCTCGACGCGTCGACGAGGTGGACATCCATGGGGTCGTTGCGCGAAGGGAAGATGACTGATGAAGGTGATGGCGTCCCGCGGCGCGACCTGTCCTGGCACGGCGGCGTGGCGCTCACGGGAGAGGGGTCGCGCCAGGGGACGAGCACCTGCGGTCCTCTGGCTGGCCCTCCCCGGCCTCACCGCGCTCGCGCTCGGGGCGGGGCTCCCCGCAGGGCCGCCTGCACCGCGGGTCGCCCTCGCCGCGATCGGCCTTCTGCTCGTCGCCGCCCGCGGCCGCGTCGCCCGTGGGGCCGTGGGCGTCGTGCGGGACCGTCCC
>JAABUQ010004037.1_pt1 | contig 25747 bp, 22 predicted proteins | sample 5560001 | NCBI WGS metagenome assembly JAABUQ01 (sample SAMN10711888, study PRJNA513371) | rock metagenome | isolation source: Antarctica rocks | place: Antarctica: Victoria Land, Finger Mt nord | collected 2015-12-18
GTCCGCCGCTGCCCCGCCGCTCTTCTGTTCAATATGCTCTGACATGGTTCTCCTCCTACCTGCTCACAAACTGCTCGCCAATCTCCCGCGCGATCTGGTCTTTAACTTCTTGCCGGGCGTCGCTCAGATACTTCACCGCCAGCCTTTGGTAAACCTCTCGCTTCAAAGTGGGCGAATCTATGCCCATCTGCAGCAGCGTACTCGCATTCTGTAACTCCGTTCCGAACTCCGCAATATCGATCTCGTCCAAGCCCGACACCGAAACCGAAACATCGTCCTGCCGCGCTACAGTCACTGCGGTAAGAACTCTGCGGATACAGTCTTTTACCGCCGCCCCGTATCCTCGCAGCGCTTCCTGAGTAATCGTGAAGTTAAGCTGCTTGCTTGCCGCGGATTGCGCATGTCCACTCTGCTGTTCACCCGACGCTTGCGACAGGTAACACACCCGGTAAATTTCCTCTTTAAGCGTTTCCAGATTAGACGCGGCAATCTGGTACACCTTCCCGTCCGGCTCCGTCCAACCGAACTTGTCGGAAGGCCCTAGCTGAATGTAATAGCTCTCGCCAACAATCTGGCTCCATTCACGATCCGAGTAAATCACCGGCATCGCAAACAAGCCCATCGTGATCGCCCAGGCCAGCGCATTCGATTTATTAAAGTGCTCTAACTGAATGTGAGCGGCTTTGTTCGTTAGCCAAAGCCCATCGCTGACCCGCAACGTTATAAGTGGAACGCGTTGCTGCCGGACCAAGGCATGAGCGCCTTGCGCCACTAACTTGATTGCGTCTGGCTGTTTTCCACCTTCCGTTCTCCGGTAGGTCCGGTACTCCGACCGGTCGTAGTAATGCCAATGCGTCTCTTGAACAATTTCTGGTGAATCGACCCGCGGCTGGCGTTGCACCGTCTGCCTCAAGACCACCCACTCGTAATCTTCGTGCTCGTCCTTGCTCCAGTTAATAAGTTCTTCCGCCTGGTACCGGACCAGGTACGCCCGCGATAACCCGGTCGCATCTTCTTCAGCGCGGTTACTGGCCGCTCCCGAGATCTGGGGGAAGTCGATTAGTATGTGGCTGCGCCCTGTAACTAGGGCATCTGTCAAACACCGCCTGAAAAAGTTCGCCAGCGTAGTGCCCCGCCGGTCGCAATCCTCCGCAAACCCGGACAGAAAGACTTGCCCTGACGCCAACCCGCCCGCGAACTGCAAGCTCGGTTCGCGCCGGAACAAAGTCGACGCGTACCAATCCACGATCGACCCGATATAGTTCTCGTAAAATACTCGCTGCAAACGTTCGCCGTAGACGTCTAGGGCCTCTTTCTGACGACGCAGCAGGTACTCGCCGGCCCGCTGTCTGAACTCGTGGCCGCCCGCGTAAAGATCGCGGTACATGCGCCACATGTGCTTATGCCGCTTGAAGTCCGGATGCTCTCTGTCAATCTCAATCATGAATATTCACAGCCGTATCTGACGTAACCCTCGGGCTGCCTCCCGGCCCACCCGTTTCTCCGTCGTAAACTTAAAAAAGTCGCTTGTCCCTTTCGCCCGCGCTTGGCGCCCGCGCCCCGAACAGTTCCCAAATCGCGTACCCCAATGCATCCGAAGCATGCGTTCTCCGCGGGTCTCGCGCTTTGTCCACAATTCCCGACTCCGGCTTAAACAAGACCTCCTCGAAGTCCTTGATCAACTCCTGGCATCGCGCATCTATCTCCAGACGCACCTCTCCCAGCGCGTTCGTCAGCATCGCGTTCACCTTATGCACACGGTTCAGAACTGCCGGATTCGCCTTTGGAACCCGTATCTCTACGTTCCGGAAACCAGCCCGGTAGAGAAAACTTTGCAGCATGGAGTAGTCGCTCATGCCCGTCGTGTGCATGGTTCGCCCGCTTGCGTCTCCAAAAATCTCTAGCCCCGTGGAATGGCCCTTATAGCGGTTCTCAAACTCCTGACACGCCTCTTCGGTGGTCGCCCGCTCCAGCACCACCTCGTCAATCACGACCAGTCTTCCGCGGTCCCACTGCAGAACCACCGAACTCATCGGAGCCACATTGAAGTCCAGTGCCCATAGCAGCTTTTTGTGCGGATCGTACCGGTGCCGTACCAAGTGAACCGGCCCGTTGAAACAGTGGTACACGCGGTCCGCCCGGCTGTTTAGGTACTCCCCCAGCACCTCTTGCTGATAGAACTTCGGATCGTAACTGCTCTCCAGCCGCTCGTAATAGTCCGGCGTCTTTTCCAGAACAAAACGATTCTCGAACGGTTGCGCGCGGACGCAAGTATGACCCGCCACCGGCTTCTGAATGAACCGCTTATACAGCCAGTCGTGTCCCTGCGGAGTCCAAACTCCAAAGCCGCACAAGTTCATCGCTTGCGGGTCTCGCAGCCGCGCCTCTAGGCGCTGCCACGCCTCTTCTCGCGCGTAGGAAAGCTCGTCAATCCCGAACCACGCCAGATTTGTTCCTCGCAATCGCTCCGGCTCGTCAAGTGATCGCAACAACATCGTGCTGCCCGCCCCCATCAGCGTCAACTCACCATCCGCTTTCCGAAACTCGTACTGAACATCATGCTCGTCCAGAGTTTGAAACAGCCCGTTCAGCGTTGCATCGCGCAGCATCGACAAAGTCGGCGCTGCCAGAACACCTTGCCGCCCGGGATTCAAAAAGCATTGGCGTAAAGCTTCCAAACAAAGTGCCGCGCTCTTGCCCGAACCAACCGGCCCCGAAAAGCCTTTGAACCTCGCATCCACTCCATTAAATTTCGCTTGGGATGGAAGGTAACCATACGTGCCGCAAAGCGCTTCCGACGAAACTTTGCTGGGCTTTCTCTTCGCTCTATCGCTCTTCCTCATCCCGAACATGAAGCTATAGCGTGAAGCGTCCACCGAAGGCCGTCCGCGCCCTCCAACGTTCTCATTGCAAAGAAGATAGCTTTTTTTTGAAAATTGTGACGACCTTGCAGTGACGCTTAGGTGGAGCGAGAACATGCAGCGGCCTCTGGACATTTTTACAGGTAATAGCGCGACACAGTTCTAAAGCTGGTTTAGATTTGCACACATGCCATTTGATGTGGCAAGAGCCGCTTGCAAAATTCAGAATCGCCGGGTTCATGCATCAGAAACCGCGAAAAACCGGGGCCACTCTGTCCCAGCATTTTTCCCAACCGCAGAACCTCGGGCCGGAGACTGATTTTCACCGCTGTGCGAATTTGCAAGTCCGTCACAACAATCAACTAAAATTTTTGTTTTCCCCTGCCTAGAACCACTTACACCGCAAATCCGCCTCAACCCGCCCTGACCCTTCTCGCCCGCATGCTAATTTTTAACCGGCCAAGACACGGAGTCCATTCCGTCCTTTGCCTTTTTCATTTGAGGGAGGCACGAACACCTATGACATCTCGCGAAGCTAGAAAAGAACGCCGCGAACAAGGGAGAAAAGCAGCCAAGCTCGCCGACAAAGCAGCTAAAGCCACTGGCGAGCTAATTGGGTTCGTTTCGCAGAAACGCGACCAGCACGTCGCCGCCGATCATCAACCCGCTAGCTCCACCGAGGAATTCTTGGTCAACGAGATGGCGCAGTCCTATTGGCTTCAGCAACGCGCCATTCGCCTCCAGAACGATTGCTTCACCGAAAACGGCGTCGATGAGAAGCGCCTCGCTCTCTTCCTCCGCTACGGCGCCACCCACAACGGTACCTTTTACAAAGCTCTCACCACCCTCACTCGCCTGCAGAAAGAACGCCGGAAGCTCCGAAATGGGTTCGTTTCGCAGAACTACGTCACAGCCGCAAACCACGCTGGGTTCGTTTCGCAAAACGAACGTTCAGCTGACCCCCAAATTGGGTTCGTTTCGCAAACTGACCTCATAACCCAGTTCCCGAAGGAGCAAGCCACGCCCAAGCAGCTTAATCCGCCCGCGACATCGTCAGCTTTTCCAGGTGCTTCGCCAAAATATCCACTTCAAGGTTCACGCGCGAACCCGAAGTGTACCCGTGCAAAGTGGTGTGGTCGTAAGTATGAGGAATAACCGTAAAACTAACCACGTCATCGCCGATTTCCGCCACCGTCAGGCTGATACCATCCACCGCCACCGAGCCCTTGCTGACGATATAACGCGTCAGCGCCTGCGGTACGCGAAGCCGCAACCACCAGTTGTCGTCTCCCAGAGCTTCCAGCGACAGAATTTCGGCGGTCCCGTCCACATGCCCCAGGACGAAATGCCCATCCAGCCGGCCATTGGCGCGCATCGGACGCTCCAGATTTACAGCCGCCCCTGCGCTCAGCGCGCCCAGGTTCGTTCGCTTCAACGTTTCCGGCGAAAGGTCCGCGGAAAACTTGTCCGCGCTCAGCTCAACGGCAGTCACGCATGCCCCATTCACCGCAATGCTTGCCCCGAGAGTTGCGTCATGCAGCACCTCGCTGCACCGAACCGTCAACCGCGCACTGGCCGCTTGGGGCTCTACCTCCACAACGCGGCCCATCTCCTCCACAATCCCCGTAAACATCTACGCCTTCACTACGTAAGCTTCCACCGCAAACTCGTCTTTGGAAACCGGATGAATGGTCAAGCGGTCCAGCAGAATCGCGTCCGCGCGCCGCATGCGCCCCTGCCCACCCGCCACCGGCAAGCTACTCAAGCCCCCCAGCACCTTCGGCGCGTAGTAGAACAAAATCTTGTCCGCGATCTGCGAATCGAGCATGGTCCAATTCACCTTGCTCCCCGCCTCCACCATCAGCGAAAGATACCGTTCCCGGGCCAAATACTCCAGCACTTTTCTCGGATCTGTGCGCCCGCCCGTTCCGTCCGCAATCAAAACCTGAACGCCCGCAGCCTCCAGCGCCGTTCTTCGCTCCACCGGCGCCACCGACGTCCCCACCACCATCACATCCCCGCTCGCGCTCTCGATCATCTTCGAAGTAAGCGGAATGCGCAGTTGCGAATCCAGCACAATCCGCAACAGCGGCCGGCTGCGCTCACGCCCCGATCGATCCGTCAACAGGCAGTCGTCTTCCAGCACGGTGCCCAGCCCCGTCAAGATCGCATCGGAAAAATGACGCACCTGCTGAACATCGGCCCGCGCTACTTCACTCGTGATCCAACCCACGTTGTCTTGCGGCGCGGCAATCTTCCCATCCAGCGTCAGCGCCGCCTTAATCGTCACCAGCGGACGGCCCACCTTCATGAAATGCGCAAACGGCTCGTTCAAGCGTTCGGCTTCCGCGGTGAACTCTCCATCCACCTCCACCTCCACACCCGCTTTCCGCAGCCGGTCGAAGCCTTGCCCGCTCACCAGCGGATTGGGGTCCTGCATCGCCGCAACCACGCGCGCCACACCCGCCCGAATAATCGCGTCCACGCAAGGTCCGGTCCGGCCTTGATGCGAGCACGGCTCCAGAGTCACGAACAACGTGGCGCCTCGCGCCGCCTCGCCCGCTTCCCGCAGTGCCACAATCTCCGCATGGTCGCGCCCCGCCCAAGTATGGAAACCCCGGCCCACCACCTGTCCGTCGCGCGTCACAACCGCCCCCACCGTCGGGTTCGGGCTCGTCAGGCCACGGCCTTGCTCGGCCAGTTCAAGCGCTTCCCGCATATATGGCAAGGCGCTGACCGCGGATTGTGTTCTGACAGACGTGCCCATGCGAACTCAGTCGAAAAGCGATGCGACAAACTTGTCCGGCTCGAACGGCAGCAGATCGTCTATCTTTTCGCCTACACCGATGAACCGGATCGGCAGATGCAGTTCACGAGCGATCGCCACTACCACTCCGCCCTTCGCGGTTCCGTCCAGTTTGGTCAATACAACACCGGTTACCCCGGCCAATTCCGTAAATTTCCGGGCCTGCTCCAAGCCATTCTGCCCCGTGGTTGCGTCCAAAACCAGCCACACCTCGTGCGGCGATCCCGGAACCACTCGCTGGCAAGTCCGCCGCATCTTTTCAAGCTCCGCCATCAAGTTCTCTTTTGTGTGCAGCCGGCCCGCGGTATCCACAATCACGTAATCGAAACCACTCGCCTTCGCCGCCTGCAACGCATCGAACACCACTGCGCTCGGATCCGCTCCGGTGTTCTGGCGTATCATCCGCACACCCGCCCGCTGTGCCCACACTTCCAACTGCTCAATGGCCGCCGCGCGAAACGTGTCAGCCGCGCACAACAGCACCTTACGCCCTTCCCCTATGAAACGATGCGCCAACTTACCGATCGTGGTCGTCTTCCCTGCCCCGTTGATCCCCACCAGCATCACCACTGCAGGCGGCGTCATCACCACCCGCACCGGAGTTTCCGAGGCACGCAGCACTTCCAGCAAATGCTCCCGAATCAGATTCTTGATCTCTGTCGCGTCCCCCGTCATCTTCCGTTCAACACGCTGCTGGATGTTCTGCAAGATCTCGTCTACCGTCCGAACACCCAAATCGGCGGTGATCAAGGTGTACTCAAGCTCCTCCAGCAGATCGGCGTCGATCTCCTTCTTCCCGGAGAGCACGTCTTCAATCCGATCCACCAGCCCGGAGCGCGTCTTTTGGATGCCGGCCTTCAGCTTGTCAAGAAGATTAGGCTCGGTGGGAACCGAGCCAAAGAGAGTCTGGATTGCCATTTCAAGATTGCACGCACCAGCACTTGCCGGGTGCGCTCAACCTTGAGTTTAACCAGTGACCTGTCGCGGCAAAAAACGTGAGTATGAATCCTGCCTGGAACTGAACCGCGCGCGTGAGCAAGCGCTTTCGCATACTCACGAAATCACCGCGACAGCCACTTGCGCCGCTGTTGCTCTCTCAATTGCTGTCATAAGGGGTACTGGGGTAAGTGCCGCTGGCACTTACCTGACCCGCTGGTCGTCGCCAGGAACTCGCCGCATACTGGGCCCCATGCTGCCGTCCATCTCCGAGACAATCTACCCAGCCGTGCCACCCTTGCCTACCCGGGCCAGTCGAAAGGCCCAAGGTTCGCAAACGTTTCTCCCGCTCCTACTAATCGCCGTAGCCCTCGGAATCGCCATAAGGTATCTGACCCCGCTGCAGTGGCGTGCCGCATTCGCAGCCGTTGACGTGGCGCACCCTCAAGGCGCAACCTCTCTCTTCGCCGCCGTTGCTGCCGCCGTGGTACTGCATGAAGCTGGTCATCTGCTTGCCGCGCTCCTCTTCGACTTCCAGATTCTCGGCATTGCGCTTGGGCCTTTCCGCGCCGCGCGTTCTTTTGGCACATGGCGGGTTCGATTCTCAGCCAGGACCTTCTTTTCCGGCTCCGTCTCGGCTATCCCCCGCAATACTCGCGCGTGGCGCGGACGAATGCTGCTGGTGGTTGCTGCCGGACCTATCGCCACTCTGCTCACCGGAACCGCGGCGGCCGCCGTATTTTCGTCGCACCCCAATTCCGAGTGGTCTAGTACGTTTTTGGCGGCCCTCACCCAACTCAGCCTCTTCATCTTCGTACTGGGCCTGATCCCCAATAGCCGCGACGCCCGCATCAGAAACGATGCCCGGCTCTTGCTCATCCTGCGCCGCGACTCTCAGGAAGCGCGCTCCATACTCCTCTGCCACCTCGTCACGCAACTGGAGGTCGCCGGAACCCGGCCGCAAGATTATCCCGAACAATTAATGCTTGAATTAGCAGCCACACCGGGCCGTGCTGAATTTATGTTGTTTAGCGCTCACACCATCTTCCTTTGGGCTCTTGATCGCGGTCGGTTGGGTACTGCCGATGCGTGGCAACGCCACTGCCTTGAACTTAGCGAGGATTGCCAACCCCGCTCCCGCAATCTCGCCCTTGCTAGCTCCGCTTGTTTCGACGTGCTCTTCCGCAATCGGCCAATGGAGGCGCTCAACAAATTCGCCGATGTCGATTGGCAAACGCTGTCGCCCTCTTGGCTGATGCACCGCGCACGCGCCGCCCACTATCTCGCCCTGGAAAATGTCCCCGAGTGTCTCGACGAGATCTCCCGCGCACGATACGATTTCGAGGAGGGTCTCCCCATCTGCGCCTTCGAACGCATGCTGCTGAGCCGGTTACATCGGAACGCTCTCAACCTGCAGCCGCTGGACTTGTCGAGTCGAGTTCATCAAATCGCCGCATGAAGCACCGGCCTACATCTGAAACCAATCTGGCTCACTGGCGATCCAAGCTAGTGAAGAGACTATGAGGTGCTTCGCCGCTGAGCGCGGCGCCTCGGCATCGGTCGACTTTACACAGCCAAGCTGGTATTACGTCAGGTTTTTGAAGGACTGTTCGCATGACTCCGCTAGTGCATCGGCGTACAAGACGGCGCTTAGCTTTACTCTTCTGCGTTCCACTCGCATTTAGCGTTCTCTTCTTTCTTGTCAGTCTCGAGACGGAGCATACCGATATTGACCTTCTGCGAATTGAGAACCTGTCCTCCGCTGTGCTCCAGCTCAGATCGTTGGCTAATGACATAGAGTCCGGAGAGCGCGGCTTTTTGCTGACCGGTGACGAGCACTATCTATCTCCGCTGGAGCACGCCAACGCCTCCTTACCTACTCAAATCTACTCTTGCGAAGGCAATGCCAAAGACCAGCCGAAACCGCTTCGAGACAAAATCTATAATCTAATCGCACTCGTCGAAAAGAGGGGCGAACAAGCTAACAATGTCGTAAAGACTCAGCAATCTCAGGGATTCGCCGCTGCCGTGGATCTTGCCAAGTCGGACGGTTCTGAAGAGACTATGAACCGCCTCCGTCTCGCTACCGGCGACCTGCAGACCGGCTTTGCCCGCGCCCAGTCCGACTATATGGGCAGCCAAAGGAATCTAAACCATTGGGCGTTTCTCTCCTTTGCGATTGGCACCATCGTCATGATCGGAGTGATGGTCTGGCTCTACAATCAACTGCTCACCTATCTACATGGCCGTGATAGCGCCCTCGGGCAGTTGCAGGATGCCAATACCGAGCTGGCAACTTTGAATTCCGAATTGGAAGAACGCGTTGACGAACGGACGCGCGATCTGACACAAGCAAACGAAGAATTGCAGCAATTCGCATATGTAGCGAGCCACGATTTACAGGAGCCGCTTCGCACCATCACGAGCTTCACGCAACTCCTCTCCTCCAGGTATAGAGGCAAGCTCGACGGGGACGCCGATGAATTCATGGGATACATCGTCACCTCGTCCCGGCGCATGACGGATTTGATCAATGGCCTCTTGGCCGTTGTCCGGCTCCGCAAGACCGGGCATCCAACCAGCCCTGTTTCCTTCGAGAAACTGCTGAGCGAGGCTGAGATGGCTCTGCAAGCGTTGATCCGCGAAAGCCAAACGGAAATTCAGCACGGCCCGCTTCCAGCGCTGGTGGTGGACCGCGTCCAGTTCTCGCAGGTGCTGCAGAACCTAATCTCGAACGCCATCAAGTACCGCGGCGAAGCGCCGCCTCGTGTTCACGTCGAAGCCAAACGCGACATTAGCAACTGGGTTTTTTCAGTATCCGATAACGGCTGCGGCTTCAATCAACAGTTCGCGGAGCGCATCTTCGGGCTCTTTCAACGCTTGCACGGCCGCGAAGTAGAAGGAACCGGTATGGGTCTTGCCATTGCCCGCAAAATTGTGGAGCGTCATGGCGGGCGCATCTGGGCGGAATCCCAGGAAGGAGTGGGCTCAACCTTTCATTTCAGCCTGCCCGTGAGTCTTGAGGCCTCACGCCTCTCAGCGGGGCCGGAAGCATCCCGGGCGGCAGCTCAATAGGCGTTTGTCGTGCCGCTGTTCAAGAAAACCGTGGGATTCACCGACATGCCGGGCAACAACAGATGCTCGCGATTTTCCCCCGGCTCCAGGACGATCTTGACCGGAATGCGTTGCACCACCTTGACGTAATTGCCAGTGGCGTTTTCCGGCGGCAGCAGACTGAACCTGGCACCTGACGCCGCCGAGATGCTGTCGATATGTGCCCGGTACTTGCGGCCGCTCCCGTAAGTGTCGACCTCAATCTCCACCCTCTGGCCGACGCGCATTTTCTTGAGCTGTGTCTCTTTGAAGTTAGCCGTGACCCAGACGTCGTCTAGAGGCACCAGCGCCATGAACTGCTGGCCGGCGGCGACCTGCATGCCAGGCTCGGCAGATTTCCGGGTAACCACGCCGTCCACGGGCGCCTTCAGAATCGTGTATTGAAGGTTCAACTGAGCTTGTTCCAAATCAGCCTGACGCTGCTGCACCGTCGCTTGCGACTGCTTGTACCGCGCCGCGCTAACGGCCTGCTGGCTGGCACGCACTTGCTGACTCTGCCGCTGCTGCACCACCGCGGTCGCTAATCTCGCCTTCGCCTGGTCGAGTTCCGCCATCGATTGCCCGACATTGTGCTGAGCCTCGACGATATCCGCTCGTGCGGAGTCTACTTGAGCCGCATTGGCGTCGGCCGAGGCGACCGCCGAGTCGTACTCTTGCCGGGAGATCTCGTCTTTATCGACCAGATTTTTCATTCGAGCCAAGTCCTTTTGCGCTTTGACCAGGTTCGCCTGCCTTTGGGCGAGCGCGCCATTGGCCGACTCTAAAGCCGCACGCGAAGCATCTACGGTCTGCTGGGCCGATGCAATCCCCGCCTGCGTTTGCTGCACTTGCGTGCTGCTGGTGCTGACTTGGCTAGTGGTGTTGACCGTTGTGATGGGAACATTCTGCTGCGATTCCGTTGTCGCCGCTTGGGAACCCGAAAGCTGCGCTTGTGCCTGATGTAACGCAACTTGATAATCGGCCGGATCCAGCCGAACCAGTTCCTGACCGGCTTTTACGGGTTGATTGTCGTTCACCAACACGTCAATCATCGTGCCGGTGATACGCGGACTGATTCCAATCAGATGTCCGTCCACCTCGGCATCGTCCGTGGATTCGCGAACCGAATAGTAGGCGTACACCGGGATCGCCACAAGCGCCGCCACCACGACAAGCGCCAGAATGACGAAGCGTATGGTTCTGGCGCGCCTTGGATTCGCCTTCTTCTTGGCATCGTCATCACCGGAAGGCGGCTGCTGCTTCTGGTCCTGCTTGTCTTGATCTTGAATTCCCGGTTGCTTCTCTTGCTGATCGACTGGCATGTTCGCGCGTCCCGGTCTTCGGGCACTTACTTTATGATTCTAGCGAAATGGTAAAGTTCCTAATGATCTTGCGCTTTCTCTCTCGTCGCGCATCTATAGACCAAGCGTATGCGAAGAATACTCTCAGTCTTGTCGTTCGCCCTAACCCTGGCCTGCATGTCGCAGGGGGCAGAAATTCAGGGCGTCATTGCGGATTGGAATTGCACGAAGGGAATGGTCCGGGACGGACGCGAGAAGACCCTCCTGCACAACCGTGGTTGCTCTCTCATGAAGAACTTCAAGCGCAAAGCCTACGGCCTGATCACGGTCGATAAGAAGTACTACAGGCTCGACGATCCAGCCAATCAGCACGTGATGGAGGTGCTGGGTAACAGCCCGGACAAGGACAATTTGAAGGTAATCGTGCGCGGAGATCTTCAGGGCAACACGATAAAAGTCAACAACATCAGCATTCTCTAATTCCTATGTGGTTGGGTCGCCATGCACATCCACTGGCTGTTCATCGTGGGTAACGGCGGGTTCCGGAAGTTTTCCGGTCCAGTTGGCCCATCCCCAAAAGATGGCGGTGGAAGAGCTCAGTAGGCCGGACGCAGCGCCAATCGCGCGCACGCTGAAATACTGCGATGCGATTCCAGCGCCCATCATGGAAAGCACCATGGTGGACCAGTTCATGGTTTCAATGGTGGAAAACACTCGACCACGGTAACGGTCCTCGACGTGTCTGAGGAGATTCGACCAGTTCAACACGGAGCTGACGGCCACGGCTGCACGCGAAACCCCCATGAAGAAGAGCGCCCATCCCCATTGCGGCATTTGACTGAACACAACGTAGGCGCCACCGTGTAACAGATAGCAGAAGAATACCGTCTTTTTGTAGGCTTCAAAGCGGATGGTTTTGCCAAGCCGGTTGCCGATAACGCCGCCCACAAGAAGTCCAATCCCCGCCGTTCCCCAGAGTTGTCCCAGTCCCTGCGCGCCACGCCGGAAGACCATCTCGCTGAACAACGTGAAGAGCACTTGCGCGGCCCCACCGCCGCTGGCCCAGCCCACCGCGATGAGTCCGATGCCCAGAATCAGAGGGCTTTGAATCATGTAGGCGAGGCCTTCGCGGTATTCATGCCAAGGCCGCGCGACCCTCGTCTGGTCCAGGCTGCGATTCTCCGCGCGGAAATGCCCGCGCACCGAGCACAGCTTGGCGATACAAAACGCGGAGAAGAAGAAAGACAGCGAGTTAAAGACGAAGGCAAGCTGATAGCCAAAGTGCGCCACGGTTGTTCCACCGAGAAAGGCGCCTACGGTAAGCGTCATCCAGCCGGTAGTTTGAGTCAGCGAGTTCGCGGTATGCAGCTCCCCTTCCGTCGCGATGGACGGCAAGATCGCTGAGCGTCCGCTGGTGAAAAACGGCGACGCAACCATGAGCAATGCACTGAGTAAGTAGAGCAGCCAGGTTTGCTTATAACCGATTGCCAAGATGAACCCGAGCGCGATGACTCCACGCACCAAGTCGCTCGCGATCATGATCTTCTGCCGGTCAAACCGGTCGAGGAGAACGCCTGCCACCGGTCCCACCAGTACGGCAGGGATAGCTCGCGACAGCATGAGTCCCACGATGACGGGGCCGTTGTGGGTCTCCGCCATTGCTAGGCTCAGAACCGCGATATTGTTGAAATGGTCGCCGATTTCGCTAACAATCTGGCCCATCCAGGCATAACGGTAGTTCCGGTTCCGCCGGAGGAGCTGAATAAAATCCTGCATCAAGCAAGATGCCGCAAGACTTTGGAAAGCGTAATCGCCTGCCCCAGATGCCTCTGCGTGTGTTCCGCTAGGTGAACAACCAGCCCAATCACCGTTGTTGGGAGCGCCTTCCGCCCCACGTTGCGCGGCTCGTACAATGCAGTCGGGTCGAGAGCGCGCAACCTTTCCTCGCACCGATGGAGAGCCTCTTCAACTTGCCGGAGCAGTTCGGGCAGTTCGTCGTCCCCACGGGACTCTTCTTGTAGAGATTTCAACTGGTCGTCGCTGAGTAGACCGCCAACTAAGTAGGTAGTCAACCGGTCCAGGCTGCCCGCCATGTGTTTCAAATGAAACCCCAACGATGCAGAGCCGATCTTCCGCCAGACCTGTTCGCGTGTGAGACCACCTGCCACGCAAGAAGCAAGATCTTCGCGAACTTGCGCGAAGCTGAAGAACACCGGCATCACCAGCGGGCTCACGCCGGCTATGGGGCCGCGCAGCCAAGGTTCAGGAGCGGTATTTGCCACAAATCCGATTTTCCGTCGTCAGCGCATGTTTCCGGTGTGACCCAACGAGTACCGGCCCGGCTGAGGATAGAAGCAGAGGCCATGGGGCTGTTCTCCGACTTTGATACGGGCGCGCAGAGTGCCGTTCGAAGTGTCGAAAACATAGACTTCGCCGTTGTACCGGCCCGACAGCCAGAGGCTTTTTCCATCCGCCGATACGTCGCCCATGTCAGGACTTCCACGGCCCGGAATCACCCACTTGGTCGAGACCTTCCGAGTGGCCACGTCAATGAGGGAGACCGACCCTTCGTCGCGATTTGAAACGTACATGTACTTAGCGTCACGGCTGAAGTAGAGACCATGCGCGCCCTTGCCCGTGTGAATGAACCCAATCTGCTTGAAGGCGTCACCGTCAATGATGTGTACGCCATCGGCTTCCATATTGGCGATGTAAAAAACCTTCCCGTCAGGCGAGATGCGGCAGTCCTGGGGCATGCCCTTGGGCTCCAGGGGCAGATGCGCGAGAACCTTTTGAGCCGCGACGTCGACCTTAATAAGCTCACTTGAGAACTCGCAGGTCGCAATCATATAGCGGCCGTCGATGGAGAAGTCGGCGTGATTTACGCCCCGGCACTCGACCGGCACGCGATTCACAATCTTCATGGTTTGAGCGTCGCGAAAGTCGAGGCGTTTTTCACGCTCGGCCATCACGATCGAATACTTGCCGTCGGGCGTGTAATACATGTTGTAGGGATCGTCGACATGAATCGTCTCACCTACCCGGCCGGTCGCGGGATCGATCATGGTCAGTTGATCACCCAGATCCTGCGCCACCCAAAGTTTCTTCAGGTCCCAGGAAGGCACCACGTGCTGCGGTTCCAACAGGCCTCGGGAATGTTTGGGGAGGGCGAAGTGACCGATGATTTTATAAGTGGACGGGTCGATGATATCGACCGTGTCGCTCTTTGAGTTAGGAACGTAGACGCGCGTCGGGAAGCTCGTCACAACGGAAGCGAGCATTCCAGCGGAGGCAGCCGAATACAGGTTATTTGTATCCAGGACAGGCGGCATGCCGGGCAGAAGATTCAAACCGGGCGCGCCCGACGCGGGTCGCTGGACCAGCAGCGAGGCGGCTAGGAATACCAACGCTCCGCAAGCCGCTACCAATCTGTAGGAAAAACGCATAGCTTATAAGTAGGGTAACTCGTCGATCTTCAATTTTTACCCCTCTTGAACTTCAGTACACTTTTAAGTAGAAATGTTGCGGACAAGCGAAAGCGAAACCGAGATTCTGTTGGGCAATAAGCAGCTCCTGGGCATTTTTTTGGTGGTGGCGCTTTTGCTCGCGATTTCTTTCTACGGTGGTTACATGGTGGGCCGGGGCGCAACGGGCAAGAAAGCGGTGGTTGTGAATAGCGCGCAAACAGACACCGCGACAACGAAATCGTCGCCTGGCGGAGGCGAGACACATGTTGCGACGCCTGATGAGGAGGGCAACCAGGAACGGAGAGCGGCCCCGCTGGGGACACCGAAGCGAAAGCCTCCTGTTCGGACAGAATCGCCCGACGGGGATGGCGCCGCGGCGGGCGAAGCGTTTGCGCCCCAAGTAGGGCAGCAGTTCCTGCAAGTTGCCGCCGTCAGCAGAGATGAGGCTGAAGCGTTGGCGGATGTTCTCCACAAGAAAGGCTTCCGCGCACACGCGGTGCCGAAACCTGGAAGTGCAAAGGTCTACCGCGTGATCATTGGACCTATCCGCGACGCCGCCGATTTGTCGTCCACGCGCGATGCGTTGATGCGGACCGGCTTTCGAGAAGTGATTCCGCAGCGCTACTGATTCCCGCGCTCACCGGTTACCACTGGACGGGTTCACCCTGCTTCAAGGTCCAGACTTCAATACCGTCCTTCTGTAGTTTCGCGGCCAACTCTTCGGGACGTCCCGTCAGGACAGGAAAGGTGCCATAATGCATCGGAATCACACTTTTCACCTTGAGCAAGCGAGCGGCGTGGGCAGCTTCATGGGGATCCATGGTGAAGTGGTCTCCAATCGGAAGAAACGCAAGTTCCGGCTGGTACAACTCGCCGATAAGCGCCATGTCTGAGAAGAGCGCCGTATCGCCGGCGAAATATGCACGCCGTCCGTCTGTGAGGGTCAGGACGTACCCGGCAGCTTCTCCTCCGTAAATCAGCTCATCGCCGTCCTTGATGGAGCAGCTATGAATGGCGTGAGTCATCGTAAGTTTGACGAAGCCCAAATCCACTGTTCCACCCTTGTTGATGGCGATGGTGTTCTTGACGCCTTTTTTCTCAAACCATGTCGCGGTCTCAAAAATGGCTACCACTTTGGGGCTGAACTTTTTCGCCAGCGGGATGAGATCGTTCACGTGATCGTAGTGGGCATGTGAAGCGGCGATGGCGTCGATTTTCCCGATCTTGTAATCTTTCGGATACGCGGGATTGTCCTCCACCCAGGGGTCCAACACCAGAACTTCGCCGGTTGGAAAGCGAAGTTCGAACATCGAGTGGCCAAGCCAAGTAATCTGAATCATTCCGCTCCGTTAGATGCGGTTTACGGCTTGGCTGGTACGTGAATCCCATCGCCTACTTTCGCTATTCCCGGGATGGACACAGGCATTTTGCCGGTGATAGATATTTCTCCCAGTATGGCTTTGGCGGCGGCGATCTCCGAAGTGGTGGATGTACTGAACGTCGCGGCGTAAGACGCCACGTCCGGAAAATCACGCAGCAGGTAAGGGTTGCCTAGTGAAATGAGCGCCAGCGGAGCGGGACCATGCACCAGCGTGTTCAAAAACGAACCGAGGCCGCCCTGTAAAGCGACACTGCCGCGATTCGCAGCCACTGTAATGAACGCGCCGGCATAGATCCGCTCGCAGTGAGAAGCGTCCTGCGCAATGGCGGTAAGAAGCGTGTCAGGCATGCTCGCGTTTACAACGTAGGTCTTAAGATCATGTATCCCCCGCTGCAGCCCGGAAGCAAGCGCCTCGCCCCGCTGCGAGAACGGGTCTTCCGCCATCACGACCAGACACGATCCGTTAATGGCGGGGACGGGAAAGAAGTGTTTATCATCTCTGACCAGCGTCACTGCTTCATTGGCAACTCGCTGCGCGAGAAGATCGACCTTGGGCTCTGCTAATTCGTTGCTGATGGCATCGAGCGAAACAAAACGGTTCCCGAATAAGCCGGTAACCTTTTTAGCTGCGATTACCCTGGCGACGCTCGCGTCGATGCGTTCCTGCGAGATGCGGCCGCGGTTCACGGCAGCGGTAATAGCGCGGATGCAGGCGTCCGGATCAGTGGGCATGAGAAGCACATCGGCCCCGGCCTCGATGGCCCGTACCGCAGCCTCGCCCGGTGAATAAAGCGACGCGATGCCTTGCATTTCCATAGCGTCCGTCACGATCAACCCTCGGAACCCAAGCTCATCGCGAAGTAGACCGGTCAGCACACTGTGAGACACGGTTGCGGGAAGCTGTTCGGGTTCGAACGCGGGCACCGCCATGTGCGCGGTCATGATGGAGTCAGCTCCGTGCTCGATCGCGGCACGGAACGGCACCAGTTCGACCGATTCGATACGCTCGCGGGTCTGATCGAGCTTCGCGAGTTGCATGTGGCTGTCTTCGGCGGTGTCGCCGTGACCCGGAAAATGTTTAGGTGACACCAGCACATAGTTCGCCGGATCCCCATGCGCGCCCTCGATGAAGGCCGCGACGCCGGCGGCAACCGACTGTGGATCTTCTCCGAACGAACGGACGTTGATGATAGGGTTATCGGGGTTGTTGTTTACATCCGCATCCGGCGCAAACACCCAAGTGACGCCCAAGGCGCGGGCTTCACGGGCCGTTGCAGCGCCCAGTTCGCGCGTGGCGGCAAGGTCGTGAGCCGCTCCGAATGCCATCAGATAAGGAAACTTCGCCGTTTGCGCGACACGCATGGAGGCGCCGCGCTCGAAGTCGGAAGCGACCAGCAAGGGTGTTTGGGCGAGGCGCTGCATGTGATTAATAAACGCGGCCATTTCGAATGGCTGCGCGCTAATCACGTTTCCATTGCGAATCCGGCCGGCCACAATGAAGCCGCCGACGTGATCCTCTTCAATCCAACGCGTAAATTTTCTGTACTCCGCGTTCGCGCTGGGCGGGTAATCTCCATAACCGCGGACGACGATCAGTTGTGCAATACGGTCATGTAAAGACAGGCTTCCAACCAGGCTTGAAGACCGGCTGGGACGACCGGAACTGGCGGAGGCGTGCGACTTCAAGGGCGCTTGAGATCTTGTGTGTTGAGGCTCAGCGCCATGGAACGATGACGCGAGAAAGCACAGCAGTGCCGCAACAGTCTTCTGAATACGCATTCCCCCCACTATAGAGAGTTAAAAGAGCAGCTAAGACCCGGCGGCGCGAGAGCGTGTGGACTTTTCGCGCACCTGATGGGAACGGGCCGGCTTCTTCGGCGCATGAAGTAGCCGCTTGGTGTGCCGGACGAGCGTAGCGACTTCGTTGGCGCTTTTCTGGATAACGATATCGGCGCCTGTCGTATCGGGCTTCAGTCCCAGACTGTCCGCGAAGCCGGTCAGCAGGATGATGGGATTCGCGAAATTACGCTGGCGTAATTTCGCGATCAGCTCCAGCCCGTTCATGGGCGCCATCTTAAAATCAGTGATCACCAAGTCGAAGTTTTGCTTTTCGACGTTCTGCAGGGCGTCGGAGCCACAACCGGCTGAGACGACGTTGTACCCAAGTTCCTCGAGAACAGTGCGGCGGGCGAGGATACCGTCCCCGTTATCGTCGACTAAAAGAATACTAGCGGAAGTGGGAACGCGATTTGAGAGAGCAGATCGCATCAAGACCCAGTGAACGTAGCAAACCTGGCTAAACGTGTCAACGCGTCGCTATCAGGTTCAAAGCGCAATACATTGAGTACTTGACAGAGTCCGCCCGGTTAAGATCAGCCAGTTAAGATCAAGCGTTATTCGATTTCGCGCGGAGCCTTGTAGCCGGCTTTAGCGACGACCTGATACTTGATGGGTTTGCCCTTTTGGTTCGCGATGCGCAGACGTTCGTTGCTATCCGGATTGACAAGCTCCACTTTGATGCGTCGGAACTTTCCGTCGTGCGATGTGTTTGTGGGGTGGTATGCGAGCGAGTATTGATTGCGGAGCGCCTCTTCAATCTGGCGGAATACACTTGGGTACTCGCCGACAAAGCGTGGAAAGAACGACAGCCCGCCGGTTTCTTTCGCGAACGTTCGCATTTCATTATCAGCTTGCAGGAAGTCCATCTCCTGGATGGCGCCCATTCCCCGGCCCTCAGCTATCAAACGAGCGATTTGCAATGTACTGATGGTGTAGATGGGAACGCCCGCTTCCTGAAGCGATTTGCGAGCAGTGTCGAAGGTGATTTTACTGAACGTATCGAGGCCGCTCCCCAGCAAAAGAATCGCCTTTCGTCCTTCTATATTCGACATGCGATCGGCCATATCGGTGAGTGCGTCAAAGACGTTGGACTCGCTGAAACCGGGGATGCGAAGCAGCGACATCGCGTTTTCGGCTTTGCGCTTGTCCGGTGAAAAATCGGAAAGGATCGTGGATCGCAAATCGTACTCGACCACCGCCACATTATCGTCCGGTTTTAGGGTTTCCAAGAAGCCGTAAGAGGCCTGCAGCGTCTCATACCAGCCGTTCGACCAGAAGGCTTGAAAGCGCCCGCTGAACTCGATTACCATGCAGATGGTCATGGGCGCTTCACTCAGTCCAAACTGACTCACCTGCTGAGGAACTCCATCTTCCAGCACGCGAAAGGCGGCCTGCGGGATTTTGGGAATAAAATGATTGTGATCGTCGAGCACAGCCACATCCACGCTGACTGTCGTGGCGTTAGAGCGGAAAGTGGGGGTGTCTTTGGGGATGTCCTTGGGCTTCTTGTACTCCGAAGGTATGGGTTGCTCTTCGGCGGGTGGAGACTGACCGGCCGGTTTCTTCGGTCTTGCTACTGAATCGCCGTTTTGAGGCTGCGGGCCTTCCTGGGCAAAAGCGGGCAGGTGCAAAGTAAGCAGGCTCGCAATAAATAACGTCAAGCTGGCTAAACCAGCCGCAAAGGAGGGAGACTTCATCGCTATCAACCTTTAAGACGGACAATCGGGGCTAGTGGACCCAACGATCTCGATTGGAATCTTTTTTTCGAAGGTACACTTCGAATTTTTTCTTGGCGCGCCGTAGTTTCCACTCCTTGTAGCTGGAAACCAGCGGTTCACGCACCTGGGACTGTAACCTGTTACCACGCAACAGGAGATACCCCGCTACCAATCCACCCAAATGCGCGACCACCGCGACGCCATTCGGCTGCCCTCCAATGGTGGCGGTGTAGGACTGCAGGAAGACGATGGCCCCGATGATCATCACGAAATACTTGGATTTTATCGGTATCAGAAAGCCAAACAAAATCGTTTGGTCTGGGAATAGCAAACCGTACGCCATGAGGATGCCGTAGATGGCACCCGACGACCCGACGGTTGCCACTTCAACACCACCGAAGATGTACGACAGAACAACCACCGCCAGCCCGGCAAAAATACCGCAAGCGAAGTAGAAGCGCAGGAATCTTCGGGTGCCCCAGGTACGTTCCAACGGCGCACCGAACATCCAGAGCCCGAGCATGTTCCACAAAATGTGCCCCACGCCATTATGGAGGAACATGTAGGTGACGAGTTGCCAAATGGCAAACGTCTGAACAACTTGCGCGGGAACCAGCGCAAAGTTATGAATGAAAATATCCACCCGGCTGGCGCGCAGGATGTAATCCAGAATGAAAATGCTTACGTTGACGACGAGAAGCCACTTCAAACCGGTAGGGAAACGACTGGACGGAATGGACCGATTCACGTAAGGACGCGAACTGAAGGACATCGAGGGCGGAAATTCCTCCTCCGAGAATAGCAAATAGCGGCTGGGAAGATGAGAAAGCTTAGAGAGCGGCCACTCGGGCGCAAATTGCGATGAAATGGTGAGTTATGAATCGGAGACTTCAGTCCGGGTATGACGCCGGAGGATGCTTGCGGCGAGAGAGATTAAAATAGCAAAACCCATCCAGACTAGCCAGTTGGATAGAGGGCCGCTTCGAAAAACAAAGGTATCCGTCCATCCGAGGTTGGCCGACAGACTCCACAAAGCGAAAGCATACACCGACAAAACTGCGGGGCCCATCAGTGCCGCAAGTAGCGCGCCAAACTGTTGCGCAGTGTCGGCTGCCCAAGCCCCGGTCCGGCCCAGGACATCCACGCTGGATTGAAGTGTTGCGATCATCCACGCGCGTGCCGGCTCCATGCGCACCGCTATCGCTGTCGTTCGAGTTTCAGACATGTAAGATTGGCCCCTGCTCCGATTTCGATGCACGCTGAGTGCCGAAAGTTTCCGCGACGCCGGACGGTGTTGCGATTGCGCTTACCTGGAACGGCATCCTCATGTAGCTCTAGAGACTTTGTAAAAAATGCGGCTGCCGCAAAGGAAATTACCGCATATAAGCATTACGAATTCTCGTATTCGCGGCTACTGAAATCAATACCCATTTACGCGCTGCATCCACTGTTCTGCGCGTGACAATTAAATAATGTGCGATCAACAACAGAGTTGTGGCGGATATTAGCTACACCTGCCAAGGAGAGAGAAGGACGGTTGTAGAGTGTTTGAGGGAGAAGACGGGCATGCAGAAAATCAAGACCGCAATTGTGGGCACAGGATTCATGGGCAAGGTTCACACCGAGAATGTGCGGCGATTAGGAAATGTAGAAGTCGCCGCCGTGGTGGGCAGCCGGCTCGAAACAGCGCAAAAGTTCGCCGAAGCCGCCAGTATTCCAATTGCAACAGATAAGCTGCAAGATGTTTTGAACAATAAGGAGATCGTCGCGGTTCACATCTGCACGCCTAACGTTGACCACTATCCGATGTCGCTTGCCGCAATCAACGCGGGCAAAGCGGTGCTTTGTGAAAAGCCTTTAAGCATGAACGTGGAGGAAGCGCGCAAGCTGGTGGACGCGGCGAAATCCAGGAATGCGGTGAATGCCGTTCAGCACAATCTGCGCTATTACCCGGTGGTTCAGGAGATGCGGCAGATGATCGCGGCCGGAGAGCTGGGAGAGATTTTGATTGTGCAAGGAACTTATTCGCAAGATTGGCTGCTGTACGACACGGATTGGAATTGGCGGCTGGACGCTAAATCGAATGGAAAGCTGCGAGTGATGGGTGACATCGGCTCGCATTGGATGGACATGATCCAGCACCTTACGGGAATGCCGATCACGGCCGTGTGCGCGGATCTGGCGATCTTTCACGAAACGCGCAAGCGGCCCAAAGGATCGGTGGAGACGTTTGCGGGAAAAAAGCCCGCGAACGCCGAATACGAGACCTTTCCGATCGACACGGAAGATTTCGGCATGGTGATGCTGCGCCTGGGGAAGCGGGCGCGCGGCGCATTTACGGTCAGCCAAATGTCGGCTGGCTGCAAAAACCACTTTGCCTTTGAAATTTTCGGTGCCAAGGCGGGCGTTGCGTGGAATCAGGAGCAGCCGGACACGCTGTGGATTGGGCACCGGAATGAGCCCAATCAAATCCTTCTGAAAGACCCGTCGTTGTTTCATCCAAGCGCGCAAAGCTTTGCAGACCTGCCGGGTGGGCATAGCGAGGGATACGACGATTCGCACAAGCAGTTATTCAAGCGGTTCTATGCGCGGGTCGCCGATGCCTCTGCTCCGATTGACTACCCCACCTTCGAAGACGGCCTGCATGGAATGATTCTTCTGGAGACCGTTTCCGAGAGCGCAGCCCAACAACAATGGGTAGAGGTTCCTTCCGTATCGGCGAGGTAAGAACTCTCTACCCGGCGGCTTGGCAGCGATATGAAGAGCTGATTTTTCGGTTCAGCCCTTGTCGGGGGCTAGCGTTCGCCCCGGGCCATCACGCTATTGGCCGAAGCACCGCGGACTGTACCGGTCCCTGCCATGGTGCTCGATCCTAGCGAACTGCTGGAACCCAGTGAACTGCTGCTTCCCAGTGAACTGCTGGAGCCGAGCGAGCTGCTGGAGCCCAAGAGGGAGCTGCTACCCAAAGAACTGCTCGATGCCGTGCTCGGTCCCACCAGGGCGGAGAACGCAGCGGAGCTAAGCAAAGGTGTGCTACCCGAGACGGCAGCGGAGCCCCACACGTCGACGGTGGTCCAACTGGAAGCGGTCCAAGTAGAAGCGGGATCGAAGAGGAGAGTGACACTCTGCGTTGCGGTGTCATAGGTGGAAAGGGGCGAGAGTGCGTTGCCGTGCGCCAGTTCGGTGCTCGCCAGGGCGGCAGCCAAATCCAGATATCCCGCTCCTACCGTGAAAACGTCGTAGTAGCTGGTAAAGGTAGCGCCCGTGATCTGATCCACGGCAACACTGGAAGTGGGGAAGTTGCGGGCGGCGGTTTTCATCAGCCGGGCCTTCACTTGATCCGGCGTCAGGTTAGGTTGAGCTTGTAGAAGGTCAGCGACGGCGCCGCTTACTACGGCGGTGGCCATGCTGGTGCCATTCAACGTGAGGAAGCTAGGCGCCCCGGCCGGGCTTCCCGTACCCATGTAGTAAGCCGGTGACATGACATTCTGGGGATATTCGCCGGCAAGCGTGGGGGATCCCGTCGCGAGTAACGACACAACGTTATTACCAGCAGCCATCAGATCGGGTTTTAGGACGTTGTCATAGAGTGTCGGGCCCTTGCCGCTGTAGCTGGCGACTTTGTCATCGGTGCGATCGAAGGTGCCCATCGATTTCATGCCGCCGACGGTAATCACGTACGGGTCATTGGCTGGGGAATTGATGGTTCCATAGCCGCTAGTGCCCATGGAGTAATCGCGTCCATCGTTGCCGGCAGCAACGACGACGGTGATCCCGGCCTTCCACGCCGCCTCCACTGCCTGGCACAGCGGATCCTTCTGATAACTTTCCGTGACCGGCCGCCCGAGTGACAGATTGATGACTTTGATGTTATAAGTCTGTTTGAGTTGAATAGCGGTGTCGATGGCTGAGATCACGGCGCCGTCGGAACTTTCGCCGTTCGCGTCGAGAACGCGCAGATCGATCAGGTTGACGTTCGGCGCAACACCCTTAATGGAATGGGTGCAAGTGAGGCAAGTGGAACTGCGGCCATTGGCTCCGATGATGCCGGCAATGTGTGTACCGTGGCCGTAGTAATCGAGGCCATCGGTGCCCACGAAATCCTGTGTATAGACGATGCGCGAGTTAGAGCTTCGATCCATCAGATCCGCGAGCGGCGTGATGCCGCTGTCAATGACGGCAACGCCAACGCCCGTGCCGTCAAGACCGGTGTTCCAGGCGACACTCGCATTCGCGGCGGCAGTCGCGTAGTCCAGTTTAGCCGCCAGCTTATGGTCGACCGAGATGTGCGCGATCATGGGATTGTTCGTCAGAAGAGGAAGCAGCGCGGCCGGTATGGTATAAGAGCCGCCCTTAATCAGATCCAAGCGGCGCCGGAACTGACCGCCGCGGTTCATGATCGCCAAGTGATCGGCATTCGTTGGGAACTGTTTGAACTGCACGATTACGCGAATAGTGCCCCCCAATTCGGCGTGCAACAAGTCGGCGGCCAGCTTCGATCTAGTCGACGGCGCGACGCCTACGCTGGACTGCGCGCAGCCTACTCCCTCCGCAACAAGTAACGCGATCATGAGATAACAGGATTTCATTTGAGCCACTCTTCTTTCCCGCAAACCGCTGGGGAGGCTAGTTCTTGGATTTGACTAAGGCTCATATCGAACAACGGCGGCGAGGTTAGAGCGGACGCAGTACTGGAAACTCCGTACTGGGCCGGAAGTACGGTTACCCGCCAGCCGCTTTCAATCTCACGGTTGCTCAGCGGGCGTCGATACAACTGTGAGGGTGAGTCGGCGCGACCAGCGATTCAAAGAGCACAATTTGTTTCGAAAGATGAAGACTACGTGCGGAGTCGTAGCCTGCTTAATTGCCCTGGCGTCGCCCGGATTAAGCGGCGGAAACGTCGCGCTTGACCCCGCGAAAACGCTTAGCCAGTACACGTTGCGATACTGGGACACGGAAAAGGGACTACCTCAAAATACAGTCACTGCGATTGCGCAGACGCCCGATGGCTATCTGTGGTTAGGCACGGAAGAGGGTTTGGCGCGCTTCGACGGCGTACGCTTCACCGTCTTCGACGTCGAGAACACGCCGGCGCTGCACAACAACATCGTCTCCGCCCTGCTGGTCGACCACGGTGGAGACCTCTGGATTGGCACCGCCGGCGGAGGACTGGCGAGGCTTTCCAATGGCCATTTCACGAACTACAATACGCGCAACGGGTTGTCTAGTGATGCCATCCTCTCCCTCTACGAAGATCTGGGCGGGGTGCTCTGGATTGGTACGGATGGTGGGGGGGTTAACCGCTTCCAGGATGGGCGTTTCGCCGCGTATACGACTAAGGACGGTCTTCCGAACGATTCGGTTTTCGCCATCCGCGGAGACGGGCGGGGGACGTTATGGATCGGAACGCATGCCGGACTGGCGCGATGGAGGGATCACAAGTTAAGCTCGTTCACGACCACAGAGGGGTTGCCGAATAACTACGTTACGTCCCTGTTCCTCTCGCATGCGGGCGACTTATGGATTGGCACCAACGGGGGCGGGTTGAGCCGGGTGCGCCATGGCACCTTCACGACGTTCAACTCGCGGGAAGGACTTTCGAGTAATTCGGTGGTCTCGATTTCAGAGGACACGGCGGGCACTCTATGGGTGGGAACCGCCGACGGCGGATTGAACCGGTTGCGTAACGGTGCATTCGACAGCCTCACGCGCAAACAAGGGCTCTCCGCCGATCGAATCCTCTCCATCTTTCAGGACAGCGAGGGGGATCTCTGGGTGGGCACGCTCGGCGGGCTGATTCGCTTACAGGACGGTGCGTTCACAACCATCGGTGCGAAAGAAGGTCTTTCAAACGACGTAACGGCCGCTGTCTACGAGGATGGGAAAGGTGCGATCTGGGTAGGTACGATGTCCGGTCTAAACCGTATTGCAGGCGGCAAGGTGACAACTTACACGACTAAGGACGGACTAGCTCACAATGCCATCTATTCCATCGCCGGCGACGGTGAGGGCGGCTTGTGGATCGGCACGAGGAAGGGACTCACGCGTCTGACAAACGGGAAGTTCAGCAGCCTCGGAAAGCAAGATGGGCTCCCGAACGATATTGTTTTGTCTACCTTGACAGACCGCAGCGGAAATCTTTGGGTGGGCACCCGGGGCGGTCTAAGCCGGTTCGACGGGAAACGATTTATCACCTACAGCAAAAAAGACGGACTATCCGACGACTATGTAGTCGCTATTTATCAGGATGGAGAAGGCGCCTTGTGGATTGGCACCGGGGGAGGCGGGCTGAACAAATTGAAAGATGGCCGCTTCCAGGTGTTTACCACTCGGGATGGTCTGTCA
>JAABUQ010004038.1_pt1 | contig 25743 bp, 23 predicted proteins | sample 5560001 | NCBI WGS metagenome assembly JAABUQ01 (sample SAMN10711888, study PRJNA513371) | rock metagenome | isolation source: Antarctica rocks | place: Antarctica: Victoria Land, Finger Mt nord | collected 2015-12-18
ACGGCAAGCGGTACCATGAGCATTGGCTCCACAACCTGATGGCATCGACCTCAATGATGGGCTTCAAAAGCCCCAAACCTGCAATCCGGTAGAGTCAGCTTTTTCAAAGCCCGCCGTTAGCACACTATCTCCCGAGTCGGCCATTGTTCCGGTCGGGACGCCGGCGATCATGGATCAAAAAGTGGATGTCTTTCCCCACTTCCAGGAGGAAGATCAGGGTAAGAGTCGCGCGCGGCGTTCGGCGAAGGGGGCGGGATCGGACGACCACGGTTGGCCGATCTCGAGATTTCGATTTTCCCCCGCCTCGCGACAGCGTTTAGTCAGGAAAATGTTCTCGGTATTTGGGTTTGGCCGTTGATCGTGGGAGTAAAACATGCTTCAATCGCCCATCGAGTCACCCGATTGGGACAAGTGATCGCATCGGTGGCACCGACGGTTTTGGATCTGTCAGATCCGGGCGGGATGGGCCATCGGAGTCCGTACAAGACCCCATGATTTCAGAAGGCGGAGGGTTTCATGACGACCAACTTCAAGCGACTCGCAACGAACTTCATCATCGTCGGGGGCCTCTTCCACGGCCTCTTGGCTCCATCCACGGCCTCGGCGGCTTTCGCAATTTACACGGATCGCGCGAGCTTCAACGCGGCGTCGACCAACCTCTCCACCCTGACCTTCGAGGGCTTGGCCCCCGCGGGATCGTTTACCTATTATGGCAACCCAGGCTCCTTGACCTTGAACCGTGTCACGTTCCAGACCAACGGGGCCCTATTCGTTCAGAACCTGAACTATTATGGGACCGGGGCGTTCTTGTCGGCCCAGCAGGCCCCACAAGGTCCCGACATCCTCACCGTCTTGCTGCCTTCGGGCATCAACGCGATCGGCACCGACTTCCTCTCGACCACTCCGGTCACGGTCACCCTGAGCACGGGACAATCTTACACATTGCCGGGTCGGCCGTTCCCGAACATCGGTTTCACCGGATTCACGACCGACGTCGCGATCTCCTCCCTCAGGTTCTCCGAAGCCAGCGGGATCGACCTGGACAATTTCTCCTTCGGTCAGTCCGCGTCCGTGCCCGAGCCGTCCAGCGTCGCCATGCTGTTGCTCGGCGTCGTGGGCGTCCTCGGCGCGAGCGTACGCGCTCATCGTCCCGAGAAAACCCCGGCAGTCCGCCTTTGATGATCTGAAACCAGGTTTCGCTTCGCGGATCAGCCCGGTTTCCCGGTCGGGACGCGGGGCGACCAGGGGCTCAAGTCGAAACTTCGCTTCTGGACTTCCCTCCCAACCCGGCGGTTCGGTGGCCCTTGCAGGGGACCGACCGCGTGCTCAACTGGGGTCAGGAGGCGAATCGATCATGGTCAGAAATCGTGGAACGTTTCGGCGCGACGAGTTACGAGACCCGGTGAGTCGAATCAACCTCGGGCGCAAGCGTCGGGCCCGGTAGGGTTTACCCCCCCCGAGCCCTACGGGTCGTCGCCGTTCGTTGACGCGGATCGAGCACGAGGGCGCGTCGCCGTCGAGGGGATTCTTGGGCTGCCCCAGGACGGTCGAGGCCCGCTGGGTCGATGATCAGGCGGTCGCCTTGCGTCCGAGGAGCCGACGCTTCAGGCCGAGGCCGAACAGGGCCGAGGAGCCGAGCCCCAGCATCAGGATCGAAGCCGGTTCGGGGACGGCCGCCGACGGGGTGGTGATCGAACCGATGCCGACGATGTTCGAGCCCGCCGAGAAGCCGCTGCCCTTCTGATCCTGGAACGCGAAGTTGGCGCCGGCCGGGGTCTGGCTGGTGAACGTCGTGTTGAGGGTGAACACGTCCCGGAACTTGGTGGTGGTCGTCAACGTCGGCCCGACGTAGGTCAGGGTGAAGTTGGGCAACAACGGCGAGTCCGAGGGGGCGAGACCGGTCGGGGTGATGCCCGTGTTCTGCCGCGAGAGGGTGAACAGGTTCGACCGGAGGCTCGCCGAGCCGGGCACGTAGCCGCCGAAGTCGTAGAGCGTGAGGAACGACGTGTTGGCCGACGCGGTCTCGGTCGGCTGGTTGGTGCCGGGGTCGGTCTGGGGTGCTGAAGAAGACCGAGTAGTCGTAGAGGTTGGTCGTGCTCTGATTCGGCTCGTGGACCAGCACGAACCCGGCCTGCGCCGGGCGCGGCCCCGTGACGATCAGCGACAGCCCAGCGACGAGCGCCGCGAGTGCGAGATACTTCCGTGCCATCATCGTCAAAACTCCTCGATTGGTGTCGGACACCACGCCGTTGACGCGGACGGGCCCATCATAAACAGGATAAAAACATCTAGTTAAATTGATAATAAATTTCACTGAAGGTTGAATATGTCTAAAATAACGATATGATATCATTCATGGCATCGGGCATGGCGGGGAGCGGGGTATTTCTTGACGACTTTCCCGGGCGGGGCCTCCGACGTCGGCCTCCCGTGGAGCGTGCCGACCGCCTCCGTTCCCACCCCGATTCACGGCTCACTTCCGGCCGACGAAGGTATCGGAGTCGGCGTGTGATCCGATCCAGTACCGGAGGTTGATTCCGTCCTGGACGACGGAGATGGCCCGATATTGCATGGTCACCGGGACGGATACGCTGCCGGGCGGGTGCTTCCCCTTCCTGGTGACCTTGAGGGGATGGGACCTGAGACCCGGGTGGGCGGGGTCGACGAGGAGCATCGCGAAGGCGGCCCGGGCGGCGGCCTGAATGGTGGGGGGCAAGCCCTGGAACAGCGCCCGGAAACCGGCGGTCGGGCGGTTCAACCGGCCATCTCGCGGCAGGCGCGAAGCTCCTCGGACCCTTCGAAGGTGATCGCGAGAGCCTCGAAGATCTCGACGGCGACCAGGAGGGAGTCGCGGGCTTCGAGCCATTCTCGATAGCGAACGACGATGGCCCGCTCATCGGCCGGGTCGTGGTCGATCTCGCCGGAGAACATCGCCGTGTGTCACGCCGCGTCGTGGGCCGAAATCAAGGAGAAGGCGGAGACGCCCCCCAACACGGCGCCACCGATGGCGATCCGGTAGGCGAACAGCTCCCGGTCGTCCCTGGCCGGCCTCCCAGGCTCGACGCGACCGATGGACGTCGCCAGGTCAACATAGGCTCGATTGAACCGATCAGCCGGTCCGGCGGGCGAGATCATGGGACGGGGCCTCCGCTCGAAAGGGGCTCGGTGAGGCCCACCAGGGGGACATCCGACCTTCTCGCGCTTCACGGCTCGACCGTCAGCCGCGAATCCTGGCGGATGGTGACGGTCCGCGGCGGGCGCCCTTCGCGGGCTTCGAGGGGGATCGAGGCCTCGTAGCCGTCGGGGGTGGGCTTGAGGCGGGGGCGGCCTTCCCCCGGGGGCGGGGGGTCGTCGGGGAGGCCGAGGGCTCCGAGGGTGGGGGCCCAGGACTTCGTCCGCTTCTGGTGGTCCGCCTGGGCCCGATAGATCGCGATGAGCCGGTCGCGGGCGGGGCCGGTGGGGTCGGGGCGGAACGGGGCCCGGGCGGTGTCGGCGAACTGGACGTAGCCCCAGCGCTCGGGGCGGTGCATGTCGATGGCCCCCTGGGGGGACCAGACCCAGTTGGCCTCGGGGCGGTTGGGGACCTTGACATAGCGGCCGGCTCCGACGGCGTGCTCCCACTCGACCCGGGAGAAGTTGACGCGCCACTGGTCGCCGGGGGCGGGGGGGCTCGGGCGGTTGGCCCGGCCGGCGAGGGCCTTCCAGGGGAAGGCGAACTCGACGGTCCAGGACTCGTCGAGGCCGGCCGGGTCGTTGATCCGGCCGTGGACGTGGGTGGCGGCCTTGAGGCCGGGGATCTCCCAGGCGTCGACGGCGGGGCCGCCGTCGCGGTAGGGCTTTTCGAGGAGCAGGTCCCACTCGGTGGCGAGGGCGTTGATCTCGACCTCGTAATAGGCGTGGTTGTCGCCGTCGGGGTCGATGAAGACCTCGAAGTCGTTGTCGTGGAAGATCACCGAGTCATGCTTGGTGAGCGTCGCCCAGACGTGGGGCTCGACCAGCTCGGCGGCGACGTGGAAATAGGCGTCGTCCCAGGCCATCTTCGCCCGGGTCCGGAACCGGGGCCGGGGCTTGGCGTCGCCCTCGATGTCGACGAAGTCGTCGGTCCAGGGGGCGTCGAGCCACGCGGGGTCGTCGAGCACCCCGTCGACCACGATCGGGGCGCGGGCCCGGCCGCAGACGTACCCCTTCGGCGCGGGGTCGCCGGCGCCGAGGGCGACGAGCAGGGTCAGGGCGAGCATCCCGGCCGTCCTGGGATCGATCATGGGTCGACTCCTCCATCGGGCTTGCCCATCTTCTCCAACAAGGAGTCGACCGCTTGGCCGAGCTGGTCCCCCCGGAGATCCTTGAACCGGATGACGCCCTGGGCGTCGAGGACGTAGGTCGTGGGCCAGGCGTCGACGTTCCACCGCGAGGCGATCGGCCCATCCTGGGTCGTCCCGTCCCACCACGACCGCCAGGTGATCCCCTCGTCCCGGACCACCCGCCGGGCCTGCTCCCGGTCGTTCTCGCCGCCGTTGATCCCCAGGAGGACGAAGGGCCGGCCTTCGAGGCGCTTGACGAGCGCCCGCTCGCCGGGGACTTCCGCCATGCACGGGCCGCGCCAGCTCCCCCAGAAGACGAGGGCGACGACCTTGCCCCGATGATCGGCCAGCTTCAGAGAGGCCCCGTCGATGTCCCGCCCTTCGATGGCGGGCGCGACCTTGCCGATGGCCAGGTCGCGGACCTCGCGCAGCTCCTTCCCGGCGCCGTCGCCCAGGCTCCCCAGGGAAACGTCCTCGCGGCCCGGATCGAACCAATCCTTGACGTCGGCGAACTCGGCGACCGTCCGTTCGAACCGGCGTTCGGCCTCGCGGGCGAGGTCGACGGGGGTCCGCTCGCGGAGCTTTTCCAGGTCCTTCGGGCCCAGCCCGTGGCCCCGGTAGATCGCCCGGTAATGGTCGGGGAACTGGTCGAGCCGGACGAGGGCCTCGGCGCGGAGGCGGGCGAGCTGGCCCAGCCGGAGGCAGGCCAGGCCCCGGCAATCGCGGTCGGGGTTCTTCGCCAGGACTTCGCGGAGGAGGGTTTCATAAAGGTCGGCGTCGACCTGGAGGTGGTGCCGCCGCATGCTGATGAAGTGGAGGGCCGGCTTCAGCCTCGGGCTGGCGGCGTGGTGGCCGATGATCCGACGGAGGGCCTTGCCTCGTTCCGGCGGGACCCCTCGATAGACGACCCAGGCCAGGGCGTCCACGGCCGCGGGGTCGTCGGGGTGGCCCTCGGCCAGGTCCAGGGCCCGGGCGTAGAGGGCGTGCTCGCGCGGTTCGCCCGCCTCGTGGTGACGCCGGATCGCCTCGTTCGTCGACAACCGGGCGGCGGTCGCCTTCATCTCGTCGACGTGCGATCGCCAATCCCGCCGGATCGCCTCGAAGCGCCCGGCGGGCGTGGGCGGCTCGCCCGGGAACGGGTCGGGGGTCGTGAAGGCCAGGAGCCCGATCAGCAACGGTTTCATCGGCTCGGCTCGCGAGGTTCCGGGGCGAGTCCTCGGCGGGATCTCCTCTCCCGGCGAGTGTACCGGAGGGGGGCGGCGAGATCGATGGGCCGGGTCGGCGACCTTTTTTCGAGAAACTTGGATAAAGCCGACCCTCCCCCGGCTTTACTGGACGTCGAGGCGGACGATCGATGGGCGAGCGGCGAGGAAGGGGCGGGCCGATGAGATGCGACCCGGGCGGTCCGACGCGGCGGGATCTCCGGACCTTGTTCGAGGTGGGGGCCCCGGCCGCCCTGACGGACGGGCAATTGCTCGAACGGTTCGCGACCCGCCGGGGCCCGGCCGCCGAGCGGGCGTTCGAGGCGCTGGTCGATCGGCATGGCTCGATGGTCCTCCGCGCCTGCCGGTCGATCCTCCGCGACGACCACGAGGCGATGGACGCCTTCCAGGCGACGTTCTTGGTCCTGGCCCGGCGCGGGGGCTCGCTCTGGGTCCGCGACTCGCTCGGCCCGTGGCTGCACCGGGTCGCCTGCCGGGCCGCCGGCAAGGCCCGGGCCGACGCCGCCCGGCGGCGGGCGGGCCAGCGTCGCCTGGCCGAACGGACCCCGGACCCGGCCTCGGCCGGCGACGGGCGGCGGGACGACCTGGCGGCGATCCTCCACGAGGAGGTCGACCGGCTCCCCGAGCGGTTCCGCGCGCCGATCGTCCTCTGCGACCTCGAAGGCCGGACCTGCGAGGAAACCGCCCGCCACCTCGGCTGCCCGGTCGGCACCGTCGGGAGCCGGCTGGCCCGGGGCCGGGAAAAGCTCCGCGGTCGCCTGATCCGCCGGGGGGTCGCCCCGACGCTCGGGGCCGCCGTTTCCCTCGGCTCCGAGCCGGCCTTCGCCGCCCTGGCGCGGGCCCCCTTCCCTTCGATCGCGATCCCACGCGCGACGGCCGGCGCGTCCTCCGCCGCCGTCGCCCGACTGGCCGGGGACATTTCCAGGAGCCTCTTCATGATCCAGTTCCGATCGATCGCGGCCACCCTCGCCGTCGCCTCCGGCCTGACCCTCGCCGCCGGCGGCGCCTACCGCGCGGCCGGGGCCGGTTCCCAGCCGCCCGACCCGGCCCAGGCCAAGCCCAAAGTCAAGACCGAGGCCCCGATCAAGGCCAAGGCGGACCACGATCTTGCCTTCAAGATTCGCCACGAGAATTACGCCCAGGCCACCATCGGCAACTTCCCGGGCCCGGCCGAAAAGGACGGCTCGGCGCCATGCCGCGAGGCCATCCTCTACAAAGACGGGGTCGCCAAGCTGTTCGAGATGAACTCCAAGGACCCCGTCGCCACGTTCCGGCACGACGGCCCGATCCGCGAGTTGAGCATCAACGACGCGGTGAAGCTGGTGCTCACCACCTCGGACGACGCCGTCAAGGCCTGGGACGGCCTCACGGGCGAGCCGCGAAAGACGATTCACGGTCAAATCATCAAGCCTCTCTTTGGTTCCAGGGGCGAAGGGGCGCGGTTCGCGACGCTCGACCTGGCCGGCCGGGTCGTCACCCTCTGGGATGCCGGGACCTTGGAAGCGGTGGGGTCGGTCCGGCCCGAGGAATCGACCAAGCTGATCGGGGCCGGCCTGTCGCACGATGGCCAGACCCTGGCCACGATCAGCGAGGACCGCTCCGTCACCCTCCGCGACGCCGCCTCGGGCAAGCCGTTCGCCACCCTCCGGGCCCCATCCCCACCGATCGCGGGAGTCATCGACGACAAGCCGGGCCCGGGCTTCACCGGCCGGCCGCCGGTGCTCCAACTCGACAAGAAGTTCTGGGAGGGCGTCCGCTTCCTCCTGCCGGTCGCCGAAGGCCCGACGCCGACGCCGAAGTGAAGCCGGGCGGTCGCCCCGCCCTGCGCCGAACCTCGACCCCGACCCTCCCCCGGACCCCCGGCGGGAGGGCCGGGGTGGCGGCTTTGCCGGGGGGATGGCGACCCCATTGCCCAGGGTCGATCGGTTCGTCGATTCGCGGGATGCCCGATTGCAAGGATCTCCGATCCCAGACGGCGGCAAGACGGGAGAAACCCAAGCTCTGGAAATCGGAAATGCCGTGGAATCCGCGATCCTTCGTTCGACCCGACTTGAAGGACCGATCGACCCCGCCCCATTGCCCGGGCGGCCGGTCCGGGGCACGATGGACCGATGGCAAGCCCGGACGAACCTCCGATCGCGTGGTTCATGGTCGAGGTCCGCGTGTCCGACTGGGCGGGGACGGCCCGTTGGTACGTCGACGTGTTGGGGCTCCGGCCGACCCTGGAGGATCGCGCGGGGCGGTTCCTGCTCCTGGAGGCGGGCGGCGGGGGCCGGGTCGCCTTGAAGGAGGGGCCGGCGGGCGGGGACCGGGGGGCGGTCCGCCTGGTGTTCCGGGTCGAGGACGTCGACGCCGAGCGGGCCCGGCTGGCGGGGCTGGGGGTCGCGGTGTCGGGGGTGTCGGCGAGCGATGAAGGGTATCGCGAGGTCCGCCTGGCCGACCCGGAGGGGACGCCGATCCGCCTGTTCGCCTGGTCGGGGCCCGCCCCGGTTGCGTGATCGCCGCCGGCCCGGTAGGTTCGGGTCCCTATGGAACGGCTCTTCAAGGAAATCGGCAACGCGGCGTTGATCGTCCTGGGCGTGCTTTCGGCGGGAATGGGCATCCACGGCTTCTTGTTGTCGAACCGGTTCATCGACGGCGGCGTCACCGGGATCTCGATGCTGGTGGCCCGGGTCCCGGGGTTGCCGCTGCCGGCCTTGATCCTGGCGTTCAACCTGCCGTTCATCGCGCTGGGGTATCGCCAGCTCGGCCGGGCATTCGCGATCCGGAGCGCCGGGTCGATCGTGGGGCTGTCGATCTGCCTGGCCACGGTCCACTACCCGGACGTCACCGACGACAAGCTGCTGACGGCGGTCTTCGGCGGGTTCTTCATCGGGGCGGGGATCGGCCGGGCGATGCGGGGGGGGGCGGTCCTCGACGGGACCGAGATCGCCGCCCTGCTCATCAGCAAGCGGAGCGACCTGTTCCGGGTCGGGGACGTGATCCTCGGCCTGAACGTCGTGATCTTCCTGACGGCGGCGTTCGTCCTCGGGGTCGAGCCGGCGTTGTACTCGATCTTGACCTACGGGGCGGCCTCGAAGACCCTGGACTTCCTCCTGCACGGCCTCGAACAATACACGGCCATCACCATCATCTCGCCCCGGTCGGACGCGATCCGCCGGGCGATCGTCGAGCAGTCCGGCCGGGGCGTGACCGTCTACAAGGGGCGGGGCGGGATGACCGGCGCCGACCAGGACATCCTCTTGTGCGTCGTGACCCGCCTGGAGATCGGCAAGGTCCGCCAGATCACCCGCGACCTCGACGACACCGCCTTCGTCCTCACCTACCCCCTGGCCGACGTCCAGGGCGGAGTCCTCCGCAAGACGGCCCTCCATTGATCCGACGGGACCACCGATGAACGCTTCCTGCCTGCTCCTGGTCGCCGCCCTCCTCGCCCCCGCGCAAGACCCGACGCCCGCCGCCAAGGCCGCCGAGAAGCCGAAGCCGGCCGGGGTGAACGACGAGCCGGTCGCGACCCGGCACGAGATCGCCTTCGAGGGCAAGCCGCTCAAGTACACCGCGACCGCCGGCTACCTGCCCATCAAGTCCGACGCGGGCGAGGCCGAGGCGCACATCTTCTTCATCGCCTACATCAAGGACGACGGGGGCGAGCCGGCGAGGCGCCCCTTGACGTTCTCGTTCAACGGCGGGCCGGGCTCGGCGTCGGTCTGGCTCCACCTCGGGGCCCTGGGGCCGAAGCGGGTCGCGTTCCCCGACGGCGGCGACGTCCCCGCGCCGCCGTTCCGGCTGGTGGACAACGCCTCGACGTGGCTCGACCAGTCCGACCTGGTCTTCATCGACCCCGTCGGGACCGGGTACAGCCGGGCGACCAAGCCGGAGCTGACCCGGAAGTTCCACGGGCTCCAGGGGGACCTGGACTCCGTCGCCGAGTTCATCCGGGTCTACCTCGCCCGCAACGCCCGGTGGACGTCGCCGCTCTACGTCGTGGGGGAAAGCTACGGGACCACCCGCGCGGCCGGGCTGTCGGACCGCCTGATCGAGCGCGGGATCGCCCTGAACGGGGTGATGCTGGTCTCGACCGTCCTCAACTTCCAGACGATCCGGCCGGCCAAGGGGAACGACCTGCCGTTCGCTCTCTACCTGCCGACCCTGACCGCGACGGCCTGGTATCACAAGAAGCTGGCGGCGGACTTGCAATCCAAGCCGGCCCGCGACGTCCTGGCCGAGGCCTCGGCCTGGGCCGAGGGGGAATACGCCCTGGCCCTGATGGAAGGCGACCGGCTGTCGACGGGCCGTCGCCAGGAGGTCGCCCGGAAGCTCGCGCGGTATACCGGGCTCGACCCGGTCTACGTCGAGCGGAGCAACCTCCGGGTCGACTCCACCCGGTTCCGCAAGGAGCTGCTCCGCGACCGGGCGCAGACGGTGGGCCGGCTCGACAGCCGGTTCCTCGGCGTCGACGAGCTGGCGGCGACCGAGCGGCCCGAGGACGACATCAGCCTGTCGGCGATCCAGCCGGCCTACACCTCGACCTTCAACCAGTACATCCGGGCCGAACTCGGGTTCGCCACCGACCTCCCCTATCACATCCTCGGCGAAGGGGTCGCCGGCTGGGACTTCGGCCCCTCCGGCGCGGGCTTCCCCGACACCAGCGACGCCCTCCGCGACGCGATGGCCAAGAACCCCCACCTCAAGGTCCTGGTCGCCTCCGGCTTCTACGACCTCGCCACCCCGTTCCGCGCGGCCGAATACACCCTGGCCCACATGGGGCTCGACCCCGCCTCGCGGGCCAACATCCGCGTCGAAGAATACGAATCCGGCCACATGATGTACCTCCACGGCCCGTCGCTCGCGAAGCTCAAGGCCGACGTCGCCGCCTTCTTCCGCGACACCCGGGCGCGTTGAAATCCAAGAAACGCTAATATGTCGCGAACCGTCCCGGCGAATCCGGTGGGCCGGGGTGGCACGGGTCCCGTACTCGGGCCCGTGCCGGTGGCCGCGTCGCTCGGACGGGGTCGGACCACCGAACCCGTGCCACCCGCCAAATCAGGCTGGGCAATCCATCGCCGGACGATCAGGGCTAAAATGGCTGATGGTTAATGGTTAATTCCAATAAAGCATCAACCATCAACCATTTACCATTCCTACTATTTTGACCTTGTCGGATTACCACGAAAGATCCTCCTCGACCCCCGGAGCCCCTCCCATGCCGCGCCTCGCCCGACCGCTGCTCTGCCTCGCGTGCTTGCTTTCCCCGGCCTGGCCGGCCCCCGCCCAAGACAAGGGGAAGGTGACTTCGGAGATCATCGATGATGCCGGGATGTTCTCGGACGCCGCGATCCGCGAGGCGCGGTCGGCGATGGCGAGGCTCGACCGGGCTTATGGCGTGGCCGTCACGATCGAGACGGTCGCCTCGCTCCGGGGCCAGGGGATCGACGAGGTCGCGACCCGCCGGGCCGAGCAGCTCGGCCATCCGGGGATCTTCGTCCTGATCGCCAAGGGGGACCGCAAGGCCAAGGCGCTGGCCTCGCCCCGGGCGCTCCGCGAGGAGATCGGCCAGTCCCGCCTGGACGGCATCCGCGACGCCCTGTACGAGGAACTCCACAAGGGGCAGGTCGACGCCGGCCTCGCCCAGGCGATCCAGGCCGTTTCCCGGGGCCTGGCGGCGGCCCGGCCCGAGAAGGCGGGCGTGGCGATGGCCCTGGAAGCGGCGTCGGGCTCGACCTCGCCGATGGTCGTCCGCCACCAGGTCCGGCTCACCCTCGCCGGCGCCCGCAAGGCCCTGGGCGGGGCCGAGGCCAAGGCGGCCGAGAAGGGGTACAAGATGAACATCGCGGTCGTCGACGACGGCGGCCACCTGATCGCCTTCGGCCGGATGGACGGGGCCCGCCCCGCCAGCGTGGCCACGGCCACCACCAAGGCCATCACCGCCGCCACCTACCGGGCCGCCACCGGCCCGCTCCCGGGCAACCCCAAGGAGTCCGACGTGCTGCTCAACCTCAGCCTCCAGAACGCCGCGGCGGCCTCCGGCGGCAAGGTCACCACCCTCTTCGGCGGCGTCCCGATCCAGGTCGACAACCAGGTCATCGGCGCCCTCGGCGTCGGCGGCGGGACCGGCGAGCAGGACGCCGAGGTCGCCCGCGCCGGCGTCGAGGCCTTCCTCGCCGAACTCAAGATCGGCAACGACGGGACCAAGGCCGCCCCCCGCGACTCCGAGCCCGCCGACCTGCCCCCGCCCCGGTGAACCCCGACGATCGGAGCGATTGGCCCGGCGTTTGCCATTGACAGGAGTTGAAAGGCCGCGACCTCCGCGGCCGCCGCCGAACTCGAAAGGGACACCTCCGATGCGCACCGTGGTGGGATTGTTCGAAGCGCGCGACGCGGCCGAGTCCGCCATCCACCGCCTCATGGCCGACGGCATCGATCGCGAGTCGATCAGCATCGCGATGAAGGACGCCCGCGAGGCGACCTCACTGTCCGAGGCGACCGGGGCGGCCGACCTCAGCGCCGAAGGGGCCACGGCCGGGGCCGTCTCCGGGGCCGGCGTCGGGGCGCTGGTCGGCCTCGCGCTGATCGGCAGCACGGTGCTCCTGCCGGGCCTGGGCACGTTCCTCATCGGCGGCCCGATCGCCGCCGCCCTCACCGGCGCCGGGATCGGCGCGGCCTCCGGCGGGCTCATCGGCGGCCTGATTGGCGCCGGCATCCCCGAAGAGGAAGCGAACCACTACGCCGCCGGGATCGAGCGCGGCGGGATCTTCGTTTCCGCCCACGTCCCCGACACCCAGGTCGCCGAGGTCCGCCGGACCTTCGACGAAGAGGGCTCGTCCCGGACCTACGCCCCCTGAGCCGAGCCCCGCCCTCGGATGACCTCACCCGCCCCTCGATCGGCCCCGGGACTCGCTCCCCGGGCCATCGCGGGGCTTGCCCGTTCCTACTCCGGGCATTCCAGCATCCGGGCCATCCGGGCGGACACCTTTTCCCAGTCGTCGCCCGCCACCGCGTCCCGTCGCCGGCGGGCGAGGCCCGGGTCGTGATCGGCGATCGCCCGGTCGAGTTCGCCGAGGAATTGGTCGTGGGTCTCGGCCGTGGCGATCAGGCCCGCGTAAGGCTCGTAGGCCGGCAAGCTCGTGGCCACGATTGGGAACGCCAGCGCCAGGTATTCCTTGAGCTTGGCTGGGTTGCACAGCCGGTTGAACTCGTTCCGCAGGAACGGGATGATCCCGACGTCGAAGTGGGCGGCGTACGAGGCCAGCCGCTCGGGGGCCATCTGGCCGACGTGGCGGACGTTGGGCTCGGCCTTGACCGTGGACAGGTCCATCTGCTCCGGGCCGATCAGGACCAGGGTCCCCGGCGCGACGTGCCGGGCGACCTTGATCATCAACTCCTTGTCCATCCGGTAGTCGTCCATCCCGCCGTAGAAGCCGACGATCGGCCGGGCGAGGTCGCGCAGCTCGGGCGGGGCCTCGGGGCGCGGCCCGTCGATCGGCCGGGCCCGGGCCAGGTGGTCGAAGTCGACCCCGTGGCCGATGAACTGGGCGTCGGCGACGGTGTCGCGCTCGCGATCGAAGAGGTCCTGGCTCACGTAGGCCGCGTGGTCGGAGCGGTCGAGCAGGCGACGTTCCAGCTCGGCGATCTGCTTCCCCTCGGACTCTGGCAGCGTGGTGAAGTCGTCGCAGCGGTCGAAGACCATCGACGTCCACCGGAGCCGCTCGACCGTCGGGGCCCAGGTGGGCAGCGACACGCAGGCCGACGGCCGGCTGATGCCCAGTTCCCGGCAAAGCCAGCGCATCTGGGGGGCCAGGAGCCGGCCGTTCGCCTCGAGCATCCTCGGCGAGTACCTCGGGATGAACAGGGGCGAGAAGATCCACATGCCCGTGGCCTCGTCCCGCTTCAACCCCTGGAACAGGCTCTTCAGCTTCCGTTGATAGCGCTTCCAGGCGATCTCGGTCTGCCCGGGGACCGGCATCCGCATCCCGATGCTGTTGACCCAGACCGTCGGCACCCGGCGCGCCACGCGGGTGGCCATCCGGACCGAGGCATGGCCCCGGTTGTGATACCACCAGTCGACGTTGCCGAACCAGAGGACGCCGTCGCAAGGCTCGACGGGCGCCGGGCGGCTTATCATGACAGATTCGCGCATCGAGGCCATCAGTCGCTCGCTCCCCAAAACATCCCGGTCCGGCCAGATCCCGCGTCCGACGTCCGGGACCACCATCCATCCTAGCAAAGGCCGATTCCCGACACGCCGCCACGGTCCGAGTCGGTCGGCGGTCATGAAACAACCACGCGGCGAGTGAGTAACCCCAGAAAATTTTTTTTGGAATCCCAAAAAAAAATTGTTTCCACCACGAAAACGATTGGTTAGGATGCTGTCAACGCAGAAAATGGCCGTTTAAAAGAGGGTTGATGATGATGGATCACGAATCTCCTTCGGCGAGCCCACCTCGTGGATTCACCTTGATCGAGCTACTGGTGGTGATCGCGATCATCGCGGTATTGATCGCGCTCTTGCTCCCGGCCGCGCAGGCGGCCCGCGAGGGGGCGAGGCGGGCCCAGTGCCTCAGTCAGATGAAGCAGATTGGCCTGGCCATCGCGAACTACGAGGGGGCCCACGGCTGCGTCGTGTCGGGTTACATCAGCTCGGGCGCGCCGCTGACGATCGGGGCGGTCCCGGGCTACAACCCCGACCCCCAAACCTTCGACAACGGGCCGGGATGGGGCTGGCTGGCCCTGTTGCTCCCGCGGATCGAGCAGGCCCCGCTGGCCAACGCGATCAACTTCAGCCTGCCCACCTGGGTCGCGGACAACGGCACGGTGGTCGGGATTTCGCTGAACGTCTACAACTGCCCGTCGGCCAACAACCCGACGACGACCTGTCCGATGGTCGACGCGAGCGGGAACCTTTTGCCGGTGGCCAACCGGGCTTTCGCCCGCGCCAATTATCAGTACAACATGGGTTGGAACGACACTTCCATCACGCCAGCGAATACCAACTACGATAACGCGACCCTCGGCTGCAACGGGCCGATTTACCGGAACAGCCGGGTCACCATCGCCGGCGTGTCCGACGGCCTGAGCAACACGGTCTTCGCCGGCGAGAAGACGCCCTTCCTGGCCGACGCCACCTGGGTCGGGATCATCCCCGGCTACCGCCACTTCGCCTACAACGCCTTCGCCAGCGCCGGGACGGGGGGGGTGGGCGTCAACTATGACTATCCCGGCGCCATCCTGGCGTCGCACAGCGGCCCGTCGCTCTACGAGTTGCCGCGGGTGATCCATCCGCCCAACAGCCCACTCGGCCACACCGACGAGATGTACTCGCTCCACCCCGGCGGGGCCAACGTCCTGATGGGCGACGGCTCGGTCCGGTTCATCAAGCAGTCGATCAACCTGCTGGTCTGGCAGGCCCTGAGCAGCCGAGCGGGCGGGGAGGTGATCGGTGGCGACGCCCTCTGATCGCCGGCGGACGTCCGCGCCGGCCTGGCTCCTGCTCGCCCTGGCGCCGATCGTCGGTTGCGGCGAGCCGTCGGACCGCGAGATCCGGAACGCCCGGGCGTTCGAGGCGCTGCTGACGGCCGTGTCGCTCCGCGACGCCGAGGAACTGGGGCGCGACGCCCGCCTGATCGACGAGCGGCACGCCTCGGGCGAGCTGTCCGACGGCGCCTATCGGGAGATCCGCCAGGTCATCGAGCGAGCCCTCGCCAAAGATTGGGGCGGGGCCGAGCGGCGAGCCTATGAGTTCCGCGGCCGATTCGGCGATCGGGGGGCTTACTTCCGGTAGTCGACGCGGCCTGGCCGGCCTGGTCCGGTCCCGGGGACGCGACAAGCGACGAGCTTTGACGGTACGATGAAGGCCGACGGGGCGGGCGCCCACCGCCCCGGGATTGGCCCGCCCGCACAGCAGTCCAGGAGCCTTGCCTTGAGCCATGCCCTGACCGACGGCCTCGTCGGCCACTACCTCGCCGAGGAGATCGACGCGGCGTACCTGTATCGCGAGCTGGCGGCGGTCGAGCCCGACCGGGAGCGCCGGAGCTTGTTCGAGAAGCTCGCCGAGGTCGAGGACCGGCACGTCGAGCGGTGGGAGGAGGTCCTCGCCGAGCAAGGGGGCGTCGCCGTCGCCCGGAGGCCCTCGACCCGGGCCCGGTTGATGGCCTGGCTGGCCCGCCGGCTCGGCTCCGGGGCGGTCCTGCCGATGATCCTGGCCGAGGAAGGCCGCGAGGTCGCCGCCTACCTCAAGCTGGCCCGGCAGGCGACCGACTCCGCGACGTCGACGGCCGCCGCCACCCTGGCCGCCGACTCCGCCACCCATGCCAAGGAGCTGGCCCACCTCCTCGGCCGCCCCGAGGAGCCCTGGCACGCGACCGAGGCTGGCGGCTACCTCCGGAGCATCGTCTACGGCTTCAACGACGGCCTCACGGCCAACTTCGGCCTCGTCGCCGGCGTCATCGGCGCCAACGCCCCGGCCCACTTCGTCATCATCACCGGGATCGCCGGCGCGATGGCCGACGCCCTCTCGATGGGCTCCTCCGGCTACCTCGCCGCCAAGAGCGAGGCCGAGGTCCACGAGCATGACATCGAGATGGAACGCAACGAGATCCTCCTCATGCCCGAGATCGAGCAGGAGGAACTCGCCCTGATCTACGAGGCCAAGGGCCTGCCCGCCGAGCAGGCCCGCGCCACCGCCGCCGCCCTGATGGCCGACCCCGAGCAGGCCCTGGCCACCAAGGTCCGCGAAGAACTCGACATCACCCCGTCCGCCGTCACCCCGCTCCGCGACGGCCTGGTCACCGGCACGGCCACCGCCATCGGCGCCATCATCCCGATCGTCCCATTCTTGCTCACCTCGTCGCGTTACGCCATCTGGATCTCGTTGACGATCAGCATGCTCGCCCATTTCGGCGTCGGGGCCGCCCGGAGCATCTTCACCGGCCGGGGCCTCTGGTCGAGCGGCCGGGACATGTTCCTCGTCGGCTTCGGCGTCGCCGCCGCCGGCTACCTCATCGGCCTGGGCCTGGAACGGGTGTTCTGAGGGTCAATACGCATTCCGGCAAGAAGCCGCGCGATCGCGGATCGCGGATTTCCGATCGCAGGCCCATTTGAGATCGGAAATCTGTCTTCTGAAACAGGGCAATCTCTTTCCGGATTCCGTTTCAGAGGGAAAATTAACCGCCAAGACGCCCAGATCGCGGAGAGGGGAGGAGCGAGGGAGGGGGGATGAGCCAACCCTCCCCTTCCCCTCTTTCCGACCTCCGCGTCCTTGGGGCCTTGGCGGTCGAGTCCTTCCCGTCTTTCAGACGGACTTGATCTCGACGTCGAAGCCGTGCTGCTTGCGGTGGACCGGGCCGTCGTACATCTTGGACGACTTGAACAGCTCGTGGCGGCCGTCGCCGGCCACGGTGAGGTATTTGGTCTCCAGGGCGTTCTTCTCCTCGTCGCTCAAGGGCGAATAGCCGCGGACGACCTTGAGGTTCTGGTCGAGGACCTCTTCGGAGTCGATGCCCGAGACCAGGGTCGAGATCGGCAACGAGAAGACGTAGCCGAGGGCCTGCTCGATCGGGATGCCGGCCTTGGTGACGATCGATCCGTCGCCGCCCAGGCTTTTCATGGCGATGACGCCGATCTGGCGTTGCGTCAGGACCGGCAGGACTTGCTTCTGGAAGCTCCGGTAGTTGGCGTCCAGGACGTTCAGGGGCATCTGGACGCTCGCCCAGTCGTAGGGCTTGCCGAGCATCTTGAGGTGGATCAGCGGGTCCTTGTGCCCGGTGAAGCCGAGGTAGCGGACCTTGCCTTCCTCGAGCGCCTTGAGGGCCGCGTGGATCGCCCCTTCCTGGGCGAAGATCCAGTCGGGGTCGTTGTCGTAGCACATCTCGTGGAATTGCCAGAGGTCGAGGTGGTCGGTCTTCAGCCTCCGGAGGCTGTCTTCCAGGCCGGCCTTGGCGTCCTTGGCGGTCCGCCCGCAACACTTGGTCATCAGGAAGACCTTGTCGCGGAGCTTGCCCTCGGCCAGGGCCTTGCCCATCCTCTCCTCGGCCAGGCCGTCGTGATAATCCCAGGCGTTGTCCAGGAAGGTGATCCCTTCGGCGACGGCGCGTTGGATCAGCTTGAGGCTCTGGGCCTCGGACAGCTTCTTGGGGTCGGTCGAGCTGTGCCCGCCCAGGCCGATCAGGCTGACCATCTCGCCGGTCTTGCCCAGCGAACGGAGCGGGATGCCCCCGTCGTTCTTCCGGTCCGCCGCCGCGGCGCCGGCGAGGCCGACCGCGGCCAGGCCGGCGGCCCCGGCCTTGAGGAACTCGCGGCGGTTGGGATCTTGCGGTGTCGACATCGGTGGTGACCTCGGTTCCAAAAGGGCCGGGTCGGACGGGCCCGGGCCCGAGCCCCGGCATGATCCGACCGCCTCCCTCGCCCGCAATCGTTGCGCCGGCCGAGGGGCGGCCAGATGGACGACCCGGAGGTTCGCGCCGCGCAACCGGCTGCGCGACGGCAACGAGATTCGTGCTCGGGAAATCTCGCCGTCGGGGACCGCGATGTCGGGGCGCGCGGGACGCTCGGCCGCTCCCCGATCCTGCTTCCGAGGCGGGGAAGGGAAGACGGGCGGCGAAAACGAGGGGCTGGCATGGGTTCGGGCATGTAATTCGCACCTGTACAAACCCCGTGACGCGGCGCGCCCGCCCCCTGTTGACGGTCGGAATGAACCGACCGGGCGGATGTTCGCGACGTGGCCTTGGCCCTGGGAGAATCGTCCGATGGCGAGTTCGACACCGACCCTGAAGGCAACCGACCTGCTCGCGGTGAAGAGTCGCGTGAGCTGGGGCGCGATCGCCGCCGGCGCGATGGTTTCGCTGGCCTTCTATTTCCTGCTGACCCTGATCGGGATCGTCGTCGGTTTCGAGGTGGCGGCGCGTCGCCCGGTGGCCGACTCGCTGGGCATGGGGGTCGCCATCTGGTCGATCGCCACGCTCCTGATCTCAATGTTCTTCGGCGGCTGGGCGACGAGCCGGCTCGCCGTGGGCGAGACCAAGCTCGAAGCGATCCTCTATGGCGTGATCCTCTGGGGCGTCCTGTTCATCGGGCTGTTCTGGCTGGGCGCCGCGGGGGTCCGGGTCGGCTTCGGGGCGATGATGGGCCTGGCCTCCGGCGCGGTGGTCGCCGCCGACGATGATCCCTCGGCCGCCGCCTCGCAAGGGGTCGCCGGCCGGCTGATCGACCGCTACAACACCCAGTATGGCGGCGACAAGTTCGTCGCCGACCTCACCAAGATGGGCGTCGAAGAGCCCAAGGCCCGCCAGATCGAGAAGGCGACGAAGGAGCACCTCGACGCCCTCAAGAACGACCCGTCCAGCCTGCCCGGCAAGATGGCCGACACCGCCAACGACCCGGCCGTCCGCCAGGCGATCGACCAGTCGGTCGACCTGTCGCGATCGGCCGCCCGGTATACGCTGCTTGGCGTCCTGGTCTCGATGGCCGCCGTGATCCTCGGCTCGCTGATCGGCTCGGGCGACCTGCCGGTCCCGGTCCCGATCCTCGGCGTCCGTCGCCACTCGACCGACCCACGGATGTAACCCGCCCGGATCGTTGAACCGCCATCGTCGTCGTCCCCTTTCCCCGCCACCCCGGGGAAGGGGGACGACGCGCGACCGCCCCGACCTTCGATCGCCTTTCCCACCCCTTCGACCGACCCCACCGCCAGCGGGAGCAAGGAACGTGGCCGCCCAACGCAAACAGTTTTCGATGGACCACCCGATCGTCATCACGTTCCTGATCTTCGCCATCATCGCCTTCATGTATTTCGCGGGCGAGGTCCTCAAGCCGCTGGCGTTGTCGATCTTGCTCGGCTTCGCCCTGGTGCCGATCGCGCGGTTCCTGGAGAACCGGGGGTTGCCGCGCGTCCCTTCGGTCCTCCTGACGGTGACCCTGGTCCTGGGCGGGTTGGGCTTCGTGGGCTACAAGGTCGGCCAGCAATTGAACTCGCTGGCCAACGAGTTGCCGAAGTACGAAGACAACATCACCAAGAAAATCCAGGGGATGAAGCCGGAGCAGGCGACCACGATAACGCATGTGAAGGAGTTCACCGAGAAAGTTTCCAACACGATCAGCCCGGTGCCCGACAAGAAAGTCCAGGAGGTCCGGGTCGTTTCCGAGCCCAACATCGCCGCGCAGGCGGAGAAGACGCTCGGCCCCTACCTCGCGGGGCTCGGCACGGGATTCATCGTCCTGGTGCTCTTGCTATTCCTGCTCATCAAGCGCGAGGACATGAGCGACCGGCTGATCCGGGTCTTCGGCCGGGGCAAGATCAGCCTGACCACCCGGACGATCGAGGAGGTTGGCCAGCGGATCAGCCGCTACCTGGCGATGTTCGCCATGATGAACACCGCGATGGGGACCGTGATCGGCCTGGGCCTCTGGGCCATCGGCGTCCCGTATGCCCTGCTCTGGGGCTTCCTGGCCGGATCGCTCCGGTTCATCCCCTACGCCGGGCCGGCCACGGCGTTCGCCCTGCCCCTCTTGTTCTCGGTGGCCAGCTCGAACAACTGGAACCAGCCGCTCCTGATCATCGCCCTGTACGCGGTCGTCGAGGTCGCGGCCAACATGTTCCTGGAGCCGGTGATCTACGGGAAGACGACCGGGGTTTCGGCGCTGGCGCTGCTGGTGTCGGCGATGTTCTGGGCCTGGTTGTGGGGGGCCCTGGGGCTCCTGCTGTCGACCCCCTTGACGGTCTGCCTGGCGGTCCTGGGTAAGTACGTGCCGAGCCTGGGCTTCTTCGCGACGTTCCTCCGCGAGGAGGTCGACCTCGACCCCGGCGTCCGGTTCTACCAGAGGCTCCTGGCGATGGACCAGGACGGCGCCACGGCGGTGATCGACGCGACCTTGAAGAAGCACCCGAGGGCCGAGGTGTTCGACCGGGTCCTGGTCCCGACCCTGTCGATGGCCGAGCGCGACTACGCCCGCGACGACATCGACGACCGCGAGCAAGCCTTCCTGTACCGGGTGACCAACGACGTCCTGGAAGACCTCCAGGGGCAGCCCGAGGTCGACCTGGCCAGCCTGTCCACGGCGTCGGAAACCGCCGCGACCGCCGCCGCCAAGGTGGCCGCCGCCGCCAAGGCCGTCCCCGACGGCCCGGCCGCCGAAGCGTTCAAGATCCTGGCCCTGCCGGCCAACGACGCCAACGACGCCCTGGTCCTGAAGATGCTCGGGCTCCTGATGGAACCCTCGGGCATCCCGTTGACGATCTCCGAGACGGTCGAGACGCCGCTCAAGGTCGTCGAGCACGTCACGGTCGAGGCCCCGGCGATGGTCCTGATCTCGCACCTGCCGCCCGACGGGCTCACGGCCGCCCGCTACCTGGTCCGCCGGATCAGGGCCCGCCACCCGAAGGTCCTCATCGCCGTCGGCCGATGGGGCGAGGGCGGGGCCTCCGAAAGCTCCGCCGAGCGCCTCACCGCCGTCGGGGCCAACACCGTGCTCACCACCCTGGCCGAAGCCCGCGATTACCTCGTCGGCCTGTCCCGCTCCCGGGCCGGCTCCGGCTCCGCCCCCGCCGCCGAGGCCAAGGCCGCCCCGGTCCTGGACAAGGCGGGGGTCTGAAGCGATCGAGCCCATTCCCGATCTCAGATTTCAAAATAGTCCATTATTTTGAAATCTGAGATCGTTCATTGGAAATCTTGTCGCGAGGGCGCGGGATGCCTTGGCCGTTTCGCGGGGAGGCGTGGCCTTCGAGGGTGGGGCTCGCGATGGTGACGGTCGCCGCGGTGGCGGTCGCCGCGGTCGTCTGGCGGAAACAGGCCGAGTCGCCGGTCCTGGCCGAACTCGACGTCGTCTACGGGAGGGCGGGCGAAGTCCCGCTCCGGCTCGACGTGTTCCGCCCGAGGGAGGCCAAGGGGCCGAGGCCGGCGGTCTTGATGATCCACGGGGGCGGTTGGGTTCGCGGGAGCAAGGAGCTGGAGCATCTCCTGGCCGATCACCTGGCGCGGGCGGGCTTCGTCGCCGTGGCGGTCGGCTATCGCCTGGCCGTCGACGACGCCTCGCGATACCCAGCGCAGGTCGACGACGTCCAGCGGGCCGTCCGCTGGGTCCGGGCCAACGCCGGGCGATACGGCGTCGACCCCTCGCGGATCGGGGCGTTCGGCCACTCGGCCGGCGGGCACCTGGCGGCGTCGCTCGGGACGAGGGAGACCCGCGACAACACCGACCCGGCCCTGGCCCCCTTCCCCAGCCGGGTCGCCTGCGTGGTCGACTGCGCCGGGCCGGTCGACTTCACCGACGACGAGAACCCGCCGCTCGCGAACGGGGCGATGGAGTTCGTGTCCAGCCTGTTCGGGAAGTCCCGGAGCGAGGTCCCCGAGGCCTACCGGGACGCCTCGCCCCTGGCCCACGTCGACGCCCGGTCGGCCCCGACCCTGATCGTCCACGGGACGGCCGACGACGTCGTCCCCGTCGAGCAGTCGCGGCGCTTCTTCCGGGGCCTCCGCGCCTCGGGGGTCGAGGCGAGGCTCGTCGAGCTCGAAGGCGAAGGGCATTCCTTCGAGAGCCCCGACAACGTGAGGATCTGGATCGGCGAGATGATGGGGTTCCTCCGGGCCCACCTCAAACCTTGACCGGCGGAGGGCGGCGCGTCGGCCCGCCCTCCCCGGAAAAGGGGGCGGCCCGGGTCATCGAGGAGAGGTGACCCGGTCCTCGCCCGCCGGCGTCGGCCGGGCGTAGACCATCCGGGGCTGGCGGACCGCCGGCGCCGGGGGCCGGGACGCCTCGACGGCCTCCCGCGATCGATACGGGAACCACTCCTTGAGCCCCAGGATCGGCTTCTCGATGTAGCGGAACGAGAGGGTCGCGACCGCGAACGTCAGGGCGATCTTGGTCACCCACATCGTCCAGGGCTCGTTGGTCTGAATCCAGTAGCCGCCCACCAGCCAGTAGATCGGCATGTGATAGAGGTACATCCCGTAGCTGACCTCGCCGAGGTGGGTCAGCTCCCTGATCCGGAGCGGGGCCAAGAACCATCGGCCGGCGTTGGTCGCCACGAAGCCGACGAGGCCGAAGTGGATCGTGTAGAAGCCGAAATTCTGGAACGAGTCGCGCCAGAGCATCCACGAGCGCGGCCAGTCCGACACCGGGACCCGGTAATACCAGACGACATAAGCGAGGCCGGCCGCCGACGAGGCCAGGAAGAAGGCCGACAGGCCGAGCCGGTTCCGCTCGACCTTGGCCTTGTCGTCGAGCAAGGCCGCGATCAGGCCGCCGAGGGCGAAGGCGCCGAAGACGTTGGGCAAGATCCAGGTATGATAACCCAGGGTCTTGAACCAGGCCCCGAAGCCGAGGATGGCCAGGACCATCGGGATGACCCGCTTGCGGCCGACCACGGCGATCGCCAGCGGCCAGATCAGGTAGAACTGCTCTTCCAGGGCGAGCGTCCAGGAATGTTCGAAGGCATGGACGGTCTCCGGCGGCGTGGTCAGGACGCCGGACAGGCCCGGCCAGGCCCAGAGATATTGGGTGAACGTCAGATAATACGGTAGACCCTGGAGCGACGGGGCGTCCGGCAGGCGCGATTGCAAGGCGACCAGGGCCAGCAAGGTCAGGTAATAGATCGGCCAGATCCGGAGGACCCGGCGAGCGTAGAAGGCCCGGAAGAAATGGGGCGTGCCGACATGCTTGATCACGATCCCGGTGATCAGATAGCCCGAAAGGACCAGGAACAGGTGGACCCCGGTCATCCCGAAATGGGTCCAGCCGTCATTGGGCTTGAGGTGGAACATCAGGACGCCCAGCGCGGCCATGCCACGCAGGGCGTCGAACTCGGACACTCGACGCATCGCGACGCCTCCCATCCGTGGGATTTCGAGCCACCCCTCGCGGCCGGAGTCCGACTCCGCCCCCGGCCCGGAACCGGCGGCGCGGAGTGACCGGCGATCCGCGATCGCCGCGGATATCTCCTCATCGACGCGATCCGCCCAGGCGGATCACTCTATTTCGCCCGGGACTCACTCCCGAAGGACTCGGGACTTGTTTTGACGCGCTGAAGGGACGTTGGTTCCGCCCCGCCCAAACAGGCGTGACGGAATCCCATGCCTTCGGCTCAGTCCCGAGTCCTGAGTCCTGAGTCCCGAGTCCTCAGGCGTGGACCCGCTCGCCGTTGGTCCGGACATGGGCGCCGTGCTCGTTGAGGAAGTCGAGGCAGCGGCGGGGGAGGCGACAGCGGAGGAGGACGCGGTCCTCGTCGTAGGTTTGTCCCTGGATGTTGGCGTGCTGGGCCAGGTAGGAGAGGACCCGGCCGTTGCCGACCCCGGTCTCGACCTCGGCGTCGAGGGCCCGCTCGTTGAGGGACTCGCGGACCGCCTGTTCGAGCCGGTCGAGGCCGTCGCCAGCGGAGGCGCTGATGGCGATGGACTCGTCGTGGTGGGCCTTGAGGACGTCGAGGATCGAGCGATCGGCCACCCGGTCGACCTTGTTGAGGACCAGGATCGTCGGGTGGTCGGCCAGCCCGAGTTCTTCGAGGACGGCGTGGACCGCCTTGATCTGCGACTCCGCCTCGGGGCTGGACGCGTCGGCCACGTGCAGGAGGATGTCCGCCTGGCGGGCCTCTTCCAGGGTCGCCTTGAACGAGGCCACCAGCGAGTGCGGGAGGTCGCGGATGAACCCGACGGTGTCCGAGAGCAGGACATAGCCCCCCCCTCGGAACTTCCAGCGCTTGGTCCGGGTGTCGAGGGTGGCGAACAGCTTGTCCTCGGCCAGGACGCCGGCGCCGGTCAGGGCGTTCATCAACGTCGACTTGCCGGCGTTGGTGTAGCCGACCAGGCCGACGGTCGCCACGTCGGCCCGGCCGGCGACCTCGCGCTCGCGGCGGGCCTCGACCTTGCCGAGCTTCTCCTTGAGGTCGCGGATGCGCTTGGTGACGAGCCGGCGGTCCTCTTCGAGCTGCTTCTCGCCCGGGCCCCGGACGCCGATCCCGCCCTTGTACCGCGACAGGTGGGTCCACATCCGTTTGAGCCTGGGCAGCGCGTATTCGAGCTGCGCCAGCTCGACCTGGAGGTGGGCCTCGCGCGACCGGGCCCTGGTGGCGAAGATGTCGAGGATGACCTCGGTCCGGTCGATCACCTTGACGCCCAGGAGCCGCTCCAGGTTCCGCGTCTGCGCCGGGCCGAGGTCGTTGTCGAAGACGACGAGGTCGGCCTCGTGGGCCTCGACCAGCCCCTTGAGCTCCTCGACCTTGCCGGAACCGATGTAAGTGGCGATGTCGACCTGGTGTCGCTTCTGGAGCATCCCGCCGGCCACGATCAGGCCGGCGGACTTGACCAGGCCGCGAATCTCTTCCAGCGGGTCGTCGGGCGCATGCTCGCCGTCGGACAGGAGGACTTTCACCAGGATCGCCTTCTCGCGGCGGTCCGCTCGTTCGGTGCTCTTGGTTTCGATCAAAGTGGGCGTCACCCTCGGGAAAAAGACGGCGCGAAGGGCGGAGATGGGCATCCAGACCGGATTCTAGGCCCGCCGGGCCCGTCGCGTCAACGCGGGCCCTCCCGCCGAAGACCGGACACCGAAGGCCCTCCCCCGGTTCGACCTCCCGACCGGATCGGGAAGCCTCCCCTTTCAAGGAACGACCGTTCGTCGTCCAAAGTTCGGCGAATCCGCCCAAGACGGCGAAATTGGCGGCGATGGACCTGCCTTCCCTTCGCCCGGGTCAGCACCGCTCGACGCCGTCGGTCCCGGGTTGCCGACCTGGGACTTGATCCCAAGGCACGGGGTCGGAGCCCGATCCGCCGACCGGATCGGACCCGACCCGTGGGAGTCGCCCCGATCAATACAGGTAGATCGTCAAGTAGTTGTGGAGGCTCGGCCCCGTCGGCGTCGCCGTGCCGGCGGTACCGCCCGAGAAGAGCGAGTTGTACCGCCCGACGTACTGGCCGTTGGCGTCGTAATACTCGACGAAGAAATCGGTCGTCCCGGCGGGATACTGGGTCGAGATGGTGAAGGGGATGTTGAAATCGGCCCCGTTGACCGGGTCCGAGCCGAAGGAACCGGACGAGACCACGCGGTAGCCCGTCAAGTAATAGGCCCCCGAATACCAGTAGTAGCCGTTCCGACGGACGACCGCCTGGGCATAAGTCGGCACGTCGTTGAGCCGATTGGGATTCCAGGCGACCGCGCCCGTGACGGTGGTCTGCACTCCGCGGGTCATCGTGGTCGACGCGGGCGGCGGGCCCCCGCCGTTCCAGGTGTATTGGGGACCG
>JAABUQ010004040.1_pt1 | contig 25741 bp, 33 predicted proteins | sample 5560001 | NCBI WGS metagenome assembly JAABUQ01 (sample SAMN10711888, study PRJNA513371) | rock metagenome | isolation source: Antarctica rocks | place: Antarctica: Victoria Land, Finger Mt nord | collected 2015-12-18
CTGACCATTGCGGTCTTAGAACAAGCGGCGGCGGCGCTGCAAGCTCACCTCCTGTAGCTGTTTACTTGCTTTGAGCCTCCGAGGATGGCTTCGCCTGCCATTCTCAAAAAGAAGTGCCACTGTAGTGCGCACTCGCGTTTCAATCCTCAGCGACCCTCCTGGGCCGCTGCAACTTCCTCTCTTTTCTGCCATCTTGCCAGATAAACGTTTCAATCCTCAGCGACCCTCCTGGCCGCTGCACCTCGTTGGGAGCACCCAACGAGGTGTTGAAGAAACTCAACTTCCTCTTCATAAAGCTCATCAATGAGGTGCGAAATACGTGTTTTTTGATTCAATTTCTTTTGCTCAGTGGTAGTTCACCGCCTATCGGCGCAACCATCGAAAAAATGCTTTCGTGAATGAGACGATGCTCATCCCCAGTATCCAATTTGTTATATCCGGTGCGTACCAATACAGCAAGGACCAAGGGCTATCGACTTGTTTTATTCGAGGCAGCCTCCAAAGGTAGACAAGAGGAAGGAGGAGATCTACCATCGTGGCGAGTCTCTTCCTCCATAGCGGGACGTTTGAATGCGTCCTACGTACGAGTTTGATGAATGACAAAAGCTGAATACCAGTAAGCACAAGGACAAGCGAGTCGACAAGCGTATAGAACATCCTTAAGGATAGTTTTGATCGGGGTGGTTCCAGCTCCAGAAGAAGTCGCGCGAGGCCCGTTGCAATCCGTATGTTGCACATCCGAGCGACCGCTACGTTGTTACAGTTCATCAACACTACCACACCCAACTGCTGGCCAGGGATCACCACCATCTCAGAGAGAAAGTTTGCCGTCTCCCCACCGTGGCGTAAAATAAACTCATCTTCTATCTGCTCAACCCGCCACCCAAGGGCATAGGTTGAATGGGCATCCGCTGCCACTTGAGGCCTGTGTAATTCTTTCATCCCCTCTGGAGAAAGTAACGAGACAGCATCAACAGTGCCCTCACTCAAGTGGAAAAGGAGCCAGCGAACCATATCATGGACGCTTGATACGATAAAAGCGGCAGGAAGCGCATCTCTGATAAAGGGGACGTGTGCTGGAACAGGGAGACCGAACCACCACCGATACCCTGTTGCCATTCCCTCATAGAGTGCGCTTTGCTCTGAGAGAAAAGTGTGATAGCGCATGTTGAGTGGTCGGAGAATGTGTTCGTAGAGGTAATTCTCGTAGAATGTTCCAGAAACGGCCTCAATCAGTAGGCCCGCAACGAGATAGTTACAGTTCGAGTACTCACTCACCGTTCCTACTGGATGCACGAGACGACTGTTTTTCAGTTCACGAACCCGCTGTTCCCGTCCCACATTCTTTGTTTGTCCTAACAGCTCTCGGCCCGCAAACCGGGAGAGACCGCTTGTGTGCGTGAGAAGATGACGCGTCGTAATTTGTACGGAGGCATAGAGATCATCACTGACACGGAACCAGGGCAGGTAGGACTGAACAGGGGCATCCAGGTTGATCTTTCCTGCCTCGCGCAACTGCAGCAGTGCCACTGCGGTGAAAGATTTACTTAATGAACCGATGACAAACGGGGTTTCATCGGTCACGTTTCGGTCAGGACGAGCCTTCCCGAAGCCTTTTAGAAAGATGATACTGCCATTTTGGACAATTCCAACCGCCAAACCAGGGAGATTCAGATCATGCAACACCCAGTTGATATAGCGTTCAGCGCGGGACAGTCTGTCTTGCAGCGTTTGTGAATCGAGCATATGCACCGCTTTCAATCCTCCTGTGGATACTGCTTTAGCAGCTACACCGTTCCTTGAGATTGATGCTGATCTTGATAGGATTGAAGAGCCTGCTTATACGCTCTCAAACTGGGCTTCTCCTGTGAGAAGTCAAGGCGAAACACCAGTTTTCCTACCTGTTCCGATAGTTCGGCCAACTCATCAAATCCAAGAGCGCCAATCATTTTCAGTCCATCGGACTCATCACTTCGTGTGTAAATTGCTCCGACTTCGACACCACTCTCACCCACATCGGTTATGAGCCGTTCCATTCCGGCAATCAAATACGAGCCGGCGAAGATCTTCTCTCCCCCTTGAATTTTTTTGTGAAGTCCAAGTGTTTGGAGATAGACATCGACTGGAGGCTGTCCGGGTTTATATTCCAGTAAATCCTCAATAGAAATGTCACCTACTTTGATCTCACTCAACAAGATTCGTTGGATCACCTGTAGTGGGAGTGGCATCGCAAAGATGAATCCAACGACCTCTCCATCGATTTCAAGCACGCGATAAATGTCTGGGTTCTTTTCTAGCCAGGTTCGGCGGAACTCGACAAGTTGATCTTCGCTGTACTTCTTAGATGGCCCAAACAAGGATGCATTTATTCGCAACGTTGCACGTATATCGTCATCATTTCTAATGCGCCCGACCCATACTCGACGTTCATTGTTCCCGTCTCGGCGGGTAACAAATCCATTCACATCAACCTCAACAAGCTCATGTACTTTTTCTGCGAAATCAGCACTCCCCTTCCTTTTGAGGCTTCTTTGATAGATTTGTCTGAGATCGTCAAGCGACCGCGTGTGATTATGATCAAGGACGAGCATTGAAGGAGTTTCCTTTGTTTTTTCTTGAATACATTGTTGATAGTTTTTTATAAAAGGTACTTGGAAGGCCCGAGCAAAAGGACGAAGTCTCCACTGATCAGCATCCTCATTGAGAGGAACAAAGTAACACTGGGTTACAATCCGCAGAAGAGGCGTATCTTCACTGCTTTCTACAGAGGTAAAGATAGCAGTAATCGTGATAGATTGCTCACACCAGTAAGAGACGAATCGCTCCATAAGAGGGAGAATGTCTTCTTTTCGCTCGGGTCTTGTTGCGGCGGAAGTGAGATAGATCGTATAGTTTCCACCAGCGGTGTACGGAAGAATATCGCGAGGAGAGATTTGCAATGGCGTGATTTCTTTGCGAAGAAGTCGTTGAATAAGCTCTTCACGGACAGGAAGAGCACTGAGCATTGCAGAAATGTCCCCACGATTTTCCGTATTGTGCAGAAACCAGTAAATATGATCATTTCTACTGAGCCAAGGATACGAGATATTCGGCGCAATAGCATCTAAGAACCCCAATTGAGCAATTTCTAAACCATATATGGAATAAAGATCTTCAGGACGTGCAACGTCAATCGCAGTTGACGATGGAGAAGAGGCAGGAGTTTCTCGCCGTTGAGAATCAGGAGCTTGTCTGATCTCTTGAACAGCAGATTCTTTCCTCATTTGTACCTGAACTGATTTCTTCCCTCTTCGCGCAGATAATTCGCCTCTCAAGAAACTGCGAACCGCCGGACCATCATAAGCTACCTCAGATTGACCCTCAACCTCAAATTTTGGTATCTGTCCTTCTGCTACTCGTCGATAAAAGGAGCTTATAGAAGGGGTTGTTGTATCAAGAAGCCCTTGGATCTCTGAAGTCCAATAATAAGGTTTTGCTGCCTCATTCTCTGTCATAAAATTTAATACTCAACATTTCATTTCATTCTTGGTCTTGAGAACGAGTATACCACACGGTTTTTTATTTGACAATATTATCAATAATACATGCATTGTCAATAGCTGTGCAAGTGAATATGAGAATGATATGAGAATGAGTTATCTGATACGAAATACATTGACATTTTCATTTCCACAATGTTATCATTATAGCGGATAATGAGAAAGGACATATTCTCATAGCCACTTTAGCTTTCTCATCTCTATGGAAAAGCACTTTTTGTGATAATGGGGATGAGGATGATAAGAAAAAGATGTGGAGAGGGAATTTACTGTTGTCCCGGGGGCGTCAACTTGGCGGGAGCCGCCCCCAGTTAGCCAAGAGTGTCACCACCTGGCGGCCTCCATTGTCGCATAGTCGCCAGGCATGGTCAATCCCAAACAGATGTTCTTCGTTTGCCCTCTCTTTGAGAGCCGGGGTACGAATGAATTGCGAGGAGAACCAGAATGGCGCATGATGTGAATATTTCGTATGCTCAAGAGCTTCGTCCGATCCGCATTGGAACAATTGCAGAACAGCCGCAGGCAGATACCTCTACATTGCTGTTTATCGGACTGGCAGCCTTGCTTCCTGCTCAATTGCGTTCACTCTGTTCCTGTGCTGGCCTCTTTTATGCACGGGTTCTGTGGACCGATGGCGGTCAATATCACCTGGAGATCGCAGCGCTCGCTCATTATTTCACCGCGGATCAACGGACACGGGATCGCCATGTGCGTCGTATTGTCCTTGCCGCTGCTGATTTCACTCAACTCCTCGAATGGGATCGCAGCCTGGCCGGGAAAGCGACGTGTGATGTGCGGGAGTTGGTGGAGGAGCATATGGCAATGATCGAGCAGTCGCAACGGGTCCAGGTGTCTGTAGCTACAGACACCTCGCTGGCGGACAAGAGAGAGCATCAGCATATAGAAGAGAACGCCCTCCCACATGGGGATGCCTCGAAGGAGAATAGTGAGGATACCGAGGTCGATTTGCAGATCATCGCTCGCGTGTCTGTTCCGCATCGGATCGTCCAAGAAGTCTTCAAGCGATTGAACATTACTGCGAACCGAGAGCGCCGTGTGCATACTGCACTGCTTGTGGCGGCACTAGATACTATTCAGATGCAGCTTGACTCCTCACTTGCTGTCAAGACCCGTCAACGGCTGGAGCGTGAGCATGATGAGATCCGAAGGGTGCAGCGCTGGCGGCGGCAGCGGCGAAATGAGGGCTATGGTTGGCAACGAGTAGTCACGCTTATGCCAATCGTCAGTGGTACCGGCTGGGACCTGGTGATTGGCAGACCTGCGGCATAACGTCCCCGCGTGTCGCCAGAAGCAGCTCTCTTGAAGCCATAGTTTGTAGCAAGCGGTGTGTGGAGCTGGCGTGCCAGTCCCTTTGAGCTCAGATAGCGAAAAAATGCGAGGAATGGGCTCGAAGACCATCACCATTTTTTACTATGTACTATAAGAAAAATAGCACCTCTGCTCCACAGATGACCAATACGTCGGCTTGGGAGAGGAGGAGAAACAGCTACAAGCTCATTGCTATAAACACACAAAACTGGTGAAAAGTAAGTGCCGCAAGTGTTGGACCACTTGTTAGAGCGTGACATTGAGATTCGTTTTGATACCAGAAAGGAAAGCTTATGGAGCAGCCACCATCCGAATCTGTCTCCATCTTGCGCGAAATAGACCTGGGACAGCACACCCTCATGATTATGAGCGACGGCAGCGTGAATGTGCTTGCTAACGATGAGCACACGCCCTACCTTGCGGATAACGGGCTCTATCTCGACAGCGATGAAACCTACCGGTTGTTCATTTCCCTACAAGAGCAGTTTCGATAGACATGCACAGAAAAGGCCTACTCTTGTGGAACTTGGCAGGAGCGGAGCACAAGCAACGATGATCGGAAATCGCACGCACATTTCTTGCCAGGTACTATAAGAAATGCCCACATGCAGGACGTCATCGAAGATCTTTTCTGTTCAGCCTTCCTCCCGCGCGTCTTCTATGAGGGATGGGCTATGTTGTTGTATGCCGATTGGCATACAACAACATAGCCCATCCCTCATAGAAGACTGGTTTTCCGTTCACGCATTTGCATGGAGAGGAGTCTTATAAAAAGAGAGGTGCCTTTTTGTCATCTCTGAACTATATCAAGATTCAAAGAACAGAAGGAAGATGCTCATGAACGATTTGCTGACCGTGTCCGAAGTGGCAGAGATGCTACGCGTAGATGATACGACAGTCCGCCGCTGGATAAAACAAGGCGCACTCGAGGCCATTACACTCCCGCATGTGAACAAACGGCAGGCGTACAGAATCAAGCGCGAGACGCTGAACAAGCTCATGGGTGGCAATGGTACGGGACTCACGAACGCCTAACATTGCAGGGGTGGAAGGGTATATAGACTGACAGAAGAAGTGACAAAGGAATCTATCTCACAGAAGTGAAGACAGGAAACTGATGATGGGGGGGGGTGGCAGGGTATTGCTATGGTCATTCAGGGAGCTATGAGCAGCTCTCGTAGCTTCTCTTTTTTAAAAGGGAGGAGGTGAGATTGAATGGCAGATCAAGCATATTGCGTCAAATGTAAAGAAAAGCGCGACATGAAGGACCCGCATCAGATGACGATGAAAAATGGCAAGCCTGCTCTACAAGGCACGTGCGTCGTCTGTGGTACCAAGCTGACGAAGATTATGTCCGCGCAGAAGGCGTCAGAGTAAACAACCTATCACTCGAGTGCCAATGCAGTCCTGTATACCGTGAGTATCAGGACTGCATTGTTTTTGCTGATTGATGATTGAAAGAAACAGAGGAAGAACTTATGCAGACAAAGATCATTCTTGGGCATTTGTGCCCTCTCTTTCAAAAAGGGCTGCAAACGGTCGTGGAGCAAGACAGCACGCTTTGCCTGATCGGCGCTACTGGCGAGTCAGAGCAACTTCTCGATCTGGCCCGGCTGCAGCAGCCAGATGTGGTCATCGTTGATGGAAATCTCCCGGATGCGTTCGGGGTCGTTGAAGGACTCAACAAGACTGGGAGTTGTGCTCCTCTGGTGTTTGCGCCTTCGCCTGATGAGGAGACGTTTTTTCAATTCTTCCGGGTGGGGGCACGTGCCTATATCGATAGTATGATTCCTGATGGCGAATTGTTGGACACCATTCACCGCCTTGCTTGTGGCGAATGCCTGATTCATGGTGAGCGATTTGAGCGTCTCTCTCAACCAGAGCCTATGGCCGAGCACCTTCCCCCGGCTCTCGAAGAAGATAGTGAGCCGAGTGAGTCTGTTGCTCCGCTGCTCACAGCGCGAGAAACAGACGTGCTGCGCTATATTGCAGCAGGCTACAGCAACAAAGAGATCGCGCTCACCATATGCATCAGTGATCAAACGATCAAAAATCATATTACGAGGATTCTCAAGAAAATGAATGTCTCGGATCGGACAGCAGCAGTCGTCTCTGGGCTACGAACCGGTCTCATTCAGCTCGACTCCCTGCCACCATCAAGGCCAGAGCGACCAAGAGACACTCCTGCTCTCACTGTTCAGCGAAGGGCATGTTAACCCCATTCATTAGTGTCTTGGCTGGCCGCATGCCGATCAGCCAGGCTCGAAGAAAGGGAAGGGTCTTGCTAGGAACATCCAGCAAGACCCTTCCCTTTGAACACATGAAGAAAGGTAGGTAACCAATGATCACCTCTCAAGAGAGACAAGAACTCGCCCTCCCCAGCGGATCGCAACAGAATGGACAGCGTGCATCGGAGCCACTTTTGACCTTCAAAGAAGCGATGCGATTCCTTCGCGTCAGTCGTTCGACCCTCTATCGTCTGATGTGGTCTGGGCAGCTTCCTGGGCACAAAGTCGGACATACCTGGCGATTTTATCGTTCGGAACTGCAGGCATCGATCCGGAATGCATCGCCCAATGCACCCACCACAAGAGAGGAGCAAAAATCAGCCAAAACATCATCAGTGCTACAGTAGGCGTTCCCGCGCCCACTGTAGCGGTTATGAGGATCTTGTACCCGTTAACGGCGACCCAGACCCTCGCAGGCTATTATGCCTGCATTGGGGTCTTTGGTCAAGCACAAGAAAGGATTTTACTGTGCTGACACACATTCAGACCCAAAGAAGTCCTGTAGATATGACTATCTCTAGCGCGTTTCTTCCTTCCATTCTCATCGGTTCTGTCTGTTCGACATGCGGCCAAGCCACTATCTGTGCGAGTTGCAATCGATGTCATTATTGCGAGGATATTGATTTGCCTTGTGGTGCTACTGGCTCCCTGCAGGCACGTCACGTTTCGATCATGCCCCTGCACTCATGCTCTAGCGGCAATGATCATCGCATCCTTTTTGCGTTACTAGCAGAAGGCCAAGGAACTCTTCCGCCCGTTACTTGCGGAACTGCTGGTCTCTTCGAGCTAGAACCAGAAGAAAATGAAGGTAACGGCCATAAGCAATCTTCCGCCCTCGTTGATCCTGATATTCCACTCAATTTTGACGATCTGACAGATAAGCAGCTTGAGGAGTTGATTCGCAGCTTCGTCGCACAAGCAGCTACCTTGTATCGGTCGGGAACATTTATTGAAAACGAGCAACCACAGTCTGACCAAACAGGCAAAACCTCCCTCATTGTCTCTGGCTTTCGACGCTCTATATCAGGCATATATGGAAGCGCTCCTGTCACGCCCGTAGCTCAATGGGCATCGCTCTTCTCATCGAGACATAAGGAAGGGGGTGCGAAGTGAATAAGTACTCCAACTACCAAAGCGATGTTGTGGAAGAGGAGTATGGCACCGAACCACTGCGCCCGCGTAGTAGCGTCAAGCGCTATCGCCAGGGAGATTACCAGGGAGCGGCAACCACACCAGTTACACAGCGATCATCGCGACAACGAGCCTCTCAGTCAGGTAGGGTCACAGGTGGCTCTCGCACTGATCGAATAACCCGTACTCAGGAGTTTTCACGCGGAGAGACGGAAAAGTTGTCTTCCGGCTGGCAACAGCAGACCATGCGACCGGGACCGTCGCGAGCGGTGAAGCCGCAGCGGCGTAAGAGCAATCGGCAACCATCAGCGCTGAGTACATGGTGGCATCAGCAATCGACGCTCACTCACGTTGCCTCAGGTATGGTTGCTGCTGTTATTGGTGCCGTCGTCGGATGGCATGGGGTCACCGCATGGGAGAACAATTACGCCGACCCTATGAATTATACACAAACAGCACATCGAGATACGATGACTGCCACGATTGAAGGGCATCATGTCCAGATTCGTGCCTTTGTCGATGCGAGTGGGCATCTTACCGCCGTTGTGATCCCTGATGGAAATGGGAAGCCACAGCTCTTCCAAAGTCCATCCACAGTTCCCTTCGCTCATTCGATGGTTGAGGTGACGAAAACAAATCTTGGTTATACTGTGACGGCACACGGACCATTTGACGATAGTTTGCTGCCCAGTCGGCCACACGATGTCAGTTTCCTGTTGCCCCTTGATCAGCAGAAGCCTCAAGGGAAATAGGAGGAAACGATGATGCTATTCTTGACCATTCTCCAGCAGCAGTCGGCAGTCGTAGCCGCTTTGCTTCAGAGGAGCATCCTCTTCGAGCCCTACCAGAGGATGCGTTGTCTCTGGTGCTGGCCACAGCGGCACCCAAACCAGCCGTATCCGTATCGCTCCTCACATATGTGCAAGGAGTGCCGGGAGATCCAAATGGCACAGTTGGTCGCGCGGCGTCGCGCCAGGGCAGCCAGCAACAAGGAGGTTCTTGCATGAGCACCACCATACTTTCTGTTGTGCCTCTTGCTGTCCAGGATCGGCTCTCTCTGTTTTTTGAAGTCATGCAGCAGCATGAGCAAGACATTCGCGAGGCGGCGTTGGCCGTTGAATACTGCAATGTCTTCGGGCAACCTCCTGTCAGCCCTGAGCAATGCACGGCCGCCATTCAGGCGCTCGGAGCACTCAGGAGCACCATGATTCCGTTGCAAGAATCCTTCATCGGTCTCTGGGTCCCCATACGTATCATCGAGATGCGAGAAGCAGTGCAAAGTCCCTGGAGGCTGGTCCTTGAAATCACTGATGAAGCCATTGTGCTGCTTGCTTCCCTGCGAGCAGTGCTCCCTGTGGTTGAAGCACGCGATCTGCACCTGCGTCTTGATGTCTTTGAGATTCAGAATGAAGTGCGGGAAGCAGTCGCTGACGCCTTCCGCACGAATGCGTGCTGGCGCACGAGCGTGCGCGTAGAAGAGGAACGATTTACAAGGCTCCGTGAAGCGGCACAGCTTCGGCGGCAAGCATTTAGGAGGCGACGACGATGGATGTAACATCATCTTCAGCACCAGAGCCAGAGGAGCGTGGGAAGGGCTGGAAGCAAGAGATCAATGAGCTTGAGGCTCTCCAGCAGTTTGCTGTTGAGTCGAACGAGCACACGACAGAAGACACCCCGACGCTCACCATCGTCTCGATCTACCACAAAACCGATCGAGAGCTGTGGTTTGAGATCAGCCGACACCTGGATCTCCTCCGCGTGCCAGGGCATCACCTGGACTTTCGCATTGTGCCGCTGACAACCAATGCAGAGCCAGAGCGACGGCAGATCACCTCGCTCTTAGCGAAAACTGACCTCCAGCGAGCGCGCCTGGTCTTGTTGATCGTCAGCGTTGATGCGATCACGGCTCTCCTTCAGCATTCCGAACTTTGTGCCATGTTGTGCAACGAAGAAGGCCCAACGATCCTTCCGATCAACGTACGCCCCCTGTTTTGGCAGTGTCCCTATACGCAGCTTGACCCGATCCCCAAGGAGGCGGTCACTCTGTATGCCAACCGCGATGTGGCCTGTACCACGATCGCGAAGAGTGTCCATTGGTTCTTAATGGATGCAAAAGAGGAGAGCAACGATGCAGAATGATCGAGAAGCATCGGTCGAGGAAACCGATTTTTACATTCTTGTACCGGGCAATGGACAGGCACCGATGACTCCTCCCCCACCCCCTCCTGAATATGAGCCAATCAGCGCCATCCAGATAGTCTCGTCGGCAGAGCTGTCAGCATACTGGGCATGCCTAGCGTATCAGCAAAAGCACGGCATCTATGGCCTCCTTCTCTACAGGCAACGAGACAACATCCATACCTTTTATCCCACAGAAAATGCACATCATCTTCGGTGGCTTTATGGTGCCCCCTGGGGACTCGGCTTCTGCGTTCCTGAGTTTCAGGACAAGCTAAGTAACAATGGGCTGTGGTGGAACAAGCAGAGTGTGTGTGTTGATCAGCACAGTCAAGCGCAAGGTGAGGAGGTGCAGCATGCGATGGAGTGAGGCACTAGAGCAGGCTCCTGCACCACAACAACCCGACATTCCTGTCACTATCGCCCATCGATCGGGCAGCTATCAGGATGTCTATCGTACCTATACCTACATCTATCCGGCTGGTAGCGGAACTGGGTATCGAACGGCGCGAACTTCGGTCATCCGACATATTCTCAACGAGTTTGGCCTCAATGATGACGGTTGGTACGCCCCTTCTGTTTTCCAAAAGCAGCGTCGCACCTGGTTTGCCTGGATAGCGCAGATCTTTCACTTCTGCACGAGGAGGACGCATGAGTAGCATTGAAGATGGATACAAGCGCAAACAAGCGAAACAAGGACAGGTCGACAAGCAGCAGGCACCAACTCTTGACCTGGAGATCGTCCGCAAAGCAGTACAGGAAGCAGTCGCCGAGAGTATCCAGGACAACATGCGTTCTCTTCGCGACTTGGTGCACCACAACCTCTCAGCGGAGCTTGGAGCCATCGATGCTCAGTTAGAGACAATGCGGCACGAAATGCAATTCATTCGCACAGCTACCGACCTGCTGATCAAAGCTTCTCAAGCACAAGCTCTTGCGAACGAAGACCAGATCAATTATGAGGCTCAATCCCTTCCCACTGAGGTGAGCATTCAGCGCCCTATCGCCCGGACGCGAAGGCATGAGGAGGGTACAGCTGACAAAGGGCCGACACCTATTGTGCTTGAGGCCCCACGATTGGAGGTGAAGCGATGAGCGATGTCACTCAGCAAGACTCCCCACAGCTATTCCAAAGAACTGCACTGGTATCCGAGTGGGATTTTGAGCAGGTCTACACAATCTATCAAAAGCCCATTCTCTCGTACCTCCACAGTCTCTTAGGCAATCTGGAACAAGCGGAAGATTGTACGCAAGAAACCTTTTTCAAAGCCTTTCGAGCGCTGGGAACCATGAGTGAGCCGCTCTACATGACAGCCTGGCTCTATCGGATTGCACAGAACATGGCGACAGACGTGCTCCGGCGACGGAAGTTGATCCACTGGCAGTCGCTTGAAGCACAAGCGTTCGAGACGCAGGAGGCAGCAGGCAGCGAAGAAGATGAGCCAGAAACACGGTACACCGGACCGGCTGCATCAGTCCGGGTAACGCTCAATCGTATTGAGCCAAAGTATCGCCAGGCGCTTCTCCTTTACTACGAGGTCGGGCTCAATTACAAGGAGATTGCTCAGGCACTCAATGTGACTCCGACCGGAATGAAGATGTATTTGACACGAGCACGGCGGCAGTTCCGCACGCACTATGATGCCGAGCGAGAGGAGGAGCTGAGATGAACGACGATCAAGCACCATCTCTGCCTCTTCCATTCCCTCGGACTTCCCAATGGCACGGCCCTCTTGCAGATTTGGAAGCGGCCATGGTCCCCATTCGCGAGCAGATTGCGGACCTGGAGCGCGATTATGCGCCACGAGACGGCGAGTTCTGGGAGGCAACGTTAGGCATGGTGCCAGTGCTCCATCAGGCACTCCAGCCCTTCATCCTGTGGATCACAAGCAATGACGCGCTGGATACCATCGAACAAATGAACACAAGGTATGCGCTCATGATCCCTATCTATCATCTCCAGGACCAGATTGACACGATAGGTATTCGGATGACCGCATACCTTCCCAAGTGTAAGAGCTACCTGCAGCGGAATTTAGAGGAGCGTCACTTTCTCCTGAAGAAATTGCAGGAGTTGTGTACCATCGCGCAGAACGTGACCAACGTCGCGATGACGATGGAGGACACCGGAGGACACCGATCATGACCGAGCTCATTTTAGGCTATCAGACCGCAGCTGATGAAGACGTGCTTTCTGCTTTTCTTACAACCGCACAAGAGAAGTACCAGATGCTGGAGGAGGTGATCGCGCCCATCGACGAACGGATTGCTCACCTCCAACAGGACTGGTTGTTGCGGCCAGCATCCTTCTGGCAAGCAACACTCGAAGAGGTCCAGATACTTCACACAACGACCAACGCGTGCCTGCTGCTCTTTGACAAAGCGCAGAGTCAAGCGGCTCCTGTTCCTCTCGTGATCTGCGCAACCAGTATCGCCTACCGAGGCGACCTGCATAGTGTCAACGAGGAGATCGAGGAGGTCGGCATCCTGTTCACAACCTTTCTTCAATCGCCAAGCAGTGCATTCCTGGAAGAGCAGATCAGGGAGCGGCAGCGCCTCACGCACGCATTGGAGGAGCTTTCCCAGACCATCCATACTGCTGTCCACAACGCACGCGCGAAGCTGGACAAGGCACCTGTGGCACAACGAAAGCTTCTGACGCCTGGAAAGCGGAAGGAAAAGAGGTCAGATTCGGAGGAAGAGTAGCTCATGCAATCAAAAGATGTTCATGCGATTAAAGGCCAACTCCAGGCAAAAACCATGTCAGGAGTATGGCATAACGTCGGGAGCGTCACTATTGACTAGCACTATTCATAGAGAGACAAGAAGGAAAAGACAATCAACTATGAACAAGCCATCTAAGCAAAAAGAGCGAGCAGCGAACGAGCCACAACAGCAGACTGATCTCAAGCCAAAACGACAAAAAAAAGCAAACAAGAAGAAAGGACAAAACGAGAGCGGGTTACTCCATGTCTCAGATGAACGCTTGCTCTTTCTTCTTGAGCGCGTCAAATGCAACAAAGGAGCCCTTGCATCAATGGATGCTGACCAGCTTACACTTAGACTCCGAAGTCTGCACGAGCAGCTCCTCATTCATGCGACTGAGTTAGAAACGACGATCAGCACCGAGCAAAGCAGGCGTCAGGCAGCAAGAATGTCAGGAGGTCTGGCATGAATAGAACAACGGAAAGATTGACCCAGGACCAGGTCAACAAACTCCAACAATTGGAGCATACAATCGCTCAGACAAAGGCAGAGCTTTCCATGGCAGAAGCTGAGCTTAATCAGCTTGACGCCCGTCTCTTCGCAGCAAATCGGCATCTCTTCACGCTCACGTTCCCACACGGTGAACGTGCCATTCTTGAAGTATGCGGAGCTCCCCACCAAATCAAGGCTCGCACCCTCGCCTCTTCATTGTTTCATTGTCCCTACACCGTTACTGATGGAGACGTGACCAACGGAGATGCACCAGGCTCCTATCGTTGCTGGTACAGTAGTGCAGCGCAGGAACTCCAGTTGCGCCGAGCGGAGGACATTCGATGAATCGCCAACAATTACAAGGGCTCCTGAGCGTTCATCAAGACAACGATTATACCTGGACGGCACTCCTTCCAGAGATGACGGTGATGTGGGCTATAGGGCACTCAGAGGACGAGGCAATCGAGAACTGGTTGCAGCAATACGACCAACCGATTCTTTATCCTGTCTTTGACTCCGTGCTTCAGGAACGGGCAACGCACCCACGGATTACCGAAGAGACGGCCGATGAACATCGCCTCCAGCGACCTGTGACAGTGGATTTCCCGTATCGGGACAAGCTCTATCGCATTGAGACGAATGAAGGGCTTCCAAAGAGGCATATCGTGTTGCCGGATGGACGCGTCCTTGTCGTGTGCGGATGGGTGGGACGAGTCCCCGCTGCCCTCGCGGATATCCGTCGCAGTCCTGAGCTGATGTCTCCGCATGAGATCACCGGAGCCTTAGACGGCGTGCTTGCGACGGAGATTGCTTTGCCGCCAGGACAAACGACCAAAGCGATGGCCGTGCTCGATTTCGAGGGACAGCGCTATGCTGTTGATCACGATTCGGACGCACTGGTGGAGTTTCCGGATGGCAGGCTCTACCGATCTCATTCCTACTATCCAGAAGAGCCAGTGCGCATCGCCGATATCATCCCCTTTGATCCAACTGACAGTTATATGCCCCATCAGATGGAAATGTTTGGGACGACGCCTGCGATTCCAGTGGCTCCTGACTATCCAGGGATGGCTCACGAGCCACGAGATCTGCGCATTCGCTTTTCGTATAAGGGCAAACACTACATTCTCTCGCATGAAGCCTATGAGCAAAAGAAGTTCATTGTCTTTGTTCCTGATCATGGCTTTTTCCGCATTGGGATCTACTTGGAATCGATGCCGGTGAAGCTGGGCGATTTGCGGCCGCTTTCAGTGCCTCCCACCACCTATGAGAATGTCGCGGCAGCAGTCCGTCTTGTCGACGCAGTTGATGCCGATCGCGACAACTCAGATCGCAAAGAGGTGCAAGCATGATCACAACGACGCCGTGCTCACTTCCCATTGCAGCTGGGGGACGCCTAGCCATCACGATTGTTCCCGGTATTGCTTCAGAGACGCAGATTCTCATTGAAGCCACACTGCCTCAACTCATCTTGTCTAGCGTAGAGGTTCAGCAGCTTGCTGACCTCTGCGCAGTGATCACTGATGACTTGAGAATCTGGCACCAAGGTGGGATGGAGATAAGCGATGTCTATGCTCAGGAACAGATGGTCGATAGGCTCCTACCGCTCAAACGGATTGAGCGTGCTCCACAGAGAGCACAGACCGCATCGCTTGCGGTACTCGACAGTCGGGTTGTACTGACTCCTGAGCAGTTGGGGGCCTTCGAGATCGCCGTCATATGCATCGCTCGTGATCTTGCCTGGCAAGAGGCAGTGTTTTTCTACGCCCATCATGTTCCGACACGGCCCACCCTCTACCATCTCGTGCCCAAATCTCGGTACCATGACTGGTGCTCCGTCCTGTGTGGAATGACTCCTCCTACAGAGCACGACCATCCGCTGGGGACAACATGGATCTCCGAGGTCGTCCTGGGCAATCCTCTACAACAGAAAGGGCAACAGCTTTGTCCGGCCTGTTCTACTCTCTGGCAACAGCAGAACCAAGAAAGAGCGGAAGTACTCCAACAGGAGGCGGACGCATGACGACAACAATGTCCAAGTCCAGTGCTCCACCTGCCAGCACCTTTCCAGCAGCAGCGAAGATCGGGCAGCAACGGGAGGGCAGCTTTTCTTCCTCCTGGGAAGGCGATGAACTCGCTGACTACTTTCGTGATCTGGAGGCATACCCGGTGCTGGCGGAAGACGTGGAATATGATCTCGCGTTGCGTTCGATGGATGGCGATCTGACAGCTCGACGACAACTTGTTGAGCATAATCTGCGCCTGGTCGTGAAGATTGCTCATGGCTACAAAGGGCGGGGCATGAGTCTGAAAGATTTGGTGCAGGAGGGCAGCGTTGGACTGCTCCATGCCGCCAGGAAGTTTGATCCACAGCACGCAAAATTCTCCACCTATGCAACATGGTGGATCAATCAGGCCATCACGCGGGCGCTCGATGAGCGAGGCAGCCTCATCCACATCCCGTCGCACGTCCATTACGAAGAATTGCATCCGATCAAGCAGGCACGAACTCGCCTGCTTGAAGAGACGGGAGAGGAGCCAGGCATAGACGCGTTGGAGGAGGCAACCGGGATAGCGGCCACTCGGATTGCAGAACTCCTGCGTGCTGCCGGTTCCATCATCTCGCTGGACCAGCCTGTATATGACACCAATCTCGTCGTTGCGGACACATTTGCGAATGAAGAAGCAGCATCGCTGGAGGATGCGGTGCTTCTGCGTCTACAGGCGAGCGAGATACGGGCGAAGGCACAAGCAATCCTAACGCCTCAGCAGTATACTGTGCTCTCTCTGCGCTATGGATTGAATGAGACACCCGTTCATAAAGCAGCTGAAATTGCGAAGAAGCTTGCAATTTCGCCCCAACGCGTCAGTCAGCTTCAGCAGGCAGCGCTGAAAGCACTGCGCTCATCCCCCTCATTTCATTGCTTCTATCAGGAAAAGTGCGGATTGACACAGACGAGCGGCCTAAAAGTACAGAAGGAGAATCAGGTATGACACCATCAGCGAAGTCCTCGCGCTCTCTTCTCTGTCTCTATCACCAGACAGACGAGGCACTTTGGAAAGAACTGCAACTTCATCTCACTGTGACAGCGCAGTATCATCCTGAATACGAGTGGCACCACATTCCGCTTCATGACTATAAGCAAGGAGTTGTTGATCTTCGCCGGGTGCATCTCATTATTCTTGGGATCAGTGCACATGCTCTTCGTTCACTCTACCAGGAGCATTCCGATCTCTACACCGCGCTCACTCAGCTCTCGAAAAGCTATCGTGGTGAGTGGAATTCGCGCATTATTGCAGTCCGGATGCGCAAAACAAACTGGGTCCGTGAGAGCGAACGCTTTCTGTGCTACTCCGTTCTGCCTTCCTTCTTTCCATGCATTGCTGGTAGTTCACAACGGCGCAATGATGCCTGTGCTGCAGTGGCGAGCTCCATTGAGCGTGCGATGAAAGAACACCAATACCTCGATACGAGTCTCACGGATACCGAAGAGGTAGCGATGGACAAGGAGCTAGAAACGATCTTGCATCCACTTGGAGTGCAGCTTGAGGGAGAACGAGACCCATCGCTCACCCTCTTCCAAGAAGAACTCCTTCAGCAGCGTGTCCACCCGTCAGCTGGAATGATCAATCAGGTGTGGTTTTGCGAAAAGTGTCACGCCATCGGAAGTTTCCACAGGAAGAAAAGTGCAGATTATTATGAAGGATCGGACGCACTGAGAACATCACACACTCTACAGTCTCCAAACTGTCATTGGGGAACTGCCTTCACACGAGTCATCAATCCGACTATTGTGGAATCAAGAGCGAATCTCTTTTTGCCCGAAATTCCCGAATGGGCACGAGAGCGGATCGCTCAGCTCATGGGTTTTCCTGCCTCCGATGAGGAATACAGCGAATGAACACCAACGATGATCCTATGGGGCATAGGATCATCACACTCCATCCCTCTTCATAGGCCAATCTTCTGAAGAGAGATGGGGTGGCCCAAACGGGGTGCATTGTTTTTTCGTAGCAAATTCTTTAGAGAGGAGATCAAGAGTCATCGACGGAAGAGAAGTGTGTAGGGCACTGTGGAAATTATTTGGGTACGCGTACCCAGGTGAGACACCATATGTGTCACCGCGAGAAAGACCAGTATGCAACGAGGCAAGAGAAGGGGTACACAAAAAGGTCCCAATGGGACTCCATGAGGACCCAAATACACTACGAAAGAAAGAGAAGAGGCCAAGAAAGAGAGAGATTCTCTGAAAAGGGTCTGCTGGGGTCCTTCTAGGACCCGAAACGGAAAGGACTGATGAGAAACAATGGCGATACTTCCAAAAACAAGTGGGATACCCACGTTTGAAGCAACGATCACCGAGGAAGACATACTCGACAAAACGACCTACTGGAAAATTGGAATTGATACTGGCACCGAGTTTACCACCATCTATGCCACCCCAGTCAGAATAGTGATGGAAGGCAATAAACCAAGAGCCTATAGGGGGCAGACACGAACGCAGACCATGCCCAGTATTACAGGAGATATTAGTCTCGAATCTATTCTTGCAACCAGATCCATAGGTGCTGACAAGCCCGTCCGAGATCTCCTGCAAGAGCAGGAATATATTCTTCGGATTGAAGGAGCCAAAACAGATCGAGTGGTTGGAGCGTGGGCAGAGAAAGAAGGCGAAAATTATACGGCAGCAAAGGGACTCCAGAAGCGATACTGGGGACCACATGCCCTCGAACTCATTCTCACCGCGATTTGCAGTATTCTTCCAACTGATGTACACAAAGCAACCGTCCGCTTGGTGACGGGACTCCCCTACTCTCTGTACAAAGTCCAAGCGAATCGAGACAAGGTCAGAAAGTACTTGGAGAAGATACACCGCTGTACCTTTCAAGGGGACCGGAAAGAAATCACGATCATCTATGGAGCAACGATTGTTGAAGGATACGCCGGGTTTATCTATGCAGAGGAGAAGACTCCGCTTGATGACGGATCACTGAACGACCAACTCAGCCTGGATATCGGTGGACGGACAGCGAACGCCCTCTGGGCCAATGGATTCACCCTGATCCCCAGTCGTTGTCGCTGCGAGGAATATGGGGTGGCACACATCCACGACGATGTGAGAGCAGATCTCTTAGCAAACTACCAGATCGACTTTCCGTACGCGCAATCACAACGCTATCTACAGATGATGATCCGTGGCGAGTACCTTCCTCCCATCAAAATAGCAGGAGGCTATCTCGAAAACGCAGAGATTCGCGCGCTGTATGATGACAAGATTGCGCTGCGGTGGAGACCGATTGAAACGATGCTGGGATCGATGCTGAACAAAGACGGCGCATCGCTGGGAAGCAAAATTCGTCGGCTTATTCTGCAAGGCGGCGGCGGACATGTCTTCCTTGAGATAGTGAAGGAGTTCATTCCAAGTACAGAAATTGTGTTACTCACGAATGCGGCAAGTGCAAACGCTCGCTACTATCATGACCTGATCGATGAGCTTGGAGACGATGATCCTCATTTCTGGTACAGACAAGGATAGACGGTCAGTGACCCGTCCCGGTCAACGGGACGGGCTTGTGAAAGCAAGCCTACACTGTCCAGACTTGGTATTGTAAGATGCTCCGCGTTGTGTGTCAGGATACCACCGAGTGCATGCCAGCCCGTTGCTCTATCGGAGAGGATCATGAGGACTGAGGCAAGGTCTGAAGGTTCTCTCCCCAACAAGCCACAACGCATTGTCGAGGCAACCATCACCCTAGCGATAGGAGGCTCTTTATGAGCAAGGTTTTTATTGTCGATACGTATGAGAGGCCACTTGATCCGGTACATCCTGGCCGAGCACGTCTCTTGCTCAAGCAGGGCAAAGCATCGGTGTATCGTCGCTTTCCATTTACCATTATCCTCAAAACGGAAGTCAAAGAGCCGGTTGTCCAGCCGCTTCGTTTAAAGCTTGATCCAGGCTCAAAAGTGCGACGTGAAGTTGCATAGATAATTGCTCCAAAGAGCGATCAAAGCTCTTAGGGAGCCTGCTGTTCCACCAGCAGTACTCTTGGGCAGCGAAGCGGGAAGGCAACAACCCGTAGTAGAAGCCTGCCGACAATGACTCTCAGCGGCAACGCTGCCAGTGAATCCGTAAGGAAACAGTGGGATCTGCTAGCATCAGAGCGGATCGGGGGCTAGAGTGGGAGGTATGGTCAACATACGTAAATGCTTGATAAACGTCGTTACTGGAAACAAGCCAAAGATGCTGCGCGAACAGGCTTGAGCCAAAAGGCACCGTGGCGGGTAGAGGCCGTTTTGGAGGCCCTCTCGTGGACATTCAACGCCACCGGCGAATAGAGCGGACCTAACCCTTCCTTGTTATCTAGGCAAAACACGGTAAGCCCGATATCTTCCGTTCGCGGTAGGCAGCCGCAAGGCACGCTGATGAGATAGCGGGTAAAGGAATGCGGAGAAAGCAAATGCCATCCTGTAATGGGATGGATAGAGGTGCAATGTGACCTCCCGCGAAAGCGGGCAGACTTCCGCATGGTCTTTCATGACGAGAATACTTGACCAAACAATTGAGAAAGGAAAGCAGATGACGGTAGAAACAACGACACCAGAGAAGCCCTCTGAAGAAGAAGTAGCTACTGGTGCACCTTTCCACGGAGTGACGGACTGGCATGCCATCAACTGGAAGTCTGCCAATCACAACGTGCGTCGGCTTCAAGCAAGAATCGTCGCGCGCCCGTAACAGGGCATCAATTTCAGCGGGATCTCAGATCCTACCCCCTGTGGGAATGGGGGTTGCTCAGTGCCTTACCTCAACGTCGAAAGACGGCGAGTGGACCAGAGCATGGCATCAGAAGGGAAAACGCAGGCTCCAGCAAGCGGGCGGGTTTCTCAGAGCAATCTTGACATGGTGAAAGCTAGACTGCTTTAACCCTAGAACCAAGCGGAACAACGTGCGTCGGATGGGAAGCTGGTGACACCCATTCTCTCCTGGACTGTAATGATTTGACGATGCGTTGCAGTACCCATACAGGAGACGCAACCTGAATATCCAGGATAAAGGTTCAAACGGGGCACCTTCCTCAAGAGCATCTGGATTGATGGCTAAACGGGGATGATCCGAGTCTGAACGCGGACAGTCAAAGATGACAAAACGCTATGGCCGAAGGGCCTGAAAATCAGACCAGATTACGGAACGTCCACAGTAGTCGGCAGGGAAGCAACGACCTGTCCACGGAGCGCCGGAAAGCGGCGTGCAGGGCGAAGGGACGTAGGTTTTCCAATTGCAAGCAACGAAAGAGGAGCACATAGTGCAGGACCCAAATGCGTTACTTGCGATACTTCGCACAATGGCACAAAAACCAGAAGTGCAGTTCGAGAAGCTGTTTCAAAAGCTCTACAACGTCGAACTGTGGCTTCTTGCCTACCAAAGTATCGCACCGAAGCCTGGAAACATGACTGCCGGAGTGGATGGAAAGACCATCGACGGCGCTGGTCTCAAGTTGATTACCGATCTGATTGCAGATCTGAAAGCAGCTCGGTACACGCCGCACCCTGTCCGTAGGACATACGTTCCAAAAGCGAACGGTAAACTCAGGCCGCTCGGTATACCCACCTTTCAGGAAAAACTGCTTCAAACCGTTGTGAAGCTGCTCCTAGAAGCCATTTACGAACCGACGTTCTCGGAAGCCTCACATGGATTCCGTCTGCAACGGAGTTGCCACACAGCTCTTGAGCAGATCAGCAGTGAAATGTACGGCGTGAGATGGTGGGTAGAGGGAGACATCAAGGGGTTTTTCGATCACGTCTCCCACGATATCTTAATCACCATTCTGAGTAAGCGGATCATTGACAAACGATTTCTGCACCTCATTGGGCAATTCCTCAAAGCAGGATACGTCGAAGATTGGAGGTTTCACCAGACGTACTCAGGGGTACCCCAGGGAGGAAATCTCTCACCCTTACTCGCCAATATCTACCTGAACGAGCTCGACCAGATCATGGCGAAGAAAATCGCAGCGTTTCACAAAGGCACCGACAGGAAGAGAACGAGCGAGTACCAACAAATCAGCGCGAAGGTTGCCAGAGCCAAGAAGAAGGCCAGGAAGACGGGAGATTGGACGCGCTACAAAGCACTCCGCAAGGACATGCTCAAAACGCAAGCCAAAGACCAACTGGACCCGGACTACCGACGGCTTCATTTCGTCCGCTACGCGGATGACTGGCTAGCGGGAGTCATCGGCAGCAAGGCAGATGCAATGGAACTTAAGCAGTGGATAGAAACCTACCTGAGGGAGGAACTCCAGTTAGAGTTATCAGCAGAAAAGACGCTGATTACCAACTCAAAACAACGAGTCCGTTTCCTCGGATATGACATTAAACGCTGGGAGGGGGAACGCATCTACCGTTTCCGAACCAAAAAGGGCCAGGTGATTACCAAACGTACAGGAACCTATCAACTCAGATTGCTCATGCCCAGAGATAAAACCATTACTTTTGCAAAGGAGTACGGGGATACAAGCAACTGGCAAGGCAAGCACCGCAACAGCTTACTCAGACTCAGTGAACTAGAAATCCTCATGACGTACAACGCAGAAGTCAGAGGATTTCTCGGCTACTATGCACTCGCAGATAATCTCCTGGATGCAGCAGACAAAGTCCTCTGGCTCACGACTGGCAGCTTCTTCAAAACGCTGGCAGGAAAACGTCAGAGCACAGTGAAAAAGGTTGCACGCAGCCTCAAAAGAGGAGCAGGGCGATATGTGCTCACACTCAAAGAGGAGGGAAAGCCTACCAAAGAGTATGAGCTACTTTCGTCAACCCGGCAACTCAAGCGAGGAATGCGCCCCTCCCAATATCTCGACCAGAAACCCAATACGCTGATGTACAAAAATCGCACCGAACTGGGAAAACGTCTTCTCGCTCATCAATGCGAGTGGTGCGGAACTCAGCAAGGACAGATAGAGGTTCATCACGTTAGGAAACTGGGAAATCTCAAAGGGAAATTGATGTGGGAACGTCAGATGATCCAACGACATCGGAAAACAATGGTCCTCTGTGCTGAGTGCCATGATGAACTGCATGCGGGGATATTAAGCGAAAAGAAGAGAGCGAAGGGAAAACTGGAGAGCTGTCTACCTCGAAAGGGGTCCGGGCGGTTCGGAGGGGAGTTCAGTGAAACCTAGCATAGCAATACGCCAAGGCGCACGGTCCTTACCCTACAAGGCAACTCAGGAAAAGAGATGGGGCAAGGTGAAAGCGCTGCAACGTCTTTTGACCCACTCGTTTAGCGGCAAGGCTCTTGCGGTACGACGAGTGACGGAAAACCAGGGCAAAAACACAGCAGGAGTGGACAAGGTTACTTGGAACACTCCCCACAAGAAGATCAACGCCGTCTATTCGCTCAGACAAAAGGACTATCATCCTCAACCGTTACGGCGAATATATATACCGAAGAAAAACGGTAAGAAGCGACCTTTAGGTATTCCGGTGATGAAATGCAGAGCAATGCAAGCTCTGTACTTACTGGCCCTCGACCCGGTATCGGAAACCACAGCGGACCCAAACTCGTATGGCTTTCGACCACAGAGATCGACGGCTGATGCAATGGAGCAGTGCTTCAAGGCACTAGGGAAAAGCTACTCACCACAATGGATACTTGAAGGAGACATCAAAGGCTGTTTTGACACGATTTCACACGACTGGCTTCTAGCCCATATTCCAATGGAAAAAGTTATGCTGAGAAAGTGGCTCAAAGCAGGCTACATGGAAAAACACGTCCTCCATCCGACAGAAGAAGGCACCCCACAGAACTTATTCGGAAACCTCCAAAGGGAGGTGATATAATAAAGGGAAAAGAAGTAAAGACGAAGAAACAAGGACACAAGCAAGCAAAATGAGCAGAACGAAACCCTGGGCCGTCAGTGATGCATTGTGGGAGCGCGTGCGCCCCCTCATTCCTGAGCGTCCCCTCCATCCCAAAGGCGGACGACCTGCCGCCGATGACCGCAAGATGTTCGCCGCCATCGTCTATCTGTTGCGCACCGGCATTCCTTGGAATGCCATGCCGCACGAGATGGGAGCCTCGACCACCATCTATGACCGCTTCCGACTCTGGGAGCAGCAAGGCGTCTTCCTGCGCCTGTGGCAAGTCAGCTTGCAGGAGTATGACGAACTGCACGGGCTGGATTGGCAGTGGCAGAGCATGGATGGAGCCCATGTCAAGGCCCCTCTGGGCGGCGAGGCAACCGGAAAGAACTCGGTGGACCGAGGCAAACGGGGAACCAAACGCAGCCAAGTATGTGAAGGTCATGGCTTGCCTGTGGCCGTGGTGGTAGAAGGGGCCAATCGCAACGACATGATTGTGGCTGAGGCCAGTCTGCACGCCATCGTCATTGAGCGACCTGATCCAGCGAACGTCGAGCAACATCTGTGTCTGGATGCTGGCTATGACTATCCTAACGTGCTCTCGGCTGCTAAGAAGATGGGGTATGTGGTGCATGTGCGTCCCAACTGGTGGAACCGCAATCACAGCCAGCCAGCGACCGCTGAGCAATTGGCCCTCGGTCAGCCCAAGCCTGGCAACAAGCCTCGCCGCTGGGTGGTCGAGCGCTTGCATGCCTGGCTCAACCGTTTCCGACGGCTCCTGGTGCGCTGGGACAAACTCTCTCAGTCGTATCTGACCTTGCTGTGCTTGGCCAATGCTCTCATTTGCTTTCAACAATGTGATCGTCTTTGCTCCTTTCCGGTTTCCGAATAAGTTCACAGGGGGGATAATCTCACCCGTACTTGCCAACATGACGCTGGACGGACTGGAACGGAAGCTGACAGGAATGTTCCCAAAGACAACCGTACCAGGCATAGCAGCGAAAGTGAATCTCGTACGGTACGCAGATGACTTTATCGTGACAGCATCCTCGAAAGAATTGCTCGAACAAGAAGTCAAACCTCTCATCGAAACCTTCATGAAAGAACGTGGGTTAGAACTCTCAACAGAGAAAACCTGCATCACACACATAGAGGACGGGTTCGATTTCCTGGGTCAGAATGTACGCAAGTACAAAACGGGGAAACGGCACAAACTACTGATTAAACCAGCAAAAAAGAATGTGCATGCTCATCTCGAAAAGATTCGGGAGATCGTGAAGAAAAACAAGACGCTACCTGCGGGAAAACTTATTCTGATACTGAATCCAATCATTCGCGGTTGGGCACAATATCACCAACACGCAGTGAGCGCAGAAATCTTCAGTTCCGTGGACGACGCGATCTATCAGAGAATGCGAAGGTGGATAAAAAGAAGACACCCAAAGAAATCCAACGAATGGATGACGAAGAAATACTTCAAAACCCACGGTGGAGATAACTGGGTCTTCTACGGAGAGATGAAAGGTCAGGAATACCGTCTCGCTGAGACAGCCTCAGTGCCAATTAAAAGGCATGTCAAAGTTAAAGCAGAAGCTAATCCATATGACCTGGAATGGGAAACCTACTACGAAAAACGTCTCGACGTACATATTGTAGATACCCTGAAAGGAAAGCGTTGGCTTATTCATCTCTGGAAAGAGCAAAACGGACTCTGTCCCATGTGTCAACAGAAAATCACAAAGATTACAGGATGGCACAGCCACCACATAGAATGGAGGTCAAAAGGTGGTTCAGACACAACAGAAAACCGGGTACTCCTTCACCCTACCTGCCACCAGCAACTACACAGCCAGGGTTTACGCGTGGAGAAACCGCGTCCCGCAAGGGGCGTTAGAAAGGCTTGAGCGGCTTGACGCGAAAGTTTCACGAGCCGTTCTTAGGGGACGGGATGGTGGTAACACTATCCTGTTACCCGACACAACTGGCATAGCGATTGTGAATGATGCATCGGGCGAAGTTGACCTTGACCCGCTTTTGGAGGGTTGGAAAAGAGAAATTTGGTACAATAGGAGCAGGAGGGCTTCATGGGCACATCTCAACCGACCTACACAAAAGAATTCAAGCAACAAGCAGTACAATTGTTTCAGACGAGTGGAAAAACCAAAACGCAAATAGCAAGAGATCTTGGTATTTCTGATAGTGCCTTAAACAAATGGTGC
>JAABUQ010004041.1_pt1 | contig 25741 bp, 25 predicted proteins | sample 5560001 | NCBI WGS metagenome assembly JAABUQ01 (sample SAMN10711888, study PRJNA513371) | rock metagenome | isolation source: Antarctica rocks | place: Antarctica: Victoria Land, Finger Mt nord | collected 2015-12-18
GCCGCCACCGACGCGCTGGTCAGCGTCGGCGCGGCGACGCCGAGGCCGGCGACGGCTGCCGCGCCGACCATCGTGACCCGCGCCGCGATGGCACCGCGTGCCCGGGGGAGCGCCTTGACAAAGCTCATCACCGCCCAACATAACCAATGAACGCCCTAGGCGCGCGCACCTCTGCCCGGCGCTGTGATACTGGTCACCCGTGGTCTCCCCCACGGGATCCGATGTCGTCGAGCTGCTGGCTCGCGTGCCGGTGTTCGCCACCCTGGGCGAGGAGGACCTGCAGCGCATCGCTGAGCTGGCGGTGCCACGTGAGTTCGACGACGGCCAGGTCGTCTTTCGCGAGGGCGACTCCTCCGACACCTGCTACGTAGTGCGCCGCGGACGCGTGCGTGCCGTGCGCGAGCACCGCGACGGGCGCACGATCACGCTGGCGAACTTCGGGCCCGGGGACATCTTCGGCGAGCTGGCGCTGTTCGAGGACGAGCGGCGCTCGGCCACCATCGAGGCCCTGGTCGCCACCTCGGCCATCGCGGTGCTAGGTCCAGACATGCGCCGTCTGATGGCGCGCCATCCGGACATCACCCTGAAGCTGGTGATCGCCCTGGGACGCCGGCTGCGCGAGACCAACGAGCGCCTGGCGCGACAGTCCTTTCAGACCGTGCAGAGCCGGGTGGCCACCGCGCTGTCCCAGCTCGTGGCCCAGGCGCGCGACGACGGGGCGTTGGAGGGCGACGTGTGCATAGTCGCCACCCAGGTGGATCTCGCGCAGCTGGCCGGCTCCTCGCGCGAATCGGCCAGCCGCTTCCTCGCCGTACTCGAGCGGGCCGGCGTCATCAGCCAGGGCCGCGGACGCCTGGTCGTACATGATGCAGCGGCGCTGGAGAACTATGTCTTCTAGCGGGGCCGGGGGCAAGGAGCTGTCGGCGGGCGGCGTCGTCGTCGACGGCGATCAGGTCCTGGTCATCGTGCCCACTCGGCGTGCGGCCAACGGATCACGTGTGCTGGCCCTGCCCAAGGGCCATCCGGAGGCTGGTGAGAGCATCGAGCAGGCGGCGATGCGCGAGGTGCGCGAGGAGACGGGGGTGGTGGCGCAGCCCGACGGCCTGCTCGGAGAGATCAACTACTCCTACCGGCGCGGGGGGCGCCAGAGACCCAAGCGCGTGGTGTTCTTCCTCTTCCGTTACTGCTCGGGTGACCCTGCCGACCACGATCACGAGGTGGAGGATGCGCGCTGGATGAAGCTCAGCGAGGCGAGCACCGCGCTCACCTACGGGGGAGAGCGCGACATGGCCCTGCGCGCTCTGGCCAGAATCACAGCAGACCGGTAGCCTGCCGTGCCGTGCAGGTCCTGAACTTCTACTCGACGATCTTCGCCGACGAGCTCAAGCGTGGTCGCAAGACGGCAACCATCCGACTTGGCGACAAGTCGCATAAGTACCGTCGCAACGAGGCGGTGCTGGTCACCATCGGCTACCAGCACTCGCCGCGCGAGAAGATCTTCGACGCGGTGATCGACACGGTGGAGGTCATGCGCGTGCGGGAGCTGTCCCCGCGCGACATCAAGCACGACAACCCTGAGTTTCGCCGCCACGAGGAGCTGATCCACTTCCTGGAGCAGATCTACGGACGGCCGGTCTCGGTGGAGGATACGGTCACCGTGGTGCGCTTTTCCCCCATCCTGGACAAGCCCCAGGGCATGACCGAGGCCATGAAGGGCTTCGGCGGCGCGCAGAACTAAGCGCAGCGCGAGCGCCGCAGGCGCGCGTGTGAAGATTTCGGCACTCTCCCGCCCTGAGTGCCAGATTGCCCTTGACGACAGCCCCCACTGGTCTATATTGAAAGTGGTTGGCACTCTCGACCTGAGAGTGCCAGACTGAGGCACATCGCCTCAACGCCGCAGATGGCTGGCAAAGCTGCCGGTGGATAGCTCTCAAGGAGGTTTCGTTATGAAGCTCAAGCCCCTGGGCGATCGTTTGATCGTGCGGGCGATCGAGGAGGAAGAGACCACGTCCAGTGGCATCGTCCTCCCCGATACGGCCAAGGAAAAGCCGCAGAAGGGCAAGGTCCTCGCCGTTGGCGACGGCAAGCTCGACGACGACGGAAAGCGCATCAAGCTCGAAGTCAGCGAGGGCGACGAGGTCCTCTACAGCAAGTACGGCGGCACGGAGATCAAGGTGGACGGCGAGGACCTACTCGTCCTGCGCGAGACCGACGTGCTCGCCAAGGTCCAGTAGACCGTGAGGTCGTCGGCAACGACGCCGCCAAGAAGTCCAATGCTTTCAAAGACGCGGAGCCTCAAGGTGCCGCGGAGGAGACCGAGATAAATGGCTCACAAGGAACTGAAGTACAACACCGAGGCGCGTAACGCTCTCGAGGCGGGGGTGGACAAGGTCGCCAACGCGGTCAAGGTCACGCTCGGTCCGAAGGGCCGCTACGTGGTCCTCGACAAGAAGTTCGGCGCACCGACGATCACCAACGACGGTGTGACCATCGCCCGCGAGATCGAGGTCGAGGACGTCTTCGAGAACCAGGGCGCCCAGCTCGTGCGCGAGGTGGCGACCGCCACCAACGACGTCGCGGGTGACGGCACCACCACGGCGACCGTGCTTGCGCAGGCGATCGTCCGGCAGGGCCTGAAGAACGTCGCCGCGGGCGCCAACCCGCTGGCGCTCAAGCGCGGCATCGAGCGCGCTGTGGATCAGGTGGTGTCCAACATCAGCTCGCAGTCCAAGGAGGTCTCGGGCAAGGACCAGATCGCGCGCGTGGCCACGATCTCGGCCGGCGACGACGAGATCGGCGACGTCATCGCCGATGCGATCGAGAAGGTCGGCAAGGACGGCGTGGTCAACGTCGAGGAGGGTCAGACGTTCGGCATGGACCTCGAGTTCACCGAGGGCATGCAGTTCGACAAGGGCTATATCTCGCCCTACATGGTGACCGACCAGGACCGCATGGAGGCCACCCTGGAGGATCCCTACATCCTCATCGCCAACCAGAAGATCGGCTCCGTGCGTGACGTCCTGCCGGTGCTCGAGGGCGTCATCCAGTCAGGCAAGCCGCTGCTGATCATCGCCGAGGACGTGGAGGGCGAGTCGCTTGCCACCCTGGTGGTCAACAAGCTGCGCGGCACCTTCACCGGTGTGGCCGTCAAGGCCCCCGGCTTCGGCGACCGTCGCAAGCGGATGCTCGAGGACATCGCGGTCCTCACCAACGCCGAGGTGATCACCGAGGAGATGGGCCTCAAGCTGGAGAACACCCAGATCAGCCAGCTCGGCCGTGCGCGCCGCGTGGTGGTGGCCAAGGACAACACCACCATCGTCGACGGTGCCGGTGACACGGAGGCCATCAAGGGTCGCATCAACCAGATCAAGAACGAGATCGAGAACACGGACTCGGACTTCGATCGCGAGAAGCTCCAGGAGCGCCTGGCCAAGCTCTCCGGCGGCGTGGCCGTCGTCAAGGTCGGCGCGGCCACCGAGACGGAGATGAAGGAGAAGAAGCATCGCGTCGAAGACGCGCTGCAGGCCACCCGCGCGGCCCTCGAGGAGGGCATCGTGCCCGGCGGTGGCGTCGCGCTGCTGCAGGCCTCGAGTGCGGTGTCGCTGGACGGCGTCGAGGAGGACGACGAGAAGACCGGCGCGCGGATCGTTCTGCGCGCCCTGGAGGAGCCGCTTCGCCAGATCGCCGAGAACGCGGGCCTGGAGGGCTCGGTCGTCGTCAACGACGTCCGTAAGGCCAAGAAGGGGCACGGGCTCAACGCCGCCAGCAACGAGGTCGTCGACCTCGTGGCCGCCGGGGTCATCGACCCCGCGATGGTGACGCGCTCGGCCCTCCAGAACGCCGCGTCGATCGCCAAGAACATCCTCACCACCGAGGCGATCGTCTGCGAGATCCCCGACAAGGGTGACGGTGGCGGTGGCGGTGGCGGTATGCCCGACATGGGCGGGATGATGTAAGCAGCGCCTTGCGCGCGCAGCAAGCATCGTCGTAGTCGTGCAGGAGGAGGGCCCGGCGTCGCCGCCGGGCCCTCTCTGCGTCCAGATGCCGAGCGCACGAGGGCGCTCCTAGCGCACAAGAGCGCTGATAGCTAGGCCACCCCACCCAGCGATCGCTCGCCCTCGCCCACGTAATTGGCGGTGGGGCGGATGAGACGAGCCTCGCGTTTCTGCTCGAGCACGTGAGCCGACCAGCCGGCGGTCCGCGCGCAGGTGAACATGGGCGTGAACAGGTCCGGCGGCACGGAGGCCAGGTCGAGGATCACCGCCGACCAGAACTCCACGTTGGTGGCCAGCACCCGGTCGGGCTTGCGCGCGTGCAGTTCGGCCAGCGCCGCCTGCTCGAGGGCCTCGGCGACCTCATAGCGCGGTGACTGCAGCTCGCGACAGGTGCGCCGCAGCACGCGCGCCCGCGGGTCCTCGGCCCGGTAGACGCGGTGGCCGAAGCCCATGAGACGCTCACCGCGGTCAAGGGCCGCCTTGACCCAGCGCTCGGCGTCGCCCTCGCGCTCCACCTCGTCGAGCATCCGCAGCACGCGTGAGGGCGCCCCCCCGTGCAGCGGTCCCGAGAGCGCACCCACCGCGGCCGATAGGGCGGCGGCGCAGTCCGCGCCGGTGGAGGCGACCACGCGCGCGACAAACGTGGAGGCGTTCATGCCGTGCTCGGCGGCGGATATCCAGTAGGCGTCTATGGCCTTGACGTGATCGGGGTCGGCCTCGCCGCGCCAGCGCACCAGGAAGCGCTCGGGGATCGACGAGGCCCGGTCCACCTCGGCCTGCGGTACCGGCGGGCGGCCGGCGCCCCGGGCCGACTGGGCGACGAAGGACAGAGCCATGACCGATGCGCGCGCGAGGTCGGTCCGCGCCTCCTCCTCGCTGATGTCGATCAGCGCGCGAAAGCCCCACTCCGGGGCGAGCATGGCCAGCGCCGATTGCACGTCCACGCGGTGGTCTCCGGAGCGCACCGACAGGGAGTGCGGCTCGGCCGGCGGCAGCCCGGGCTCCAGCTGACCGTCGACCAGCAGCCCCCAGACCTGCTCGAACGGCACGGCGCCCACCAGCTCGTCGATGTCCACGCCGCGGTAGCGCAGCGCGCCACCGTCGCGGTCGGGCTCGGCTATCTCGGTGGCAAAGGCGACGACGCCTTCCAGGCCGGACTGGACTTCGCTCATGTGGCTCCCATCGTGATGGACGAACCCCCCGCGCCCGGCGGGAGGCACCCGACAGCTTGGCGCAAACGCGCCGTAGGTAGGCTCCTGCCCCGAGTCGTACGACAGCGAGGAGAGTCGTGTCAGACACGAGCGAGCTCATGTTCAGGTCCGCCGGGGAGCTGGCCGCGATGGTGCGCGCAGGAGAGATCAGCGCGCGCGAGCTCGTGGCGGCCTCGCTGGCGCGCATCGAGGATCTCGACGGCGAGCTCAACGCCTTCGTGGACGTCGACGGCGAGCGGGCGCTGGCCACCGCCGAGCAGATCGGCCCGGGCGACGAGCGCCCTTTCGCCGGCGTGCCGATCGCCATCAAGAACAACCGCGCGGTGTCCGGGATGCGGCTGACCTTCGGCTGTTCGCTCATGAGCGAGCACGTGGCCGACTACGACCACAACGTGGTGCGCCGCCTGCGCGACGCCGGCTTCGTGGTGGTGGGCACCACCAGCCTGCCCGAATACGGGATCCTGCCGGTGAGCGAGGCGCGGCTGCTCGGCCCCGTGCGCAATCCGTGGGACACGCAGCGCACCCCCGGCGGCTCCTCGGGCGGCTCGGCCGCCGCGGTCGCGGCGGGCATGGTGCCCATCGCCCACGGTAACGACGGCGGCGGCTCGGTGCGGATCCCCGCCGCCTGCTGCGGGCTGGTCGGCCTCAAGGTGGCGCGCGGGCGCATCTCCACGGCCCCCGAGCTGGGTGACTCCGCCCTGGTGGTCGACGGCGTGCTCACCCGCAGTGTCTCTGACACGGCCGCCGTGCTCGACGTGCTGGCCGGCTATGAGACGGGAGACGCCACGTGGGCGCCGGTGCCCGCCGAGCCCTTCGCCCTCGCGGCGGGTCGTCCGCCAGGTCCGCTGCGCATCGCCGCCACCACCCTGCCGCCCGTGGCCGACGCCCACGTCGACCCAGTGGCCGCCGCAGCCGTGGCTCAGGCCGCCGAGCTGCTGCGCTCGCTCGGGCACGACGTGCAGGAGGTGGACCCACCGTGGCAGGTCGAGGGTCTCAGCGAGCTGTTCGGAGCGGTCTTCTGCGTGCAGATCGCCCTGTCGATCGCCTACTCGGCGCTGCTGGCCGGTCGCGAGCCCACCGCCACCGACATGGAGCCCATGAGCTGGGCCATGTGGTCGATGTGCCAGCAGATCAACTCGGTGGAGTCCGAGGCCGCCTCCGCGCGCCTGCAGGCCTTCGCGCGGAGCCTGGTGGCCTTCCTGGACCCCTACGATGCTCTGCTCACCCCGGCCCTGGCCGAGCGCCCGCTGCCCATTGGCTCGCTGGACACGGCGGCCGCCGAGCCGATGGCCACCTTCGCCCGCTCGGGCACCTTCACGCCGTTCACTCCCGTGGTCAACGGCACCGGTCAGCCCGCGGTGTCGCTGCCCCTCTTTCAGGGCGAGGATGGTCTGCCGTTGGGCGTGCAGCTCGTCGGACGCCCGGCCGGCGAGGGGGCGCTGCTCGCCCTGGCCGCCCAGCTGGAGGGTGCCCACCCGTGGTCTGATCGGCGGCCCCCGGGCTACTGAGCGGCGAACGGGCGCGCCACAGCAGCCGCAGGTGCAGGCGGGGTCCTGGCGCCCCCAGCGAGCGCAGCACGGCGCGAAGCCTCTTCGCTCGCCGCGACGCTATCCCTAATATGGGCCGCCGGACCCGCCCTCCAGTTCCCTCCCACGACACAGGAAGAGCGCATGGCCTACGTGATCGCCGAGCCCTGCATCGGCACCAAGGACAATTCTTGCGTCGAGGTGTGCCCCGTCGACTGCATACACCCGACTCCTGACGAGCCCGGCCACGAGCAGGCCGAGATGCTCTACATCGATCCCGAGGAGTGCATCGACTGCGACGCCTGCGTCGAGGCCTGCCCGGTGGACGCGTGCTTCGCCGAGGACCAGCTCCCCGAGGAGTGGAGCAAGTACGTCCAGATCAACGCGCAGTACTTCGCCAACGGGGCCGGCTCTTAGGCCTGCGTATGGGGCGCGGCGCACGTGCCGCGCCCACCGAGTCCCGTCCTCAGTCCGGGTCGACCGTGCCGCCGGGAGGAGCGGAGGCGCCGAAGGGCGCGCCCAGGACCTGCGTGGGGGGACCCGACGGATCGCCGTGCTCACCGCCCTGCGCAGAACGGTCGGGGTCGGGGCCGGGATCGCGGCCCTCGGATGTGGTGGCCCCCGCGGGAGCGGTCAGCCGGGACGCCCCGAATCCCCTGTGGGTGTCCGAAAGCGTGTCCTCGTCTGGATCCACCTCGTCGTCGAGGCCCTGGTCATCCTCGATGGCCGCCGTCTCGCCACTGGACCCGGTGGTGGGGGAGGCATCGCGGTCGGCCTCTAGGACCTCTTCCTCGGGGGGGAAGCGCTCCTCGGCGTCGTCGGCCACGGTGAGCAGGCGGTCAGCCAGCTTGCGCGTGTCGTCGATCAGGCGCTGGCGCTCCAGCCAGATGCGGTCGATGTCGGCGTCGAGGTCACGCAGGCGGCCGCGGGCGCGGGCGGTTATGTCGTTGGCCTCTCGCTCGGCTCCCTGCACGCGCTCGTCGGCGTCGGCGCGCGACTTCGCGGTCATCCGCTCGGCCGTCTCCTCGGCTTCGCGCAGGATGGCCGACGTCTGCTCTCCCACCCGGTCCAGTGCCCGGCGTACGACGTCCTGAGGCGTGCGCTCGGCCTGCAGCTCGACGATGGTGCGATCGACTCGGCGCACGTAGGCGTCGACCGTTGAGGGGTCATAGCCCCGCCAAACCGTGGGGAAGCTCGCGCCACCGAGGTCCTCGGACGGCTCTGCGGGCAAAGGACCGGCCGGTCCGCGAGGGACGGGCCGCCGGGCGCTCACCGCGCTTGAGCGCTCCGGGCCGCCAAGGGGAGGCCGGGGGGCCCGGCGGGCCTGTTCGCTGGAAGGCGCGGCTTGCGCCGCTTCATGGACGTCTGCGGCGGGCAGCAGGGCCGTGTCCTGGTTGGGGTCGGGTGGGTGCTGGGGTGTGCTCATGTCGCGTGGCCCTCCTTCGTCGCCCACGTGGCTCATTGGGCCCAGGGTATTCCCCGCCTCAGACCGATGGAAATACGCGTCGCGGCTAGGCCATGGGCAGCGACACGCCCGTGGGCGTCGCCGCCCCCAACGGCACGGGGGCCGGAGCGCTCGGGGCCAGGGTGGGCAGCACCACGGGAGCCATGGCGATCAGCCCGCGGGCGGCCTGACGGATGGCCTGGGCGGCCGGATCGTCGGGATCCTCGAAGATCAGCGGCAGGCCGGCGTCCGCCTGCAGGCGCAGCGGCATGGTCAGCGGGACCTTTCCCAGCATGGGTACGTCGAGCTCGTCGGCGAGCTCCTGACCGCCGCCTTCGCCGAAGATCTGAAAGCGCTCGCCGCCGGGGGTCACGAAGCCCGCCATGTTCTCGATCACGCCCACGACCTCCAGGTCAACCTTGCTGGCCATCTCCGCCGCCCGGCGGGCCACACGCTGCGCGGTCGGCTGCGGGGTGGTGATGATCAGAAACTGCGCCTGGGGCAGCAGCTGGGCCAGCGTCATGGACACGTCACCGGTGCCCGGAGGCAGGTCGATGAGCAGGTAGTCCAGGGGGCCCCACTCGACGTCCTGCAGGAATTGCGTCAGCGCCTTGTGCAGCATGGGCCCGCGCCACACCACGGCGGCGTCCTCTTCGACGAAGAAGCCGATCGACATGACCTTGATGGCGTGGGCCTCGAGGGGCACGATCTTGCGCTCGGCCGAGACCAGCGGACGCGTGGCGCCCAATCCGTACATGCGGGGGATCGAGTAGCCCCATACGTCGGCGTCGAGGACCCCCACGCGCTTGCCCTCCACGGCCAGCGCGGCGGCCAGGTTGGCGGTCAGTGTCGACTTGCCCACCCCTCCCTTGCCCGAGCCCACGCAGATCACGTTGGACACCTGGGCCAGGGACCCCTGAGACGGCTTGTCACTGGGCTGCGCAGACGCTGGCGCCTGCGACACCACGTCAGGGTTCGGCGGCTGGGGATCCATCTGCCGTCATTCTGCCAAACCTACGGGTGCGCGCCGGGACCAAGAGCGCCCCGGCACGAGCGCCCGGCACGAGCGACCTTGAACACCAACGGAGCGACCGAGGTCGCTCCGTTGGCTGAGGGAGGAGAGGTTCCTTCTCCTGCCGGCGGGATATGAGGCCGGCAGATCTTCCCGATCCCCGCGGCCTCTCCGCCCGGGGTGGGTTAAGCGTTGGGCGTCAGCGGCTGAGCACGCGCTCCTGCACGCGGGTGGCGAGCTGGGCGCCGTCCTTGATGCCCGACTGCACCACGTTCTCGACCTGCGCGGTGGCCTGGTCGGCCTGCGCCGCGAGGTTGTCGCGGCGACGGTCAAGGCGGGTCACCGTGCGCTCGAGGGTGCGCCGGCGCTCGCGCAACTGGCGCTCGAAGCGAGTGCGTGTCTTGCGCACCTCGCGCTCCAGGCCACGGCGCGCGGTGGTGCCACGACGCTCGAAGCGCTTGAGCTGGGTCTGGGCCCGGGACGGAGTCGAGTAGCCGGTGATCACGTCGTTGACGCCGGTGAGCACGCGGTCGCGAGCGACCAGGGCGGCACCCACGGGAATGAGCACCGCGCGCTCGGCGTAATCGCCGACCAGGTTTACGGGGGTCCGCGTCTCTTCCTTGGCCCGCGTCGCGGCACGGCGCGTCTGAGTCTTGGCACGGTCGGTGGCGCGGTCGGCGGTCGCGCTCGTGCGCTTCGCAGCGGTGTTGGCGCGCCGTGAAGCGGTGGTGCGAGCGCTGCTACGCGTGGATGCGGCCTCGTTGCGGGCGCGCGTCGTGGCCGCCTTCTTGGCGCTGGTCGAGCGCTTGGTGGCGGCGGTCTTGCGGTTGGTCGTGGCCGTCGTGGCCATGTCTGTCTCCTCTCTCGCCCTCTGGGGGGCTAAGGACAACGGTCTGTTAGTTCGTGCCCGGCGAACAACTTACCACCGAACACCTGTTTGTAAACCGCACGCGCAGAACCGTTACAAGTTCGTCCGGACGGTGCGCAAAAACGATCCCGCGACCGCCGTTTGACCGCCTGGCTACTGGCGTTCTACGCGTCGGGACCGGTGAGCTCACGAACGCGCGTTCGGCTCACCCACTCCCGCGGCGACTGCAGCTCGGCCAGCGTGGGCAGCGCCTGCGGCGAGCTCCAGGCGCGGTTGAGCGCGTCCATCCCGCCCACCTGCACCACGCCGTCACAGAACCGTCGGCCCTGCTCGTACTGGCGCATCTTGAGCTCCAGCCCCAGGAGCCGCTCCAGGATGCGCCAGGCCGGTGAGCGGGTGGCGCGGCGGCGGTTCAGTGCCGCGCGCAGCTCGGGCAGCGTGGGCAGCAGCTGGGCGCCGACCGCGTCCATGACGTGCTCGGCGTGTCCTTCGATCAGCGACATCGTGGCCTGGATTCGGTCCACCACCGCCTGGCGCTCGGGTCCGAGCACGATGGAGACCAGGTCGCCCTTGCGCACCGCCTCCACCAGTCCGGCCAGCTCGGAGCGCTCGGGCATGCGCAGCAGCCCGGCCGGCTTTATCTTCACGTCCAGCCCCTCGAGCAACTCGCCCACGAGCCCCGCCAGGTGGCCGCGCAGCCAGTCCACCCCGGTGAACTGGACGGCATGGGTCACCTCATGCACGGCGACCCAGGACACCAGCTCCTCAGGATCGACGTGCAGCTTGGTCGCCGCCTCGGCCAGGTTCGGTGTCACCAGCAGCAACCGCGTGGGTGCCGTCGCGTCGAGCAGCACGAGGTCATACTGGCCGAGCACGCGCTGGGAGAGCAGGCCAGTCAGCAGCCCCACCTGGGCCCCGAGCACGGCCCCCGACACGGCACGTCCGGCGATGCCCAGCGAACCCAGGCCGCCGCCCACGCGATCGGCCAGCGGCTCGAGCAGCGGGCGCATGCTGTCCAGATTGGCGGCCACCCACCCAGCGCGGTCGACCGCCTCGGGCGCGGGCAGGGTCTGGGCGGGCACCAACCCGGTGTAGTCGCTGATCCTGCGCGCGTAGTCGCGTGCGCGCTCGCTGATGTCCGCCGGCAGCGTCGGGGTCGGCGCGGGCCCGCCGGAGCTGCCCGCTCCGTCAGGCTGGCCGCCCACCAGAGCGGCCACTCGCTGGGCGATGGACCAGTCGATCACTCGCTTGATCCTGACAGGAGCCGCAGCTCGGCCAGGGCACGTGGGCTGCGCGCGGCCACCACCGGCGAGTGGGCCACGAGATCCAGCGGGGCGCCGAGCGGCGCTTCACAGGCGGTGAAGCACACCAGCCCGCCGCTCTCGCGCACGATCAGCTGCGCAGCGGCCACGTCCACGGCGCGACAGCGCCACAGCGTGGCCATGCCGTCGACGCGCGTGTTGACCACCTGGCACATCGACACCGCCATCGTCCCCAGCGCGCGCACCCGGTGAGCCACCACTCCCAGCTCCTCGCTGACGCGGGCGATGTGGCGCGGGTGGGCGGACTCGATGGCCACGATCTCCAGGCGCCCGGCGGCGTTGCGCCGCTCCGCCGGCGCCGCGGGCAGCGGGCGTCCGTCGAGAAAGGCGCCCCCCCCGCGCGCGGCAGACCACTCCTCGTCCGGCCCGAAGTCGTACACGAAGCCGAAGTCGACGTCGGCCATGGTGGGCCCGCTGGCCACCGCGATCGACACGGCATGGTGGCTGAGCCCGCGCTTGGCGTTCAGGGAGCCGTCGATGGGGTCGATGACCACGCGCACGGTCGGGTCGCCGTAGTCCACGTGCCCGCGCTCCTCCGAGACCACGGTGAAGCGGTGACCCTCGGCGTGCAGCGCGTCGAGCTCGGCAAAGATGATCTCCTCCGCCGCGCGGTCGATGAACACGGCCTCGTCGCCTCCGGCACCGCGGCCCGTCCCGCGGGCACGCTCGAGGGTCGTGGGGTGCTCGACGAGCATCGCGGCCAGGCCCCTGACCGAGCGACGGCACAACCCCAGCCAGTCGGCGCCCAAGGCCGTCTCGGAGAAGTGCATGCCCCCATATCCTAGGACCGTGCCTGCGCCTCAGCCACAGCTCTCCGACGCCCAGACCCGCGCCGCGAGCCATGCGGGCGGTCCGCTGCTCGTGCTCGGAGGCGCCGGCAGCGGCAAGACCGAGACCCTGCTGGCCCGGGTGCAGTGGCTGCTCGAGCATGGCCAGGGCCCCGAAGGGGTGCTGGTGCTGTGCGCTTCGCCGGCCACGGCCGACGACACGCGCGGGCGCTTGGAGCACCGCCTGCGGGCCGGATATGAGCAGCTGCACGTCTACGCGGCGCCTGAGCTGTGCGCGCGCCTGCTGCGTGACGAGGCGCTGGAGGCGGGGCTGGACCCCTTCTTCGTGACCGCCACGCAGGCTCACCGCGTGGCCATGCTGCTCGAGCGTCAGGACGAGCTGAGCCTTGCTCGCCACGACATGGGCGGCCGCCCACCCGCCTTGATGGCAGCGCTGGTGCGGCGCATCGATCACCTCAAGGACGAGCTCGTCGATGCCCGGGCCTACGGCGCTTGGGCGGCCGAGCTCGAGCGCGCGGCGCACGAGGACGGGACACCAGAGCGCCAGGCCACGCTGGAGCGCGCCGGACGCGAGCGCGAGTTCGCCCGCGTGTGGCACGACCACGACCGCATGCTGCTCGAGCGCGGCGCGTTGGACGCCGGCGAGCTCGTGGCCCAGACCTGCGCCCTGCTGGGCGCTCACGCGCACGTGCGGGCGCGCGTGACCGAGCGCTACGCCCATGTGCTCGTGGACGATCTGCAGGACTCGAGCCTGGCCAGCGTCACCCTCATCGAGCTGCTGACCGGCGAGCATCACAACGTGCTGGCCACCGGCGACGAGGACCAGGGGGTGTGGCGACATCGTGGTGCCGCGGGCAAGAACCTGACCGACTTCACCCTGCGCCACCGCGGGGCTCCTGTGATCAGCCTGACGCGCAGCCTGCGCTGTCCTGAGCGGATCTTGACCCCGGCGCGAGCGGTGGTGGCGGCCAACCACGCGTCGTCTGAACAGCAGACGCTGGCCGGCGATCCGGGCGGCGAGGTGGGCTTCTGGCGCTGCGTGAACGAGCGCAGCCAGGCCCAGAGCGTGGCCGCAGACATCGAGCGGCTGATCGGCCGCGAAGGGGTGGCTCCCCAGCGCATCGCGGTCCTCATGCGGTCGCTCGGCGCCGAGAGCCTGCCGGTGGCGGGCGCCCTGTCCGAGCGTGCCGTGCCCCATCGCCTGGTCGGGGCGGCCGCCTTCTATGAGCGCGCCGAGGTGCGCGACCTGCTGGCCTGGCTGCGGCTGCTGGTCGACCCGCGTGACGCCGGCGCGGTGGTGCGCGCGCTGGCCCGCCCGCCGGTCGAGCTGCGCTCGGTGGACCTGGCGCGGGTCATCCAGATCGCCCGCCGGCGCAAGCTGGACATGGTCTCCGCGCTGGGGGCCGCGATCGAATCCCCCCAGGTTCCGCCCGAGGCGCGTGAGCGCCTGCACGCCTTTCTGCGCCTGCATCGCGAGGCGGCGGCGGCGCTGGACAGCGAGCGCCCCGACGTGTTCATCCATCGGCTGATCGAACGCCTGGGCCTGCGCCGCCAGCAGCTGTTCGCCGCCCAGTCAGACGTGGTCCACCGGCTCGTGAACCTGGCCCGCCTGGGGGAGATCGCCGCGGCCTACGTGCGCCGCGCGCCGCAGGCCACGCCCCGCGAGCTCGCCGGCTACCTGGCGGCCGTGTCGGAGTCGGGCCTGGGGGAGGAGGAGGCCGTGGCCCAGCAGCGCTCGGACACGGTCACCGTGATGAGCCTGGAGGCTGCGCGCGGGCGCGAGTTCGATCACGTGTACGTCCTCGGGCTGCAATCGGCGCGCATGCCCGGAGCGCGGCGCCAGGCGACGGAGCCGATCCCCGACGCGCTGCTGGGTGAGGAGCTGCCCCCCGACTCGCGCGAGGCCCACGTCGCGGAGATGCGCCGCCTGCTTCACATGGGCATGACCCGCACGCGCGAGCGCCTGGTCCTCGCCTACGCCGAGTACTCCGAGCGCGGGGCCGTACAGCCGCCGTCGCCCTTCGCCGAGGATGCGCGCCTGGCGGTCGGTGCGCAGTGGCAGGAGCGCGAGGAGGAGCTGTTCGGGCCGGCCGAGACCCTGCACTCGACGTTGCGGATGATGCGCGAGGAGGTGCTGGACTCGGTCGCGCGCATCGGCGGGCGCCTGGGAGAGCTGCGCCTGGACACCGACCTGGACATATCCCACGGGGTGGCGCGCTTCCTGGAGCTGGTCAAGCTCGCCGCCCTGGTGGAGCGCCCCCCCGGGCAGAGCGTGGCCGACGCGCTGGGTGACCTGAACCCCCGGGTGCTCGCCGCGGCAACCTCGCTACAGCGCGAGATCCTGCAGACCTCGGCCCTGGATGAGGTTCTGGTGGCCGCCGAGCACGACGAGCGCCGGCGCGCCCAGGTGCTCGCCGCGCGCCACGAGCCCTCGCTGGAGGCCTTTCTCCCCCGGCGCGGCGAGGGGCTGGTGCTCTCGGCCTCGGACATCGAGACCTATCGCACCTGCCCCCTGAAGTACAAGTTCGCGCGCGTGTTTCGCATCCCCTCCGAGCCCACGCTCAACCAGCGCTTCGGCATCCTCATCCACCAGGTGCTCGAGCGCTACCACGCCCAGGACGGCCAGGAGCTTTCAGAGCTTGGCGTGCTGCTGGAGGCGGGCTGGCGGCGCGGGGGCTTCGGGGACAGTGAGCAGGAGCGCCAGCTGCACGAGAAGGCGCGCACCGCGCTGAGCACCTACCACCATCGCCTGCGCGACGAGCCCGCGCAGCCGGTCTGGTTTGAGCGCTCCTTCGCCTTTCGCATGGGCCCCCATCACCTGCGCGGACGCGTGGACCGCGTGGACCGCCTGCCCGGTGGGGGTCACGAGCTGATCGATTACAAGACGGGCCGGCCCAAGACCGCGACCCAGCTCAAGGACGACGTTCAGCTCTCGCTGTACGCGGTGGGCGCGCGCGAGGCGTGGCAGCTGGAGGCGGCCGAGCAGGCCTACTACTACGTGCTCGACAACGAGAAGGTCCCGGTGCCGCGCGGAGAGACCGACGCCGCGGCGATCAAGGAGATCGTGCTCGAGGTGGCCGACGGCATCCTCGGTCAGGGCTTTGAGCCCACGCCGTCCTACGCGGCCTGCTCGATGTGTGACTACCGCATCGTCTGCCCCGCCGCGGAGACCTGAGGCCAGAGCCTCTTGATCTCAGAAAAAGGGAGGCAGGGGGCAGCGCACCCCTCCCGGCGCGGTGCCGTCCGGGCGGCCGCTCAGTGCCCGGACTCGGGGCCGCGCTGGCGCAGGAAGCGCTGAAAGTCGCGCGCCAGCACGTCGCCGGAAGGCAGGTCCTCGGCGCTGAGCTGCTCCTGCTCGCTCTCGGCGGCCCGCTCCAGGCGTTCGACGAAGGCCTGGATGTCGGGGTCGCTCTGCACGGCCAGGCCGACCTGGCGCTCGTAGTCGGCGGCTGCGCTCTCGAGCTCGGAGGCGTCGACCGAGACGCCGACCAGGCGCTCGAGCTTGCGCACGAGGGCCAGGGCCGCCTTGGGGTTGGGCGCCGCGGCGACGTAGTGGGGAACGCTGGCCCACAGCGATGCCGAGGGCAGGCCGGCGTCGGCGCACAGGCTGTGCAGCACTCCGATGATGCCGGTCGGCCCCTCGTACTCGGAGTTCTGCAGGCCCAGGCGCTCCACCAGAGCGGTCTCGGAGGCCAGGCCGGTCATGGCCACGGGGTGCGAGTGGGGCACGTCGGCCAACAGCGCGCCCAGGGTGACCACCATCTGGACGCCCAAGGCCTCGGCCAGGTCGGTGATAAGCGAGGCGAACGAGCGCCAGCGCATGGACGGTTCAGAGCCGCGGACGAGCACCAGGTCACGTGGGGCGCGCGGGACCCGGACCTCCATGACCTCGACCACCGGCCATTCGATCTCACGCGTCTGGCCCGCGAGCAGGCGGATGCGCGGTCGCGTGGACTGAAAGTCGTAGAACTCCTCGGGATCGATCTGCGCAAAGCGCTCGGCACCCAGCGAGGAGGCAAGAAAGCTCACGGCCGCCGTGGCGGCGTCTCCCGCGTCGTTCCACCCGCTGAAGGCACACACCATGGCCGGCGCACGCAGTCCGTCGGGGCGACGATCCCAGATCAGGGGCTGCATCTCACCTCACCGTACCGGAAGCGCGTTGCCCGTCCGGCGGCTGACCGCCGCCCGGCGAGCTCTGCAAGGCGCGTCCGTCAGTGCCTGCCCGACCACCAGGGCGCCTCGCGAGCGTCTGCTCGCGCGCGAGCAACGCGCTCGCATGGGTGGGTGGGACATCATGGGGCCATGACCACGGGCCCCACCGCCGCCGTCCCACAGACCGTCGCCACCCTGCGCGCAGGGCAGGAGGTCACAGGCCTGTTCGCGTGCTCGCGCAAGGACCGCCTGCTCTCGCGCGCGGGCACGCCCTACTTGGCCCTCGAGCTGCGCGACCGCAGCGGGGCCGTCGCCGCGCGCGCATTCCGCGATGCCGACGTGCTCGCCGGGCGCTTTGAGCGCGGCGACGTGGTCCGCGTGCGCGGACGCGTGGAGCGCTTCCGCGAGGAGCTCCAGGTCGACGTGCAGGACATCAGGCGCGCGCAGGCTCTGGACGCCGACCCGGCCGCCTTTCTACCCGCGGCGTATCGCGATCTCGACGAGCTCGAGGGCTTCCTGGAGCACCTCGTGCGCGAGGTCCACGATCCGGGACTGCGCGCGCTGCTGGAGCGCATGCTCACCGACCAGCAATTGCGCACCGAGTTGCGCCGCGCGCCGTGCACGCGCGCCGGCCACCATGCCTACCTCGGCGGCCTGCTGGAGCACACGGTGTCAGTGGCCATGCTGGCCCTGGAGCTGAGCCCCCTGCACCCGCGCCTGGACCGAGATCTGCTGCTCTGCGCGGCGATCGTGCACGACCTGGGCAAGACGCGCGAGTTCACCTACGCCGCCGAGATCGGGTTGAGCGAGGAGGGTCGCCTGCTCGGGCACATCGAGCTGGGCCTGCGCGTGGTCGAGCGCCTGGCGCCCGAAGGGCTGGACGAGTCGCGGCGCCTGGCCCTGGCCCATTGCGTGCTCTGCCACCACGGCCCCGAGCCCGCGCCGGGGCGGCGCTTTGCCTCGGCCGAGGCGCTGGCCCTGTACCGCCTCAACGCCCTGGACGCGACGGTCAAGGGAGCGCTCGAGCATGGGCTCTAGCTGAACGCGTGGTGGCAGCCTTGGCGGGCCGGCCGAGCGTTCACAGAGCGCCGTTATCGTCCGCCGCGGAGCGGCAGGGGTCTGGTGGCCCATCCGGTCTTCAAAACCGGCAGGGCGTCGCAACCCGGCGCTTGGATGGTTCGATTCCATCGCTGCTCCGTCCGGCAAAGCGGGTGGTCGCCGTGGCCGACGACGTGCGAGCGGGGTCACGCCGGGGGATCGTCCTCGCCATGAGCAGCGTCTACGAGCGCGTCGAGCGCGGCGATGTCCTGCGGGCGCAGCTGCAGATCGGCGGCTGTCATGTTTTCCTCGAGGTGGGCCACCGAGCTCGTGCCGGGGATCAACAGCAGGTGCTCGCCGTGCTGTAACAGCCACGCGAGGGCGACGTTCGCGGAGCTCGTCCTGGTTGCGTAGGTCGATGACCGTCTGCACGCCGTACGCGGCCAGGGCCTCCCATCCGGCATCCGTCAATCTGTCGAGTGCGTCAGCGCGTACCACTGCGCCCCAGCGCGTCGTGTGCCCCTCCCCGGTGGCCAGACCGCCGAGATCGCGAACGTTGAAGCAACCCTCCCAGTCGAGGTGTCGCCCTGCCTCATCCATACGGCATTTTCGCGACGGTCGGGAGTCAAGGGTCAGAGGTCCAGTCGCACATCGTCGGGGCCATCAGTGGCAAAGGCGACGCTTGCGATACCGCTTACACCCGGCTGGATGACGATACGCACGTCGGGCTTGTACGTGAGGCACATGTCTTCGCCGACGTTTGCGCCGAGAGTCAGCAGGACGTGGCGAAGCGCGCAAGGATCGGGCGTCGTGAGCTGTATCTCACGGACCGCGTAGGCGCCGTTGGGCTGTCGCTCAGCGGGCGGGGGTGGCCACGGATCGCCGGCCGGTGACACGCGGCGGGTCATCACGGGGAGCACCGCCCCGAGGTCGCCCGCCTCGAGCTCAACGTCCAGCCACGTGCCATCAGACGCCTCATACTTGCTGGGGCCGTGCGCCCTGAGCCCGTGGGCGCGCACCTGCGCCGCGCACGCGTGGATGTCGGTTGGCCGGAGAAACCACACGCTGCCGGCAGTCTTGAGAGGCTCCTGGGGCTCGCGGATCTCGAGGTAGACGCTGTCGAGGAAGACCCGCCCGCGTAGCCCCCGCATGTGAGGTGTAGGGGTGACCCGGAACCCTCGCCGCTCGAGTTCAGTGGCTGGGGCCGTGATGCTCAGGTGATCGAAGTGCACCTAAGGACTCGCGAGCGCATCCATGCGACATCCTCGGGGGCCTCTTCTCAACCGGTAGGGCCAGTACCTTGGCGCGGTGGCGCCCCGGTCCCGAATCCTGGCGTTCGGGTCAGCGTTTGCGCTCGCTGTCGCGGGGGGCGGGTGCGCGGTGCTGGTCGGCGGATTCACGGGTGAGATCCTGGCCATCGTCCTGGTGTCGGCCGGGCTGGGCGGAGCCGTGCTAATGGTGTTCCTGGAGATTGGTCTGAGCGAGGACCGGGAGCGGGCCCGCAATGAGCAGCACCGACGCGAGCGAGCGCGACAGTCGCTCGACCAACAACGACGACTGGGGCGTCGCCGATGGCCGCGGCGCCCGGGCTGAGGCCGCGGACCCGACTGCTGGGAATACGTCTTTCAGCGTTCGTCCTCCACGTGGATCTCGCGCAACCGGTGCGTGTCGACGTCGTAGACGAAGCCGCGCACCAGGTCGCGGTGGAGCAGGAACGCAGAGCGGCGGACGCGCAGGACCGACTGGCGCACGTCGGCGTCGAGATCGGCGAACGACTCGACGGCGAACGCCGGTGCCACCCCGGTCGCCTGTTGGAGCTCGGCGCGAAACCCGTCGTCGGTAATCGACTGCATGCCGCAGTCGGTGTGGTGGATGAGCATCACCTCGCGTGTGCCCAGCCGCCGCTGGGACACGGCCAGCGAGCGGATCACGTCATCGGTGATAACCCCCCCCGCGTTACGCAACACGTGGGCCTCACCGTCGCGCAGACCCAGCGCGGCAAAGACATCAAGGCGGGAGTCCATGCACGTCACGATGGACAGCCGGCGGCTGGGGTGGACGTCCAGGTGCCCAGCCGGCAGAGAGGCAGCGAAGTTCCGGTTGTTGGCGAGAAGCTCCTCGATCGCGTCCACTGACCGCACCCTGACACATGGCCAGGCTCGCGGCTCGGGGGCGGCCGCTGAGCTACAGCCCGGCCACCACCTCTTGGGCGGCGCGCTGGCCCGCCCGCACCGCTCCGTCCATGTATCCGTTCCAGTAGTTGGATGTCTCGGTGCCCGCCCAGTGGATGAGTCCCACCGGCTCACGGATTGCCGGACCGTACTCGGAGATCGTGCCGGGAGTGCCCAGACCGACCGGGCAACCGCGCGTGAACTCCTCCGCCGCCCAGTTGCTCTCGATGTAATTCGTGGGCTTCAGCGCCTGCGGACCGAAGTAGTTGGCGTAGTCGTTGAGCACGGCCTGCCGGCGATCGGCGGGGGACAGGGAGAAGTAGCGGCGAGCCGCGTCACCTCCCACGAAGGAGAGCATGACGCCCTTGGAGCCGTCCTCGGGCGAGTCGTCGAACGTCACGTTGGCCAGCCCGTCGAGAGACACGGTCTGCCCGTTGAGTCCCGCATCACGCCAGAAGGGCTTGTCGTATACGGCCGTCGCCTTCACGAGGTTGCCCTGGGCCATGCGCTGCATGAGCTGGTCACGAGCCTCGGGCATGAGCGGCTCGTAGCGAACGCGGCCGGCCAGGGCGGGAGCCATGGCCATGATCACGCGCCTTCCGCTGAAGGTCGCCCGGTCGGTGGTGACCTGGACGCCCTTGGTCGTCTGGGTGACCGTACGAGCGACCTGCCCGAGCAGCACGCGGCCGCCGAGCAAGGCCGCGAGCTTCTGGGGCAGCAGCTGCGAACCGCCGGCAAAGCGTGACATCTGGGCACCGCCACGCGTGTTGAAGTTGCGCTCGAACGTGCCCACATTGTGCTCGTTGCCTGAGGAGGCGACGTAGAAGACGACGAACAGCAGCGAGATGTCACGCGCCTCGCAACCGAAGATGGGCCGCGCGGCCACCGTGGCCAGCTTGCGAAAGCGCGCGCTCTGGCTCATCGAGGCGATGTAGGTCTCGAGGGTCATGGCGTCCCAGCTCGCTGCGTTGGGGTTCGACCACGGGGAGTTGACGTCGACGGTGGCCGCCTTGTTGTCGAGGTCCATCACCACGAGCGCGAGGTCGGCGAGAATGGTCGGGTCAAGCGGGGCGGTGCCGGTGGGGCTGGTGTCGCTGTACAGCGAGCGCTGTCCGTCGTGGTAGTAGACGCTGTTGCCCTGGTCATAGACGGGGAACGTGCCCACCCCGAGCTGACCGGCGAGCGCCGCGACGTGATCCTGGGTGGGACCGAGGAAGGTCGCGCCCCGCTCGGCGACGTTGCCCGCCCCGAGATCGAAGGCCCAGATGCGTCCACCCACGCGCTCGCGCGCCTCGAGCACCAGGACCGAGTGCCCGGCTGCCACGACGTCGCGTGCGGCGACCAGACCCGACAGGCCGCCGCCCACCACGATCACGTCGGCTGAGGTGCCGGGATGCGCCGACGAGCCGGCCGAGCCGCGACGGGCCCGATGCTTGCGACGGTGACCCAGGTGCTCTCCCTTGTGGGCCTCGGCGCCGGGGGGCAGAGCGGCGGCGGCACCAAGCGCCGCGGCGCCGGCGAGCAGGCTGCGCCGGGTGAGGTCCGTGCCCGTGCCCTCATGCTCGGGCCGGTCGCTGGGCTGGGCGGGCAGGTCGGGCATCGGCTCTCCTCACTGGGACGGATCGGGCCACGACGCGACGGATCGGCCCGGACCTTCCTCGGGTGAGGGGTCACTTTTACCGTATCCTCGCCAGGTGAGCAAACCCCATATGCCTGGGGCCGCCAGCGGGACGCCTTCGACGGCGCGTCGGGCACGAGCGAGTGCCCGTCGGCGGCCACGCCGGCGGCTCCGCCGAGGCGCTATCAGCGGACGACTCTCGGTCGTGGTGTGTGGCTTCCTCTTCGTCGCGGCGCTCGGGCCCACGGCCGCGCCGGGCCAGGCCCCCTCCCGAGCGCGCTTTGACACGCGGGTGCTCACCCACGAGCCGGATCCCGGCTTCGTCTCGCTCACGCTCGTCGCACCGGATCGCACCATCTTCGGCGGCACCTTCTTCTCGGCCGCGGGCAATGCCGGCGACAGCACTCCTTCCCGTGTGTTTGCGTGGTCGCCGGCGGGACAGCTGCTACGCACCTACACCATCACCGGACAGGACACGAGCGCCAACCATGGCGTGCAGGTTGCGGCGCAGGACGGCGCGGGCGACCTCTACGTGCTCGACGTGACGCCGGCACGGGTGCTCGTCCTGGACCCCCGCACCGGCGCCCAGCGAACGTACGCCACGATTCCCCACGTGCCCCCCTGCGGCCCCGCGGTCAGCAGTGACTGCAAGCGCACGAACGCCGACCAGGCCCCGGAGCCTGACTACGCGGCCTTCGGACCCGACGGCTCCCTGTACGTCACCGATGACACCCAGGGGTCTGTCTTTCGAGTGCCCCCCGGCGGGGGACGTGCGCAGGTGTGGTTCACCGACCCCCAGCTCGACGGGGTCACCTTCGGTCCGACCGGGCTGGTGCTGGCCCCAGACCACAAGACGCTGCTTCTGACCACCGCGGCGTCGAACCCGGCCACCATCAACCCGCCGAGCGCCGGAGCCCTGTACGCACTTCCCATTCAGCCAGACGGCAGTCCCGGGAAGCTGCGCAGGGTGTGGACGAGTGGGGCCAGAGACGGACCGGACGGCTTTGCCCTGTCGCTGGCCGGCAACATCTACATGGCGCTCATCGGTCCGGGCGTCAACCAGATCATCGAGCTCTCACCCGACGGCAAGGTCCTGGCGCGCACGCCCGATCCGGTGTCCAACATGAACATGGCCGTGCCCTACGACACCCCGTCCAGCGTGCAGTTCGACGGGGAGCGGCTGATCGTCACCAACGACTCCTTCTTCGCGGGCACACGCAGCCACCAGGTGCTCTTCGACGTGTTCGCCGGGGAGCCTGGCGCCCCAATATTTCGTCCGTCCATGGCGGTGACGCAGACGCTCGTCGGCGCCGGTGCCGGCCCCGCGTCGGCGCGACATGGGCGCGCGCGTCTGCTGCTCACGGTGAGTCCTCGACACGTGACGGTGGGTCGGCTGGTGCACCTGCATATCCGTGGCGTCGTGCTGCGCGCTGGCGCACGCACGCCGGCGGCCGGTGCCCGACTGAGGCTGGCCGGCCGGGTGTGGCGACTGAACAGGGCCGGCAGGCTGACCCTGGTGCGGCGCTTTGCCCGGCCGCACTTGGTACGACTGCGGGTGACTGAGCCCGGCGTGGCCAGCGGACGCGCCTTCATGCGCGTGCGCCACCGGCGCCGGGGATGACTCGCAGGCTCGGCCGGCGATGACCGGTCTGCAAAGCGCGAAGGTGCGGGTCAGCGGCAGCCGCGAGCGCGACCGACGGTCCTGACGCGCAACCGGATCGCGCGGGAGCGCACATCGGGTCGCTTGGTGTTGCTCGAGCCCAGCGTGATCGTCGTGCGACGGACGCGGCGGCGCGCGTAGGCGCACGCCTCCGGGCGCGGCAGACGGAAGCGCAGCGTCGTCGCTTCCCCTGGCCTGAGCGCGTCGACGCGGCTGGCCAAGCTGTCGAACCGGGGGCGGTACAAGACGGCGCTCCACGAACCCGAGCAGCCGAGCGGCGGGGCGCTGGGGCAGCGGACGGACACCTGCAGTTGGTGCTGGCGAAGGCTGGCCACGGCGCTTGAAGCGCGTGCGGCCGGGCAGCTCCCGGGCGCAAAGGTCGGCGGTGGGCTGCCGAGATCCCAGGTGACGATTCCCGCCACCTCGCACGGCTGGCTGGCGTACACGAGTCGGTCTCCGGCAAAGTCGAAGCTCGCGACCGCGTCGGCCGCCGGCGCAGTCGCGAGTTGCCTGCCTGCGAGGTCGAAGACCACGAACCCGTCCGCCGCCTTCGCGGCGGTATCGGGCCTCACTGCCACCTTCCCGGCCGCGATCCGCACATCAGAGGGGTGGACGTGAGCGAACGGGTGCGCAGAGGGCTGGCTGGGGGAGGCCCACGCGAGCGCTTCGTGGAGTGCAGTCCCAGTTGCGAGGACGAGCGTGCCGTCGTCCTGGATGTCGAACGGCGCACCTCCGTCGACTCGGTATACGACCTGCCCCGAGCGCCAGTCGTAGACCGTCACGCGCGGCGGCGGCTGATTCTCGGTCAGCTTGCTTGGGTCGTATGAGTCGACCGCCAGATAGTGGACCGGCGAGGCGGACGAGGTGCTGGGCGGGAAACACCTTGTAGGGCGTTCCCGGCGCAGCCGCGAGGTCACGGAGGACGACTCCGCGCGCGCAGCCGTCGAGATACGCGAGCACCGAGCCGGACAGGTCAAGTGACTCGAGGCCGCCCCTGGCCTCCGCGTCGAGCGTGTTGGCGCCACAGTCCTCAAACGCAAGCGGCTGCCCGAGGGGACCCGCGAAAACGTCTGACGCGGCAAGACTGTAGTCCATGTACTTGCAGCCGTTGGTACACGTTCGGACATCGACCGCCAGTGCGGCGTGTGTCGGCGAGGCCGCGAAGTCGGTGACGATGTCGCCCGAGCGTGTGTCGACCCCGGAGCTCGTGCCCACGTGCTGGCTCGTGAGCGAGCCGGAGTGGTCGACCGTGACGTCGAACCCGCCGTCAGCGGTCGGTGTCGCCCAGGCGATGGCGCTGCCGGCGAAGGCCGGGCCGACCGGGCTCGGGTGGTAGGCGGAAATGCGCGCGGTAAGGGGCGTCAAGGTGCCACCCGCCATCGCGCCCGGCGCGATGAGGACATCGAAAGCGCCCGCGACGAAAAGCGCCGCCAACAGCACCCTTCGCCAAGCCGGTGTCCGCAAGCGAAGCATCAGGACCTACAACGGCTCCGGCATGGGAAAGTTCCTTCGTCGCTCAGGCGCCAGTCGCCCGGCCGACGACGACCGCGAGGTCGCGCTCGGCCCAGACGACATGAGGCTCCAAGCCGGCGGCAGCGAGCCAAGCCAGCTGCTCGGCCACCGCGCTCGGCCTGTCGTAGTCACCGTCGATCGGCGTCACGACGTCGGCGAGATTCTCGGGCACGACCACGTCGGCGAGCACGAAGCGTCCGCCCGGCGCGAGTGCAGCGTCGATACGCCGGAAGAGGTCAGCCTTGCCCGCGCCGTCGAGGTGGTGCACGGTGAGCGCGGAGACGACGACGTCGAAGCGGCCTGGTGGCAGGGGGTCTTCGAGGTCGGCGACGCGCAGCTCAACGCGATCGCCCGGCAGCAGGCAGCGTGCGCGCTCGAGCATGTCGGGACTCGCGTCGATTGCGACGAGCCGAGCGTCTGGATGGCGTGCGAGCACACGTCTCGCGGTCTCACCGGTGCCGATTCCGAGCTCCAGCACGCGAGCGGCTCCCGTCCCCGTGGCCGCCGCCGTCTCCTCCTGAAGACGTTCATATGCCGGTATCTCCGCTCGCATCAGCGTGAGATAGCTCGACGGATCCCACTGAAACGGCGCCACGCCTGGGCAGGCTAATGGGCGGCCGTCGCAGACAGTCGTGCTCGCCGGGTCGTGGGCCTCTAGTTCAGTCGCGCCTGCAGGGCGCGCAGCTCGGCGCGCAGCGCCTCGCGCTGTCGCTCCTCGGTGGCCAGGGCCAAGCGCATGTCCGCCGCGCGGATGGCGGCACCCAGGTCACCACGACGCTGGTAGCTGGCCATGAGGTTGTTGAGCATCCGCATGGCGATCTCGCGAGCGGTCCAGGGACGCACCAGCTCGCTCGCGACGTCGGTCTCGATCATCTCGCCGCCGGCGAACGGATCGACCAGCACGGGTCTGTTCCCACCGAGGTGCCCGACCACGAAGTGACCCGGAAGCCCGACACCGACCAGCGGAATCCCGGCGCGCCGGGCTGCCTCGACGTAGACGACCGAGAGCAGGATGGGTAGTCCCCGTCGCCGCTCGAGCACCACATCGAGCATCGAGTTGTCCGGGTGGTCATAGCGCTCCCGGTCGCCGGTGAAGCCGTGAACGCCCCCGAGCACATCGGCACACGCGCGGGCCTGCGCCTCGGGTCTGCGGGCCGTGCGGTCAGCGACGCGCGAGAGCTCGATGCCCAGCGTTTCCAAGGTGGCCAGGGCGCGCGGAGAGTCGACGCTGCGAAACTCTCCGGCGAGGGCCAGGGCCAGGGCGTCCAGCGGTGGGTCGGGGGCGGCGGCCAGCTCAGTGAAGGAGGACATCTGGCGGCGCGACACGCCTCACCGGCCTACGTGGCCGGTCCCATCGGGCCCTTCAGGGGCGTATGAACGTATCCGGGTCGGGCCCAAGGCGATCACCGGCGTCGAGCGCTTCG